>PJEL010001300.1_pt1 | contig 25875 bp, 22 predicted proteins | sample 1853271 | NCBI WGS metagenome assembly PJEL01 (sample SAMN08108733, study PRJNA415343) | Invertebrate metagenome, whole genome shotgun sequencing project. | host: Globobulimina | place: Sweden: Gullmar Fjord | collected 2015-08
AACAAAACACTTATTAAATAAATTAGCTTCTAAATCAAATTATATTATAGCTGTTGGTTCTTGTGCTGCTTATGGTGGTGTTCATGCAAAGTTTGAACAAAATGATGATATTTGTGGAATTACTAAAGCAATTGAAGATAAAACAATAAAAAATTTAAAACATGAAATAATTAATCTAAATGGTTGTCCTGTTCATCCAGAATGGATTTTACAAACACTTTTTGCACTTAAAGCTTATGGAAAAATGGCAATTGATAAAGAAGGGCGACCAGTTGAACTATATAGTACTTTAGCTCATCATGGTTGTACAAGAAATGAATACTTCGAATGGAAAATAGAAGGAGCTTTTGGATTAAAAGAGGGTTGCTTATTTTATGATCAAGGTTGTCGTGGTCCTATGACTCATAGTTCTTGTAATAAAATCTTGTGGAATGATGTAAGTTCTAAAACAAGAGCGGGTATGCCTTGTATTGGTTGTACTGAAAGTGATTTTCCAAGATCTAATATGTTAGAGACAAAAAAGAATATAGGAATTCCTTTAGAAGTTCCTTTAGGTATTTCTAAACGTGCATACTTATCAATCACGGGAATTGCAAAAACATTTACAATAGATAGATTAAATAAAAAACTAATGGAATAAATCATGAAGACAATTGATATAGTAGAACGTATTGAAGGTGAAGCAAAACTTTCTTGTTCATGGAAAAATGATATTGTGAGTGATGCAAGGATTGATTTTTTAAATTTTAGAGGATTTGAATATATATTAGAAGGAAAACCAGCACTTGATGCTTTAGTTTATACTCCTAGAATTTGTGGAATATGTGGACAAGCTCACTTAAAAGCAAGTGTTGATGCTTTAGAAAATATTTATGAAAATATAAATGAACCTTTAGAAATTACAAATAAAGCAAAACTTTTACGAGAAATTGGTTTAAATATTGAAATTATTGATTCTCATATAAAATGGTTTTATATGTTTATTTTACCAGATATTATAAAACTTGATACAAATGATTTAGGAATATATCAGCCATTAAGAGGTTCAAGATGGTTGGAATCTTCAAAGACTGCTAGTGAAACTATCAAAGCACTTGCTTTGATTGGTGGTCAATGGCCACATACTTCATATATGATGCCAGGTGGAGTTGTAAGTGATCCCACACTTTTAGAGTTAAGTTCTATGCAAAATTATCTTGATAGTGCACTTAGATTTTTTGAAAACTCTTTATGTGGAATAGATTATGAAAGGTATTTATCTTTTGATAGTTTAAATGATTTAGATTTATTAAATGCAGATATGAAATATTTTAAAGATTTAGCATTTAAATATAAACTAAATGAATACGGAAGATCTTATAATAGATTTATCTCTTTAGGTTCATCTTCTTTATTTCAAACTGGAAAAATTAGACAAAGATTAGTAAATAAACTTGATATTAATAAAGTAAAAGAAAGTTCAGAACATACATTTAATCTTGAAAATAAAAATAACTCAAAAAAACACACTTGGTCAAAATCTGTTACATATGATAATAACTTCTATGAAAGTGGACCTTTAGCTAGAGCTATTATTTCTAATAGAAAATTTATAAAAGAAATACATAAAGAATATAAAGATTCTGCTTTTACAAGAATTATGGCAAGAGTAGATGAGTTAGCACATTTATTAAATAATACAAAAGAATTAATTTCAAAAGTAGATATTTCTGAAGAGTCATTTATTAAACCAAAAATATCACTAAAAGATATTGATAGCGCTCAAGCTATGTCTATCGTGGAAGCTTGTCGTGGTTCTTTATATCATAATATTGAAATTCAAAAAGGAATAATCAAAAAATATGATGTGATTACTCCAACTGTTTGGAATTTAGGACCTGAAAATAAAACTCAAAAAGGAATTGCACAAAAAGCAATTATAGGCTCACCAAATATTGAAATAGCAAAAATAGTCTTGCGAAGTTTTGATGTTTGTTCTGTTTGTACAACTCACTAAATTTGATATAAGTATATTTTCTATGAAAACTATTTTATATTAAATTTAGTTTTCTTAATTAAATGTTTCTTAATGTAACAGAAAATAAATTTTAACTAAAACTTTTATATTCCATAAAATACATAAATATAATAATGATATATGAATACTCATTCATTAGATATCCCAATAGACGACATTCTTAAAAAATATACTTCTTTTAAAAATAATTAATACTAAAAATATGCTATTTGAATGCTATACAAGGGCTATAGTAGTTAAGTAAGGCATAAGTCTTATATTGTTAATTTACAAATAGTAAATGAACGTTCATTTTTTAAAGGGGAAGATTTATGATTGATTCAATGGATATGGTAAAAAAGGTTTTTACACAAAAATCAGGGCGAATTGAAACAAATAAGGGCGAAGAGTTTTATAATTCTTTATTTGATCAAGCAAAACAAAGATTATCAGATTTAAGAGCACAAGAACCTCTTAAAGATGTTGATTTAATGGATGTTATTGATAGTGAAGGTGTTAATAGAAGAGATTTTATGAAGTGGGTTAGTGCTACTACTGCTACTTTAATGCTTCCTCCTATGTTTGCTCCTTTAGTTGCAGAAGCTACTGAGCTTATGAATAGAGTTCCAGTTATCTGGATTGAGTTACAAGACTGTGCTGGAAATTCAGAAGCACTTTTAAGATCAGCTGCTCCTACTGTTGATGACTTATTATTTGATGTTTTAAGTTTAGAGTTTCAAGAAACTCTACAAGCTGCTGCTGGACATGATGCTGACAAACAACTAGAAGAAGCTGTTCATCACTTTAAAGGTCAGTATCTTTTATTTGTAGAAGGTGCAATTCCTATGGCTAACAAAGGTCAATATGGAACAATTGGAGCATCTGGAGAAACTTTCCATGATCACTTAATAAGAATGGCTAAAGATTCAGCAGCTGTTGTTGCTGTTGGAACATGTGCAACATTTGGTGGAGTTCCTGCTGCTGCTCCAAATCCAACAGGGGCTGTTGGAGTTATGGATTTAGTAAAAGGTAAACCTATTGTAAATATTCCTGCCTGTCCTGCAAATCCTGCAAATATGGTTGGTGTAATTTTACATTTTGTATTAACTGGTCAAATTCCAGAATTAGATTCACTTCTTAGACCTAAGTTTGCATTTGGTTATAGAATTCATGATAACTGTGAAAGAAGAGCACATTTTGACGCTGGTGAATTCGTAGAAGAGTGGGGTGATGAAGGTGCAAAAAACAACTTCTGTTTATACAAAGTTGGTTGTAAAGGTCCAATGACATTTAATAACTGTTCAATTGTTCGATATAACGAAGGTACAAACTGGCCTATTGGAGTAGGACGTGGTTGTATTGGTTGTTCTGAACCAGATTTCTGGGATAAATATGCTTATGAGAGACCAATGGCAGATGCAAAAATTAAAGCACCAACTGGTGGAGTTGAGAAAACTGTAGATGAATTTGGTTTAGGATTATTAACAGCTACAACTGTTGGTATTGGAGTTCATGCGGTTGCAAGTGCAATAGCAGGTAAAAAATCAGATGAGCAAACTGAAGTAGGAGAAGAAAAATAATGGCAAAAAAACACTTAGTAATTGATCCAATTACAAGAATTGAAGGGCATCTTAGGATTGAAGCAATCATTGATGAAAATAATATTGTTACAGATGCTTATGCTTCTTCTACTATGTTTAGAGGAATTGAAGAAATCTTAAAAGGACGAGATCCTAGAGATTGTGGTTTATTAGCAATGAGAATTTGTGGAGTTTGTACAGGAACGCATTATCAAAGATCTATCGAAGCTGTTGAACATGCTTTTGATATTACAATTCCAAAAAATGCAAGACTTGTTAGAAACTTAGTTCAAGGTGCTTTATACTTACATGATCATATTGTTCATTTTTATCATTTACATGCACTTGATTGGGTTGATATTACAGAAGCTTTAAAAGCAGATCCTAAAAAGGCAGTTGCTGAAGCTCAAAAATGGGCAGCACTTTCAGGAGAGCGACCATGGAATGCAAGTGAAGATGTATATGCAGAAGTTCAATCTAGAGTTACAAGATATGTAAAACAAGGTAGACTTGGTATTTTTGGAAATGCTTATTGGGGTTCAAAAGGATTTAAACTAAATCCCGAACAAAATTTAATTGGTTTATCTCACTATTTAGATGCTTTAGAAATTCAAAGAGAACTTGGAAAAATGATGGCAATCTTTGGTGGAAAAAATCCACATCCTCAATCATTTGTCGTAGGTGGAGTAACTTGTGTTCAAGACATTAAAAATCCTGCAAGGATTGCAGAGTTTAAACAACTACTTAAAAAAGGTAGAAAGTTTTGTAAACAATCATATTTACCAGATGTTTATATGGCTGGTACTATGTATGCAGATGAAGCACTTGAAGGAATTGGTGGAGGATTAGGAAACTATATGGTTTATGGTGGATTTAATCAAGATGATTTACCATTTTATGAATCTTCAAAACTATTCCCATCAGGAATTGTAAAAAATAAAGATTTATCAAAAGTTTTTGAAATTGATCAAGCAAAAATTACAGAAGATGTAACTCATGCATGGTATGAAGGTGAAACAAACTTACATCCATATGATGGTGAAACAGTACCAAATTACACTGGTTTTGGTAAAAAAGAAGACAATATTGCTTACTTAGATACTGAAAATAAATACTCTTGGATTAAATCACCATTATACGATGATGAAAGAATGGAAGTTGGACCACTTGCAAGAATGGTTGTAGGAGTTGCTAAAGGTGATGAAAGAATTACTAAGTATGTAACAACTTTCTTAAAACAAGGAAACCTACCTTTAAAAGTATTATTCTCAACTGTAGGAAGAACAGCAGCTCGTGCTATTGAGTCTGAACTTATGGCAGATGTTATGATGGAATGGATTGATGAATTAGCATCAAATACTGCACATGGTGATTTATCAACTTGGACAGAATTTGACTTTGATAATGTTTCAGTTGATGCACAAGGTTTTGGAATGGAAGAAGCACCAAGAGGTGGACTAGGTCATTGGATTAAAATCAAAGATGGAAAAGTAGCAAATTATCAAGCGGTTGTTCCTTCAACTTGGAATGCAGCACCAAGAGATTATAAAGGAAGATTAGGAGCTTATGAATCATCATTGATTGGTACAAAAGTTGCAAACCCTGATCAACCACTAGAAATTTTAAGGACAGTTCATAGTTTTGATCCTTGTATTGCTTGTGCTGTACATATTATTGATACAAATGGAAAAGAATTGGGTGTTTATAAAGTAGACCCAATTGGAGGAACTAGCCGTGCCTAATATGAAAAAGGTTGAACGAATGACTCCAATCATGAGAAGTATTCACTGGCTGAATGCTTTTTGTATGATTGTTGCAGTTGCAACCGGTTTATATATAGGACATCCATATTACCAATCATTTATTGCAGATCCAGCAGTGGATAAGTATGTAATGGCTTGGAATAGATGGGGACATTTTATTGTTGCTATTATTTTTGATGTAACAGCAATATTAATTGGTTATTTATATCTATTTTCAAGATTTGAAAAACCATATAAAAAAATTTTACCAACAAAGAAAAACTTTATTGAGTTTTGTGAAGTTTTCTTTAATTTAATTACTTTTAATAGAAGAAAAAAGTTTGATTCATCTCATAGTGATTCTTATAACATTATGTTTTTCACACTTTTTCACATTTTATTAGTATTTATGCTTTTAACTGGATTACAATTATATGTACATGGTTTAGCATCAGGTGAGAGTTCAATTGGAACTTGGTGGCCTGCTATGTTACATATTGCAACTGATTGGACATTGTATGTATTTGGTGGAAATATGGGTGTTAGAATCGCTCATCATACTGCTATGTATTTACTTATTATGTGGGTTATGTCACATATCTATTACCAAATCTGGAGAACAATATTCTGGGGTGAGGCTGATATTGGAATTGTATTTAGTGGACATAAGTTTGTTAAAGATGAGAAAAAAATAGAAGAAGAAAAGTAAAAATATTGATTGAAGCTTTAAAGCTTCAATCTTTTAGGAGTTAATGATGAAAAAAAGAAATATTGTAATTGGTGTTGGAAACATGCTTTTTAAAGATGAAGGTATTGGTATTTATGCTTCTGAATATTTAAAACAAAACTATGAATTTGATGATAAAGAATTAGAAATTATTGATGGTGGAACATTAGGGTTTAAACTAATGACATATTTTCAAGAATATGATAATGTCATTATTTTAGATACTGTATCAATTGAAGATACTCCTGGAGAAATATTTAGATTACCATCTGATGTTTTATTAGGAATTGGGAATTATAGAAAAACAGCACATGAAGTTGAAATTGTAGAAATGCTTGAAATAGTTTCTGCATTAAATTCGCATGCTGATGTGACAATTATTGGTATTGTTCCTGAAGATATTATGTCTGTTCAAATTGGCTTAACTAAATCTATGGAAGATAGATTTTCAGTATTTATTTCAAATGCTTTAAAAGAAATTGAGTCTTTAGGCATTAAAGCTAAAAAAACTAATAATATATTGATATGTGACATTGTAAAAAGTATGATAGGTAGTTATAATGGAGAACATTTAACAAGAATTCCAAACGAAGAAGATTTTACTCATGCAATTAATTTATAAAATAGAATTTAATACAACAAATTTATATTTCAAATATATAATAGATAATTTAATAAAAGAAGCAAATGTTATTGCTGTTTGTAAGCAATATAAAGGGTTTATTTTAATCATTTTAAATGAAGAAGCTCGAAATATCGAAAACTTTTTTGCACTTCTAGAAAAAAAACTCCCTGTGTCAATTTTTATAGGAAAATCATATGTTGTTGACTCTTATGATGAAACATTAGAAGAAATACAAGATTTTAAAATCAAACAAAATCTTTCACTTTTAACAAATGATGCAATTAAAAAAATAATAGATGATAATAATATTGATTTTTTAAATGATATTCTTAAAATCTCAAAAGGTGAGATTTCAAGATTTGAAACTCATAATGGTTTAAAAGATTTATTTTTACCAAATAAGACTATAAGAGAAGATTTTGAAAGTAAAGGTTTTGAAGTTAAACTTTTAATTATTGATATCAATAAAATTACAGATATTTTTGATGTCAGTTCAAAAGATATTCAACTTTTATGTTCGATTGAAAGACCACTTGTAAAACTAAAATTTAAAATATTAAAAAATTCGAATAAAGACTTTTCCTCTACAAACTTTATATATGCAAAAATACCTGATGATAAAGAAACAGTTTTATTTTCACAAGCTTTAAAAGAAAAAGGTATTGATTTTGTATCTTATGTAAATGATGAGGTTTATCAAGATGGTTTAAAAGTTACATACTTTAATAATCAAAATCTAATTCTTCATGGAGATAAAGGTTTATTCCCTAAATATGATCATATAGCAAGAGAAAAGTTTAATTCTGCAAAAGAATACTTTGATACAAATAAAGGTGTTTATAAAGCAACACTTGCACAATATGGAAAAAGATTAATTCCAACAATTGGAGTATATTTTTCTCAAAGTTCACATAATAGTTCTATTTCTTTTAATATGCCAAGTAAACCTCTAAAAGAAGTTATTGTTATTCCAAATATTGAAAACAATATTGAACATTGTTTAGAAGAAATATCTGAAATTGATGAACATAGTCAAAGACTTATCACAAATTATAAGAAAAAGTTCTCTTCATTTTTAGAAGGTGAAGTACTTCAAAATACAAGTGGTTTTGAATCAATTATAAATATGTGTGCAAAAGTTTTAGGTATTACAAATGCAAAAGAATTTGAAGATATGGCTTTAAGTGTAAATGTTAAAAGTGGTATTCAAATTGATATGAAACTTATTGCTCATGAGGGTCTTAATTATTTAGACTATAGAAAAACAGTTCAATCTCTTATGTCATATAAAATGGCTGATGTAGATACTGGAACTTTAGCTTATTCTTTTTATGAAAGTCTTAGTGAATTTATTTGTAATTATTCAGATGAAATTGCAAAAGAAGTTAAAGCAAAAGAAATAGTACTTTGTGGAAGTATGTTTGATAATTCAATACTTTTACAAAAAACAAACAAAACATTAACTAAAAACTATAAAGTAATCTTACCTAAAGAATATCCTTTAGATTACTAAATTTTATTCTTTAAATCATCTCTTTTATAAGTCAAGTTTTATAACTTGGCTTTTTGAATATGACTTGATGTAACTTGCAAAATATATTTACTTTGGGTTTACTTTCACATTGTATTATATTTTTAACAAAGGATATATCATGATAGATACTACTAATATGAGTTTTATGGCAAATTTAATACAACCAACTTCAAGTACTATATCTACTAATATGATTTCGAAAAAAGATAGTGATTCAGATTCTTCTCTTAGTATTGATGAAATGGGTGTTAGCTCAGAATTATTCTCTTCTTATGATTTAGACTCTGATAGTTTACTTAGTCAATCTGAGCTTACTTCTGCAATTGACACTGCTATGAATAAATTTAATGGAAATATGCCTACAAAAGAAGAGTTTCAATCCGTGCTTTCTGATTTTGGTTTTGAAGTACCAAATAACTCTAATAGTCTAACATCATCTCAAAGTGATACAATATCTTCAGTTTTAGAAAACTATGATGCCAATAATCTAAGTAAGAGTGATGCTTTAGAAATCGTAGCAGCTTTTAAAGAAGCTGGAATTCAACCATCTGCTGAACTAGAAAGTGCTATGTCTGAAGCAGGTTTTGATGCTCATGAAGTAGGAACTCTTGCTGGTGTTGGTGGAAGTCAAGGTGGTGGAGCATCTGGTGGAGGAGGTCCTTCTGGCGGTGGTGGTCAAGGAAGCTCATCGGAAGAAGAATATGATGTTATGGATACCAATGAAGATGGTGTTGTATCATCTTCTGAAATGGAAGCATATTATGGTACTAGTGATGATTTAAGTACAGACCTATCTGTAAATCAACAGAATACTTTAGATAATTTACAAGTTCTTATGCAGACATTAAAATCAAATAGTGAAAATGGAAGTGTTGATAAAAATAGTTTTGATGGAATATTAAAAGCTATAAATAATCAAAATAACAACAGTGAAATTAATACCTACTTACAAAATAATAATACAAGTACAATGTTTGACTATGCTTAATTAGTATAGTTAAATTATTATTTTCTCCTTTATACTTCCTACACATAAAAAATGTATATTCGAATAAAGGATATATATGAAAGTTGTTTTATTAGTTTTATTATTTGTTTCAGGTGTTTTTTCAAAGGGTTTTAATGATGAAGGAAGTACTTATAATCCCTTTACTTTTGTTAAAGCAATTAAAACTGCTAATAATGCATATACTTTAGAATTTAAAAATGATGAAGAATCATATTTTACAAATTTTTATATCACTGCAAAAGGAGTGATAGCTTTTGATCCCTTATCAGATATTGCAGCATATGAATATATAAAACAGATAAAAAAGTATGCTCCTAATAAACCTTTACTTGCTATAGTTTATTCTCATTTACATACAGATCATATTGCAGGTGCAAGGGTTTTAAGAGAAGAGTTTGGGAAGAATATTCCTATTATTGCCCATGAAAGAGTTGAAAAGTATTTAGACTATTATAATCTTTCTTATATTGACAAACCAAATATTTTGATTCCATACTCAGGTAAAACAATGAAATTTGGTAATACAACAATAGAGTTTAAGTATCTAGGTTCAGCTCATACAGACTCAATCATAGTTCCAATTATCAAAGAAATAAAACAAGCTTACATTTGTGATTTTGCAAATAATGATGTTGTAGGTTGGACAAACCTTCCTGGAATAAATTTAGATGAATTAATAAAAATGAAAAAAGAAGTTTTAAAACTAGATGTTGATGTAATTACTTTTTGTCATGGAAAACCAGGAACAAAAGAAGCAGTAAAAAGACAAGTTAAATACTACGATACTCTATTTAAAGAGGTTTCTTTTTCTATATCAAAAGGTATGAATTTAGAAGAGGCACAAAATTCTATTGAATTAGAAGAGTTTAAATATTTCAAAAATTATGATGATTGGTTTAAAGGAAATGTTGAGGCAGTATATTTATGGCTTAAAAAAACTCAATAAATCTATTTATTAGATATAAAATCACAAACTAAAATTTTAAAATATCATAAAGATGTTACGAAAATGACCTACAAATAGCAAGTTTTTAAATTTTATGAATAATCATTCATATTAATGATCTCAGTCAAGAAGTTTTAATCTGCATTAGTATAAGATTCTTTAAATAAATAAATGAATACTCATTCATAGTAAAAGGATTGATTTTGCAGAGCAAAAAACTATTTGACCAATTATCTAAAAGACTAAAAGATTTAGAAAAACTTCCCCGATTAAAAGAAGACAAATCCATATCTTCTCATTTAGATGAAAACAATATTTCAAGAAGAGATTTTATGAAGTGGGCTACTGCAATTACAGCTATGTTAGCACTTCCAGCTTCATTTACTCCACTTGTTGCAAAAGCTGCAAAATTATCTGATAGATTACCTATCATTTGGCTACATATGGCTGAGTGTACTGGATGTTCTGAATCACTACTTAGAACTGATTCTCCTACTATTGACTCACTAATTTTTGATTATGTATCTTTGGAATATCATGAAACTTTAATGGCTGCTGCTGGTTGGCAAGCTGAACATAATTTAGAATCAGCGATTGAAAAATACAAGGGTCAATATATCCTAATGGTTGAAGGTGGAATTCCATCAGGGGATAAAGCTTCTTTCTTAACTATTGGTGGTCATGGAAAAACTGGTGAACAAAGTGCAATTGAAGCTTCAAATAATGCAGCTGCTATTTTTGCTATTGGAACATGTTCCTCTTATGGTGGTGTACAAGCTGCTTACCCAAATCCTACGGGAGCTGTTGGCTTATCAAAAGTTACAGAAAAAACAGTTATCAATGTTCCCGGATGTCCTCCTAGTGAGAAAAATATTGTTGGAACTTTACTTCATTATATTTTATATGGAACACTTCCTGCACTTGATGCATACAATAGACCAAAATGGGCATATGGACAAAGAATTCATGATTTATGTGAAAGACGTGGACATTTTGATGCAGGTGAATTTGTAGAAGAATTTGGTGATGAAGGTGCTAAAAAAGGTTACTGTTTATATAAAGTAGGTTGTAAAGGACCATATACTTTTAATAACTGTTCAAAAAATAAGTTCAACTCTCATATGTCATGGCCTATTCAAGCAGGGCATGGTTGTATTGGATGTTCTGAGCCAGATTTTTGGGATACTATGGGACCATTTGAAGAACCAGTTGCAAATAGATTATATGATTCTGTATTTAGTGGACTCGGTGCTGATGCAACAGCGGATAAGATTGGTGTTGGACTATTAACAGTTACAGGAATTGGAATAGCAGCACATGCAGCGATTTCGAAGTTTAAAAACCCAAAAGAAGATGAGGAATAAAAATGGCAAATAAAAGAGTAATAGTAGACCCAATTACAAGAATCGAAGGACACTTAAGAATTGAGGTTGAAATAGATGACAATAATGTAATCCAAAAAGCCTATTCTTCATCAACTTTATGGAGAGGCTTAGAGACTATTGTAAAAAATAGAGACCCAAGAGATGCAGGTTTTTTAATGCAAAGAATTTGTGGCGTTTGTACATTTTCTCACTATAGAGCTGGGATCGAAGCTGTTGAAGATGCCCTTGGAATTGTTCCTCCATTAAATGCAAAGTTAACTAGATCTTTGATGAATCAATCATTATTTATGCATGATCATGTTGTTCACTTTTATCATTTACATGGGCTTGATTGGGTTGATGTAGTTTCAGCACTTGATGCAAATCCTGCACTTGCAGCTAAAGAAGCATTTAAATATTCAGATTCTCCAATTGCAACTGGTGAAAATGATTTAATCAAAGTTAAAAAAAGAGTTAAAGAGTTTGTAGATAGAGGACAACTTGGACCATTTGCAAATGCATACTGGGGACATAAAACTTATAGATTTTCACCTGAACAAAACTTGATTTTATTAGCACATTATTTAAAAGCATTAGAAGTTCAAAGGGATTTAGCAAAACTAATGGCACTTTTTGGTGGTAAACAACCACATCCACAAAGTTTAACAGTTGGTGGCGTTACTTGTATTATGGATTTATTAGATCCTTCAAGAATGGGTGAGTATTTAACTTTATTTAAAAAAGGTGTTGATTTTGTAGAAAATGCTTACCAAGCTGATGTTATTATGGCGGGTAAAGTATTCAAAGATGAACCATCAGTTACACAACAAGCTGGTGTTATGAATTTTATGGCTCATAAAGAAATGCAATTAAATAGAAGTGAGTTTTTATTTGATACTGGAATTATTATGAATGGAGATTTATCAAAAGTATTTGGAATTGATGAAGATTTAATCACAGAAGAAGCTACACACTCTTGGTATGCTGATAACGAGGCACTTCATCCATATGATGGTAAAACAAATCCTAATTATACTGGCTTTAAAGATATGGATACAGTAGGAATGGATGGGGAGAATGTTCATTCAAAAGTTATTGATGAAAAAGCAAAATATTCATGGATTAAATCTCCAAGATATGATGGAAAACCTATGGAAGTTGGACCACTTGCTTGTATTTTAATTTCTTATGCAAAAGGAAATGAAAAAATTGTTCCTTTAGTAAATGACTTTTTAGCGAAAACTGGTTTACCAAAAGCTGCATTATTTACAGCACTTGGAAGAACGGCTGCTAGAATGATTCAAGCAAGAGCAATTGCAAAATACGGTATTGAAGCATTTGAAACATTAATTGAGAATTTAAAAGTTGACCAAGATACATTTACTTCTTATAAAATTGATAAAGATAAAGAATATAAAGGGCGATTTATTGGTGATGTTCCAAGAGGTATGTTATCTCATTGGATTAGAATCAAAAATGGTGTTGTTGAAAATTATCAAGCTGTTGTTCCTTCAACTTGGAATGCAGGACCAATTGATGCGTTAGGACAAGTTGGACCTTATGAAGCAAACTTAGTTGGATTAAAAGTTGCAGATATTACTCAGCCTTTAGAGATTATTCGAATTATTCATAGTTTTGATCCTTGTATTGCTTGTGCTGTTCATGTAATGGACAAAAAAGGAAATGACTTAGGAACATACAAAGTTGATCCTGTTTATGGAATTTCTTGCTAAGGAGCATATTATGATAAAAAAACATTATGAGTTTTCTTCATGGCTTAGAACTACCCATTGGATTAGAGTTCTTGCAATAATTATCCTTACTTTTACAGGTTTTTATATTGCATTTCCTTTTATCTCTGCAGCACTTAATCAAGGAGAACCAAATAATTTCTTGAATGCATTAATGCGTTCTTGGCATGTTATTTTTGGTTTTGTTTTAATTTGTGTAACAATTGGAAAGTTTTATTTATTTATTTTTGATAAACAAAGTAAGATAGAAAGAGTTTCTTTTTTAGATTTTATTAGTATAAAAATGTGGATAAAACAAATCAAATATTATATGTTAGTTGGTAAACATGGGCATTTAAAAGGGGTTTATAATCCTTTACAATTTTTTGCTTATTTGGGTGTTTATATTGCTATTGTTATGATTTGTTTAACTGGACTTATTTTATATATTCATGTATATCATGAGGGTATTGGTGGAGCTTTATACGATGTTTTAAGACCTATTGAAGTACTAATGGGTGGTTTAGCAATGGTTAGAGAATTACATCATATTTTTATGTGGGTGTTTATAGTCTTTTTACCAGTTCATATCTATCTTGCTATTTTTAATTCTGTTTATGGAAAAAGTGGGGCAATGGATTCTATTGTTTCTGGATATAAATGGGAAGATGAAAAATGAATATTTTAATATTAGGAATAGGAAATATCCTATTCCAAGATGAAGGAATTGGAGCTCATTTTATACATTATTTAGATGAAAAATATGAGTTTATATCTGATACAAACTCTGTAAGTATTGTAGATGGTGGAACTTTAGCTCAAAGATTAATTCCTGAGATTGTTAAATATGATGAAGTTATTGTTATTGATTGTATTGATGCTGATAATTCAAAAGCTGGAGATGTTTATTTTTTTGATTATAAAAAAACACCATCTTATATAAACTGGCAAGGAAGTGCACATGAAGTAGAAATGCTTCAAACACTTAATATGATTGATATGAATAATGACTTACCAAATACAAATGTTTTAGGAGTTATTCCAAAACGAGTTGCTGATGATACAACATTTGAGTTAAGTGAAGAAATTATAAAAGCAGTAGACCTTATGGAAGATTCAATTATTAAGTTTTTAAACTTACTTGAGATAAAAAGTAAAATAATAAAACCTGATACTACAATAAATTATATTTCACAAGTTTCGTTTAAAAGAGGAATTATAAATGGTCCTAAAATATAGTTTTAAATATTTATCCAAAAATAACACCTTTGCAAAGTTTTTAGATTATGCTTGTAAACAATATGATTGTGAATATAAGATTTTTCAAGATTTAGATTATGTATATTTATTTATAAAAAGTAATGAAAATATTTTAGAAGACTTTTCTAATAATTTATCTTTATATATTCCTATGTCAATTTTTTATTATGATATAAAAGTTGACTTAGTAAATAATATGCCAAGTCATGAAACACTTTGTTTAGATAATAAAAACTTGATATCTTTTTGCCCACAATGTTTAAAAGAGGCAGAAGATATTAAAAACATAAATTATTACAATGCTTTTCATTCTTGTGATATTTGTAAATGTCAAGATAGAAAAGATTTTATTTTTGATGAAAGTAAAATCAAATCAAATAAAAAACTATTTGAAGATTTAGCAAAACAAATAAATGACAATAAAAAAGTAAAAATAAAAACTCTAAGTGGAATATTTGTTTTCTCAAAACTACAAAACTTAGATAAAAGTACTTCTTTACTTAGTACAAATCTTATGAATATTTCAAAACTTATTGTTGAAAATAAAGTTGATATTGTTGCACTTGTAAGTATTGAAAAACCATCTATTGATTTTAAAATAAATGATATTTATAAAATGAATAATAAAACACAAAAAGATTATATAAATATTCGTTATGCAAATGATTTGATTTTGCATTTTTTAAGTTTAGAACTTCAAAAGTTTAATATTGATTTTTTAAATATTGAAAATGAAAAAGTACAGTGTGATTATTTTTTAGATGTAAAATCAAGTGATGAAAATATCGAACTTTTAGATATTCCTAAAATAAAATGTGTAGAAAATAAAAAGATTATCTTAAAATCAAAATCTTATGATAAATCATTAGATGAAGTTTATAAAAAGTTCGAAGAAAAAAATAAAGCTCATTTTATGACTGTAATGGCTGAAAACAATCTTTTTGAAAAAACAGTTTTAAACTTTTACGTAAGTACAAAAGATGATGATGGTATTTGTTTATATTCAGATAAATTTGATGGTTTAGTAGATATGAAAAAACAATTCCATATTCCAAAAACCATAAAAGAAATCTTTGAAGAAATACAAAAAGATGAAATTGCAAATAAACTAATAGTTAACTATAAAGAAAAATTTTCTGATGATTATGAAAAAGCGATCAATACAGATATTAAACACTTAGATAAAAATTCTTTTTATAATTATTGGGAAATTGCAAAAATTATACTAAATTTTAAAGAAGATATTTTAATAAATGCATCTAACTGTTTATTAGAAAAAGGTCCTAGAATTGATTATAAATTTAAAGAAAATGATAAGTTGCAAAATAGAGAGTTTAACTATACAAAATTAATTCAATCAGCACTTAGTTTTAAACTAGCAGGAGTTGATGAAGTTACTATATCTTTGGGTTATATTGAAAGTTTATGCCACTTCATAGGTAATGAAATCGATTTGATAAATAGTTCTTATGAGTTAGATGCTATTAGTTTATGTGGGGATATGTTTACTTATGATATATTTAATAAATTAGTAGAAAAAAGTATTACAAAAAACTTCAAACTTTACTATAACAGAGAGTTTGTAATACAAAAATAGAAGAGGGTAAATGCTAAGTATAAAAATAGAAGTAAAAGGTACAGTTCAAGGAGTTGGATTTAGACCCTTTGTTTATAACTTAGCATTAAAACACCATATAAAAGGTTGGGTTAATAATGATGAAAAAGGAGTAAATATTCTTCTTTATTCATTAGAAGAAAACATCAATCTTTTTATAAAAGAACTTCAAGATAATCCCCCAATCTTAGCAAAAATAGATTCTATAAAAATAGAAGAAATAAAATCAACAAATATATATAAAACTTTTGAAATAAAACAAAGCCAAAATACAAATAATAAATCTACAATAATATCTCCAGATATCGCAATTTGTGAAGATTGCATAAAAGATATAAACGATAAAAACAATTTTAGACATAATTATGCTTTAACAAATTGTACAAATTGTGGACCAAGATACTCTATAATCAAAACACTACCTTATGATAGAGAAAATACTTCAATGAGTAAATTTTTATTGTGTGAAGATTGCAAAAAAGAGTATAAAGACCCTACGAATAGAAGATATCATGCTCAGCCTGTTTCTTGTAAAAAATGCGGACCAAATATAGGTTTATATAATAAAGAAAATAAACAATTAAGTAGAGATTTAGAAGCAATAAAACAAATAGCACAAGTTATAAAAGATGGAAAGATTGTTGCAATAAAAGGATTAGGTGGTTTTCATTTAATTTGTGATGCAAACAATGATAAAGCAGTAGAAGAACTAAGACTTAGAAAAAATAGACCAAATAAACCTTTTGCTTTAATGTTCAAAAATATTGAGTCTATTAAAGAATATGCAATTATAAGTAAGAAAGAAGAAGAACTCTTAATTTCAAAAGAAAAACCTATTGTTTTAGTTCATAAGAAAAAACAATCAAATTTGAGTAAATATATTGCTCCTAATATTAATAGATTAGGATGTTTTATTTCTTATACTCCTTTACATCATATTTTATTTAAATTTTTGGATATTCCTTTACTTGCAACTAGTGCAAATTTAAAAGATGAACCAATTATTGTATTTAAAGATGAACTTATAAAAAAGTTGGCTTTTGTTGTAGATTATGTATTAGATTATAATAGAGAAATTATAAATGCTTGTGATGATTCTGTTATTCAAGTTATAAATAATGATATTTCAAAACTTAGAAATGCAAGAGGTTATACTCCTAGTGCTTTGAAACTAAAAAAAACTATAAATAAAAAAATCTTGGCTTTAGGAGCAAATCAAAAATCTACAATTAGTATTGCTTTTGAAGATAACTTAATTGTCTCGCCTCATATTGGAGATCTGAACTCAATAGAAGCTTTTGAATATTATATTAGAACCATTGAAACTTTTAAAAGGTTTTATGATTTTGAACCTGAAATAATAGTTTGTGACAAACACCCAAATTATGAAAATGTAAAATGGGCAAAAACATTAAAAAATGTGCAAATAGTTCAAGTACAACATCATTATGCTCATATTCTTTCAACAATGGCAGAATATAATCTAAAAGAAAAAGTTTTAGGTTTTGCCTTTGATGGAACTGGTTTTGGAGATGATGGAAATATTTGGGGTGGAGAAGTTTTTGTTTGTGATAATAAAGAATATACAAGATCATATCATTTAAAATATTTTTCTTTATTAGGAGGAGAAAAAGCTGTTAAAGAACCTAAACGTATTGCTTTAGCTTTGTTATTTGAAATTTATACTTTAGATGAAATCTTAAGTTTAAAACATGCAAGCACAAATATCTTTACAAGTAGTGAAATAAAGCTTTTACATACAATGTGGAGAAAAGGATTAAATTCACCTCAAACTAGTTCTATGGGGCGTTTATTTGATGCTATTGCTTCATTTGCTGATATTTTACATGTTCAAAGTTATGAAGGAGAAAGTGGATTACAAATAGAACAGTGTTATGATAAAAAAAATCCTGATATTTATTCTTATGAGATAATTGATTCTACAATTGATTTAACACTTATGATAAAACAGATATTAAAACAAAGTGATAAAAAAGTAATTTGTACGATGTTTATAAATACAATTGCTAATATCATAATAAATATTTCAAATAATCATTCTTTTTTACCTATTGTTTTAAGTGGAGGAGTATTTCAAAATAAGACATTATTAGAATTAATTACTTCAAAGTTAGATGCTCTAAATAAAACTTATTATTATTCAAAAGAAATCCCACTAAATGATGGTGGAATTTCTGTTGGTCAAATTTATCACTTATCTTAAGATATATCTATTTTTGATAATTTCTTAAGATAAAGTTTTCTTCAAAACCTAATCTTTTATAAATTCCTAGTCCTAAAGCAGATGCTTGTAAGACCATTGTTTCTATATTTTTTTCTTTTGAAAAGTTTATAGCTCTTTTCATAATATTTTCTGCTATTCCTTGTGCCCTATGTTCTTTTGGAACACCTACAAGATGTACACCCATAACATCAGAGTTTTTGTATAATAATGTAGTAGCTACTGCAAGAGAGTTTTTATATGCTAATAATAAATATGTATTTTCATCTTTTGCGATTTTTTTAATTATATTTTCATCTATGCTAGAACCAAAAGATTCAGAAGCGATTTTTACCCATGTAGATATTTCCTCTTCTGTTTTGGCAAACTTTATTTCTAAATTATTGTTTTCTTTTATTTGTGTTTTATTAACTTCTAAAAACATTCCAATTTGCTCAAATAAAACTTTATAGTTTTTTGATTCTAAATTCTGTACTGCTTGATTATATATTTTTGTGTCATATTCCCATAAAGAAATAATATATGATTTCTCTTTTTGTATTTCTATTTCTATTGTTTCTTGTAAATCTTCATTTGTATAATCATATGGCATCCATAATCTATTTGGCCAAGAATTTGATAAGTTTAATATTTTGTTATTTGAAATCTTCTTTTCTTGTGAACCCATAAGTTTAAATAAATTTGTAAGATTGTTTATATTATTTTTAATTAAATTATTTTTATTCATTTTTATCCTTTATTTATAAAAAGATTATATCACTTTGGATAAACACTTGTCATTTACATATGTTGATTTCAAACTCTTTTTTTTCTAATTCTACTTAATTGAGTTGCTGTAATTCCTAAATGAGAAGCAATATGATATTGAGTTAATCTTGTATTTAATTTTGGAGAATTTTTTAGAAAATCATCATATCTTTCTTGTGCATCTTTTTGTACTATGTCAACTTCTCTTGCATCTTTACTAATTAACCAATTATTTTCTAAATAACAAATTTGAAACATTTTTAAATCATCATGTTTTAACAGTAATTCTCTGTACTTATTAAAATCAATATGTAATATTTGTGAATCTTCTAAGGCTTGTATTTCAAAATCAGAAGTTTCTTTTTTTAATAATGCCGCCATTGAACCTGGAAAAGTATTTTCAGTAAAAAAGTTTTTATTATACTCATTACCTTTTTCATTTAATATATAAATACGAAATAAACCAGTACTTACAAAATAAAAAGCATTAGGGTATTCATTAAATCTACAAATATAATCATTTTTTTGTACATTTATAAAAGTACAGATATCTTTTAGTTCATTCCATGTTGTATCACTTATTGCTAAATAAGAATTCATTGTTTTTCTCATTGATATAAAAGCCGTTTTTTTATTATTAATTTCGTTCATTTTATTCCTTAAAAATAAAAGTATAGCCACTTTGTTTTATTTAATATAAAAATTTGATTAGTTTTATTAAGTTTCTTTAAACAAATTTTAATTATTCATATAAGTTACTTAAAGTTTAACTTAAATTTAGGTACTATTTACGCTTTATTTCTAAGGAGAATTATGAGTACTGCACGTTTTAGTAGATTCGGGTTTATACTTGCAGCAGTTGGGTCAGCTGTTGGTTTAGGTAATGTTTGGAAATTTCCATATGTTACTGGTGAATATGGTGGTGGAGCCTTTGTATTAGTTTACTTAGTTACAGCTCTTTTTGTTGGTGTATTTGTATTAATTGCAGAATTACTTATTGGTAAATTAGGACAAAGTGACGCAGTTACTATGTTTGAAAAATTAGCAACAAGAAAGAAAAACCTTTGGAAATATGCAGGGTTTATAGTAATTGTGCCATTAATTATATTATCTTATTACTCAGTAGTAATTGGATGGATTTTCCACTATATTGCATTGTCTGTACAAGGACTTCCTGCAACTGTTGAACAATCTAAAGATATTTTTATGACACTTTTAACAACTGATGTTCAAACTCAACTTATGTATCATACTGTTGTTTTTGTATTAGTTACAGCTATTATCTTAAAAGGTATCAAAGATGGAATTGAAAAAATCAATAAAATCTTAATGCCATTATTAGCGCTAATTTTATCAGTATTATTTATATATTCTGTGACAATTGATGGAAGTTTTGGAAAAGCAGTTCACTTTATGTTTGATGCTGATTTCTCTAAATTAAGCTCTGAAGCTATTATTGTAGCTATTGGACAAGCATTCTATACATTATCATTAGGTATGGGGATTATTATTACTTATGCTGCTTCTTTACCAAAGAATGCAAACATTGTAAAATCATCAATCTTAATTTCAATTATTGATACAACTGTTGCAATTGTTGCTGGTTTAATTATCTTCACTTTATTATTTGATAAAGGTGCTGAATCAACTAAAGGTGCTGGATTAGTATTTATTTCATTACCATCAGTATTTTATGAGTTTGGTTCAATTGGTTCTGTATTAGCATTATTATTCTTTGTTGCTATTGCATTTGCTGGTGTTACTTCTGCTATTTCTATGTTAGAACCAATGGTTTCTTATTTTATGAATAGATTTAATTACTCAAGAATTAAAGCTGCTGTTATTTGTAGTATTTTCTTCTATGTATTAGGTATCGCTGCATTATTATCAAATATCACTGATTATTCACCAATGTTAATGGTTGGAGATAAAGGTTTATTTGATTGGTTAGACTTCGTAGCTTCAACTATTTTAGTTCCAATTGGTGGAATTTTAGCAGTTATATTCGTAGGTCACTTTATGGACAAAGAAACAATCAATGGTGAGCTTGTTCCTTTAATGGGATCTGCATTAACTAAAGTTTGGTTCGTAATGGTTCAATATGTTATTCCAATTGCTCTTGTAATTGTAATTTTAAACGAAACTGGATTATTTAAATTTTAAGAAGGCTTAGCCCTTCTTAAAACACTTTCTTTATACTCTCAAACTAATTTTTTACTCTTTTCTACTTTTAATGTTATAAGTCTTATACTTAAGAATAAAGGAGTTATTATGACAAATATAGCAATTACCGTACTTTTAATTATTGCAGTACTTTGGTTTTATTCTTTTATCTCAATATTATCGAATGAATTTAAAAATGAAAAAGAAAAAACTTTTTGGATTATTGGAATAGTTATAGTTCCATTATTATCGTTTTTTTATATTTTTATAAAAAAAGATTTATTGAAATAGTTTAAATTATTAGTCTTAGAAAGTAGTTTCCAAGACAATAATAGTTTATTGCCTTGAATATATTTATATTATTTTTTGTCTAATTGTACATCAATAGATAATGCCTCAACATCACCATCAATATCTTTTTTTATTTCTATGGCTTTAACACCCATATATTTTTTTACAACTTCGATTATTTCCGCTTTCATTTGATCCATAAAAGGATAAGCGTTATTATCTCTGTCAGACATTATTGCGATTGTTAATCTATCTTTTGCAGTGCTTGCGCTTTTTTTCTTTTTAAACCAAGGAAACATTATTTAAAAATCCCCTTTATTTTTGAGAATAATCCAGTCTGAATAGTTTCAACATCTTCTAATGCGATATCTTCACCACAAAGTCTAGCAGAAATTCTAGAATATGCTTGTCCTGCACTTGAACTTTTATCTAAAATAATTGGTTTACCTTGATTTGAAGCATCAATAATACCTCTATCCTCAGGAACTTTACCAATTAATGGAATACTTAAAATGTCAATAATATCTTCACTACTTAACATTTCTCCACTTTGTACCATTTTTGCATCAATTCTATTAATAATAAGATGTTTATTTACTTCTGAACCATCTTTTACTTTTTGTGATTTTGAATCTAAAATACCAATAGCTCTATCTGCATCTCTTATAGAAGAAACTTCAGGGTTAACAACAATTATTGCAGTATCAGCAAACTCAATTGTATGTTCGTATCCACTTTCAATTCCAGCAGGAGCATCTAAAATTACATAATCAAAATCTGATTTTAAAGATGTAATAAGTGCAAAAATTTTATCAGACTGTAAAACTGATTTATCTTTAGTTTGTGAAGCTGCTAAAAAATGAAGATTGTCATTCATTTTACTTTTAATAAGTGCTTGTTTTAGACCAACTTCTCCATCCATTACTTGAACCATATCATAAACAACACGATTTTCTAAACCTAAAATCATATCTAAGTTTCTTTGTCCAATATCAAAGTCGACAACAACACATTTTTTGTTGTTCATTGCGATACCTAAACCGATATTTGCTGTTGTAGTTGTTTTTCCAACTCCACCTTTTCCACTAATTACTGCTATTACGATACCCAATTTGTCTCCTTTAGTACAGGTGTTATTACTATTTCATTATTTATAAATTCTACTTTATTTAATCGTTCAATTAAACATTCATTGTCAACTTCAATATCATTAAAAACAATATTTGCTTTTGGTGAAGCTTTTAACATCATAAAGTTTCCAGTACATCTAATTGCACCTTCAACTATTTGAGTAATTATAAGATTTCCGTTTATGATAATTGTGGCTCCACTATTTACTCTATTTAATAAAAGTAAATCTCCATCAATATTTAGTTCCTGACCACTTCTTACAAGAGTATCTCTAACTTTTAAATTATTTTCTAATTTATTTGATAATTCTGATAATGCTTGTTCTTTTTCTAATTGTTCAATTTCGTGTTGTTCTTTTTGTTCTTGAATTTCTTTTTCAATTGCTAGTCTACCTTGACCTTTTGGCAAAGTAACATTCATCAAATACTGAAGTTTATTTTCTTTTAAATATTTTTCAACTTTTTGAGTCATTTGACCATTTATTACAATTAAATGATCTTTAAATAAAATATAATTAACTTCAAAAAATGATATAAATTCATCTTCATTTGTTAAAGTCATTTCACAAACTTTAACTGAATATTGTTTCGTACGCAAAGTACTCCTTTCAAATTATTATTTGATTAAAAAGGCCGTATTTTAACATAATACCCTTATAATTTTATTTGTCAATATACAAAATTTTATTTTATTTCTTACTTTGATTAATTTATGTCTTGATAGTTTAAAATATAGCAGTAAACACTAAGCAAAAATGCTTAATGTTTTTTAAATGTTTTAGTGATTTTTTCAAGTTCTATAACTGGTGGATTTGGTAAAGCAGGGTAAGCTTTTTTTACAATATCTGTTACCCATTGAGGATAAATTCTAAAGTTTAGTTTTATTTCTGCTTTCAAAGGATAAAGAAGATTTTTCTCTAAATTATATGATTCTATTCTTTTTCCTTTTGCTGGAATTCTTGTATCACTTAAAAGAGTTTTATATTTCCAAAATAATAAACCTACTGGTTTTCTATTTTCATCTCCAAAAACTTTCATAAAAGGTCTTGCATCTTTATCTAAGTTTCCATCTTTTTTTAGTTTTCCAGATGAAAATACAATATTTCCTTTTGCATCTTTTATCGTAATATCAAGCCATAATTCCCTAAAGTCAGCAACTCCTGTTGGTAAGTGATGTCCTGCACCTTCATTTTTAACTGTTACATTTATTTTATTGTCTTGAATATTTACTTCAAGTTTAGCAGCTGTTTTTAATAACTGTATTGTTTGGTCTTCATGTTTAGAATTTTTTAGACCTGATAAGAAATGATTTGATCCTGCAAAATAGTGAACTTTCACATCTTCTTTTATTTTTCCACCATTTGTTGATGTTCCTCTTAAGGGTGAGAATTTATTGTCTTGTAAATTTGTCATATGACAATCTATACATGACTTGTGTTCAGCTTTATTTTCTGGATTATTATAAGGTGATTCTTCCCACTCTTTAAATGTTGAAACTATTTGTTTCCCTGTTGTTGGAGATGTTTCATCATGACAAGATGCACAATAGGCACTTTTTTTATAAATTGGTTTTAAATAGCTATCTTTGTGAACATTTGGTTTTGCATTTATAAACTTTTGTCCTAAATATGAACCAAGTTTTGATTCATCGTCTTCAAAAGGATATTTTTTTCTATTTGTTAAATCCAAAGTATATGAAGCATTTCCATCTGATGAGGCATCTACAATTCTGTGGCAAGTAAGGCAAGAAACTCCTTCTTCAAGTCTTGAATTTCCATGTTGTTTATATGTGTCAGTTAATCTTTTTGCACCTTTATCAAATAAAGTATTTGCTAAAGAATTTTCATCCATATAGTGAGAACTTTTTGTAAGTCCTGTTGTGATTCCACTTGGATTATGACAAGACATACACCATTGTCTAAACTCTTGTCCTTCAACTTCTCCTGCTACTGCTTCCATAACCATATAATAAGGATTTGAATCAACTAGGTTTTTATGATTTGAATCAGCCCATTGATTAAATATTTCTGTATGACAAGATTTACATTTTGTTGAGTTTGTCCAGTCTTCATTGTGATATGTTGTTTTATTGTTTTCTAGTTTAAATCCAACTAATGGCGTTTCATAAGAATAAGCAGGAGTAAAAGAAATCAGACTTAAAACAAAAATAAATGAAAATGATTTAAACTTTTTCCCTTTATAATTAGACTTAGGATTTTTTGCATGATAAAATAAAAGTGCAAGTAAAATAAATGATGTATAAAAATGAATATTAAAAGAATAAATTCCCAAAATATCTCCTCCTGTATTTCCAATAAAAAATAAATAAAAACCACTTAATATACTAAGTAATAATATAAAACCTAAAATCCAACCAATTACACTATTTACTTTTTTTATAACTATGTATTTATAAGCGTGTTTATTTACAAAAGGAATAATATAAAATATTGATAATATTATTGATGCAAAAGCATGAATAACAGAAATAACTCTTAGATATTCCCATGAGATATTTAAAATATCTATTTGTAATATTCCACTTATAAATATTGTAAGTATTAGAACTTTTACATTTAGTAATTTCATCATTTTATATCACCGTTTATAGAGTAATCAACTCTTTTTCCTTCTAATGTTCTCAAAAATGCTACAATTTCATCTATTTGTTTACTTGTAAGATTTAATCCTAATTGATGTCTTCCCATAATTTCAACTGCTTTTTTGATTTTATCAACAGAACCATTATGAAAATATGGTGATGTTTTTGTTATATTTCTTAAAATTGGAACTCTAAAAAATTGTGTATCTGCTCTTCCCATATATTCGCCTTTATTTTCAAAAGGAAAAGTATTATCAATAATTTTAAAATCAGGAGCAGGGCCAAGATTTACTCTTAAATCATGAATTCCTGCAAAATGTCGTAAAGGAAATCTTTGAACACTTTGTCCTCCAACACTCATACCTGTATGACAACCACTACAACCAAAGTTCATAAAGTTTACTAAACCTTGTTTTGCTTGTGCATTTATAGCTTGGTTATTTCCTTCTAAAAATTCATCAAAACTACTTCTTGTTAAAAGTGTTTTTACATATACCGCTATTGCTTTTTGAATATTTACAAAAGAAAGATTTTCTTTGTTTTGTTCATTTTTAAATACATTGTTAAAACTT
>PJEL010001301.1_pt1 | contig 25873 bp, 20 predicted proteins | sample 1853271 | NCBI WGS metagenome assembly PJEL01 (sample SAMN08108733, study PRJNA415343) | Invertebrate metagenome, whole genome shotgun sequencing project. | host: Globobulimina | place: Sweden: Gullmar Fjord | collected 2015-08
TGCCCAATGCTGCGCATAAACTCCAAACGCTGCTCAGTCATTGGGTCTTCATAGGGAATCGATTCAAAATCATTCAAATCAACTTTATCGACAGAATAACTATCTGCCGCTAAACCAAATTCTTCAGCCATCCCCGGGCGTTCTGATTTCTTTACCAAGGTAATTCCCTGCAAACGAAACGGCCCACTGAAGCCCTTATCTCGTAAGACTAAGCCTTGGACTTTCGCATCTAAGGTATTAGACCCGCTACTTAAGCGCTGCTTTGCAATAATAAAACTAATCGCCGAATTTGAAGGCGCATCAAATAAGCTGCCTGATACTTGATAATAACCCGATTTATCCGCTTCAATATTAATCGGTATAATCAGGTCATTACCTTCGATTCGCTGACGGCCTAAGCCGGTAATTTTAGCAATGCTCTCGACTATTTTAATCGGCGCACTTTGAATCACGGGTGACTCGCCATTAAACTCTACTTTAACAATGATGCTATATTCAGCATCGCTCATTGGCTCTAATTCCGCACTAGGGTCAAATTCGGCTAACAGCGTACGCTGCCCCTTCTGCTCAATATCCATTCGCTTTTTCATTGGCCAATGAGCCTTTTTATCCCTCGCCATGACTTCTACGGTCAGTTTCGTAATGGCATCGAGTCCTTGCACTGAAGATTTAATCTGAATATCCGCAGTAATTATTTCTCCAAGCGAAAAGCGATAATTTTTGGGTTTAATTAAAATACTGACGTTATGACCATCAATATCATATGCCCTTGGGCTTTCATGACTTTGATTTGGATTTATCAAGTCAGTTTGTTCCGCAGACAAATATAAGGAATAAGGTGCATATTTTGAGCGTTGCTCATAAATGTCCGCTACTCGCTGCATTTCATGCTGCATGCCCTCATCAACAGAAAGGGTCGGCAAGGTTTTGGCTGAAACGTTATGGCCGGGCTTGATGATTGGGTCTGTTATTGGCTGCAACTCAATATCATTAGCTATCACGGTTACTGCCGTGCTTTGTTTCGTATCTTCTTGAGAGTTTTCAGAAGACCCCCACAACCAAACCGTTCCTAATACGATCACAGTAGCCAACACAAGCAACTCCTTACGCTTCTCAAAAATCGACATAAATAGCCTCAAAGGAAAACAGACTCAATTCCAAATAAATCCAATTAAAATAAGATCCAATAAAAAAGGGATGATAATAATCATCCCTTTTAAATACGCTTAATAACCATCACTTAGTTCTATTCCTAAGAATAGTTGTTAATAGTAATTTTACTGGTTAAAAGTCTCGTAAATGATTTCTGAAACCATCTTATCTCCCGAACCTTTCACATACTGATACTGATCCGCTGAAGCCCAAAAGCCATACCACCATGGTTTATAGTCATAAACATAAGTATCAAAGTTCACGCTCAAGCCATTACTAGAAAAACTGTTACGCACATACGCTAGCTCATCATCAATCGCATTGGTTGTACCGTAGAAACTCATAATCCCGGCATGAGAAATATTCTCGCCCTGTAAAATCGGATAGTTGTTATAAACCAAACCATCTGGGCCATTAGCCGCATCAACCCAACCATCCATTTCTACACGAGTTGAACACGAATCAATACCGCGAGCGTTAATCGCACCGCATGCAGAATGAAGAGCGACGACAGAATCATCAGTGCCATTCAAGATCGCTTTTGAAGTCATATACGCATCATCACCGCCACCGGCAAAGCGCAAGCGTGGAATGCTATTCGGAGTCGTCGCGATATTACGCGCCGTCGTCACCTGTAAATCATACATGGTGCCTAAGTTATCAGGCATGGTGGTCGAGCCACCGGTGAAGTAACTTAGCGCTGCTTTGAAAGGAGAAACATACCAAGAATCATTTTGCTGTAAATCAATCGCTAGATCCGCTAATTCAGAACCACCACCTGCTCCAGCTAAATCGATAGACGCTAGAACATTCAAAGCAGGCTTACCCGCCGCTGCTAACCAGGTATCCATATTATCAAACACGTAGCGTGCAACCAGATCCCCTGTCGAGTGAGTCACAAAGATACAACCGTTAGCACAAGCATTCGCATCAGAAAGCTGCATCACCACATCATAAGCACGTTCAGCCGTCTTACCCGCGACACGCTCATTGGTATCCCAATCAATGCGATAATCACCTTTATCTAACCAATAATCATCCCAATAATTAACCGCACTCTGAGTAAGTTGTTCATCAGTTTGCTTACCTTCATACAGTACCGCAGATTGCAGACCATGAACCAGAACCACATTGTGTCCTGCCATTTGTGCATTTGCAGATGTTGCCGACAGCATTAAAGCAGACGCAGCCGCGAGACTCGCTAAATTAAATTTCTTCATACCAAAAACCTGTTTCATTATATTTATTGGTTTTGGCTATTCCTTAAGCACGTTATGCAACCTTGCTAAGTCATCATGTTTTATAAGACTGCATTGATACTAGGCGGATAAAGAAGGGGATTCTGTAATGAGATGTATCTGGTTATTTGTTAACCCAATTCATGCTTTATTCGTATACCCTAGGCAATTCAAGGAGTTAAGAAAAACGAGAAAGATTGGGTTATTCAATCTGAATGTTTTTATTTGTAACATAGCAGTAAAGATTGTCAGTTTAGAAACAATAATACAGAGTTTGGATATTGGTACGTTAGTGAAGAATTATGGGAAAAAGCATTTCACCACGGAGGGCACGGAGGCGCTTCGCTACACGGAGAAAAGCGAAGCAAATGGCTAATAAAAAAGAATTTAAAAAATTAAGCGTTTTAACTTGGCTTTGTAGAATTTACGCATAAATTTCATACGGAGCCGTTAATTAAAATATTGTCTTTTAACCGATCTGCACTACTCCTTCTTTCCTCCGTGTAGCGAAGCGCCTCCGTGCCCTCCGTGGTGAATCCGCTCTTATCTTTTAAAAGCGAGCCCCTTTAAGGTGGCGAGGACGTAAGCCAAAGATAATAAGCGTCGCAAAATAAACTGCCACTCCAGCCCCCACGATCGCCGACATCCAGCCAATGCGCTGCCAAGTGCCCCACTCCAACCATTGCTGAGCATCGCCCATCATAAAGTACATCACCGCAAATAAGGCAGCATTTGCAATCAAAACCTTAGGTACAAAGGCCAACCAACCTGGCTGCGCTTTATAGTGCCCCGTCGCCTTCAAACCACGATACAACATATAGGCATTAAAGAAGGCCGATAGTGAAGTCGCTAGCGCAAGTCCTGCATGCTGAAACGGCCCCACTAATGCCAAATTCAATACCATATTGACGACCATCGCCTGAATACCAATTTTCACCGGGGTCTTGGTATCTTGGCGCGCGTAATAGCCTGGGGCTAGTACCTTAATCAGCATAAAGGCAAACAGTCCCGTGCCATACGCTTGCAAGCTAAGGGTCATCTTACCAATATCGTAGGGGGTAATTTCTCCATGGAAAAAGATGGTCGCCATTAACGGCGTTGCTAATACAACTAAAGCCAAAGCTGCAGGCAAGGCGAGTAAGAAAATCATCCGCGTCGCCCAATCTAAGGTTTGGGCAAAGTGCTGTGGATTATCTTCTGCATGCTTCTTCGATAACGCGGGTAAAATCACCACACCAATGGCAATGGCAAAAATCCCCAAAGGTAAGTTATTCAAGCGGTCGGAGTAATACAGCCAGCTGACACTACCAGGTTCTAAAAAAGAGGCTAATAACGTATCCAATAGCAGGTTGATCTGACTGACCGATACCCCAAACAGCGCAGGCCCCATCAACTTAAGAATGCGCCCCACCCCTTCTTGCTTAGGCTGATAAGTAGGACGAACCAATAAACCTAAACGCGCAATAAACGGCAATTGGAATAAAAACTGTAATGCCCCGGCCATAAAGACACCCCAAGCAAGAGCGTATAGCGGTTCTACAAACCAACTGGTCATCACTAGGGTCGAAAAGATCAAGCAGATATTGAGCAAGATGGGGGTAAATGCAGGCACCGCAAAACGACCGTAAGCATTCAAAATACTGCCCGCGAATGCCGTCAATGAAATAAACAGCAGATACGGAAAAGTAATCCGTAACATATTCCCTGTTAAGGCAAATTTTTCCGCATCACCACTAAAGCCTGGAGCAAACACATACGGTAACCAAGGTGCTAGTAACAAAGCGACAATCGTCACCAAAAATAAAACTAACCCTAACACTCCAGATACACTGGCAATCAACAACTTAACTTCGGCCATACTGCGTTGCGTCTTGTATTCAGACAGTACCGGCACAAAAGCAACCGAAAACGCCCCTTCAGCAAACAAGCGGCGTAAAAAGTTAGGGATTTTAAAAGCAACGAAGAAAGCATCTGCTCGAGCACCAAAGTACTGAGCCACAACAACATCACGCACCAAGCCCAAAACTCGGCTTAATAATGTCATAAAACTGACAATACTGGACGACTTTATTAACGAAGCCGGTTTAGTGACTGCTTTATTTGAGCTTTCAGGCTGAGACATACTGCTTCCGTGCGGTTATAACCAATTATTTTTCTTGTGCGCGTTTTACACGAATAACCTGACCTGCAATCTCAGTCGCATTCAACGACTTCATCGCGGCTTTACCATTACCCGGCCCAGGCATTTCAACAAAACCAAAGCCTTTAGAACCACCGGTTTTCTCATCCATTACCAAGGTACACTCGGCTACTTCACCATAAGGAGCAAATAGTGCTTCAAGATCTTCTTCAGTAAGAGAACGAGAAAGGTTGCGGATAAGTAGTTTCATAACAAGACCTAAATTGAATCGGTGAAAGCAGCTTGAATAAGCTGAATATAATATGACGGATATCTTAGCAGATATTGCAATAACAATTTAGCCAATTCTTAGTTATGAACTGATTAAAAAACCAACAATTTAACTAAGTTAAAGAAATAACTGCACAGGTATAGGGTAAAAGTAAGAGCAACAAAGTTATGCTATTAGTTATCCTTGTAGTTACCCACAGCATCTGTGGATATTATTATGATAAGTGCCATTCTAAAGCCTAAATAACGCTTATAAAATATAAAAACAAGTCTTGTATTGAAGAAAAATATAAATAATTTGCAACTTTTTCCACAGCGTAATTTTCTTTAAAAAAATCCTCTAAACCATTGACTTTACTGGGTTTAAACAAATTCAAACAATTGTTCGAAAAAGCAACAATTTAACTCAAGTGGTGATAAAACAAGGGCTTCAGGCGGTTATAAATATTTTATACCCATATTTATCCACAGAACTTGTTGGTAACTTGATATCTCTCAACTTTGGCCTAGGTTTTACCTCAAAATTATTCCTATCAACTATAATTAAGCCATCAAAATACTAAACGGCCCACACTGTCTCATGACTTACAAATCACCGCTGTACTCTGAGCTATCGACTAACCAAGATATTAGCTATTGGCGCCTCGCTAGCCGTCTTGAATCAGGTCGAGGAGAAGTACTACGCCGAGTCGCTCAAGGAGAGGCACTGGCGGACACTCTTAACCTGCTGTGTGAAAAGGCCGAAGATTATAATCCCGACATGATGTGCAGCGTTTTATTATTAAACCAAGAAACGTCCACACTACACCCTATTGCTTCCGCTTCTTTACCTGCCGACTATTGTGCGGCCTTAGATGGCGTACAAATTGGTCAAGGGGTAGGATCTTGCGGTACAGCAGCTTTTCAGAAGCAACGAGTCATCGTTGAAGACATCAATAGCCACCCCTACTGGGCCCAATACAAAGCCTTGGCGCTAGGTGCCGGTTTACAAGCTTGCTGGTCAGAGCCCATTATAGGAGCTGAAGGTAAGGTCTTTGGTACCTTCGCCATGTATTACGCTCAACCTAGAACACCTATCGAAGAAGACATCCAGTTTATTGAAACCAATGCCAGCCTTGCAGCGATTGTATTTGAAAATGACTCAGCCCGCTGCCAACTGATTGAAGCTAATAAATTGCTTAGCCAAACTATCGATGAACGCAATCAGCAATTAGTTGCAACCAATGAAGAGCTGTCTAAAGTTTTAGTACAACAAGCCTTAGATAACTCACAATCTTTGAAAGTAGCAAAAACACAAACCACGACAAAAATACTTGCTGGCTTTGCTCATGAGATCAATACCCCAGTCGGAGTCGCGACCACAGCAACCAGCTTTACCGAGCAAACAATCACGCAGTTCATTAATAGTATTGAAAATAATCAGCTATCAAAAAATGATGCATTAGTGCGTTTAAACGAAATGAAAGATTCCGTTCATCTCACCGAAAGCAGTTTGAAAAAAACCGCCGCCTTGATTGCGCAATTTAGAGAGATTGACATATCCCTTGCCGATTACGATAAAAGCAAATTTATAGTCGATGAACTTATGCAGGATTTTAGTGATCATATACAAGAAAAATTAGGAGCTCATATTTTAGAATTTGAAGTCGAAAAAAATACAACTTGCCACTCAAAGAGTTCACTTTGGCAAGTGCTCTCTCAATTGGTTGACAACTCTCTTGAGCATGGATTTATTCATATGGATTCGGGACTCATTTCAATTCATATCAACCAAAATAATGAGAACCTGATCATCAACTATCAAGATAATGGCATCGGTATCTCTGCGGATGAACGAACATCAGTATTTGACCCCTTCTTCTCAACCAAAAGAGAAAGCGGAAAAGTCGGCCTAGGATTAAACGTGATCAACAATACCATCAGCAATACTTATCATGGACAAATAAAGCTGATGGATTCCCCACTGGGTGTGCGTTATGAAATCAGCATCCCACTGACTTTTTAAGCACTTAGTAGATTATAAAAGAATTTTCATCGCTTCGATTACGGGAGGATTTTTTTCTGCTAATGCATCCAGCACCGGCTTGTGCAAACGGCGTTTATGCTCAGCAAAAATAGCTCGGCTCTTACTAAAAGTTTTAGCAAATTCTAAAGCACCTTCATTTAACGACTCTGCGGAATCAAAAGTACGATCAATAAAGTTCGCCTCCGCCATTTCCTCTGCGCCCAACTTTCGACCGGTTAAAATCATATCGTTGAACTTATACTGAGGAATTGCTTTTAAAATCACATCAATCAAGCCCGGTACAAATGGAATATTCATATCCACTTCAGGGAAACAAATATAACCGCGATCACTGCGAGCAAAACGGAAATCACAGGCTGAAGCTATCACGATGCCATTACCAAAGGTATGACCATTCATCGCAGCAATAATCGGCATAGGGTATTGCATCATGAGTGTATAAACTTCATCCATAGTAGAAAGAAAGGCTTTTACGTCATCCTTCTTGCCACCTTGAATACTGCTCATTAACCACATCACATCAATACCCTGGCTCCAGTTTTTTTCATCACTAGAAGCCAAGATCAACGCTTTATTAGTTTTTTCTTCTTCAACTTGTTTTAACAAGCCTAAAAGCTGCTGGGCAAATTCTAGGTTATTGGCGTTCTTGCCATTATCCATAGAAATAATCGCAACCTTGCCTTCGTTGCGCAAACTCATTAAAGACATATCAGTAACTCTTTAGTAAATACTTTAAAAGAAAAAAGAAATTCACCACGGAGGGCACGGAGGCGCTGGGCTACACGGAGAAGAGCCAAAGCAGAAAAAAGAAAGAAAGAAAGAAAGAAAGAAAGAAAGAAAGAAAACAGAATACTTATCTTTGAATTATCTTTAGCTTTTATTCTCTTAGCCCTATTCTTTTAGCTCTTCTCCTCTTAGCTTTTCCTCCGTGTAGCTTTTCCTCCGTGTAGCATAGCGCCTCCGTGTTCTCCGTGGTTAACCGCTCTTAGCTTTTTTATTCGTCAGTCAAGCCCGCAAGCGGAGCCACATTGCCACGTACATAAGCATCCGCTTCTTGCACAAACAAATCAGGCATCAAGTCCGTCTTATCACTTTCAGGATTAGCACGATACTGTTCAAAATCTTCCACACCTTGAGTACGTAAGAAGTCTTCATCAATTAATAACTGCCCCGTGATTTCACGGTTTTCAGTTTTCAATAATGCAAACGCGGCATCGGCCATAATCTTAGGGCCACGAGCACGATCAAATGACTGCTTGCCACCAAATGATGTCGCTGCAGTATGAATCACAGTACGAGGCCATAGTGCGTTTACTGCAATACCATAGCGCTTAAATTCATCCGACATGCCCATGGTTAGCATAGACATACCGTATTTAGTCAAGGTATACGGCGAGTGGTTACGCATCCAACGGCGATCTAAATCCAACGGTGGCGAGAAACTTAAAATGTGACCATTTTCAGACTTCTTCAAATGCGGCAACGCTTTCTGGCTTAACAAGAAAACAGCGCGGAAGTTCACTTGCATCATAAGATCCAGCTTTTTCAGCGGCGTTGATTCAACACCTGCTAACGCAATCGCACCAGCGTTATTAATGATGGTATCGATGCCACCAAACTTCTCAACGGTAAGCTTGATTAAGTTATCGATGTCTTCTTCGCTGCGTACATCCACTTTAACCGCAAGGCCTTGACCGCCAGCTTCTTCAACTTCTTTAACAACAGAATGAATCGTACCTTCCAGTTTTGGGTGAGGCTGATCAGACTTAGCGGCGATGACGATATTTGCGCCTTCAGCTGCACACGCTAAAGCTACTTCACGGCCGATACCACGGCTAGCGCCAGTGATTATAATTGTTTTATTTTTCAATGAACTCATAATAAATTCCTCAAGCCTAAATTTTTCAATTCTAAGTTACGATAAATTATTCAGCTTCAGCAGCCGTAATCTGAATTAATTTCTGGCGACCTTTAACTTGATCACCCGCCTGGACTAATACTTCTGCAATGGTACCAGCCACACCCGCTTTCAGAGGATGTTCCATCTTCATTGCTTCTAATACGGCTAACGTCTGACCAACTTCAACCACATCACCCGCTTTCACCATCACATCAACCATAGCACCATCCATCGAGGCTAATACCTGATCAGAGCCACCTTGGTTCTTCTTCGCCGACTGCAAGCTAATATCAGTAAAGGTTAAATTGCCATAACGAGCTGCAAGATGAACTTGCTCACAACCTAGCGCCTCACCTTCGCCTTTCGTACGACTATAAACCACACTGCGAACGATGCCATCATGCAAATACTTTAATGTATTTTCTGTTTGCTCTAATACCGTTAAAACAATCGGAGCGATGCTTTCATCGCTCGAAACAGACTCAATAGATACTAGCTCAGTCGTAATTTGATTATCGGCTTTGCTCAATGCCAATTCAAATGCCTGCTCTTCACATGCAAGCTTAATAAAACGACTACCGATTTCATTATTATGCCAGCCTGCGCTGCCAGTATTAACCGCACATAAAAGCGCAGCCGCTAAAGCAACTTCTTGATTTTGAGCTTTTAGTGCTTGCAAGCTTGGATCTTGATTAAAATCATCACCAATAAACGCAGTCGTTGCTTCGCCTTGAATAAAGGTTTCATTGCGTAAAATTGCGGCTAAGAAAGCACGGTTATCTTTAATACCTAATAAGTGGCTATCTTCAACTGCACGCACTAAACGACGGCGAGCTTCTTCACGGTTTTCACCATAAGCAATAATTTTCGCTAGCATAGGATCATAAAACGGACTCACCGTCTGGCCTTGCTGAATACCCGAGTCAATACGAATACCATCACCCGACGCCGGCTGCCACAAGTTTAATAAACCGGTTTGTGGAATAAAGTTAGCACCTGGATCTTCAGCGTATAAACGCACTTCCATCGCGTGACCGGTTAATGTCACATCGTCTTGGCTGATCGAAAGTCTATCCCCCGCTGCAACACGTAGCTGCATGGCGACTAGATCTAAACCGGTAATTAACTCTGTTACCGGATGCTCAACCTGCAAGCGCGTATTCATTTCTAAGAAATAGAAATTGCCTTCGCTATCGGCTAAAAACTCAACCGTTCCTGCACCCACATAATTACACGATTTAGCCGCATTAACTGCCGCCTCACCCATGGCTTTACGCATGTCAGGATTTACAAAAGGTGATGGCGCTTCTTCGACTACCTTTTGGTGGCGACGCTGCACAGAACAATCACGCTCACCTAGATAAACCGTATTACCACAACTATCGGCAAATACTTGAATCTCAATATGGCGCGGCTGCATCACTGCTTTTTCGATAATGAGTTCACCACTACCAAAGGCATTTAATGCCTCACTACGAGCCGATTTAATCAGCTCATCCAGATCATTCGCATCGGTAACCAAACGCATACCACGACCACCACCACCGGCGCTGGCTTTTAGCATTACCGGCATACCGATCTCAATCGCTGCATTCTTCAATACATCATCGGCTTGATCTTCGCCTTCATAACCTGGAATACAAGGTACACCCGCTGCAATCATAGCGATTTTCGACTGACGCTTACTGCCCATTAAATCAATGGCATCTGGGCGTGGGCCAATAAAGGTGATGTTGGCATCAACACAGGCTTTGGCGAATGCTGAGTTTTCGGATAAGAAACCATAACCTGGGTGAATCGCATCAGCGCCGGTTTTTTGTGCGGCGTCGATTAATTTTTCCGCAACCAAATAACTTTCGCCTACGGCTGCAGCGCCAATACAAATGGCTTCATCAGCAGCACTAACATGAGGGGCGTTAGCATCTGCTTCAGAAAAAACCGCTACCGTACGATAACCTAATGATTGTGCAGAACGAATAACACGGACCGCAATTTCACCACGGTTCGCCACTAATACTTTATTAAAACCTTGCGCTTGAGTACTCATGCTTATTCAGCTCCTACTTCAAGTTGAACATCTGCCCAAGCAGGCAAACGTTTTTGCATAAATGCAGCACCGCCTTCACGGCCTTCACCCATCACAGCATCAGCAAAACCCACAGCTGCTTGATCCAGCAATGGATTTAGCGCTTCGTGCTCAACACAATGAATCAGTGCTTTTGTTACTTTACTTGCTGCAGGCGCGCATTTAATCGCCAGCTTAATCGCCTTAGTCACTTCGTCTTCTAGTTGTTCAGCGTTTTCAACAACCTGATGAATTAAGCCAAGATTCAGCGCTTCGTTTGCTTTAATACGATTGCCAAACAAAGCCATACGACGGGTTTGAGTTAAACCAATACGCTTCACGACAAAGGGGGCAATTTGCGCAGGAATAATGCCTAAAGAAGTTTCAGGTAAACCAAACTGAGTTTTCTCAACCGCAATCGCTAAATCGGAAACACAGGCTAAACCAAATCCACCGCCTAATACCGCACCTTCTAAAGCACAGATAACCGCAGCAGGTAAATGGTCTGCTTTAGTAATCATGTGACCAAAGGCTCGATTCAGCTCGATTAGCGCTTGCTTATCAGCACCGGCTGATTGCATGTCTTTAATATCACCACCGGCGCAGAAGTTGCCATTACCACCACTGATAATTAATACGCGATAATTTTCGTTTTCAACTTTTTCCATCACCGCCATTAGCTCATTCACCATTTTCAGGTTCATAGCATTGGCTAGCTTTGGACGGTTTAGCATCACACGTAATACAGGACTTTCGTCGTGTATTACTAGTGTTTCAAATTCTGGGTTTTCAAATTCTTGTTGGTTCATAAAAAATTCTCAGCTCACGCATTATATTAGCGTTAAATACATTGTTCTGAGTTGAAGCAATAGATGTTTTTTCTTAGCAGCGACAGGATGTCGCGGTAGAATCGCGCTACATGGACGTAGCATCGATTCGGCGGCTGAAAAAAGCATGTATTGATTCGACTAACCAAAACTCATTAATAAACTCAAATTATTTGCGTTTTTTCGGCAAAATATCCATGTACTTACAAATAATACCGATCATGATTTCATCCGCACCACCGCCGATAGAAGCCAAGCGGTTATCACGATAGAAACGAGAAACAACGTTATCCCACATGAAGCCCATACCACCCCAGTACTGTAAGCAGCTATCAGCAACTTCACGCACCAGACGACCTGATTTCAACTTAGCCATCGATGCAAGGCGGGTCATATCTTCTTTATTCAAATATCCTTCGCACGCTTGATAAACCATGCAACGCAATGCTTCAATTTCAGTTTGCAATTCCGCCATGCGGAAATGGATCACCTGATTATTAATCAAAGGCTGACCAAAAGTTTCACGTTCACGACAATATTCAATCGTGCTATCAACACAGATTTCCATCGACTTCAAAGACATAGCCGCAACGTACATACGTTCTTCTTGGAACTGCATCATCTGCATCATGAAGCCAGCGCCTTCGCTACCGATTAAATTTTTCTGCGGCACACGAACGTTGTCGAAAAAGATTTGTGCCGTATCAGAAGAACGCATACCCAATTTATCAAGTTTTTCAGAGAAGGTAATACCCGCAGAATCCATGGGTACAACGATCAAAGATTTGTTCTTATGCGCTTTATCTTCAGAAGTATTTGCCAGTAGGCAAACAAAGTCGGCTTGAGTGGAGTTAGTGATCCACATTTTAGTACCGTTGATGATGTAGTCATCACCGTCTTTGACTGCAGTCGTTTTAATCGCCGCAACGTCAGAACCCGCACCCGGTTCACTCACACCAATACACGCAACCATGTCACCGGCAACCGCAGGGGCTAAGAAGGTTTCTTTAATATAATCACTACCAAAACGAGCAAGCGCTGGTGTAGCCATACAAGTCTGCACACCAATTGCCATAGGTACACCACCACAGATGATGCCACCAAATTCTTCCGCTGCAGCCATTTCATAGGAGAAATCTAATCCCATACCACCCGCAGATTCAGGTTTAGATATACCCAATAGGCCAAGGTCACCCATTTTCTTAAAAAGTTCTTTCGCAGGAAAAATACCGTCTTTTTCCCACTGATCAATGTGAGGGTTAATTTCGTTCTCAACAAAATTACGAACGGTTCTTTTTATTTCTTTGTGCTCTTGAGTCATGATCATTTTATTATTCCTACTCTTTAATTTTTTAATCTTCTAGCGCTATTTTGATAGTCATAACGCCGTAATTCTAAAGTTGTTCAAGCGATGTATTTGCTAGTTCACTCTTTGCCACGCCGTGAATACGTCACTGCGTTCTCCCTGTAGGCTCTCTACAGCTCCCTGCTGTAGAAGGGCTTTGAGCAAACTACCAAATACATCGCCGCTAATACTGTCTTTACTTAAAAACCATCTACAAATAAAATCTGATGGCTTCTGGTTTATGTAAAAGTTACGCTATAGAAAACTAGATTGCTGCTAGCTTTCGCGTATCGGTATTGGATGTGTCGTTTAAGGCCGTTAGATCCCATGGATGGGATCTCCGAGCCTACATGGACGTATTCACGGCGTGCCGCCTAACGACATACCCAATATCGATAGCAAGCGAAAGCGGTTAAGAAACCAAAACCGCTTCACGCTCTTTGTAGAATATTAAAAACGCGACACACCAAAACTATTACCTTGAAGAGAGCGATGCTTCTCTTCATCACACATGTCTAATAGCATTACCATTAGTTTGCGCGTATCACGTGGATCGATTAAACCATCATCCCAAATGCGCGCGGTGCCGAATAAAGCGGTTGAACCTGCTTCTAATTTAGCCGCCGTCATTTGCTCAATCTGATCCAGCATTTTCTGATCAGGCTCTTGCCCCATCTTCAACTGCTTCTCTTCAGTCACAATGCGTAAAACCTTACCCGCTTGTGCACCGCCCATCACCGCAGTTTTACTATTTGGCCAAGCGAAAATAAAACGTGGATCCAAACCGCGACCACACATCGCATAATTACCCGCACCGTAAGAACCACCAATCACAATAGAGATCTTAGGAACACGCGCGTTAGCGACCGATTGCAACATTTTCGAACCGTGCTTAATGATGCCACTCTTCTCAGAATCGGTCCCTACCATGAAGCCTGTAGTATTGTGCAAGAATAAAAGTGAAACCTGATTCTGATCACACAACTGAATGAACTGCGCCGCTTTATTTGCACCCTTCGCCGTGATTGGACCATTGTTACCAATAATCCCTACTGCATGACCTGCGATCTTAATAAAGCCACACACCGTTTGAATATCAAAGTCGGGTTTGAAATCTTGGAACTCACTGCCATCGGCAATGCGCGCAACCACTTCACGTACATCGTAAGGCTTCTTAGAATCGCAAGGCACCACACCTAATAATTCATCAGCACTATACAAAGGCTCGTCATAGGTTTTTTCAGCGCGCTTCTCGAAATATCCAGCCACTTGGTCATTCCAAGGTAAGCCAGCCATTACTTCACGAGCAATGCGCACACCATCTGCATCATCTTCGGCTAAATAATCCGCCGTACCCGCGTCATAAGCATGTAGCTCTGCGCCCCCTAATTCTTCATCGGTGGCAATCTCACCGGTTGCCGCTTTTAATAATGGCGGCCCGGCTAAAAACATTTTCGTTTTATTACGCACCGCAATAATAAAATCAGATAAACCTGGCTGATAAGCACCACCTGCCGTTGCATTACCATGCACTACGGTTACCTGTGGAATACCCGCTGCGGATAAACGCGCTTGGTTAGCAAAGGCTTGTGCACCTGGAACAAAAACATCCGTGGCATACTGCAAGTTAGCGCCACCAGATTCGGCCAAAGTAATGATCGGTAATTTATTCGCACGAGCAATTTCTTGAATGCGTAAGGTTTTATCCAAACCCGCTGGAGAAATCGTACCGCCTTTAATTGCGCTATTATTCACCTGCAACATGCAACGTGCGCCAGCCACATAGCCGATGCCCGCAATGATACCGCCACCCGCGCCACTGCCATCTTTATCATCATGCATTTTTAAACCAGCAAGAGAACACAACTCTAAAAAGTTAGAGCCTGCATCTAATAAAAGGTTTAAACGCTCACGGGGTAATAATTTTCCACGCTTGCGAAATTTTTCTTTTGCTTGCTCGGCTTTGGCTAAAACTTTTTCTTCTACCGCGCGAAACTCATCAATAGCGACCTGCATTGCTGCGCAATTATTAGCAAAATCTTCGCTTTGAGTTTCAATTTCTGAGCTTAAAACAGCCATTACGCTAATGCTCCATTTTTGTCTGTATTTAAAATAAGTGCTTGGTAATTTTCTTCAGCTTGCTTTGCCATTTCAGCAGGTACCGCAATCGGCATATCTAATAGTTGCTGCGCCATGGCTTTACCCTGAGGATCAATACGTAAACTCGCAATACCGCCACCACCCAAGGCTTGTTCCAACATCAAGTTAAAAGCATCCAAACCCGGTAATGAATAAAGTTTTACATCACTGCTCTCACCCATGATATGGGATAAGTAACTACGAATTTTTTCTGGCTGCACAGCATTTTGAATATAAGGAAGATAAGCAGGATCACGGGCAAGAATACCCACGTTGCAGTGATCGCCTTTATCACCACTGCGCGCCATGGCAAGATTAATCAATGCCGTCGTCGAATCGGTAGCTTCTATCTTAGCGGCGTCATTAACCAAGGCCGTAGAAACTTGCCCGCCATCAGCTAAGCATTCGCCTTTAGCAATGGTCACGCTAGAAGCTTGATCATTTAAATTATAACTAACGTCGATTTGATCTTTAGGCCACAAGAAAGAAAACAAACGAATCATTGGGCTAGGCTTCGGACGACCGCCTACAAGCCCGGTTAATCCTGGTGCCATCGCGGTTGCCGCTTGAGCAATTTCACGAGCAAAAATACCCAAGGCTTTTTTATCTGGGTGATGGGCAGCAATCTTCACCACCACTTCACGATTATCTAAACCACGAGAATGTTCACCATAGGTCGTCTCACTGCCCAATACTTCAATATCGGTGGCGGTAAAGCTGGCTAACCCCATGGCGTTGAACATAAAGCTCACACGCTGAATAATACTTTCTGCAACTCGCTGGCCTTTCTCAACGGCTTGGCGACCACCAATCATGAAAGACGCGTTGCAGCGGAAGCCATCCATGTATGTTGCGCTAACTTTATAATGATCCGAAGGCGCACGACCTTTCGCCCCAGAAACTAAAACATGATCGTCATCTAGTTGCTCTAATTTCACCCCAGTGAAATCACACGTCACGTCTGGCAATAAATACTGTGAAGGATCACCAATTTCATACAAGATCTGCTCACCAACCGTTCCGATAGAAATCAAACCACCGGTATTGTCAGGCTTGCTCACCACGAACGAACCATCCGCAACACACTCAACAATTGGGAAACCCATATTGGCGTAGCCCGCTTCAACTAACTGCCAATCGGTAAAATTACCCCCAGTACACTGAGCGCCACATTCAATCACATGGCCCGCTAATGAACCTTGAGCTAACTGGTCGTAATCGGTTTCAGTCCAATCAAACTCATGCATGAGTGGGCCTAAAACAACCGCACTATCGACAACACGGCCGGTAATCACAATATCGGCACCGGCGTTTAACGCATCACGTACTGCGCTCGCACCTAAATAACTGTTCACACTCAAACACTGCTCGGGAAACTCTTCCCCAGAGAACATCTCAACCACGCCCGCATCCGCAAACTCTTGCTGGCGCTTAACTAAATTATCACCTTCAACTGCGGCCACCTTAAGGTCCATACCCGCTTTATCAATCTCCGCCTGCAGCGCAGCCACACAGCCACGCACGTTAACCCCACCAGCATTACTCACAACCTTAATACCTTGCTCAGCAATCGGCTTAAGCAAGCGTTCTAAGGTCATCACAAAATCGGGGGCAAAGCCTGCTTCCGGATTTTTCATGCGCGCACCTGCCATAATCGACATGGTCACTTCCGCAAGGTAATCAAATACCAAATAATCAATCTGGCCTTGTTTCACTAATTGCTGCGCCGCCATTGAGGTATCACCCCAAAACGCCGATGCACAGCCAATACGTACTTTCTTTTCAGTCATAGTCCGACCCTAAAAATTCACCCGTCTTACAGGTGGCTAAAATTCATAGCAGAATATCAATAACCAAAGACTACCAAGCAAGCGCTTGGTTTGTAAAGTACTCAATTCAATGTTATCTATACAGAGTAGATATAAAAGACCTAAAATTAAGTATTTTTAATCCTAATGAGCCCAAACATGAACCAGCCTTCGCCAACCCATCAGCGCTTGATAGATCAAAGCATCATCAATGCCCCCGATAGCGCCAAAGGCCGTTTATTACAGGCTGCTGCAACCCTTTTCAAAGAAAAAGGCTATGAGCGCACAACAGTAAGAGATTTAGGCAAGGCGGTCGGCATACAATCCGGTAGCTTGTTTCATCATTACCCCAATAAAGAAGCGATTCTGCGGGCTGTGATGGAAGAGACCATCCTACTCAATACCGAGTTAATGAAAGCCGCTTTAGCCGAAAGCCAACAACCAAAAGATAAAGTCCTTGCGCTGATTCAATGCGAACTTCAATCCGTATTGGGTGAAACGGGTGCCGCCATGACTGTCTTAGTTTATGAGTGGCGTTCGCTAAAAGAAGAAAACCAGCAACACATACTGAAGCTGCGTGGAATTTATGAAGATTTATGGATCAATGCATTAACCGAAGCGAAAGCATCAGGATCTGTCGTTATTGACCCATTTGTATTAAGGCGTCTACTCACAGGAGCGTTAAGCTGGACAGTGAATTGGTACCGCCAAGAGGGTGATCTTACAATTGATCAACTAGCCCAAATGGCATTAAGCCTCGCAATCAAACCGTCTTAACTTACTAACTGCTTAAAAAACACAAATAAGCCATTGAATTTTATGGTTTTTTTGTTAACTTAACCGTTAATAAGCAAAGGCGATATTATTTCCTGAATTGCCTGTTGACATTACAGGCTCGACTCTGGATAATTCACGCCCTTAATTTTACTAAATAATTCCCAAAGGAGCCGACTATGGCAAATTCCGCTGGTTCAAAAAAACGCGCACGCCAAGCTGTAGTACGTCGCTCTCGTAACGTAAGCCTTCGTTCTATGGTTCGTACTTCAATCAAGAAAGTACAAGCTGGTATCGACGCAAAAAGCTATGACGAAGCACAAGCTGCTTTGACTAACGCTATGCCTTACATCGACAAGATGGTTACTAAAGGTATTTTGCACAAGAACAAAGCTGCTCGTACTAAGAGCCGTTTAAATACTGCAGTTTTAGCTCTTAAAGGCTAATTGCTAAGTATTTAGCTTAAGCCTAACTTACTCAGCGGAGTAAATTCAGAGCTTAAACAAAAAAACCAGCTTCGGCTGGTTTTTTTGTGCCTGTCACTTTCCTGATTCAGACCATATCACTCTATTACCGAATAAATATTCGACTATGATTAAATAAACCAGCAATAAAGCGGCATGGCGCGCACCCTAATGATTAAAACCTTTATTTTCACACTCGTCACAGCCATTAGCCTTATTCAGGCTACCTATACATTCGCTGAAACATCAGCCCCCATAGGCATAACACTTACCATGGGCACCTCCAATGGCCCACCCTATATGATTCAAGCATCTGAATCTGGGCTGGATATCGACATCCCTCGTGCAGCAATGAAGAAAATTGGTTTTCCTTTAAGATTAGAATTTTATCCTCTATCACGAGCCATTCACGAATTACAATTAGGCCGCATACATTTAACCGCCCCTTTCTTTACCTCCGCGCCTAAAGGTATTTTTGTCTCAGATCCTCACATCGAATATAGACCCAGCGTCATTACACTTAAGACAATTGATGAAATGACAGACCTTCATCAACTCAAAGACTACACCATTGCCACCTTCCAAGGTGCTACTGGTTATTTTGGCGATCAATTTTATTATGCCAGCAAGAAATCACCTAATTATGTTGAATATCATGACATGGAAAAACTGGTTGATCTCTTAATGAGCGAACGCTATCAAATCGTAGTATTGGACTACTGGATCTTTCGCTACTTCCTATCCAAATCTAAATTTGCAGACCAGCTAAGCCAAGTCAGATTTCACCCGCTTCTACCTCGGGTTCCTGCTACCGTCGCGTTTAATAATGAAGACTTGCGCAATCAATTTAACCAAGGACTTAAATTGATAAAAGAAGATGGCAGCTATAATGAAATCATAAAAAAATATGAGCGTAATGAATAAACGAGCGCCTAGATAACAAGACTTATTTTGAATCTAATCATTCACTTTCAGCGCTTATTGGATTGACCAAAATGATTAAAAAATAGCTTCTTCATTAGCAAACTATTTATGTAGAATGAACGCTAATTATAAAAATTGGCCTAATCGGAAATCATAAATGGACCCTTATCAAGCAACCTATACCACCCCGTTAGAAATGCTTTATCAATGGAATGAACAAGTACCTAATCGTATTTTTCTACGCCAACCTATTCATGGGGAACACAAAACCTTCACTTGGGCACAAGTTAATGATCAAGCACGCCGCTTGGCCTCGGCACTACTTGCTCAAGGCCTAACGAAGGGCGATCGCGTTGCTATTTTTTCTAAGAATTGTGCTGAGTGGTTTATCAGTGATTATGCTATCCAACTAGCGGGCTTAATCAGTGTTCCTCTCTACCCCATGCAAACACCCGATTCGTTAGAATACGTACTAAAGCACAGCGATTCAAAAGTCATCATTATCGGTAAGCTCGATGGCGCAAAAGAAATGGAATCAGGTATTCCAGAAAATCTAATTCGCCTATCTATGCCCTACGATGTCGACATGCGCATTGATCTGCAGTGGAATACCCTATTAGCCAGCCAAGAACCTATCGTTGAAAGCCCAGTTCATCCTATGGATGACTTAATGACCATCATCTATACCTCAGGCACTACTGGCAATCCTAAAGGTGTAATGCACACCTACCGCAGCTTTAGCTCGGGGGCACAAAATGCGACTCGCGTACTGAAGATTAATAAAGACGATCGCTACTTATCCTTTTTACCACTCTCTCATATTGCCGAGCGCTTTATGGTTCTAGGATGCTCGACTTACGGCTGCAGTGACGTCTCCTTTGTAGAGTCTCTAGATACCTTCTCTGACAACTTACAAACTACGCGTCCAACACTTTTATTTTCAGTGCCTCGTTTATGGCAAAAGTTTCAACAAAACGTGACGGCAAAAATTCCGCAGAAAAAGCTAGACCGCTTATTAACGATTCCCTTAGTGAAAACTTTGATTCGCAAGAAAATAAAAAAGGCGATGGGACTCGATAAATCTCGTATATTAATTTCCGGCGCTTCTCCAATCGCATTGAATTTATTGCAATGGTACAAAGATATCGGCATTGAAATTAATGAAGGTTACGGCATGACCGAAAACCTAGCCTGCGGACCTGCACTTAATCTACCCGGCGCCGTCAAAATTGGCACCGTAGGTTCAATTCATGCAATGCCTGATACCGAAACAAAAATCACTGAAGAAGGCGAGATCATTACGCGTTCTCCCACCTTAATGACAGGCTATTATTTAGAACCAGAAAAAACTGCCGAAACAATTCGTGATGGCTGGCTGCATACGGGAGACAAAGGTGAAATTGATAGCGAAGGCTATCTAATCATTACGGGCCGAATCAAAGACGTATTCAAAACCAGTAAAGGGAAGTTTGTTCAACCCAATAAAATTGAATGCTTATTGCAACATAACAACCTAATTGAACAAGTCTGCGTCAGTGGCTCTGGTGCGCCTCAGCCAATTTGCCTCATCGAATTATCCGAAGCAGCTAAACAACAAGCTACTTCGAATAAACAAGAAGTCGAAGACAGCATTCGAGCAACCATTCAATCCGTTAATCAACAGATTGAACATCATGAAATGATCGAGCGCTGCTTTATTATTGCTGACATTTGGACACCCGATAATGGCATGCTAACCCCAACCATGAAGATCAAACGTAATATGGTAGAAAAACACTACCAAAAATTATGCGACCAACATGGTAACGATAAAACCGACATTATCTGGGCCGGTAAACAACTATAAATCTTTTTCTGGCCAAGCCATTAGGCCGCCAGTTTCGTGCAGCTCAATAGGGTGTTCTTCATCCTCTTGAGCGGGTACCCGACCTTGAGTATCAGCTACGGCTTTAGCGCGTAATGAAGTCACTACCTCGCCACCCACTCCCCAATTATCCGTATTGACCTCATCAATCACGACCACAGTAGTAGCAGGATTTTTATCTAATACATCAACCAATAATTGAGTTGCGCCTTTAATTAAAGCCGCTTTCTGCTCGGTAGTTACTTGTTCATCAGTTATCTTAATATTTATGTACGGCATTCTAATTCCCTCGATATTTCAGCTTTTGAATGAATAACTTTCTTACTTTTAAATAACGAACTATGGGCTACCCACGCCCCGAAGCTAACCAAAACCAAACCAATGATTAATGCCAAAGTTAAGGCTTCGTCGAATACTATGATGGCAGCAATACCAGAGATAACAGGTACAATGGACATCACAGCCCCCATATCAGACGGTCCAATTTTTTGTACCGCTTTCACATAAAAAATCATTTGTATTATGGTCGCCATAATCCCCTGGTAAAATGCCTGCAATGCAATATCCTGCCAGCTAGCATGTGAAATCGCCTTTGGCAGATACACAAGATAAACAGGTAAATAAAACAAACAGGTCAGTAATGCTAAACTCACCGCTACCTGCCAAGGCGTGATATTCCAGCGCTTAATTAATATAGAAAATAAAGCCCACATCAATGCCGCCATGACCAGCCAGACATCACCGAATAAAGTAGAAAAATTTAATTCGATGGTATCATTAAACAACCCTAATTCACCCGAGAAAAGTATCAGTACCGCTGCAGTAATTACTCCAATACCTATCCACTTCTGCAAGCCATAACGTTCTTTATTAATCCAATAAGAAAGCAGGATAATAAAAAAGGGCATCATTCCAGGTAATAAAATGGCCGCATGGGCAGCTGGCGCTAATTGAAAGCCACTAAATGCACATAACGCATAAGCCAAGCCTCCCACTAAACTGCAGATAATCAGTTGAGGGGTAAGTAATTTAAAACGAAATTTGAACCACCAAATCGGTAATAAAATACTGGCACAAGTGATATAGCGAATAGCGATCACATCAAAGACCAATAGCTCACTAATCCCCCCCATCCGCGAGACCAGAATAAACCCCGCCCAAATAAATGCGGCTGCAAAGGCATAGATATAACCCTGCTTTCTTACAGTTAACTCCTTCACGCGCCCCTCCTTAAATTAGAATCGCAAACAAATTTTTCTTCTATTTTTAACAAAGTTATATTTTCCCGATTTTGCCCAGAGCACTGAATGAGGGACCTGCTGATCACCACCAATAAATATCGATACACCAATCATGAATAGCACCATCGCTAAGCGCTGAGCGGCCATCATCAATACGTCATGAATAAAATCTGATAACGCACAAATAAATAAGCGAGGGATAAAGAATAAGAAACGGCTACGTACGAACAAGCTGGGAATAATGAAAGCGGCACAGGTCATATAGCGCAATGCGATTTGATCGTAAGGCAACAACTCGTTCAAACCGTAAAAAATAATGGCCGACCAAATAATAACATCTGCAGATATGTGCCACTTGTTCTGTTTATAAGTCCCAGCTTTCATTCTATTACCTACCTTGCCTTTCGAATTAACTACCTGCCTTTCGATTCAACTAGCTGCTTGACGGTATGTATTTACAATAGTCCTCTTAACAGTTCATTAAAAATGAATAATAATGAATAACTTATTCACAATTTCTGAATAGCTAGAGGTAGAGATTCCATGGAACTATCAGATTTAAAGGTCTTTCAAGAAGTCGCCCTATCAGGAGGTATCACCGCGGCGGCGCAAAAGCTGCACCGCGTTCCTTCTAACATCACTGCCCGCATTCAAAAATTGGAACAAGAACTCGATACCCAGCTATTCTTGCGAGAAAAGAACCGCTTGCGCATCTCTCCCGCTGGTGAGCAGCTGCTGCCTTATGCCAAGCAAATGATTCAATTATCCCAGCAAGCGATTAATGAATTACACCAAACAACCCCCAAGGGCCGCTTAACCATAGGGGCGATGGAAGCCGTCGCCGCCACACGGCTGACTGAACCTCTAATGCGCTTCCACAAAGAATACCCGGAAGTCGACCTGCAAATAGAAACAGGCCCAACCGGGTTATTAATTGAAAGAGTATTAGCGGGGGAAATCGATGTGGCCTTGGTTGCCGACCCAAGGCAAGATGCACGCTTAGAAATCAATCCGATTTTTACCGAAGAGTTAGTACTGGTCTCTGATCTAGACCATAAAAAAATCAATGGTACCGCCGACTTATCCAGCGAACCCACACTATTAAGCTTTAGCCACCTATGCGCCTACAGAGGCCGTATGAGTGATTGGACAAAAGATGGGGGCATAGCCGCTCAAATCATTGAAATCAGCTCTTACCATACGCTATTAAGTTGTATCGCCGCAGGCATGGGGGTTGGAATAGTGCCTAAGGTATTATTAGACTACTACCCCTTTGCGAGCAGTATTCAGCAGCATAAATTAGGCAAGCAATGGCGCCACAGTACCACTGCCATGATCTGGCGTAAAGACAGCCTAAAAGCCAGCATGACGGCCTTCAAAAGATTCATTTAGTCAGAGACTTAAATGGTCAACCCAGCCGATCAGAACCCACAATCAAACATAATCCAAGAGTGCACTTATTATCTAAATCAATTGCCCGTCACTAGACCCAGCCCAATGTTTTAAGTAAAATTACAAATTAATCAATACGAAGTAAGGATACTCACTCGTGCTTGTAATACGGACGTTACGCAACCTATGGTTTCTCATTAGCCTAGGTCTATCTACCCTATTCATTTCCCATAATGCCTCAGCTGCACTAATCGATGTACAGCAAAAAAATGACATTGTGTACTTTCTATTTGCGGCACCGAATAAAATTGTTCGCTATGACCTTAATAGTCATGAATTTTTAACCAAAATATCTTTAATTAGTGTGCCTGTGGCATTTCATGTGACCGATACAAATATATTCACAAGTTATGGAAAAGTACTATACAGAAGCAATCTAGAGGGAGAGGAAAGTAGCAATTTATACATCTATAGAGACAACGATAATATTAACGCCGTGAGTAGCTTCGGTGACAATATTTTTTATATTAATGATAACCATACTGCCCACACAATATCGACTCAGAACTATACCCTAGTCGATACGGCATATTTCCATACGAATTCACTTCCAGCCCTTAATTCCATAATAAATATGGCGATTTATACTTATTCAAGCAGTCTTGGGCTTAGTAAAATGATAGTCGGCGATAATGGCATGCTATCTAGACGTACTTATTCAGATTTTGAAGACTCAAATTTCGGGAGTAGCATAACCTATTTACATCCTAATGAAGAGAGAGTTTATACAGGTCACGGCTTAATATTTTCAGCAGGAGACTTATCATTCCAGGGCAGTCTAACCGGCAGCTTTGATACCATGACATTTTTAGATAATAAGCCAGTAACCACTCGTGACAATATTCTTTCGATCTACACCGACAATGATCTCGAAAGTAAAAGCGTCACCTTAGACCACTCTCCTAGCTATATAGCCGCAAAAGATCAGACTATTATTAGTTTCGTAAATTCCAACAGCATAATTTCGGCGCATCAAACTCACATCGACCTACTAACCAAGCCAGCAGCTGCTATACCTGTAGATCCGACAACGAGGAGTTATCAGGCTGAAATAATAACAACAGATAATAATAATATTGCGTTCATTCTCGATAAAGAAGCACCTGCAATTTATAGAAGGAAAGTCTCAGAGCAAGAATTTACGTCTAATTTTGATTTAATAAAAGCCCCCACTTGGATGACCTACTCTGATTCTCATCAAAGGTTATACCTAGGGTACGAATCAGGAAAAATAACCTATTTCGATACTAGCCTAACCGAAGGCGCTATCGAAACCCATTTCATCAGCTTAACTGATGGAATTCTAGGTTTAGTCTCAGCAGGAGAATATCTATTCGCAAGAGACGGCCAAACCGATAGCTACCGCCATGGCCATGGTTACAGCATAAATAATCAAGGAAAGATTCTTGATTATGAATATTATAGAGAAGCCTCTAAAGAATATGTCTGGAACCCTTTAAACGACTCTATTTTCCAATTAAATTCGCGATATATTAGATGGGCAACATTGCAGCCTAATAACGGTAGTTTAACGGCCTACAACAGCATCCAGTATAATAATGACACTCCATACAAATACCCGCTTCGCTTAAGTCAAAATGGTCAATTATTGATACTAGGATCAGGGCAAATAATAAGTACCGAGAACCCAACACTACTTAATAATCTTGACAACCCTATTGATGATGCTGTCTGGATAAAGGGTGACCTAGCGACTATAAAAGCGAACTCAAATACCCTACAATTCTGGCAAGAAGATTATCTAATCACTTCAGAACACCAACTATCTAGAACAAACAAGACTCGACTCTTCAACCTTAATGATAAACTATTAATCGTTAAGCAATTTAATACTCAACCAGAATTTCTTTATACCGATGTTAATATTATCGCAGACAGTGATCATGATACGATCAACGACCTGAATGATAATTGTGTGCATGTCAGTAATTTTGATCAAAAAGATTTTGATCAAGATGATATTGGTGACATATGCGATAACGATAGCGACAACGATTTAATTCCCAATAGCATAGAAATATCCGCCGGCCTCGATCCTTTGAATGACGACTCTCAACTAGACTTAGACGGCGATGATTTTAGTAATCTTATCGAATATTTCTATTTAACAGGTATCAATAATAACGGATCAAAACCTGAAATAATAACTAACTTAAAAGAAACTTTTGATAATGGCATACCCTTAGGAATCTACAAGTTAGATATTACTGACGGACTATCAAT
>PJEL010001302.1_pt1 | contig 25869 bp, 25 predicted proteins | sample 1853271 | NCBI WGS metagenome assembly PJEL01 (sample SAMN08108733, study PRJNA415343) | Invertebrate metagenome, whole genome shotgun sequencing project. | host: Globobulimina | place: Sweden: Gullmar Fjord | collected 2015-08
GAACATTCACTTTGATATTTTCACCCTTGGAACTACGAATATCGATGATGACTTTGCCCCTGGATGATGTTTTCTTTTTAGAGGGTCCACCGAGACTGATCACCTCAGTCACCGGTTCCGGCTTAGATTTGGTTTTTTTTGCGCCAATGGCTTTCAGCAACTTCTCTCCATCACTAACGCTGATCTTGCCCTCTGCTACCATGTTCAGTATTTTTTCTTGCTCATTCATAATTTCTCCCGAGGATGTTGAACTCCTGTAATTCTATTTTAGAGCACTGATCAGCTTTTCAGCCTCTTCGGCATTGATCTTCCCATCCGAAAGCATTTGCAGTATTTGTTGAATGTGAGGCTCATCGTTGCCTGTCTCAGTTGTTGTATTCACTTCGATCCCATCATCATCGGCCATTTTGACAAATGATGAGACAAAGTTTTTCATGGCTGGCATCACTGTCTTGAAAGGATGATTTTTTAGAAATGGCATTCGCTTCTTAATCTCCACTTTTTCTTTGGGGTAATCGCCTTTGACGGCAGTTTCTCCACTGAGAGTCGAAATATGAATGCTGTAATCGCCAGTGAAACTGCGGATGTTTAAGGTGGAGTCTCCCGAGACAGTATGAATAGTACTTTCCCTGTTTAGATCGAAATCAGCATCAACTGTGATATCTCCTGAAACACTGCCAATAGCAAAGCGACTAATCCGTCCATTTTTGATCAGACATTTTCCGCTGATTACTTTCGCACTAATGGCGCCAATCAGGGTGTCGATCTTCAGGTTTCCACCGATGTTTTGAAGTTTCAGTTTTTTGGACTCAATCCTGCCGAATTCCATTTGCCCACTGATGGTTTTGATCTTTATACTGCCGGACAAAGAAGCAGCTCGGATGTCGCCGCTGACTGTGGCAATGGATCCAAGTAGCTGTGTGCCCATCGGGATTTTCAGTACCAGATCGTTATTCGTGTTATTCCCAAAGAAAGTAGGCGACATGGATGTCTTCTTCCATGTCCGCTCTTTTACAAACAGGAAGTCGTCCTGAAAGCTGATGCTGAAAAGTTCTTCTGCTGTATTCTTACGGAGCTCCGAAAATGACAACTCCACATCCTCGCGATCCATCTCGATGATCTCCAATCCGCCCTTGATTAAGCTGATTTCCAGCTCCAGGGTTCGGTCGCCCAATATAAAATTCATGGATTCCTCCTTATCTTAGTGTTGAAAAATTGAGATTTTATGAAATGGGATTCAATCTTTCATAAGCTTTTCCAGCGCTGTCTTCATGTTTATCTTGCCCTGGTCGAGTTGATCTATGATAGATCCGGTTGTGTCAGGGTCTTCTTCAGTAAAACCCAACGCGACCTTGGCTTTCTTAAGCAGATTCTTGACTTTTGGATAAGAGCAGTTCAGGATTTTTTCCGATTGTTTGATACTGCCTTCTGCAAAAATAAAGACCTTAATGAAATCAAAAAGCTCCTCGTCCATCTCTAACGGGTTTTTCCGGTTTTCAAAAGTTCCCTTGACCCGGGTTCCGCAGTCATGACAGGCCAGTTCCCGGATAAACATGCTGCCACTGCAGACTGGGCAGTCATCCGGTGAACGATATAGCTGTTTCATTCTTTTAATCTGTTAAGGGTGAAAGTGATTAAATTGATGTTATGGTTTTATAATAGTTCATAAAATTAATATATGCAATAGTATTTATTAATTAAATTAATAAATATAGAAAAATAACATAAGATAGTAGTTGTCCTCTGAACATCAAGCCCGTTTTTCTCCTTTGTGGTGAGCCGACCTCCGGCACTATCTCCATGAGATAGGAGACAGTGTTTTTTGAAAATGACAGAACAGCGTTTTGAGGCTACAATAACTCCATGAATTATCAGTAGTGAAACAGTGGATCTCCAGGACTTACGTAGAGGGAGATGTTTGCTGAAGCAATAAGACCCGAGCAAGGACAGAAGAGGATTATGACATTTGAACCGGTATATCTGAAAACAGCCAGAAATGGCCAGCTGATGTCGAAAATAAACGAGGCACGGCGAGTCTTGAGTGAATGCACCTTGTGTCCTCGGAACTGTATGGTTGATCGGATGTCCGACGAACTCGGGCAGTGTCAGACAGGTGAGAACGCCTGGGTCTCCAGTTTTAATGCTCATTTTGGCGAGGAAGCCCCTTTAGTTGGTCTTTCCGGGTCGGGGACTATTTTTTTTACCCACTGCAGCTTGAAATGCAATTTTTGCCAGAATTTTGATATCAGTCAGCAGGGAAAAGGCGATGAGGTCTCCACAGCCCAGCTAGCGACAACCATGTTGATTCTGCAGAACAGCGGTTGTCACAATATTAACCTGGTGACACCGACCCATGTGATCCCGCAGATTCTCAGTGCTTTGTATATGGCGATCGATGGTGGACTATCTATACCACTGGTTTACAACAGCAGTGGTTATGAAAATGTTGAATCCCTGCGATTGCTGGATGGCGTCATTGATATCTATATGCCCGATTTTAAGTTTTGGGATCCTGCTGTTGCAGAATTGACTTGCAATGCACCCGACTATCCGGAAACAGCCCGACAGGCATTGAAAGAAATGTTTCGACAGGTAGGGGATCTGCAGATTGACAACAAAGGCCTGGCGCAGCGGGGGCTGATGATCCGGCATCTTGTGCTGCCGGAAGGGATGGCGGGGACCCGGGAAATCATGTCTTTTATCGTGAATGAACTGTCTGACAACAGCTACGTTAACCTGATGGACCAATATCGGCCATGTGGGCAGGCAGGTCAGGTAGCAGGTCTTGACCAGCCACTTTCCAGGCAGCAGTTTGCAAAAGCCTGTGCAGAAGCTAAAGCGGCAGGCATCAAACGATTTGCCTGAATTATCGACCTAGAATCCCGTCGGAAGCTTTCCGCACGATCTGGTACACTTCTCTCAGCGGTAGACCCTGTTCTGATGCGATTTTACGACAAACTTCATATTCCGGCGAAATGCGGAATGGTTTTCCATCTCGCATGGCTGCTTTAACCTGCACTTTTCCGAACTGTGTTTCCACATCGATCATTTTTCGTTCCAGACTGCTTCTTTCTATTATCTGCTTACGGATACCCAGAGTGGTTGTTTCATCGTAGAGCAGGTTCTCAAAAATTGAAACATCCTGTGGCTGGCAAAGAATACTGATCTGGGTCCCGGGCCGCCCTTTTTTCATGATGACATCTGTAAGATACACATCCAAAGCACCTTTTTCGAGAACTAGAGGAAGCAGATAAGAGTATGTTTCCGGGTTCATGTCATCGATATTGGTTTCCAGCAGGACCAGCCTCTCCCGGTATAAAGCTGAGCTGGCCTCCATTGTTCCGGACAGGACCCGCAACGCATTTAGATGACCGAAATCTTTTTTACCGGCACCATAGCCGGTTTTTTCGATGGTCATGGGCGGCAGAGGAAGGAAATCGGATGCCAGGTGTTTAATGATTGCGGCACCGGTAGGAGTGACAAGCTCGCCTACGACGCTCGTTGCATAGATAGGGATTTTTTCAAGAATCTTCAACGTTGCCGGAGCTGGAACCGGCAGTACCCCGTGGGCACAGGTGACAGTCCCGGAACCCACATGCAGCGGTGAGGCCATGATGAGATCCGGTTTAAGCATCGAGATGCAGATCGCGGCACCGACAATGTCGACAATAGAGTCGATCGCTCCCACCTCATGAAAATGAACCTGGTCCAGGCTCTGCTGGTGAACTTCTGCCTCAGCTCGGGCGATGGTCTCGAAAATATTGCGGCTGAGGGTTTTGGCCTCTTTGTCGATGGAACTGTTTTCAATGATCTGTAGAATGTCTTCTAGGTTACGATGATGATGGGTGTGCGCTTCCGTGTCAGGCTCGATGAAAACATCGAAATCGGTAGCTGCAATCCCACGAGTGGTTTTTTGGCTGATTTTCAGGCTATATCCGTCAACAGACAGTGACTTCAGAGAGTCTAGAAATGATGCCTGATCTACGCCGAGGTCCAGCAAGGCACCAATCGTCATATCTCCGCTGATGCCGGAAAAGCAATCAAAATACAGTACCTTTTGCATAGGCCTCTCTCCTGTTCCAATTATGTGGGTTGGGCTTTTTCGGCAATCTGATTAATGATTGCTGCAGCATAACCAGCTCCATAGCCATTATCAATATTTACCACTGTCACACCACAGGCACAGCTGTTAAGCATGGTTAACAGCGCTGCTAATCCCCCGAAACTGGCTCCGTAGCCTACACTGGTAGGCACCGCAATCACCGGTTTGTCAGTCAGCCCGGCTGTTACGCTTGGCAGAGCACCGTCCATGCCGGCCACCACCACCAAGACGCTGGCCTCATCAATTCGGTGTCTATTGTTCAGTAGACGATGAATGCCGGCAACACCGACATCGTAAAGCCGTTCGACCCGATTCCCCATTATTTCGGCTGTAAGAGCGGCCTCTTCACAGACCGGCAAGTCAGAAGTCCCTGCTGACATCACCAGGATTCGACTTCGTGTCGTGCTCACAGGATTTCGGTTGATGGTGATTAGTTTTGCCAAATCATGATACACAGCCTGCTTGTCGAGAGTCTGGACTGCCAGGAAAGTATCTCTGTCCGCGCGCGTAATGAGGACATTGTTGCCATTGTCCAACATTTTTCCGGCAATGGCTTTGATTTGCTCCGGTGTTTTTCCGGACCCAAAGATGGTTTCGGGATGACCTTTACGCAGGCTTCTATGGTGATCGACCATGGCGAAGCCCAGGTCTTCGTATGGCAGATTTTTGAGCTGGTCTACCGTATCATTGATATCGACTTCGCCTGCTTTCAAGCGTTCCAGGAGGTCCCTGATTTTTTCTTCTTTCATAGACTTGGTTTCAAAAAGATTTCAATTCAGACTTCCGGTGCGGTAGCCCTGCAAATCAAGCGCGACAAAACGGAATCCGATTTTTTTGAGCTCAGAGGAGACTTTTTCCATCAGGTTCAAGTCGAAGAAAACGGGTCGCTCCTCCGGGGAGACCTCAATTCGCGCCAGATTACCATGTTTTCTTACTCTGAATCGGTTCAGGCCTTGAGCGACCAAAAATTTTTCTGCGGTTTCAACCATCTGCAGACTTTCTGCGGTAATGGGATCATCATAAGGAATTCGAGATGCGAGACAGGCCATCGATGGTTTATTCCAGGTTGACAGGCCTCGTTCCTGGGATATTTGTCGGATTTCTGCTTTTGTGATGACTGCCTCAAGAAATGGGCTCTTAACCCCTAATTCTTTGACAGCCTTCATGCCGGGCCGATAATCATCAAGATCATCCAGGTTGGATCCGTCCAGCAGGAATGTTCTGCCCAGATCCTGAGCAGTTTCTAAAAGCTTGCTGAATACTTTTTTCTTACAGTGATAACAGCGATCGACAGGATTGGACAGCACGCTGTCGTCCATCTGATCCAATGGTATCATCCGGTGATCGATCCCGATTTCGACAGCGAAATTTTTAGCATCTTCCATTTCCTCACGGGATGCGAAAATCGAGTCGACGGTCAATGCAAGTGCTTGATCGCCCTGAACTTCAAGGAGCACGCTGGCCAACAGTGCACTGTCTACGCCACCCGAAAACGCTACGGCTGAAGCGGGTAGATTTTTGATGATTTGCCGTAGGTGGTCGGTTTTATCTGTCAGATCCATAATAGCTTCTTTTGCAGACACTATTGTTCAATTAAATATTTGTGGAGCCTCCGCTGAATAACAATCACGGGTCACTGTTCGCTTTCCAGCTCCTATAAAATCCAACCGGATATTACTGCTTTTGCATACATTATCATCCAGTCTTGACCGAATTAGGAGAAAATGCAACTCCTATTCACCGGAGCCAGTGGTGACATATTGGTGCTGGCGGACATTGGATATAAATTGTAAAGTGGATCAATCAGCTGTTTAACAACGGTGAGGCGGCCTGAAATAGACAGGAAATTTTTTTCCAGGTACTTGAGAATGAATTGGAGATAACAGGATGAAAGTGAAAGTGGCATTAATACGGTGTGAGTCGTATGATGAAGATTTGGTCAATCGTGCGGTGGAAAGGGGGCTTGACCTGCTGGGTGGCGCTAAACAGTTTGCTGGAAAAGGAGAGCAGATTTTACTGAAACCCAATTTGCTTGTCCCTGAACCGCCGGAAAAATGTGTCACCACCCATCCTGCTGTTTTTAAAGGTTTGGCTAGAGCTTTGCAGTTGACCGGGGCTGTGCTGTCCTACGGTGATTCTCCTGCGATTGGCAGTACCTTGCGGGCTGCTCGTAAGGCCGGGATTCATGATGTGGCGGAATCGATGGGCATCACGGCAGCTGATTTCAAGACAGGTATCGACATTTATTTTGAGGAGGGTCGGCAGAACAGAAAATTTGTGATTGCGAAGGGTGTGCTGGAGAGTGACGGATTGATCAGTCTCCCCAAGCTCAAGACCCATGCCTTGGAAAGGTTCACGGGATGCATTAAAAATCAATTCGGGTGTGTGCCGGGAATATTGAAGGGGGAGTATCATGTTAAACTATCAGATCCCTCCGATTTTGGGAAAATGTTGGTGGATTTGAACCGATTTGTCAATCCGCGGCTTTACGTGATGGATGGCATCACAGCCATGGAGGGGAATGGCCCACGGGGCGGCACTCCCAGGCAAATGAATCTTCTGCTGCTTTCGAAAGACCCTGTCGCCCTGGATGCAACTGTTTGTCGTCTGATTAACATGAACCCGGAACATGTGCCAACTATCCGTTTTGGCCAGGAGTTCGGGTCGGGGACTTTTCTGTCGGACGAGATCGAGCTGGTAGGGGATCCTTTTGAGTCCTTCCAGGACAGAGAATTTAAAATAGAGCGCAGACAGGTGAGTTTTGTCAAAAAGAAAGGGGCTGCAGGTTGGCTTAACTCCCGCCTGGTGGCAAAACCGGTGATCGATCAGGAAGCCTGTACATTTTGCGGTACCTGTGTGCAAATGTGCCCGGTGGAATCAAAGGCGGTGAACTGGAAAGATGAGGACAAAGACCGGCCACCGGTTTATGATTATGAGACTTGTATTCGTTGCTATTGCTGTCAGGAACTCTGCCCGGAAAGTGCGATTAAAGCGGTCAAACCGTTGCTGCGTCGCTTGGTGGATCTGTTGCCTCTTTGATAGGGATTAGGGATCGTTCAAAAATAACTTCACATTCTATTCGCAAAAGTCCCCAAAACACTGGACATTTTGCAAACAGAATGTGCTAGCAACGTGTTTCTTCTTAATTAGTGTGAAACACTTGACTAATTTATGAGCCGACCCTTAGTCGATATGGCAGATATCTAATGCCTCCAACTGACCGTTCAGGCTGGCGCTGGCGTAATTACCTTTGAAAAAAGGGCCCGGATTGATAACTTGAGTTTCCCCTATAGCACCAATACCTGCGCTTTCATGGATGTGTCCCGAAAAACAGACCAGGGGTTGGTATTGCTCCACAAACTTCCGGACACTGAGTGATCCGACGTGTAAGCCTGACATAATCCGGTCTGCGGCCGTGTCATGCGGTGGCTGATGGGAGACCAGTACCATGGGTTTATTGTCCGGGATGTCTAAAACCGCCTTGGCAAGGTTCGCAGCCAGGACCTCTTCTGAAACCTCATTCGGCGTCGCACGTGACGGAGAATAGAGAGAGGCACCCAGACCCACAAAAATGATGCCATCGATTTCGCGAAAAGTGGCTTCGATATTCATTCCCTGGGTTTCCAGATAGTTGGCGACCGGTGGAAAATCGCAATTACCGGTGACTGCGAGGATGCGTGAATTAAGGGAGTGGATGAACTCGATGATTTCCGCAACCTCCTGTTCCCTACCAAAATTGGTGATATCTCCCACCAATAGAACGACATCCGCAGCTTCAATCTGTCCGGAGAGTTTTTTCAGCCTGTTAAACTCACCATGAATATCGGGGATAGCCAGTATTTCCACACCTTATCTCCGCTTGAGGTTAAAGTTATTTATAACTATTCAATTGCACTCCACCGAGTAACTTGCCGAATAAATACAGAAGTCTCTGCTTCACAGTGTGATTTTGGCCCTCTTGATCAGAACATGAATCAGGATCCCTATCAGAAAAGCCAGTCCCATATTGGTTGTGGCAAAACCCACGCATGCCACCAGGAAAGTGATAAACAAGTCATTTCTTTCAGTCAGGTCTCTGATCAGTAAAGATAATTCCAGTCCGGCAAACAGCAGCAGGATGCCCAGAATCGCGTTTGGCACCAGCATCAGGAGAGAGATACCGATGGTGCCGAAAACAAGAGCAATCACCAGAAAAATAATCCCGATCATCAGGTTGGAACCGCCGTTTCTGGCCCCGAACCGATGGTGAGCCGCCAGCCCTCCGGCTCCGTGACACATGGGCAGGCCGGTGATGAGACTCGTCAATAGATTGCTCAACCCCATGCTGGTTGCCAGCGCTTTGTATGAGACCCGTCTGGTGGCATCGCTGTCCCCAAAAAGTGAGCGGCAGGTATCGGAGGTGCTGATGATTGCGTTTCCAAGTGTCAGAGGGATCTGGGGGATGACCAGCAAAGTGGCGGCTGTTAATAAATCTGTCAGGGTTGGGCTGATGAATTCGATTGGTGTTGGTCCTAGTGTGAAATTTATTCCGTTGAGTGAACCGGAGAGTATGCCAATGATAACGCCGCCACAGACAATTACCAGAGAAGCTGGAAATCGTTTACTGCTCAACAAAAGAAGCGTGATAATGCCTCCGCATATACCGATGATTGGGTTTAGAGGGAAGCCTAGCAGGTTGAAGGTGGATTCGGACTGTTGGATAAACAGTGCGGGTGTTCGAATGTAGTCGATGCCTCGCGTGATCAAAATCAGACCCAGACCCAGCTGGATTCCGCGGACAATCGGTTTGGTGAAAAATTTGGCCAGCCAATCGATCAGCCCTGTGAAAGCCAGCAAAAGCAGAACAACCCCGAAAATCAGGCCAGAAGCCGCGATCACCGGAGCCGTGACCTTCAGTGGAAAAGCGATCGCAATCGCTGAAACTACTTTTAACGGTTGAACCGGTAGCGGGAGTTTAAAATAGAGCCCGCTGGCAATGTAAAACAGGCCCACCATTAAAAAGACCGAAGTGACACTCAGCCCATTGATGATAATCAGCGCTATGGAAAGCGGGATCAGTGTTCCCAGGTCACCTAGCGACCCTGCAAACTCCACTCTGTTAAAACTGAAGGTTCCTATCTGCATGATATCTCAGCTCAGAATAGGTCACAGGCCAAAATCGTCATTGATCAAAATGACTTTAATGCGGCCTTTGGGGTATGATTTTTCAGTGATTGTCCAGTTGTTGCAAATCCGGTATTTGCTTTGACACTCTTCACAATATCCGGATTTAAGACAGGGATTTTTCATTCCCAGCCGTGACACATTTGCAGGCGCAGCCAGGCTTTTGATACGCAGGATAGCTTGGTCCACATCGGTTACGATCTTATTTCGACCAACAAGAATAATCACATTTTTGGGACCGAAAGTGATGGCAGCCACCCGGTTTCCGATCATGTCCAGGTTGACCAGTTTACCGGTATCTGTCAGTGCATTGGTCCCTGAGATGTAAAGGTCAGTCAACAGTGCCTGTCGCCTGAGTTCTTGTTTTTCGGAATCTGAGAGCTTTTTATTGTGGAGATCGAGGACTTTCATCTCCCGGCTGCTCTTCAGGACATCGTATAATTTGATATCGGTGAAAGTGATGGACCCGCCCCAGGAGATAGATTTAGGTTTAAGGGAGGGGATAATCTCTTTTAACACAATATCATGAACATCCTTTCTTTCATCCGCAATAAAAACATCAAAATTGTTGCCTTCCAATGTTTTTTTTACCTCTTTGAAGCGGACTTTCCAGTATTTTTTTAATGGATCAACCATTTTCAGTGTCTTATTCGAATTATTAGGCATTAACCAAATACCTATGCGGCTTTATAAGTGGTCGCATCAATTAGTTGTGTCCATTAAGCCTATGTGGAACAGCGTATTTTGTAAACCCTGTAACGATGGATAGGGATCGTACAAAAATAACTTGGCATAAACTGTCCGCAAAAGTCCCATAAAGACCGGACATTTTGCTGACAGAAGGCCAATTAATTTTTGAGCCGACCCTTAATTATGAAGGTATGAATTCAAGCGGCCGGGTCTCCTTCAGGATAATCGCCCCTGTGGGACAAGTCGAGAAACAAAGTCCGCACCCAAGACATTTATCATCAATGACCTTGGTGATCGTCATCCCTTCGGCATTCCGGGTTTCGGCCAGCGCGTTGAATAGACAACGATCCATACATGAAAAACAGCCGTCGCACAGATCCGGGTCGATCGTAGCCATAAATCGGCTGGGGTCACAAATGTTCAATCCTTCACTGATCATCATCGGAAGCGCTTGGCAGCAACAACTACAACAGTTACAAATAAAGTGGCCGGCATGGGTTGAGTTCATAGTCACATGAACCAGCCCTGCTGTTTCAGCCTCATCAAGAATCTGCAGGGCTTCCGTTTTATCAATTTCCCGTCCGGATTCCCGGTCAATTGCATAGCGAGCCGAGTTCCCCAGTTGGATACAGGCTTCCACTGGCTTGTCGCATTTATGTGCGATGACCCGGCAGGTACATCTGGTCACAGCCAGGACTTCTGCATCACCGATCATTTTACGGGCACTATCCGCATCCAGTATCTGCTCTTTTTCTGTTTCTACTGAGGAATCGATTGTTACTACCCTGGTGAAGGGTCTCTCTAATATCTGGGTATAAAAACGTGCAAAACCCGGCCACTCTTCTTCAATGAACTGTTGCCATAAATCGTGAAATTCACGCGTTGCATCTTTCCAGAGAATCGTCGCATCGTGGAACTGGATCATATCTCGGCACATTTTGTAACCGACCGTATCACTCTTGAATGATTTAAAAGATGTGCCTTTCTGATAGAGTACGTTACACATCTCTCCGATTTCAGAGACCGGGCGGGAGAGTTTCTCTGCCAATTGCTGGGGTGTGCCGGGCATTGCCATCATCAGCTCGGCTTCTGATCTGTCCACAATCATTTCAAAAAGTCGGGGAATGATCTTAGAGCCCTTCAACATTATCTTTTCGGTCATCTGTTCGTAGATACTATCACTCATATATCTCCTTAAAACATGTTTTTACTAGTTAACATTGACACCGCTCTGGGTTGAATGGGTGTGTCGCTTTCAACGTTTAATAGTTGAATTTATGCCTTTTTGGGTTTAAAATAGGTGTCAAACAAGTCATTGAAAACAGCAAAGGGTCGGCTCAAAAATTAGTCGAGTGTTTCTCAAAGAAAACACGTTGCTGACACATTCTGTTTGCAAAATGTCCAGCTTTAAGGACCATTGTAAATAGAAGGTGAAGTTATTTTTGAACGATCTCCAAAATCGAGTAACGAACTTTTATCACAATGCATGTAATCTTTCAAGGAGATTTGGGAGATCTGCCCTGCTCACTGAATCAGAATCTTTGAATCGAAGAACCATTTTTCCTATACCCCCTTTTGGAAGTGCAATGAAAATCCATTGGAAGTTGAGTATACTGGTGTCTCTTATTTGTTCCGTATTGCTGATAGCACAAAGTTCTCAAGCTCGAATCCGTTTTGATAAACCCCCCGCAGTTGAACTTGATCTGGAGAAACTGAATCTTCAGAAAAACGCATTTTTCTCTTTTGTCACGACATCTGTTCATGAGAACCCGTTTGGTTTGCAGGCCTACGGTCAAATACCTTTTCGGGTGTGCGATTTTAAGCTGAAGGGACGAAAACTCTTCAATTACAAATCTCCAAAGGGGCGGGAGAACCGATATATGAGCAACCCATCCTGTGATCAGATTATCATTCGTCGGCTGTTAGAAACCAATTACCGTTATCAGAAGAATAATCTCCCCACCTATAAAAATCGAATGTGCATACGGAGTATTGAAAGAATATTCAGCCCCATACTGGAGTATTATACTATTCGTTTTGAGGAAAAAAGCCGGACGAATTGCAGCCGGTGTGAGGACAAGGAGCAGGAACGCCTGGATAAAATCGTCACTATTCAAGAAAAAATCACTGAAAACTGCGGTCAGGAGCAAGAAAGTGTGATGGAATTCCTGAATGAGCTGGATGGCGTCATTGAAACCGCTTTTGAATCAAAAAAGATTTTGCCGCAAAAGTAAGCCCGCCCCGATATTTAGACCTTCTTCATTAATCCGGATTAAAACTTACACAATCCGGATTGACATCCGAAACAAAAAGGTGTACATTTGTTTACTATAAACTCACAAAAATAAACTTCCCTCTGCTCAAGGTGATCACCATTGCCTTTTGAACAAGAGGTTTGGAATTTTCGCCGGATTAGAAGCGATAGGACACAGGGAGTCAACAATGATGATGCAAAACCAAACGTACGACGTTTCAGTGAATCTTTCAGAAGAACTATTGGTAGAAAACCGGATTGGAATTCGACCGGAAAAGAGCTGTTTACTTAAACAGAATCAGGTTTGTGCCAATTGTGGAACAGCTGACATGATACCGACCGGGACCTGTTATGTTTGCATGAACTGCGGAGCCAGCAATGGTTGTAGCTAATAGGTGGCCATTGCTCAACCCATAGATATTAGACCGTTGTTGTCAAGCAGTTGCTTATCGAGCGGAAAAGCCTTTGCTGAGGATTAGTAGAGATTCAATCTGAAGTAACCGCAGCAAAGGAATTATAAGGTTGGTTGTTGAAATGGGTTTAAGTTGTAATCCCTAAATCCAATCAATCAAGGAACTTAAAGGAAACGGCCAGTTTGGTGCGAAAAGCAGTCACTTTCCCATCCTCAAGCTTAACATCCATAGATGTAACTTCAGCGATTCTCAGGTCTTTCAGCGTCTTATTGGCTCTGTCGAGAGCCACCTTGGCTGCATCTTCCCAGGAAGACTCACTGGTACCAATCAATTCGATGACCTTGTATACACTATCTGACATGGTTATTCCTCCTTGTAATGGGTTTGATTCAATTTGGGTTTTTGTTTGACCCCACTAGCATGACAGGAACACTTAACAATCAAAGTGCCAGTCTCTAATCTATGCTATTTACTTAGAAGGTGTAAACAAAAATTTACTTTCAAATCAAATCTCAAATTACATTTTGGGTTCAGAAAATACGAATCTTGGTTAATTCTGTGGCATAGAAGCTTATTTCGGCCACTAAATCGGATTCTGTCGTTTCGGTTCGAGATGGCTTTTTTTATTTCATACCTGAGTTTTGCATATTGCCATAATCATTCTGTCATTGTACTCATTTTCAATGTTCTTCACATCGAGTCTTGGGATTTAATAATTGAATCCGAAAAAATGATATTCCAGTGATGAAATGGTCTATAGTCCAGATAAAGCTCAATAAAAACAGTGCATAGCGACTAGTTCCTTAAAGTATTGAAAAGACAGGCTTCATGTAATACCATGTCATTCAAAAACATTAACGAGACAACTCCTCACATGCAAAATACGACTGCTCCTCAGAACCCGGTATTGATAGTTGATGACGAGCCTGAAATAACCGCTGGTTACGAGTTGATGCTCAACTCTGCAGGCATAATGAATACCATCATTCGCAATGAAGGCGCAGAGGCCCTGGCTTTGATCGTTAAACAACCAGTATCAGTGGTGCTCCTGGACCTTCATATGCCTAAGATGTCAGGAGAAAGGGTCCTGGAGTTTATCTCTCAAAAATACCCGGATATCCCAGTCATCATCATTACTGGGATGAACGAAATAGAGGCCGCTGTTAAATGTATCAAAATGGGGGCCTATGACTACATGGTTAAACCGGTTGAGGAGCAACGGGTCATATCCAGTGTCAGAAGGGCTATTGAGCGTCAAGAGATGAAAAATGAATACCAGGCCTTCAGACAGCTGGTTTTCAACAATAATCTTCATTATCCTGATGCCTTTGCGAAAATCATCTCCCGCAATAAAACCATGCGTTCGATATTTCAATATATCGAAGCGATTGCGAAAACCAGTAAACCGGTATTGATAACAGGGGCGTCCGGCGTTGGAAAGGGATTGATTGCAGAGTCAATCTTCACCGTGAGTGGTCGTGCGGGGGAATTTGTCTCTGTCAACATCGCAGGACTGGATGATAACCTGTTTGCGGATTCGCTCTTTGGTCATAAAAAAGGAGCCTTTACAGGAGCAGATACTCAAAGACCCGGTTTAGTTGAGAGGGCCTCTAATGGTTGCCTTTTTTTAGATGAAATTGGCGATTTAAGCCCTGCGAGCCAGATTAAACTGTTGCGATTGCTGGAAGAGGGTGAGTATTATCCAGTGGGTTCGGATGTCCCTCGAGAAGCAAATACCCGAATCATTGCAGCAACAAATAAGGACATCAACCAGTTGCAGAAGACTGGGCTATTTAGAACGGATCTGTATTACCGCTTACAAACACACCACATCCACGTCCCTGACCTGATGGAACGCAAAGATGATCTGTTCCTCCTGATTGACCATTTCCTTGAAGAGGCCGCCAAAGAACTGGATAAAAAACGTCCGACACCGTCAAAGGAGTTGTATGCACTTTTGGGGAGCTATTATTTTCCAGGCAATGTCAGGGAACTGCAATCGATGATTTATGATTCTGTTAGTCATCACCAGTCCAAAATGCTCTCCTTGGACCGGTTCAAGGAGCACATTGCCAAACATAGTTCCACAGAAGTGATAGAGGGGGCAGAATCCTCCCTGGAACTTGATGCTTCCGAGTTTTTCTCTTTCTTCAAAAACCTACCAACACTTAAAGCGGTTCGTCAGCTCCTGGTCGATGAAGCCGTGAAACGGTCTGATGGCAATAAGGCTGTTGCGGCACAAATTCTGGGCATCAGTCGTTCAGGTTTAGTCAAGCTGCTGAAGCGATCTGAACAGGTGTGACTTTTGTCACAAGCACCCCATTTCTCCTCTTGCACATAACATACTGAATTATTATATTAAAGCACACCGCACTGCAAAAAGTGTCCTACTTTTGTCTCACCTATTCCCATATTCGACTCCTTTTCTTCAGGGTGTAAATAGTTCAATAAAACAGCAGGCTAACATAAAATCTCCATTTGGTACAGTTATCGCAGAAAACATCTGGAGTGTGATATCTTTAATTTATTATCGAATGATCTGAATAATTCGCTATTTAATATCATTCATAACAAAGGATAAAACAACATGTTTACATCTGAAAGAGGTAAGGATCATATATCTTTAAATATTCCCTCTTCTGTCAGTAGTATTGGTAGCGCCATTAAAATGCTGAACCAGTTTTTAAAGCAGTATGACGTTTCGGAACTGTCGACAACTCAGGCAACAGTTGTTTTGAGAGAGCTGATGGTCAACGCGATAACTCATGGGAATAAAGATGATGCATCTTCCTCGATCAAGATCCAATTGGAACATGTTCGAGGGAATGAGTTCAAGATTATGGTGGAAGATATGGGGGCAGGTTTTAATTATGCTGCCATTGATACCCATATCCCTGATAATCTAAAAACCATCCAAAACCGTGGATTTGCTTTGATAAAAGCCTATACCAACCGGTTTGAGTTCAATCGGAAGGGAAATTGTATTGCGGCCTATATCTCTACAAAATAGGTTTGCAACTTTAATTGTTGATTTGTAGTAAGTCATGCTTAACGTGTGTTCATTTATTGAGGAAAAATAATGAAAAAGGCGTCTTTAATGATAACAGTTCTGTTTTTTCTGATCTTCGGATCGGGGATATTTATGACCGGTTGTAGTAGCTCAACAGGCACCACGCAGATAGCGAAAAAGAAAAATTATTGCATGACAACACGACCAACCTCCAGAGGGCCACTCAGGAAGGTGTTCTGTTCAAATTAATAAAAATCGCGGAAAGAACTAATATCGGATTAACCCTAAATCAGCCCAAAAAGTTCCATGACAACAGTAGTTAAGATTGAAGAACGTCCGAGGCCCACATTGGTAGACGGGTCGGAATCGGACAGCCAGCTTGTCAAATCGAAAGTTAAAGTCAGTAAGCTGAAAAAGGGTATGGTCATCAAGGCCTATACCAAGTTCAGCGGCCGTTATCAGTCCATGGACGAGGTGACTTGTGAATTTATTCGCCATAATTTCAAGGGAACCCGGGCCATTATCGTCCGCGAAAATAAAAAATATAACACTGGTGTTAAATATATCCAGAAGGGTGATACACTGAGTGGTCTTTATGATTTTCCGCCAGCTCTGCAGAAAATCACTATTGCCACCAAAGAGCTAAGTCAGGCTCTGGAAAAAAGAGGTATGTTGGAGTTCATCACTGTACAGCCACAAGCTGTTGCAGAGAGAGCAAAAGAGCAGCTGAAGGAACTGGTGTTGATGGTCGAAGATTCGGCCAAATCCCGGTCTATACCTGCAGTGCTTGGTGGCTGGAAGAGTTCCACACCTTCTGCCAGGATTGCACAAGAATTGGTGGAGAGCGTTCGAAACAGTATACCCATCCGAAAAGAGACCTCCCTGTCGATTGAAAATGAGATGGAGAATGCCAGAAAGGGGACTCTCAGTGTCAAAGCAATCGAAGACAGTGTCAATAGTATTGTCGCCAATGATTCTGTTGACGCGCTGATGTCTATTTCCAATCTGAGGGAGAGTCAACAGATCTACGATCATTGTGTTGATGTGGGAGTGATTTTCCAATCGGTTTACTTCAAGATTCAAACAAAGCGGAAAAAGAAAAGTGTGTTCAGTCATAAGAATAAGGCTATGCTGGGCGGTTTTTTACATGACTTCGGGAAATCGGTGGTTCCCAGGGAGATTTTGGAAAGTAAAAGCCAGTTTGATAAAAACAGCCGCGCCATGCAGATCATCCGCTCTCATCCCACACACGGTGCACGGCAATTGACGATGTTGAACATGCCGGCCCCTATTGTTGACATGGCACGTTTTCATCATGTGAAAATGAATACGGATATGTTAACCAGCTATCCCCAAGAAACCGACTATAAAGATATCAGTTTTGAAGCCCGACTGGTGTCCATTATTGATATCTACCAGGCGCTCGTGGGAACTCGCAATTATCAAAAATCCTGGTCTCCTCCGGCAACCATGAGATACTTGGAAGCACTGGCCGGAGTGGAGATTGACCAGTACGTATTTGATCTGTTTATCCGTGAGATGGGTGTCTATCCAAAAGGATCGATGGTCGAACTTAGTGATGCCAGCCTTGGATTTGTAATGAACGTCCCGGAAGGGAAACAGGATCTTAATAGGCCCATTGTGGCTGTCGTACGAAACGGACAGGGACAAAATCTCACACACCACCACTTGGTGGACTTGCAATCTGACAGGGATGTCTCCATCGCCCGTGATTTGGATAGAAAAGATGTTTTTGGCGAAAAGGCCCTGGAAGTCTTTGCAGCCATTTCTGTTTAGTAGTCGCACTGTCTGCCGGTGCATCTGCACTAACCTGCCTGCAAATCCGCACCCAGTTACCATCTATATCCTGCATTTGACGAAAATAATTTCAGAAAGTACATTCTTATCTACGATACTCCTTATTTTTTCATTATGTTCTTATAAGTGAGCAGGTTTTTTTATGAAACTATCGACAACAGATCTGATCCAACGAGCAGCGGATGATATCCTGCGTGCGAAACATACTGTCGCGTTAACTGGTGCGGGTATCTCAACGGAATCAGGTATCCCGGACTTCAGAGGTCCTGACGGGATATGGACAAAAAATCCAGAACTGGAGCAAAAAGCCTATGAAGCGTACAATGATTTTAGAGTGGATCCCCAAAAATGGTGGATAGACCAGTTGGATGGGCCTGTTAACATTCTTGATGAGTGGGGAAAAGCGAGACCGAATCTCGGTCATTTAGCTCTGACTGAGCTTGAAAAAGTGAAACAACTGCAACGGGTTTTAACGCAAAATATTGACAATCTGCACCAGAAAGCCGGATCGAAAAATGTGATCGATTATCACGGAAACATATTCAAACTGAGATGCCTTAACTGTAACAGTAGATTCCCTGCTGAGAAATTTGATGCAAAACAATTGCAGCAGATGGGTCAGCTCCCGCCCCGCTGCGGATCGTGCGGCGATCCCTTAAAGCCCGATGTGGTATATTTTGGAGAACCCATCCCGTCCGACGTATCTTCTGAAAGTGAACAGGAGGCATACAAATGCGATCTGATGCTTGTCTGTGGAACATCAGCAGTTGTTTATCCATTTGCCAGCCTGCCCATACTTGCCTCAGGTAAACAGCGATCCTCCCTGGAGTCCTTCCTTAACTTCGGACTACAACCGAATACCCCAGCTATCGTTGTTGAAATTAACAACGAGCCGACCCCTTTAACCCAAGAGGGTATATCCGACTACCTCATTCAGGGAAAAACCGGAGAAATTCTCCCTCAGATCGTTGCTGCCGTTCAGTCCAGGATTTGAAAATACGGGAGCACTGGCGGTTCTGCCACCCGTTTTTCCAGGCGTCTGAAATTAAATAAATACTTGCAGAATCCGAAACAATCCACTTAGTCGATCAGAAATAGTTGTCTTTGTAAATTGACTGTTTACCACTGTTCTGATAGCATTTGCAGAGACGAACTCAAATTAATCACTATCAGCGAAGTCATCAACAGCGTTCTTTTAACAAATTCAGGCGGGCCTGAATTTGTAACTCATACTTGTGGAAGAAACAACTCCCCATTATCCTGATGTCGGGACTGTCAGAATTAAAAAGAAACCCTCCAAACCTATTGTGATAAATAATTTAATCGAAACTGTCAGAGAAGTTCTGGATAGCCAATGAAAAAAACGATTGCGTTTCGATCTGGCAAACTGTCAGTAGTACTGTTTATGATCTTCTACCTGGCTGTTTCAACTGTGAATGGTTCAGAGCTGAAACTTGCATCTGATCCGTGGTGTCCATACACATGTGAACCCAACTCCAATCAGCCGGGGTTTATGGTGGAACTGGCTGAACACATTCTTGAGAAATATGGAATAAAAATAAATTATCAAGTTAAACCCTGGAAGCGTGTCTTGATAAAAGCGAGATCAGGCGTGATTGATGGTGCGATTACAGTGGATCAGAGTGATTCCAAAGGTTTGATTCTTAACACGATCCCCTTCACTTCAACTATTCAGACAATTGTTACGCGTAAAAATGATGCGTTTCAGTGGAATGGAATCCAGTCTATTAGAAAGCGGATTTTTATTGCGATAAATGGCTATACATATGGAAAAGCGGTGCATGGCTGGATGGAAGAAAACAGGGAGACCGGTAAGATTATTTCCCTTTCAGGTCAGGATGCCCTGACGCGAAGTTTGCTGATGCTTTCCAGAAAACGAGGGGATTTCACAATCAACGATCTAAATGTCTTGAAGTACACCGTATTCAAAATGAACAAAGACCTGTCGTTTAATTACAGCCCGACTGGTCTGAGAACAGAATTGTTTATTGGAATATCACAAAAACGAAAAGACGCGCAAAAAATTGCCGACTATCTGGACTCCGGCCTGTCATCACATGAAATCATCTCATTCAGGGAAAGGCTGCTGGAAAAATATCACATCAGATAATTGCTTTAATCCCTTACTGCATATCCAGTGGCATGAATTTCCATGCAGTGTTTTTCCCCAATATCGTTGCATATGCTTCAAGTAACGGCCATCTTCCTTCAGGCGCTGAAACGATTTTGGACTGCCTGACAGCCGTTTCATTTGATTTCATGTATGCCCTCACACCTTCAGTCAGATAAACTAAAAAAATCATAGTGCAAAGTGCAATGTGTAACTTGACATATTAGACTTTGCATACTACCCTTGATCCAACAAATGTAAGGTCCGCTTAAGGATATTGATTAATCGGGCATACAGACGGTAAAACAAGCTATTAATCCAGATTTTAAATTTGTTTAATCCAGGGTCAAAAGCAAAGGAAAACAGATATATGACTAGAGATGAAATATGGGCACAAGCAGCGCAGGTAGTTGTCAGTGCCGGGTTGATCCCTATTGTGATCAGTAAAACAATGATCGAGTTACTGCAAGAGATTATGACGGACGAGCAGGCGGAATTTGTCAGATTATTCGACAAGCCGTCACTTAATATTGATCAATTGAAGGAGAAATCGAATCAGGGTGAATCTGATTTGCAGAAAATGCTGGACAGCCTGATGCATGCCGGGGTGATTGTAGGCCTCCCCAGTCGTCGGACCGGGATCATGGTGTACCGCCTTCTAGGCCCCTTTCCGGGACTGTTTGAATATACCAACCTGCGGGGAGAAACAGGCGAAAAACAGAAAAAGCTGGCACGCCTCTTTGAAAATCTGTTCGATGAGATGCGGAATTTTACGCAAGATAATTATGATGCATATATTGATCAGGCCAAAAACTTTCCACCGGTGGTGCGCGTAGTGCCAATTGAGGAAGAGATTCAGGAGGCCATGGGTGATAAAATCATGCCCACAGAAGAGGTCTCCCGGATCATCGACAAATTTGATGAGATTGCCGTTGCTCACTGTTATTGTCGGCACTCCAAGGATCTGGTTGATGAATCATGCAGTGTTACAGACGAACGGCTCAACTGTCTTTTGCTCGGAAAAAGCGCACGATTTGCCTCCGACTACAAGTTCGCGAAACTAATCTCCAAGGATGAAGCCAAACGTATACTGGTTAAATCCGCAGATGAAGGCCTGGTTCACAAATCATTTCATATTCACCTGGATACCGAGCGCGACGAAGAGGCGATCTGTAACTGCTGCAAGTGCTGCTGTGGTCCTTTCCAGATGTACTATCGGGGTGTTTCCCCTTATCATTGCTACACCAATTTTCTGGCGGTAGTAGATGATGACAAATGCACTCTCTGTGAAACATGTATCGAGGTCTGTCCGATGGAGACGATGGAGATCGAGGATGATCGGGTTATTGCAAAGGAAGCAAAGTGCATTGGCTGTGGTGTATGTGCCCATCAATGCCCTGACGATGCGATAGACATGAAAAGAATGGAAACCCGGCAGGTGTTTGTGCCCCCACCTCGAATAAACGCTTGATAATTTTCATTTTGCCCTCTTTGTTGGAGATCCATTGAGAAGAATTAGTGAGAAAATAGAGATTTATAAGGAACTGGCAGTGCACCTGGACAACCTGCCTGGCGGTTATCCGCCCACAGAATCCGGAGTGGAGCGGCATATACTAGAAAAGTTGTTTTCCGCTGAAGAGGCTTCCCTGGCCAGTTATTTAACACTACTGGATGAAAAATCGAATGTGGTGGCCTACCGTGCGGGTATATCCGTGCAGACGGCTGATCAGATGTTACAGCAGATGGCTGATAAAGGATTGATCTTTTTCACGCCGGAAAAAGATGGCACTACATCCTATATGGCTGCCCAATTCGTTGTGGGTATCTGGGAAATGCAGGTTGGTCGACTGGATAAAGAATTGGCAGATCTCTTTGAAGAATATCGCCCTGAACTGTTCCATAAAAACGAATGGAAACAGATTCCCCAGCTCAGAACCATACCTGTTGGAAAGAGTATCGAGAACGAATTGCGGGTCTTGCCCTATGAGAATGCCCGAGAGTTGATCAAGGGAAAATCCAACTTTGTGGTTACTCCCTGTATTTGTCGAGTTGAGAAGGGATTAGAGGACAGTGCCTGCAAGAAACCGTTGGAAACCTGTATCTCGTTTGGTTCGGATGAGGATTATTTTACAAATAGTGGTGCCGGTCGTCAGGCTACAATGGATGAGGTTCTGGAGATTCTGGAGGTCGCTGACAAAAAAGGACTGGTGGTTCAACCCAACAATGGGAAGGAGATCACATGGATCTGTTGCTGTTGTGGATGCTGTTGTGGTGTCTTGCGAACGATCAAAACCTTTCCAAAACCAAGCGAATTCGCCGCTTCAGCATTCATGCTGGCGGTAGACAGTAACCTTTGTGACGGCTGCAAAAAGTGCATTAAGCGTTGCCAAATGGATGCCATCACAGTCCCGGTTGAAACTGTGGCACTGGAAAAAGATCGTTGTATCGGTTGTGGTTTGTGCGTAACCAGCTGCAAGCCGGGAGCGCTGAAATTAGTGAGAAAACCGGCATCAGAACAGCCGCGTATCCCCAGAAATATTGTCGATGCGTCTATCAAAACTCTGAAATTACGAGGCAAAGCCCGGTTACCTAATCTGGCGATGATGATGTTTCGCTCAAAACGAGACCGTTTCCTGGCCAGAAACTACCGTTAAAAACACAAAGGCCCCTCAAAAGGATTTTAACTCATCACTAAAAAACAGAAGCTGTTCCACCTGTCAACCAATTGTTCATATTTTCATCGCGCTAATTAGATCGACATATGCACAATCTATCAGTTGATTACTTTCAATCCCAAGCTGATCCATTAATAGATGAGCCTCCGCTTTTCCTGCTTCTACATTCTCGTCTTCAGACAGTACGACTTCCAGTTCAATATAGTCTCCGAGGTTCTCAACGCAATCGATATGCACACGGGTACGTCCAATCAGAAAGAGTGTTCTTGTTTTTTTAACGATTCCACAGATTCCATAAGCCTTTTCTAATACATTAAGTAGTCTGTCCGGATCGATTGTCTCAGTAATGTCGTATTCAGATATTCTAGGACCACCTTCATTTTTCCGATTATAGAATATCAGCTCTCCCTTTTGATGAGAAAAAAAACGTAGTTTGAGACGTCCATTGTCACAATTAAAGAAAAAATCCTCCTGCTGGATAGTTTCAGGTTCGTCACTTGATAAAGACTTCACTTTTTCCAAGCAGGATTGGATATTATCCAGAGAAGCTTTGATTTCGATATTTTTTGCCATGTTGAGTTTGTTTGGAGCCTATCAGTAAAAAAGAAAGATATTTACAATTACTTTTCGATTTTTTCAATCCTCGTTGTATGACGGCCCCCCTCAAAAGATGTTGTTAACCAAGTATCAACAATTTGTATTGCGGATTTTTGCGAAACCATTCTTTGGCCAATGGAGATCATATTGGCATTGTTATGCTCCTTGGCGAGTTTTGCGGAATCGTCATTCCAACAGACTGCGCACCTTATCCCAAGTACTTTGTTGGCCGCCATTGCTTCACCATTACCGCTGCCTCCCAAAACAATACCGACATCAGAGTCCTTCAGTGCTACTGATTTTGCAGCAGGTTTTATGAAATCAGGGTAATCAACAGATTGATTCGAGTCTGTACCGAAATCGATGACTTCATGCCCTTTTGATTCAAGATGTGTTTTGATTGCAGCTTTATACTCAAAGCCAGCATGGTCACTCGCGATTGAAATTTTCATATGTTTCGGAGAATTTGTGTTTTTACAACAGCTCACTACCAGTCGGCGGGAGCGTTGGGTGCCCAGGAGATGCCTAACAAACTATCTCCCCGTTCACGGTTCACGGTTTTAAAAGGTAGCCATTCTTCTTCTGAAACTTCAGACTTCACCTTCGGGTATCCGCATGGAGAGCCATCGCCAATTACTACCAGGGTTTCAGGATCGATATTCACACCATATATCTCCGCCACCTTAAGACCGATTTCTTTATGCCAGTCTGAAAGTCGAACGCCGTTTTTGGGAATTGTGGCCTCGAATCGTCTGAAACTTCTAAAACTGACGGGGTGCGCCATGCGACCGCATAGCAGATACCGCTCAGCGGGCCTCATTACCTCACTGGCTCCGTACGCCATGGTTTCCAATCGGCCAAAAAGTCCCAAACGGCGATAATCTGCTGCCACACAACTAATGCCACCCAGAATGACTATTTGAGGTTCGGATAATCGTGGGAGTTTAGCTTCTACCGCATCGGCCACACCGAAACCCACTATATCATCCTTGAAAACTGCCAATGATATGTATCTCAGTTTAGTAAACGATTTTTCAAGGTATGAATAGCTGGCTTCGTTGTAGGAATCCTCAAATAGCCGATGTACCCCGTCAAGGTCATCATCGGTTATTGCGTCAGTTAGAATGACTCGCAAGTCGATATCTTTTATGTCTATTTTGGGTGTCGTCATTGATTTAACCTGGAAATTTTTCAGACATTGAATCGATCGAAAGAAACGTTAATTGAAATTTTCAATCGGAACGGTAACAAATGATTAGCCAGTCTGTCCACCGCTCCCTAGAATCAGTACGAAGCTATTGGCTGGAGTTTTTGTTGCTATTGAAAACACAACCCTTATTAAGAGGCTTTTCATCATATTCTCTCCTTGAAGAGATCCCCCATTTGATAACACCCAGCACATACAAAAACCAACTCCATCCTGGTTGGCGGGTCTCGATAAATATCTATTGCCCAGAGAGGGTTGATGCATACGATCATCCAAAAAGGGCTTTCAGGGTACTGATTGAAAGAGATTAAACCTTTGTGCAGAGGTAGATGGGTGAATGCGTGAGGAAATGATTTAGTGGCATTGATGAAGGACAGGAATAGTGTTGTTTGCTGCGAAATGAAGAAGACAAATGGCAGTAGTATAATACATGTACAAATACGCTAACTTAAAGGTACCATTAAAATTCTTAATAGTCTGTTTATCCGAAAATCATCAATCGTTAGACGGGAACGAAATACCAGGAAAACAGACTCTTTCGAAATCCGGTCCACAACATAAACCTTTGACAACTGAAGATTAAATCCAAATCAGGTTGAATAGGAATCTTGCCATGAACAAAAAGAGCATAATGTTTCGGCTGGAGAGATGGACATCTCCTCCACCGGACGAAAATAGAGATGAACTGCGGTTCTGGCAGGAGCGTATCATATATTCATTTCTATTGATCGGGATTACCCTTGGCTCAATAGTGATGGTGCAGGGAGCCATACTCTCAATCAAGGAAGGATTGTGGGCTCTGGCAATCATTAATATTGCTGTTTACGTCTGGGCTTGGGTGCTCTTTTTACGACGCTCCTTCTTTTTCCATTTTCGAGTCCTGAATATTATCGTTCTCAGTTACGGAATAGGGCTGGAGTTGCTGGTGGTGACCGGTCCTTTCGGAGCTGGCCCCACCTGGCTATTCTTTTTTCCTGTCGTTACCGGCATACTACTGGAATTTCGTTGGGCCGTCACATCGCTTGGGATAAATTTGCTGACAATGGTCGTTTTCGGCTGGTTGACGTCAACCGGTATTTACAGCTGGCCTTTTCTATTGGTCCACCCGTTGGAAACCTGGGGTGTTATCTGTGTTAATTTTTTGCTCTTGAGCACCATTGCGACGGTCTCCATTGTCATGGTTGTTCGCGGGTTGCAGGCTTCTCTGTTCGACAAAAAGGCCGCTTTGGACTCTCTGCAGCTTCGTAATCAGGAACTGCACAGATCCAACCGCCAGTTGGTCGATGAAATAAGTGCCAAAAAAGAAGCCCAGGGGCACCTGCAAATGAGTGAGCAGGCATTGAAAGCATCTGAAATTCGGTTCAGGGAACTGGTTAATCTGTTGCCTTTGGCCTATTTCCTGATTGATAACAATTCCATCCTGCGGTTTATCAACCGTAAAGCGATAGAGGCTTTCGGTTTCAGTGAAAACAATCTCGAATCTCAACTAAATTCTCATACCATGGACATGCTGGTTCCGAGGGATCGACAACATGCCATGGAAAACATCAATCGGGCTTTCAATGGTGAAGACATAGGCTGGATACCCTATACTGCTCTGACTGGAAACGGTGGGGAATTCCCAATCGAAATATATGTAACTGCCATTTTGAAAGAGCAAGAAATTGTTGGTGTGCAGGGTCTTGTAGTTGATATCACTGACAAATTAGAAAAGGAGAAACTCAGAAACGAGAAGAATATCATTGAAAAAACCAACAAGGCCATATCGGACTGGGTTAATTTCATTGCACATGAAATTAGAACGCCTAT
>PJEL010001303.1_pt1 | contig 25845 bp, 24 predicted proteins | sample 1853271 | NCBI WGS metagenome assembly PJEL01 (sample SAMN08108733, study PRJNA415343) | Invertebrate metagenome, whole genome shotgun sequencing project. | host: Globobulimina | place: Sweden: Gullmar Fjord | collected 2015-08
AGGTAAGAGGTAAGAGGTAGCGAAGAGCGATTCTCGGACGGCGAACGACGAAGAACGACCAGCGAAGGACGATTCTCGAACAGCGAACAGCGAACAGCGAACAGCGAACAGCGAACAGCGAGGAACGAAGACCGAACAGGGAACTGCGAACTGCGACGGAGCGAACAGCGAAGGACGAACAGCGAGGAACGAACAGGGAACGGTGGCTGGGGGCTGGTTGCGAGGGGCTTGAAGTGCCCATGTTCTCTGCGAAGGTCCGGGCATCTCCTCCAGTTCGAGGGCGCCGGGATTGGCCCCGCCTGCGGCCTGTGAAGGGGCCAATCCCGGCGCCCTCGAACTGGAGAAAAGAGATGAACTGGACTTTCGATTTCGAGAATATGGATGTTTACAAGCTGGCTCTCGAGGTGGCCAGGTGGATTCGGACGGCGGACTGGCCGGATGGATCAGGCAAGACGCGGGACCAAGGGGTTCGGGCTGCTGAGTCGGTGGTGCTGAACTTCGCAGAGGGCTGGATGCGGCCGGGGAAGGCCGGCAAGAACCAGCTCCGGATCGCGCTGGCGTCGGCTGGCGAGGTGGTCGCGGTGCTGGATGTGATGGACCTGCCGGGCGGGGCCGAGAACCAGGTGAAGCTGCGGCGGGTTGGCGCGATGCTGAAGCGGCTGTCTCGGTGAGGCGCCCGAGCGGCGGGCCTTCGGGCTCGCCGCTCCTCCCGTGGGAATCACGCAGCGGCTCTTTGTGCAACAGCCTGTTGCACAAATTCGAAACAGGCTGTTTCACTATTCAGCCGAGTATGGACGTGCGTACCGTCTGTGTCTTGAATGCGATGGGAGTATTCTGGCGACAGCTGTGGAGGAGCAGTGTCGGTTCACCTCGTCTCGTGTGTGTCCAGGAAGGCGGCCACTGCCTCGCCCGCGCGCGACCTCTATCGGTCCCCGTGGTTCCGAAAGGCCCGCGCGTACGTGGAAGCCCGCGGTGACCGGTGGTGGATCCTCTCCGCCGAGCACGGGCTTGTGGGTCCCGATGAGCTCATCGCACCCTACGAGAAGACCCTGAACCGCATGCCGATCGCCGATCGCCGACGCTGGGCTCAGGGCGTGTACTCGCGGCTCGTCGAGGAGCTCCATCCAGGGGAGGAAGTCGTGTTCCTCGCCGGTGCCCGATACCGAGAGCATCTCGAAGCCAGGCTCGTCGGCGATGGCTTTCGAGTGGTCGTGCCCATGCGGCGCCTGGGTATCGGTCAGCAGCTCAGCTGGCTGGGCAAGTCATGAGCTCGGAACGGTCGTTTCAGGAGTGGCTGAGCGGGACCCCTGGCGTGCGCTACGCCCCGCTCTTCGACGTCACCGACGATCTGGAGGTGCGAACGCACATCGTTGGCAAGCGAGGACGGCGTTTGCTCAAGCGCAGCGCCGAGATGGAGCGAGTGGTCATCGAGACCGTCGAGTCTGGACTCGCCGACCCCTCCTGGAAGGGGCTCCTGTACGTCATGGCCAGGGGCACGCCAAGTGATGTCGAGCCGCTCTACATCGGGATGGCGAACCGAAGCGGCTCCAAGAATCCGGTGAGCGCCAACCTCCAGGGGCTCCGAACCAGCAAGTTCAAGTTCGCCCGCTGGGGCGACGGGGTCGCGTACCACATCGGCGATCTGAGCCAGGCATTATTCGGGTTCTCAGCCTATAAGGAGCCGTCACCCAAGTACGAGTCCTGGGCCGCCACGCTGTTCCGACGGCGCGAGCCGCCCGTCCTGAAGCGACCCGTGATGTTCTGCCTCGTGCCCTGGTACGACGACAGCACCACCCCCTCAGGCAAGGTCGCGAGTGTCCGTCAGACCGAGAAGGAGTGCATCGAGCTGGCGACCGCCGAGACCGACGGGCGGCTGTTGAACAAGGTGGATGTGCCGTGGTGGACCACCCGCGCTTCATCGGCTGGCGACCCGCCGTCCTACCGCCCCACCAAGCCCGTTGTCCTGGTGGAGACTGATGAGGCGCTGGCTCACGCGTGCCGGGAGATGGCCGGTGTCGCGCGCATCGGGCTGGATGTCGAGACGGAGCTCTACACGAACCGAATCTGCCTCGTGCAGCTGGCGACCGAGTGGAAGAACTACGTGATCGACGTGCTGGCGTTGGATGACTGGGGGCCGCTGAAGGTGATCCTGGAGGATCGGCGGATCGAGAAGGTGGTTCACAACCGCTCGTTCGAGGGGCCTCGGCTGCGGCAGGAGGGGATCGCGCTCAGTCCGCCGGTGGATACCTTGCGTGAGTCTCGGAAGAAGCGTGGTTTTCGGGCGCCGGGTGGGCACGGGCTGGCGGCGGCCTGTCTGCGGGAGCTGGGGATCCGGATCGACAAGGGCGAGCAGTGCTCGGACTGGACTCGGCGGCCGCTTTCGGCTTCGCAGATCGAGTATGCGGCGGTGGATGCGGAGGTGTTGTTGATTCTGGCGGCGATGTTCCAGGCGACTGGCGAGGAGCGGCTGCCGTTCGGGTGAGCCTCCTTGGGCAGGTCTACGCCAACACGCGCTGGATCCCGCTCGAATCGACAATTTCGAACTCTCCCGCCTGCACCCAGAGCCTCGCAGTCGCCGGCAACCGCCAGTACAGCGCCCTCGCCGCCCCGAGCGTTCTCGCGTCGCCGAGGTGCCAGCGGAGTTCGGTCGATACCTGAGAGAGAGAGGACTCATGGCTTTGGTTTCGCTCCCTCCACCGCCGCAGATGCTCGATCCCTGCCAGGAAATCCGACTTCGCGTTGTTGCAGCCCTGGTGTGCGGCGACGAGGTTGTGTAAACCGTTGTCCGGATGTCGCGACCAGGGGATGAAGTGGTCGATCTGGCAGCCCTTCCCGCGGAGATCCCCCGCACAGTAGAAGCAGACCCCGTTCTGAAGATCGATAAGCGGCGTCCTGACCGCATCCAACGACTCCCTCGTCGCGCCGAACAGGAAGTCCCGCAGCCGGCTCTCCTCGAGCCTGTTGAGCTTGGCCACGTCAGCCGCCCACTGCTGCTCGACGAACGGTCGGAGGAGGCCATGCATGCGTACAAAGGCCATGGCCACATCCGGCAGGAGGTTGATCCGGTTGTCGAAGGTCGCCGACCGCCCCTCCTGATAGGCGGTCACCTCGCCGCGCTTCGGGGCGTGGGCGTCATCCCAGCCGATGCGGTAGAGCCAGCCCGTGTCGTGCCCGTCAATGCGCTGCAGCTTCGGGAGCGGCATGATGATGAGCGTCCACTCGACCTCGCGGACGACGCGCTCATACTGTTCTGGCAGCGCCATCTTCACCCTCGCCGCGCCCGCGCCGACGCCAACCGTGACGGTGGCCGCGCTGCGTAGTTCCTCGATCAGGCGGAGCACCGCCGCCCGGCGCCCTCTGTTCTGCTGCAGTCGGTCGTGCTCCCATGGGCGAATCTGCGGCCAATAGAGCTCCACGACCTTCTCCGCGAGCTGCCGGGTCGTGATCATGGACGGCGGCCAGCCGATGTCGTCGGTCTGCTCCAGGCATAGATCCATCAATCCGATGAGCACCGCGTGTTTGTAGGTCGATGATCGCCGGCCGTGCTTGAGCAGCTGCAGTATGTGATCGACAACGTCGATCTGGTCTCCCACTGTGGGCGCTCCGGCGTCGATGTTCCCAGAGACGCTACCACTTCGGTGTCTTGGAGCTCGAACTGCGGGCTATCACCGAAGGAACCGCTCCTCAGAATGCCAGGCCAGCGCGGTGCGCCAGGGAACAAGGCGCGGATCGCCGGGGACTACAATCCGCCGGTCGTCCAGCGCGTAGTACGTCTTGCCGTTGGCGGACAAGGTCGGGTGTCACGGTGACGTAGCCCCGGTCGAACAGCCGGTGGATGTCGCTTCGGAGGAGCAGCCCGTTGCATACGTCGATCGCCGTGCTCGGGCCTCACCAAGTGGGGCGTGCCATAGCGGTCCTCGCTCCGCGGAGCGTCGACGGCGAGAGGCGGGAGTCGCTTGCCCAAGCGCTCAGTACAGTCGCGCCAAACCCGCGCGCCCTCGCCCACTGTAAGGTCGTACGTCTTGCCGGTGACTCCGAGGGGAGGCGCACCCATTCGCGCTCCTCGAAGAACACTGGGTCCACGAGGAGCGTGCAGCCGATGGACAGCTCGCCACCGGCGTCCATCCGGTTGCGAGACCGGATGACGCGCAGCCGATCCTCGAGAGCCGGCCCCCGCATCCGATTCCGCTCCCGCCAGCGCCGCGACTTCGTCGCCGGTAGGCGGAGGTCGACCAGCTCACGCGTGAGCCCCTCCAGCACTGGCCGTTGTACGCTGCTGACCATGCCCGAGCTGCCCCCAGGACTCTACGATGAGCTCGTCACCCTCGAGCTCGCCCGCCAACTCGAAGACCCCCAGCTCGAGTCCCATCTCAAACCCCTGACCGCCGATGCCTCCGCGGACGTCCTCGCCCGCCACCTCTTCCGGTTCGCCGCCGGAGTCCTCGCCTCCATCCCCGGCAAGCCCAACGAGAAGATCACCAAGCAGCTCGAGCTCACCAACCAGCTCATCGACCTCCTTGTCCGCGCCGACGCCTCTGTTGAACCGGGAGACCGCGTCACCAACGAGCGCCTCCTCCAGGTCCTCCGCAAAGACCGAATCCGCCTCGGACAAGGGCGCATCCAGCGACCCGCCCTCGAGCTCCGCCACAGCGACCTCATCGTCAACGGCCCATCCGATCTCCGCGTCGGAAGGGAGATTCAACGCGAACTCGCCTCGGCTGACCGCGTCGATGTCATCGTCTCCTTCGTCATGTGGACCGGCTACGTCGAGCTTCGCGATGCGCTCCAGGAGTTCTGCGACCGCCACGGCACCAACCCGCCACTACGCATCCTCACGACTACCTACATGGGTGCAACCGACCCCCGCGCCCTGGACGCCCTCGTCGAGATGGGCGCCGAAGTCCGGGTCAGCTACGACGCCCGCCGCACCCGCCTCCACGCCAAGGCCTGGCTCTTCCACCGTGACAGCGGCTTCTCCACCGGCATGGTCGGCTCCTCGAACCTCTCCTACGCCGCCCTGCGCGACGGCTGCGAGTGGAACGTGCGCTTCTCGAGCGTCGACAACCCAGCAATCCTCCGCAAGTTCGAGGCGACCTTCGAGCAGTACTGGGACGACGACTCCTTCGAGCGCTATGACGCCGACCAGTTCGCCGAGGTCCAGCGCCGCCGCCGCAATGCAGAGCGCGACGCCCTGGCCGCCCTCGCCAATCTCCGGCCCCACAAGCACCAGGAGAAGGTCCTCGACGCCCTGGCGGAGGAACGCGCGGCCGGCCACTTCAACAACCTCGTCGTCGCCGCCACCGGGACCGGAAAGACCGTCATCGCCGCCCTCGACTACAAGCGCCAGCAAGGCCGTCCGACCCTGCTCTTCGTCGCCCACCGCAAGGAGATCCTCGAGAAGAGCCGCGCCACCTACCGGGCCGCTCTGAACGACGGCAACTTCGGCGAGCTCCTCACCGGCAAGCACAAACCCTTGCGCGGTGCCCGCCATGTCTTCGCGAGCATCCAGTCTCTCCACGACCGGCGTCTCTCCGATCTGCCGGAGGACGCCTACGATGTCGTCGTCGTCGACGAGTTCCACCACTCCGAGGCCAAGACCTACACCGCGCTCCTCAACCACCTGAAGCCGCGGATCCTCCTTGGTCTGACCGCCACCCCAGAGCGCACCGACGGACAGCCCATAATACACTGGTTTGGCAATCGAATCGCCGCCGAGTCACGGCTCTGGGACGCTCTCGATCAGGCCCTCCTCGTGCCGTTCCAGTACTTCGGCGTCTCGGACGAGACCCACATCTCCCATCTGGACTTCCGTGGCGGCCGCTACAGCGTCGACGCCCTCGAGAACGTCTACACCTCCGACGATCATCGGGCGCGCCAGATACTCCGCGCCGTCCACGGCCGCGTCAGGGATCCGAGAAAGATGCGGGCACTCGCGTTCTGCGTATCCGTCAAACACGCCAAGTTCATGGCCGCTTTCTTCAACAAGAACGGGCTAAAGGCCACCGCAGTCACCGGCAAGACCGCTCAGGCCGAGCGAGGTGGCGCCATCCGCCGCCTGGTGGATGGGGAGATCTGCGCCCTGTTCACCGTGGACGTCTTCAACGAAGGCGTCGACATCCCGCCGGTGGACACCGTGCTCTTCCTCCGGCCCACCGAGAGCGCCACCCTCTACCTCCAGCAGCTCGGCCGCGGCCTCCGCCTCCACGAGGGGAAGAGCTGCCTCACCGTGCTCGACTTCATCAGCAAGGCCCACCGCAAGTTCCGCTTCGATCGGAGGTTTCGCGCGCTCCTCGGTGGCGGCACCCGCGCGGAAGTCGGCAAGCAGGTTGAGGAGGGATTCCCGAAGCTTCCGTCGGGCTGCTCCATCCAGCTGGAGCAGGAGGCCCAGGCCTCGGTGCTCGCCAACATCAAGAGCGCACTCTCCCGCTGGGACCACCTCGCCGAGGACCTGGTCGAGGACTGGCCGCTGGCCACGTTCTTGGCGCGAGCAGACATCACGTTGCGGGAGCTGTACCTGCCCAGGAAGTCCTTCTCGCTTCTCCGGAGGCACCGTGGATATCTCGCTGACGTCCCAGACAATGGCATTGTGAGGGCACTGCCGCGGGTTCTACACGTGGACGATGAGGAGCGGCTGGCGGCGTGGCGGACTTGGCTCCGGGCGGATCGGCCTCCGGTGGCGGACGCGAGGGATCTGAACCAGATGTTCCTGTTCGCTTCGCTGGGTCAGGCGCAGCGGCCCATCGCCGAGCTCGGGGATTTCCTGGAGGAGATCTGGGCTCACGACGGCGTGCTCGAGGAGCTTCGGCAGCTGTTCGCGGTGCTGGACGATCGGCGGCGGAATCGTACGTTCGCGATGGAGGGGCTGCCGTTTCGGGTGCACGCGACGTACAGCCGGGACGAGATCAGCGCCGGGCTCGCCGAGGAGCGAGGAGGCAAGCTGCTGCGGACCCAGTCGGGGGTCTACAAGTGCGATAAACACCGGTGCGACGTGCTCTATGTGACGCTGGAGAAAGACGCGGAGGGGTTCACGCCGACGACGGCGTACAGCGACTACGTGATGTCGCCGCGGCGGTTTCACTGGGAGAGCCAGGCGGGGACGCGGCTGGAGTCTCCGACCGGGCAACGGTATCGAGATCCGGCGGACGGGTGGAGGATCTTGTTGTTTGTGCGGAAGGCTCGGAAGGATGGGCGGAAGCAGACGATGCCGTATTTGTTCCTGGGGCCGGTTCGTTGTGTCTCGGCTTCTGGTGAGCGGCCGATTCAGATTGTGTGGGCGCTGGAAAACGCGATGCCTGCCGGGTGGTTCAGCGATGTGAAGATCGCAGCTGGATGATCCGCTCCACGAACTGGTCATGTTGTCGCTGGCCCAAGATGGTAGCTCCTGGATTGCGGCTCACGGCGTCTCCGAACCTGCTCCCTCCACCCACCTCCGCAAGCTCAACGCGAACAGCTCGCTCACTGGATCGGCGTCCCGCTCAACGTGCGTAGCGAACTCCTCGAAGTCGATGACATTGACATGCTCGCCATTGCGCTTGGGCTGGACGTAGATCACCTCGACCCCGAACTCCTCGTCACCGACGCTGACCGAAACCTCCGGAAGCAGCTTGCCAACCCCACGTCGCACATCGGGCCACAGGTGAGCGTCGAGGCCATCCGGGAGCTGGACGCAGCCATGATCCGCCAGCGCGTGCAGGAGGTGCCCGTACTTCTGGCGCAGAGCTGTCGCCTGACTGATCTCGACGATGCCTTCGACGATGGACCTGAAGCCCACCTCCACCGACCTCGCCAGGTAGGTATCCTGGGCATCCCTCCGGCTGGCAGGGTCCGTCTTCAGCTCGACAAAGAAGACCTTCGACCGGTCCTCAGCGAACACGGCGTAGTCCACCTTCACCGACAGGTTGCCCTCAGTGTCGGGCCAGATCAGGCTCCGCAGGATCGGCAACTCGGGAATCACGTCCGTCGAGACCGGAACACCCGTGTGCGCGGCGACGACAGCCGGAAGGTAGACAGAGAAGAAGATGTCCGCACGCCGCTCGAGCTGGTAGTCCGGGAGGTGGCGCCACCGGTCCAGGTTGGCGAAGAGGGTGGTGAGGCGGTCGTGCATCCTGGCTCCGAAGTCTGGCCGCCAGCATTGCACGCCAGGACCTCGACAGCTCCACAATTACTGCACGACTTCACAGCTCCCAGGCCCATTCTGCGCAGCAACATTCTCCCCGAAGAAAGCCGACTCCGGATCCACAAGCCTGACGTGCACCACAGCCCCCTTCGTGTTCGCCCCCGCAATCACATTCAAGTGGTCCTGATCCCCACCCCAGTTGTACCCGCTATCCAAGCAGCTCTGCGCCGTGTCCTGCGGCGTCCCCTGCCCAAACCCAACAAGACAATTCGGCGAGCCATCGGTAACCAAAAAGTACTCGAACACCCCGTAGAACGCAGGCTCCGTCAGCGCCCGAGCCACCGCCGCACCCAGCCCCGACCCTCCCATCGCATGCAGGCTCTCCACGTACGATCGAGCCTGATCCCTAGCCGCAGGCGTCGCCCGCCGGGCCTGACCCCAGAGCACCTCGGAGCAAGTTCCATCGACGCATGCCGCGGCAACGACGTCGAAGTGCTGGTCGTTCCGTAGCTCGTCGATCATCTCGTTGACCTCGGCCTTGGCACGCTGGAGCTGGAAGCCACCGTCCATACTGCAGGAAGTATCGATGATGTAGACGACGTTGTCGGTCTGTCCTGCGTAGGCAGACGACGCAAACACTGCGAGGGCGGCGAGAGTCGAGAGCATGTGGATCCTCTTTGGTTGGGTGTCGCCCGTACAAACGAACGAAACCCTCGCAGTGTCTCACCATTTCCCGAAAGGCGGCACAGATCCTTCACTTCCGAGAGTCTCCAGGGCCGCCGCCAGCGCAGTGATATGACGTGCACATGAGTGTTTCATGTTGAGATGGATTCTGGTCCTCCTCGGGCTCGCCCACGCCAGCCTGGCCGGAGCCGTCACGCCCCAAGACGTTCGCCGCATGGTCGCGGAGCTCATCCCGGAGGTGGAGGAAAGGGCAGGACGCGAGTTCGTCACCCACCCCGACAGCGGCATCCTCACCCGCGCCCAGGCCGTCGACACGGCGATGAAGCCGCCGGCCAGTCTGATGGGAGAAGTGGAGGTCGTTCCCTACGACAAGGAGAAGCGGGCGGCAGAGCTACAATTCACCATCGCCATCTACATTTTCTCGAGTGAAGGTGTCTACCTGATCCAGGAGAGCATGACCGAGGCCTTCGAGGCCCTGGGCCTGGAGGCCAAGGCCCTCGAGCCGGTCATCCGCTGCGCGGTCCGACACGAACTCGTGCACGCCCTGCAACATCAATACGGCGTTCGTCCAAGGGGCGTCGGGCCGGGAGGGTCTCGGGGCTACAGGGCACTCGTGGAGGGGCACGCGACCTTGATCGGTCAGGAACTCTGCCGGGAAAAGGAAGGCGCTGCCATCGCTGCGGCCATGGATGGCCTGTTGCTCGCGGACGTGCCTTCCAGCGTCAAGGCGGGCGACCCCATCGCTCCGTACTCGTGGGGCCGAATCGTTGCCGACCGGCTCCGGACAGTCGACGACGATGCCATCTGGAGCTTGTTGGCCGCGCCGCCTCCCGACTGGGACGACATCGTAGAGACGGTCGAGCCGCTCCTCACACCAGGCTGGGATGACCCAGGTTCTCTGAAAGGTCTCGAGGACCTGCTTACGTATGGCAGCGACGGGATCAAAGGGCCGCGCTCGGCCACGATGCCGCTCTCGGCACTGCTGAGTGGCAATCCGCCATCGCTGATGGCGCTGCCCCAGACCGAAGCGGGCCTGGCAAGGATGAACATGGGTTGGGGCGGCTGGGCTGAGGTCAACGCGTTCTTGTTCCGCGAGCCCGGTGCCGCCCGCGAAATGATCGTGATGCGGAGGCGCACGAGAAACTCCTGGCAGGCCGGACTCCGCACCGCCCTGGCCGAAGTGAACGACTTTGTAGAGGTGATTCCGGCCGACCTGCGCCGACTGGAGCGCCGGGATGACGTCACCGACACGCTCTGGCTGCGCCTCGACACCGACACAGTCACCGTGAGGGGCTACAACGAGTACTGGGTCGCGACCGAACACGTCCTGCTGGTAGCCACCAAGGTTGGATACAAGCGAAAACGGAAGGAGGTCGAGGCAGAGCTTGCGCTGGCGCTGGACGCCCTCCCCAGTGTGCCGAAGCCTCACCAGGAGCCGGAACGACCCGCTTGGCTGACTGCAGCTGCGCCTCCAGAGCCGGGACCCAGCTGGGAATACCGCCTGCAACTGGCGGCACGACAGTTCAAGGCCGGCCACGAAGCCCCTTGTGAATGGGCTTTCGGCGACGTCCGACGCGGCGACATCCAGCCTGGTGACGACCTCGCCGTCGCTGCGGTCATCTGCATGGCCACCGTCAACGACGCCGCGGGAATCCTGGCTCACGTCGACCAGGCCCTCGCCCATGAGCCTCGTATGGCACCCTACGTCGCGCGTTCGCTCCTCACGACCGGTCAAAACAAGAGAGCCCAGGCCATCCTCGTGGATGCCTGTCCCCGACTCGAAGGCGATGCCGCCGAACACTGCCGAGACCTGCTCCAAAACATCAGATAGGCGCCCATACCCCCGCGAAAACCTCTGGCGGGGAGTGCAGAGGGCATCCCTCTGCCGGGGGTTGAAGGGGCGCGCAGCCCATTCCAGCAAGAGGTCCGCCCACCCAACAGCCGTCGCCACCTATCAAACCCCGCGGACCTTCATGCTGCCGGGTGTGCAGAGGGGCGAGCCCCTTGCCGGCCGAAGGCCGCTAAAAAGAGCGTTTCCACGCCTCTAATCCCGACGCCCTCCACCCTCCGACCCATCCCAGCCAACGACCTACCCCGCCAACCAGCCCCGTAGCCGACCCAGGAAATGGCCGTCCAGCCCTCCGTCGCTGAATCGTCTCGTCGCGAAACCGGCGCCGAGCCCGAGCGTTTTCATTCCCCGAAAACGGCGATCCCAGCACCCAACAAGCCACTACGCTCACCGAGCAGACGCCGACCAACGAGTCCCCCACTCCACCATCGGCGCCGCAGGAGAACCGAATGGCGTACTGGGAGAGTGTCGTAGGCCCCGCAATCGTCCTCCCCGGCAGCCCTCTGCACGCAGCCGGCAGTCCGCCCCCTAGCCTGCCAACCGGCCCGACCGACGGCGCCGCCCCCTTCCGCATCTCCGCCGAGTCCCAGGAAGACTCAGACGGCACCCTCTTCCTCTTCCGCTCCCCCGTGCAAGACGGCACCCTCCTCACCGCCCGAGTGCTCACCCCCTCTGGCTATGTCCGCACCCGCACCCCATCGATGGCCGACGCCGACGGTGACTTCATCGCCCGCGGCACATTCGTGGATGGCGTCTGCCTGCTCTACGTCCCAGCCGGCGCCATCGACGCGCCACCCGGCCTGCAATCTGTGGCCCTCGAGCTCATCGCCATGAGCGCCGAAACCCTACAACCCCTCGGGCTGGAGCGGCTCACAGCCGAGCTCCGGGTCGCACCCAGCTGGAGCGAAGCCGCACACTGGCGCCCGCTCATCGGCCTGTGCCTTGCGGTCGCTCATGCCGACGGAGCACTCCTCGCAAGAGAAGCCAGTGCAGTGCGGCGCATCGTCGAAGAGGGCCTGGCCATCGGAACCCAGGAAGAGATCCGGGCGCAGACGCTCCTCGAACAGGAGCCCACCCAGAGCGTCGCCGAGCTCACGACGATGATGCAGCTGCGGTTTCCGCGGGTTCCTCTGCCGGCAATCCTGGAGGCCCTGTGCGACGTCGCAAGGGCCGATGGGTACATCACCCAGGCGAAGATCGACGTCATTCGCAACGTCGCGGTCGCCTACGAGGTGCCGGCGTACGTCTGGCTCGGGCTGGCGCGGACGTTCGGCTTGACGGCGAGTGAGGATGCCGAGCAGTAGCGGTCGGTACGATGCGGTCCCACCAGCCGCCTCGAGACGCCGTGCCCCAGCCAAACGTGTTCGCCTACATCGACTTCCGCACCTTCCTCCGAGACTGGTTCGAGGCCCGCAAGACCGACGATTCCGCCTATTCCTACGCCGCCTTTGCCCAGGCCGGCGGGTGCTCCAAGGCCGCCCTGGCCAACGTCCTGAGCGGCGCCCGAAACCCGCGCACCGAGACCCTCGACGCCTTCGCCCGCGCCATGGATCTCGACCCTCCGGCCCGCAACTACCTCGGGCTGCTCGTCGATCTCGCCACGGCGCCCGACACCTCGGCTCGCCGCGAGGTCATGGACAAGATCCTCTCCGCGGAGCGATATGGGCAGCTCCGCTGGGCCGAAGACGAACGGGAGACCGACGTCTTCCGCTATCTCGAACACTGGTATCTACCGGCGATTCGCGAGCTGGCAGGGCACCCGAGCTTCCAGGCGGAGCCGGAGTGGGTCGCACAGACGCTGTCGCCACCGATTGCGGTCGACGCGGCGCGAGCAGCACTCGACACCCTGTTCGATCTCGGCCTGATCTACCGCGGGGAAAGCGGTCGAATCGAGAGGCGCGAGGTGCGATTCCGGACCCGGACCGAGACCCAACAGCACGCTGCGGCCGACTACCACCGCCGGGTGATACCGGACCTCCTTCGCGACATTGACACCAAGGATGGCAAGACCCAGCATCTCCTGGCGGCCACGCTGTCCTTGCCGACCTCGATGCTGCCCGAGGCCAAGGCTCGCCTCAATGGCGTGTTCGAGTACCTGGCGACGGCCGCCGACGATGCAGCCGACGACGACCGACGACGGGTCTACCAGCTGGCGATCCAGCTCTTCCCCGTCAGCGAGGAGCTCAGTTGAAGGTCGCAGTCCGGGCGGTCTCGTCGAGGTCAATCGTGAACGCGGCACCCTCCGAGTCGATCGACAGCGTGTCGTAGCCGTTCACGGCCACCGACGTCAGCTCTTCAGTCGGCGTCCAGCGCACCTTGACGATGACGTCGCAGAAATCGGCGGAGGTGAACTCGATCTCCGCCTCCTCCCACTCGTCGAGGGTCGCGTCCACCGGGATGATCTGTGACCCGGTGGTGCAGCGATACGCAGTCACTTTCTGAACATAGACGCCATCGCCATCCACGAGCACCACGCTGGTGCTTGGGTTGCCGATCATTGTCGAGGCCAGGGTGGCCAGCGGTACGAGAGCGAGGGCGACGGTGAGCAGGAACTTCTTCATGGGGTCCTCCTTTGGACGCCGACATAGGAACGCACCGGAGCCGGCATTTCTAGAATTTGAACCGTGTATTTCGAGCGACCTACACAGTGCGCGCTTCTCCCGGTGCACCGTGCACGAGCCACTCTCGGCCGCCGCGCTCAGGTAGGTTGCGCAGGGGGCGCCATCGATGGGGTGCGGTGTCTATGTGCTCGCTGTTCTTGGGGAATCTCCGTCGGTTCTGACGGAGCTGCTCTGGTGGATCACCGTACGAGAACGCAGGCCACTCGCCGGGATCGAGGCGTGGGGCACGAGTGGCGGGGAGACGCTGCTGCGGGGCCTGGTGCAGTCGGACTCCTGGCAGAGGCTCCAGGACGCCACCGGGCCGCTTCCGTGTCTGCTCCCCGACTCGACCCCGCCCGATTCCTCCTATGGCTTCCGGATTCATACCTTTCGGCTGGATAATGAGCCGCTGACCGACGTGAGGACCGAGCGGCATGCGGCCCTGGTGAGCTCGGTGCTTCACGACAGAGTCCGGGTGCTGCGACGCTCCCTGCCCGGCCACATTCGCCTCGTCGGCTCTCTGGCCGGCGGCCGAAAGACCGTGTCCGCCGCGCTTCAGACGGCGTTCTGCCTCCAGGCCCGGGCGGAGGACCGACTCGTGCACGTCCTGCTGGAACCTCGGATGGAGGCCCACCTTCGCCAGGCGGGGCGGCTCCGGGAGTTCGTCAAGCCATCAGCGGCGTGGGAAGCCGAGTCGGGGGTGCCCGTCGAACAGCAAGTAGTAGTCTACGATGCCCCCTTTCCGCGAGTCCGCTACCTGCTGGCGCGTCGCCTCGGCTCAGTCCTCGACGAGATGCCCTGGGATGAGGTGTGGCCGCTGCTCGACTCCAACCTCGCGTGTTGTGCGAAGGCGGTGCTCGACAGGACTGGTTTCCAGCGTTGGAATTATGATATCGCAGATATGGACACCGGGCGCAGTCTCTATTCGAAGCCCCTCGGCTGTCGCGCCGGGGCCATCCTCGCCGCCTTGGCCTCCGCTCCAGCACACGCCAGCGCAGCCAGCCTGGTCGCGTGGCTCGACGAGCACAATGTGGGTTGGTCGCCGCCTTCCGAGAGGGGGAGCGACTCGGTGACCCGCGCCAACAGCGTTCGAAGTGCGGTCACCTTCCTCCGCAAAGAGCTCGAGGACATTCCGGTGGGTCTGGAGCAGTTCTGTCCACCGGCCCAGGGATTCGATTTGCCCCACGTCGAGGCCCGCTGGGAGCTTTCCCAAGCACCGTTTTCAGGGAATGAAAACGCACCGGCGTCCACACCGCGTCACCATGGCTGACTCGACTGGCCGCCATGTGATCAGTCACGCGTGTCGGTCCAGACGCCATCCCTCCAGCTCTCGGCGAAGTCCTCGCCGGATTCGACGGCTGAGAGAACGGGACCAACAAGCGCTTCGTAAATCCGCAGTGCTTCCGCGAGATCCGGTGCGTCGGTGACGCGACGGTCCTTCAGCGTAGTCGCCCAGCGTGAGCGATACTCCTTGTTGCCCATCGTCCTGAGAACCCTGGCAAAATCTGCCGATCGAGGCGGGGTGCCCCGACGGTCGAACGTTGCCGCCACCGACCTGAGGAGCTGCGCGCCATGGAGATGCATGGCGCGCCCGACCAGGACGACGTCGAGTACATCCTTCAATCGGTGAGCGAAGTCTGGCAGATTGCCGATGGGGCCATGGACCTTCTCGGCGATGTTGGTGTACAGCGCATAGGCCATCACTTGTGGCGGGGGATCGCCGTCGAGGAACGGTGCCAGTCTCGCTTTCACGGGCCGCGGCTCCATGACATCGCCGAAACCAACATCAATCGAAACCGTCGCCTTGTGCCTCTCGACCTGGACGTCGAGGTAGAGCTTCACCCCGTTGTAGCCGTCGGTCTCGCGGGTAGCGACCTTCGACGTGATCTCGAGGACCTGCCTCCTTTGAGGATGAAGTCCTGACGGTGCTTCGATCGACCCAGGCGAAACAGGAGCCGGTCCAGCGCGCAACGAACAAACGCCTCCGCGCGAATTCGCTCTGAAACTCCGGTCTTGCCCATCACAACACCTCAGCAATGCGGGGCTTGATCTTGTTCCACGAGCGGAGCCGATCCGCCAGCTTGGCGAAGCGGCGACGATCGAATTCACCACTGTGAACATGGGTTCTCAGCGCCTCCAGTGCATACTCCAGATCGACATGGCGACTGTGTCGAAAGAGGTCGATCACCGTTCGATCCCGGTTCGATATCTGCACATCGATGCCGTGGCGATTCACGATCTCGACGCCGAGGTCAGGCCCCACCAGCCAGGGCTGGATTCTCACGGTTCGAATCGGAGGCCACTTGGAGCGCGGCGGCGTCTTGCCCCTGGGAATCAGGAGCCACGTCCCGCCAGCGAACGCCGAGGTCATTCGATGGAACACGGCTGCAGTGAGCAGTCCAACCGTCACATACGGATGACGGAGGCTCACCGCAGCCGCGACAGTGAGTGCATCCTGGGTCACATCTTCGGGTAGGTAAACACCATGTACGACCCGATCCATCGTGCCAGCCTCCGCAAACCGCGCGAGACTGCGATGTCCGTGCAGGCCATCCGCGACCACGAAGTCAGAGTCAGCGTATCTGTCCATATTCATACCAATATGATAGCTGATTGGCATAAACTTGGACAGGAAATCTGTCCTGGTCGCCGCCGAGGTAGTCTCCGAGCGGGTTGGTGCGCCACGTCAGCAACCGACCGGATAGACTCCAGACATGAGAATCTCCCTTCCCAGCGGCGTCCTGACCCTCACATTCCTGGCCGCCCTCCTCGCCGGATGCGGTGGCAATGTGCCCGAGGGGTATCACGACACCTGCGAAACCACGGCGGACTGCACCGGCGACTACGAGTGCCTGCTCTTCGACGAACCAGACACCGGCATCAGCGGCGCATTGGTGTGCACCCAGACCTGCGAGACCGCCAGCGACTGTCCAAAGATCCGCTCCTCCCACTGCGGAGATCAGACCGTGTGTGAGGACGGGGTCTGCGGCTTCTGGGGCTGCAAATAGTCCACTACTCCGGCTTGCCGGTCGCGACCGTGAGCTCGTCGTACAGGGCGGTCTGGGTGAGCGGGGACCCGTCTCCGATGTACGGCGTCATCAGGAAGTAGCTGAACTGCATGCTCTCGTTCGCGCCGGTCCGAAGCAGCACTGCGTCCGACGACATCAGCAGCTCGCCGTCCAGCGCGTAGCGGATCTTGCCGTCCGCCTGGGCGAGCCCCCCGACGATGCTGTTGAGCTCGAAGTAGGCCTCCACGAAGTGCCACTGTCCCGGGACAAACGACGGTCCGGTCGTCCAGCCCTTGGCGCTGTACCAGTACGAGCCGGCCCAGAAACAGTCCCGCATATCCCACTCGCCCTCGAGCCCGTTGCAGGCTCCCGCCGAGCGGGCCTCGGTGAATGCATAGGTGCCGAGGTCGCCGCCGCACCCTTCGATGGAGTCATCGTTGCGGAGGATGCAGCCATCGTCGACGTTCAAGCTGTCCTGCATCATCAGGCGGGGCTCGTTGGCGACCTGCTCGATGTACAGCGTCAGGTGGGAGTTCGCCGGGCCGACCCACTCCGAGTCCACGTTGGTCGTGAAGTGGAACTCGTGGGGGTGATAGCTGCGATCCGAGCCGATCCAGTTGGCGCTGTACTGGACCCAGTAGGACACGTAGACCGACTCGGTGTCGTCGATTCGGTGTCGGGCTGGCTTTCCGTCGCGACAGGACTGCGCCCCCTGCTCCCAGAGACACTCGAAAGCGCCCGGGCCGTCGTGGGAATCGGCGCTGATGGCTCCCGATGAGCCGTCGTACCAGTCCCGGGAGTAGAAAGCGTCGTCGTCGAAGGGCTCGTAGAACAGCACGGTGCCCGACGGGAAGGCGTCGGAGTCGGTATCCGCATCGGCATCGGCGTCGGCGTCGGCATCGGCATCGGTGTCGGTGTCGGCGTCGGATTCTTCGGCCGGATCGGGGGTGGAATCCGGGCTGCCGCAGCCGAGTAACAAGCTCACAAACAGGATAAATCGCATCTCAGAGCCTCCGGCGGTGGCGAATCATACCAGGCTGACGGCGCTGGCCCCCGCTAGGCGCCTTCCGTCAGCTCCTCGACCAAACGAAGACGAGCGCCGCGCACAGCCTGTTCGAGATCGTCCCGCTCTCCCGGGTCGAGCCGACGCCACAGCACCATGGCCGGAACGTCCAGTGACCAACCCTGGCTCCTGCAGACCAGCTCGACTGCGTACAGCCATAGCTCCAAGTCGCCCCTCTCGACGGACTTGTGCCACTCCCGCAGCGCGTCGGGTTTTGGCCGAAACCCCGCATCGATGGCCAGCCTCTGCAGCGACTCGACCTCGACCCGGCCCAGTCCCCGCGGCTTCGAGCGAGACGAAGGGACGTGGACTCTCGCACGAAGCCAGGTCGACGAGGGACTCCCGAAGGTCTACCAGGTGCTGAGCGTTTGCTCGTCCCAGGGAGTCGATCCACTGGAGCACCGTGTAGGCATAGGCGTGAAGCCGTATGGCGCTGGAAATCGTATGCTCGCTGACATCTACCTTCATGTTGGCCGCCTCGGTTGCAGGTTGTGCACGGAGCGGGCCAACGCGCTCTCACGCTCAAACCTGGACAACAATCGGACCAAGGCATCCGACCTGCGTGGGATTTCTAGTGATTGCGTGACACAAATAAAACCGGATCCATCAGTGATCCGCCCCGGTCGGGTGACGAACGTCGACGGACGCCGACGGACGTTCGTCACCTGATTCAGTTGAAAGCGTGCCTTTGCCCGTTCGCGATCCTCGGCACGGGGTTTGCTCTACCCTCCAGCCACGCTCCCACCCGGCAACCCAGTGGTTATCCTATGCACATGGCCTCCCCCGAGCTCGACTCCATCCGCCCGTTCCGACGAGACGAGTACAACCAGATGGCTCGAGTCGGCCTCTTCGCCGGCGAACGTGTCGAGCTCCTCCGCGGGATGGTCGTGGAGATGAGCCCCCAGGGCAATCGCCATGTGGTCGCAACGATGCGCCTCACCAAGCTGTTCATCCTGGGCCTGGGTGATCGGGCAGAGGTTCGCGCCCAGTTCCCCCTCGCGGCGTCGGACATCTCCGAGCCGGAGCCCGATCTTGCGCTCACTGTGCCCAGGACCGGCAGAGAACTGGATCACCCCGAGACCGCCCTCCTTGTCGTCGAGGTCAGCGACACCTCCCTTCGCAAGGACCGCGACATCAAGGGCCCACTGTACGCTGAAGTCGGCATCCCCGAGTACTGGATCATCGACCTGCAAAACGACTGCATACTTCGGCATCTGGAACCAGTGGATGGCACGTACAGTCAGGTTGAAACACTGATACGCGGAGAGACCATCGCCCCGAGTGCCTACCCGGACGTGGCACTCGCGGTGCACGACATCCTGCCTCCGATCTGAGTCGCCAATGAAATCTGGAGTTCAGTCGCGAACAGATTCCTCAGGGAGCCTCGAGGAGGTCGTAGAGCGTATATTCCCGCCCGTTCCCAGAGCCTTCCACGGCCCAGACCTGGTCCGCGACCACCCCGACGATGCCCCGCGCCTCAAGAGATGAAACCCGCAACTCACCAGTCCCCGAGTCCACCAGACCCAACCTCCCGTCTTCGTCATCCGGCACGCGCACCACAAACCGAGCGTCGGATGTCACCCCAACCGAATACACCGGCGGCCGCCGATACACTGGAGCCGATGCCGACCTCCACACCATAGTCTTGGGATCCAGGCGCGAGAACCGCTGCCCGTGCCCCTCGATGACTACCCAGTCCGACGCGGCCCACTCGACGGTCGCGTCCTCCGCCTGCACGAAGAGCCCGCCACCGTTCGCGTAGATCGATAGAGGCAACGCCCACAACGGCTCGGTGGGCATTGGAAGCGGCACCACGACCTCCTTGCCATCGACGACCGAGAGGAAGTGCAGAGCCCCAGACCGCTCGATGCCTTCCTCGGCGACCACGAACTGATCATTCACGGCGGCGAAGCGTTCCCCACGGGCGACGATGTCCGGATCGGCAAGATCCAGGATCACCTCCCGCAGCTCGAGGGTCCCGCGGTCCACCACCCACAACGTCGCATCGGCCGTGGGGTCGAGCCGTGCCAGTACGCCCACCCATTCCACCGTCGCAGCCAGTCCCAGCGTGTAGCCGTCCCCCAGATCGAGAGCTGCAAGGGTTGTCAGCGAGCCATGAGGAGTCAAATGCTCCAAGAAACCACGGTCATCGACGACTCGGAGCCAGAACAAACCATCTGGACCCGCCGATGAGTCGCGGATGAACCCCTCCGGCTCCGGAATATCGAAGGTCGCTGAGACGGGCAGGTCCCACGGGTCGACGCCGAGCTGAGCGGTGGTCACACACCCGGAGAGCAGCAGCGCTGGCAAGGACAGTCCTCTCATGGACGAATCCTACAGTGACAAGGAGCCGGTTGGCACGTATCGAGGTGCGACGCCATTCACATTCAATACCTGACCCCTCCGGAACGTGCCTTTTGAAGCCTGTTTCTGCCCGCCATCCAAACTGTTGTTCAATACCTGACCCCGCTTCATGGGCGGATTGTCACCGTGACGCTGTCGCCATCCGCCTCGACCGTGAGGACCCGTGTAGCCTCGTCAAAGCTGCTGGTGAACTCCCCTTCCTCGACCTCGAATCCATCCGGGTAGCTTGCCTCTGGAACAAAGATCTCGGTGTCCCCGCCAACCTTGTCCCGACCCTCGAGAGCCAGCGTAAACACCGCCGTCTCCCGGTCGAACCCGTACGATATCGGCTGGCCGGCAACCGCGAGGGGATAGGGCCGGATCAGGTAGTCGAGCACCTCGAGCTCCCCGCCATCCTGGGTGTTGTAGACCACGCCGCGGTCCCAGAATGCCCACCCCGACGTGCTCTCATCCAACATCGCGTTCATGCGGGAGAAGTACGTCGCGCGGTCCGCCTCGCTGTCGAAGGGCAAGGTCGAGTACTCCCCGACCACCATCGGCACGCGGTGTTCGGCCTGCTCGTCGGTCCGGTGTCCTTGCCACTGGCCGATGTAGCTGTCGTCGTCCGGGTCGTAGCCCGTCTCATAGGCGACCGGATAGAAGTGAGGGTAATAAGCCAGCTTCGGAACCCCATCCCGAGGGTCGTTCAGGGGAGGCAACCACGAGGGCTGCGCCTGGTTGGGACCAAAAGCCCGGGGCTCGTAGAACACCCACCCGTCCGGATCCACAGTGCGAATGGCATCGATCACCCGCTGGTGGAAGTCGTGGAAGAGGCCCTCGTCGAAGGCCTGCTGATCGACGATGGCCGAGCCCTCCCACGGCTCGTTCATGATGTCGTAGCCAATGACCGCGGGATGGTCGGAGAACCGCTGCACGACGTGCGCCCACATCGCGGCATAGCCGTCCTGAAGCTCGGGATGTCCCTCGTGATCCCAGAAGTTGTCGAAGGCCCGGGTCACGTCGTCGGAGACGTAGCACAGCGACCACATGCCCGGCGGCTGAGTGTGGGGCTCGCCGTCGGTGACCGTGGCCCACATCGGCGCGCCATTGGCTCCGCTGGGCTCGTCCGAACCATCGGCGAGCTGATAGATCGTGTCTCCCCAGCAGTCCTGGTGCATGTCGATCACGACCTTCATCCCGGCCTCTTCGAGCCAGTCGAGTCGGGTCTGCACCTCGTCGAGATAGGCCTCGTCATAGACCCCCTGCTCCGGCTCGGTCTGGGACCAGAAGATCAGATAGCGGGCGTGGTTGAAGCCGTATTCCCCGGAGAGCTGCAGCACCTCTTCCCGCGTGATCGAGGGAAGTCCGTCCCCTTTGGCGTTTCCGTCGACGTTCAGGCCATGCAGAATGAGGGCACGTCCGTCGTCATCGGTGATGTACTGCCAGTCGACGCACTCCGGGTCGTTCACCGTGCAGGCGCCGGACTTCCCGGGATCGTCCTCGGCTTTCTTGCATCCAAACGCAGCGAGCAGTGACACGGACAGGCAGACGGTGGGCACGGACCTGAACACGCTGTCCTCCTGGGGCTGTCGCTGGGATAGTGGGCATCATGCCTGCTGACGAACCCCGTGTCCCCGTCGTGCCCTGGGCCATCTCACTGATGTTGTGCATCGTGGGGGCCATGATCTGGACCGTGGTCGGCTTCTTCTCGGCGGGTTTTGCAGTTATCGCGCCGATGTTGATGGACTCCGGCGGCGCGGACAGCATCCTGTTGAACATGGTCGTCTGGGGGCTGCTCACCTTCCCCATCGTGTCCATCGTCTCGGTCCTCGGGTCGCTGTTCGGCGCATTGACGAGCAGCATCTCCTTCTATTTCCAAGCCAGGATCCCGACCTTCCTGCTCTCCGCCATCGGCCTGCTCTCCGCCCTGTTGCCGTTCCTGAGCATCGCCGTCATCGCGATCGGATGGACCGGGATGGCGACGCTGTGTAGCGACAGCATCAACACCTGCCCTTGAGCGACGGCGCAGGCTTGAACCCCGTCACAATCCACACAGTCGACGGCTACGCCCTGCGCGGCCACAGCTTCGCCCCGAGCTCGCCCATCGGAATCACCGTAGTCGTGAATCCAGCCGTGTTCGTTCGCCAGCGCTTCTACTACGCCTTTGCCCGCTGGCTGGCATCTCAGGGTGTGTTTGCGCTCACGTACAGCAACCGGGGCATGGGCCTGTCACTGGCAGCACAACAGGGCGAGTGGCACAACCAGCTCCGCCACTGGGGAGAGCGAGATCTGCCCGCCGTCATCGCCTGGGCGAAGGAAAAACGGCCCTCTAATCTACTCTTTGTGGTCGGACACAGCATGGGCGGGCAGCTCGTGGCCCTCAGTGACGCCGTACACGAGCTCGACGGCATCGTAACCTTCGCGGCGACCTCCGCCTATTGGCGCCACTGGCCGCGTCCACATCGCTACGGCATCCTCGGCTGGTACGGCATCGCCCCGCTAATCGGCAGGATACTCCCCTACTTTCCCGCCAATCTCGTGCGGTTCGGACCCAATGTCGACTCCCACATCGTGCGAGACTGGGTGCGCTGGGGTCGGCACCGCGACTACCTCTTTGGACCCTTTTCCATGCGACCAAAGATGGCCGACTACCGAGGTCGGGTCCTGGCCTGGAGCTTCGCCGACGACCGCCTCGGGGTGCGCGCCGCGGTGGACGATCTGCACCGGCACTACACCAGCGCGCGTCTCGACCGCCGCCATGTGTCTCCCCGCGACATCGGCCAGCGACACATCGGCCACTTCGCCTGTCTGAAGCAGGAGACCGGGCTCGCCCTCTGGCAACAGACCCTCGCCTGGATGAAAACCAGCGGCGAAAAATGACTATCTGCGGCTCCGCCAGGCGACCGCGAGAAGCGCCAGCCAACCAGCCAACTGGGAGCCGCGGGCAGAGACCTCCGCCCTTCTGCCAGTCCCGGGGTCCGAATCCGTACGTGGATCTCCATCTGGAGGCCGTTCATACCCAGCCGTCGCTACTGCCATCGTCGCCAGCCTCCACAACGCCCTAGATTGTTGCCGGGTTTGCAAAGGCGGCGGAGCCCCTTTGCCGGGGGTGAAGGGGCGCGCAGCCCCTTCCAGCAAGAGGTCCGCCCAAACAACAGCCGTCGCCACCTACCAACCCTGCGGGCCTTCATGCTGCCGGGAGTGCAGAGGGGCGTGCCCCTCGCTGGCCGCAGGCCACTAAAAAGAGCTTTTCAACGCCACTAACCCCCACGCACTCCACCCTCCGACCCATCCCGACCGCCATCGCAGCCCACCAACTCAGAGCCCCGGCCGTCGCTTCCTGTCGGCCGCGGCCGTGTCCCGTCGTGGTGGCCGTGTGTCCGGCCCTGATCGGTCACTCGCACCCGATGCGTCCCGTACTGACGACGACATCGTCGAACCACACCTGGTTGCTGTGACCGTCCGCATCCGATGACTCGATATAGTGCTGGAGCGCCACCCGATTGAGCGCAAGCTCCGGCACGATTCGCCACATCATATCGTCCCGGCGATGGCCCTCGACGCCGTCGATCCAGTACGCCATCACGCCGTCGTGAACCTCGGGCGTGTTGGCTTGCACCATCATCTCGAAACAGAACCACTCGCCAACGGGCAGCGGCGCTGGCTGGGCCGGTGCGGACTCCTCTCCCCAGCAACAGCGCAGCTCCTCCTCGCAGGTGGGCATGCCGATGTCGTCGCAGTGGTCGCAGTTGTCCCGGACCCAGTCCTCGCCCATGTAGCTCACGCAGTTGGCGCTGCAGGACATCTCGGGGTGGTAGGTGTAGAAGAAGGTGTCATGTGAGCCTTCGTCGAAGTCCACCGCGGTACCCATTCGATACCGTCCCGACGGCAGACACCCGGACGACCCAAGAGACCAGAATTGATCCGGTTGACTGCCGCCAATACTGATGAAGTGGTGCACGTACTGATGGTCTTCGGCGAAGCGGATCCAGGAGCGGAAGTACAGCTGTTCGAAGCTGTCGAGCTCGCAGCCGGACTCCTGCGGCCCCAAGCACTTGCGCCACTCCACCTCAGCACCTTGATACCCCGACTCCTCCGCCGCCGGCATGAACAGCGCGTGGTTTCCGCCGTGGACCTGGTCCGCCGAGAGTGTCATTCGGCCTGGGTCATCGGCGCCGATGGTCGAGTTCCACTCCGACTGGGCGAGCCAAGTGTCCAGATCGCCATCACCGGCCTCGAAGTCGTCGCACATCAGCCAATCCGCGGCCCAATCAGAACAGTCGTGCAGGGGGCAGGTGTCCGTGTCGTCGATCGTCGTGTCGTCGTCGTCGTCACCTGTCGTGTCGCCCACCTCGGGTTCGTCATCGGTGGCCCCGTTGCATGCGGCGGCTCCCCAGAGCGCCACGATGGCGATGCAGATCAAGGATCGATGTCCGATCATGGCGCTGTTCCTCCTTCTGTCCGAGGTGATTGTAGGATACGGCGAGGCCGGCAACACCAGAGGAGAGACGAATGGACCCCTTTGACGTAGTGATCATCGGATCCGGCTACGGCGGATCCATCACGGCGGCCCGCCTGGCAGAGGCCGGGATGGCGGTGCTCTTGTTGGAGCGCGGCCCCCGCATGGAGACCGCAGACCTGCGACAGACCGACGATCCGAAGTACATCCAGCAGGTCATCGATCTCGTAGTAACCAGCGGCAACGTCGCCTTTCGCACCGGAAACATGGTGGGAGGGGCCTCGATTCCCATGGACGGCGCCCACTTCCGGATGCCGGAAAAGTCCTACACACCAACCGACGATAGCGGGCGTCCCTACTGGCCTGCAGAGCTCTCCAAAGCGTCTCTCGCACCCTACTTCGATGCCGTCGAAGAGATGATGTCGATCCGGCAGTTCCCCTGGACCGAGATCCCGAAGGCCGGCGGCATGTTCGCGATGATGCTCGACCGAGTCGGGGCCAGCTGCGACCGCGCCCGCCTCAACTACACCGACTGCCTCCAGTGTGGGTTCTGCTCCACGGGCTGCATCTACGACAAAAAGCGCACCATGCTACACACCTACATCCCCCTTGCAGAGGCAAACGGCGCCGAGGTCCGAGCCAACTGCGACGTGCGAACCGTGACACCCGGAGGTCAAGGTTACATCGTCAGCTATCTCCGCGACGGCGTGCTCGAGGAGGTCTCCGCAGTCCGCGTAATTGTCGCCGCCGGTGGCATCCACTCTCCGGCAGTCTTGCTTCGCTCGGCGTCGAACTTGCCCGACCTGAGTCCCCACGTCGGTGAGAACTTCAACAACAACGGGGAGCACGCCTTTGTGGGCATTCTCCCTCCTGATTTTGCCGATCTGGATGCCTTCCACTGCTACAAGGGCATGGACAACGCCGGCCTCATGAGCTGGCACTGGTTCGACGACGAGGGCTTCACCCTGCATCCCGGTGCCGGCCTCGAACCCACCGTCTTCGCCGCTGCGCTGGCCGCCGCCGACCACCCCGTGCTCCCCAGCCGCGCCTGGGGCATGGAATACAAGCGCTTCGTCGAGGAGGTCTATCCGCACCGCGTCATCGGCTTCTCCGCCTTGGGCCTCGCCGACGGGCACCGCGCTGTGACCCTCGACAACGACGGGAACCCAGACCTCGAAGATCGCCCATCTCCGGCCCACGACGCCTATCTCGACCGCCTGGAGTCCATCGTGCTCGACATCGGAGACCAGACCGGAGTCGCCCTCATGCCCTCGGTCCCCCGCAAGCTCTCCGGCACCACCTCCGCCCACCTGTTGAGCGCCTGTCGCATCGCCGAGACCCCCGAGGATGGCGTCGTCGATGTCGACTGTCAGGTGCACAACTACGAAAACCTCTATGTCTGCGACGCGAGCTCCGTGCCCTACTCCCTTGGTGTAAACCCCGCTCTCACAATCAGCGCCCTCGCAGAGAGAACCGCCGCGCGCATCCTCGAGGTGGGGTGATGAAGCCGAATCGACGAGAGTTCATCCGCGTGGCGACCCTGGCCGCCGCCGCCTTCGCCCTGTCCTGCAAGAAGGAGGAGGAACCCGAAGCGCCCGTCGACACCGCCGTGGCCCCCATTCCCCCGATCTGCGCCGAGCACGACGACATCGGCGAGCTTCCCGACGACGAGGCCACGGACCTCCCTCACCTGGGAGGTGCACCAAACACTCCAGAAGGCCGG
>PJEL010001304.1_pt1 | contig 25814 bp, 15 predicted proteins | sample 1853271 | NCBI WGS metagenome assembly PJEL01 (sample SAMN08108733, study PRJNA415343) | Invertebrate metagenome, whole genome shotgun sequencing project. | host: Globobulimina | place: Sweden: Gullmar Fjord | collected 2015-08
CAAACGTCGGATTGGTATCGGGGAACATGCCCGAGGTTACTTGCGTCGTGGTGCCGTCTTCGACATTGCAGATCCAAATGGATGGGCTGCGAGCATCTTCGTTTGCGGCTTTGGCGTAAGTGATGTATTGGCTGTTGTGGGACCAATTTATCGAATTTCCGCCTGATTGGAATGCTGCGGAATCCGTATCAAGAACCAGTAGCTCTTCCGGCTTGACCGAGATCAAGTTGATTCGACCGGTGCGGTCAGTGAGGATGAACTTCTCCGAATCGGGTGCCCAAATGGTATTTTGAGGCCAGGCATCGAGCCCGTCCGTCAACTGGACGGCTTCCCCTTTGCCATCTGATTGCATGAGGTACATTTCATACTCGCCTGTAGCATCAGAGGCGTAGGCGATCCATTTGCCATTAGGGCTCCAATTCGGGTTACGCTCGGCTACTGAATCCGACCGGGTGAGGTTCCGAGGAACGCCGTTTTCTGTTGGGAGTGACCAAATGTCACCACGGGCTTGCACTGCGACACGCTTTGCGGTTGGCGATGGATCCCATGAATGAATAGCGGTCGATGCGTCAAAGACTTGGGGTCGTAAAGTTGGCCGACCGCCGGGAATAGTGATCTCGACAATGGTATCTTTTTCGTTGCTGAGATTGAGTAGCACGAGGTCCGCGCCATGTTGATAAACGATTTCACCCTTGCCTTTGGGGCCTGGTCCCATCGAAGCATGCTTTAGATCGTAATCGTCATAAAAAGTGACTTGTTTGCTTTGGCCCGTTTTCGTGTCGTACTTCCAAATATTGAGCTTGTGGCTCTCACCAGCATCGGAGACATAATACACCTTTGACTTGTACCACATCGGTCGTGTGTCGGTGCCACCCCAGTCTGTGATTTTCTCTGCTTCACGTGTCTTCAGGTTGAACAGCCAAATGTCAGTGGCTAGACCACCCATGTAGCGTTTCCAACTGCGATGGTCTCGGGTATAAGGCGTATAGGCCAACCATTCGCCATCCGGGCTGATGGATCCTAGTGAACCAATCGGGACCGGCAGCGCTTCAGGTAAACCGCCGTCCGGGCCGACGGTCATGAGCTTAGGCATGAGGTACCGTTCCGGAGAGGCGTTGGATGAGAACATCAATTTTCCATCCGGAGTCCAGTCGCTGAGTCGCTCTGTGGTCGGGTGGTAAGTTACACGGAAGGGGAATCCGCCACCAGTTGGAACGGTGTAGATGTCTTGATTGCCTTCGTAGTTTCCTTCGAATGCGATTGTCTCGCCATCCGGACTGAATTTAGCATTGGCTTCCATCCCGGCAGGGCTAGCGAGTGGCGAGGCCATGCCCCCTGTTCGCGGGACAGTCCACAAGTTGTTCGCGTATCGAAACACGAGATGGGTCTTGCTCACATCGGGGTGACGGAACATTGCCCCCATGGGAGGGGCGTCCTCAGCCCCAGCAAAAGCCAAACTGGTGTGAACAGCGGTTCCCAGACATACGGTGCAAACGGCGGTGATACTGCATGCAGCGAGTGAAAGCGATTGTACGATTTGAGGTATCTTCATCCTGATTTCCTATTTGGTGTTCATTATCAAGGTCCACACCTTGAATCCTGCTGTCTGGCTTCCTTTGCACAAAGGAATAGCGACAGGGGCTTACGAGTGGCATGGTGACTGAATGACTTCGTCTTGTTCTTGTTCGTGTTCTTGTTCCTGGCCCATTCACCACAATCTAATGCATGTGTCAATGGTGTCAACTGTTCGGTAATTCTTATCGAGTCGATTATCCGCGCCCCGCGATGGGAAGCCAACCGGCATGAGGGTGCACCGGATAGTGGTTGCTCTGTTGAACCGAAGGAACGCACCCACGGTTGCATGCGTGGCTCAACAATCCATCCGTTGGGGCCAACGTCATCCGGATTTCGATATAATAGCAATAAGACGCGGGATTCATCTTAGTAAGGACTTGCGCTCGTCGAGTTCAGTTATCGCCCTGAATCTATGTCGGTTTTGGCACAATGAGGCAACTTGGGACAAGTCGCTCCCAATAACACGGTGCGGCCTCGTCGTCGCAAGTTTGGTCCTGTGCCTACAAACAGCTACTGAAACGGGTTTTCGGACGTTTCAGGCATATTGTCATTTCACAAATCCAAGAATGAGATCGCTTGATGTCCTGAATCTTACCATTTTGTGACGTGTCAGAGGCGATGGTGGGCACTATGGTTTGTATCACTACGTGATGCGCGATTGAGCGCTCTTGAGGTCTTGGGTTCATCGTCTCATTGAACAAGGAAATTTCAGGTGAAAATTCTCGTTGCTATTCTCGTCTTGTTGGCTGGGCTGGTTGTTGCTGGGATATTGGTCGGACCAAAGATGGTTAACATGGTCCGTGAGCAAATGCCCGACGATGGCAAGACCGTAGTTCGACTGGCAAACCCCGAAAGGGGCGATCTGATCGAGATTGTCCAAGCCCCAGGTTCGATTGAACCGGAGACGAACGTCGAACTCAGTGCCAGAATTTCGGCTCGAATCATGGAGCTGCCATTCGAAGAAGGTCACATCGTCAAACAAGGTGATGTTGTTATTCGATTGGATGACTCTGATTACCGATCGAGTTTGCGGGCAGCAGAAGCACGCAAAGCAGCAGAGGAAGCATCGCTGGAAGTGGCGAGAAAGCAGTTAGGCGTTCAAGAGAGATCCATCGAAGCGCAGATTGCCAGCCTAGATCAAGCCAAGCTTGACTTGGATCGCAACCGAAACCTTTTGAAATCGAAAGATGTCGCCCGATCGACCGTCGATTCGTTAGAATCGCAGGTGGAAGAACTCGAGGCTAGGCTCGCTGGGGCACACGAATCGCTACAAGCAGATGAGATGGCGTTGGTGGTGCGAGAACACAATATCACCGCTTCTGATGCAGATATTGAACGTTTGCGTACCGAGCTTGAATACAGCATTATCAAATCTCCGATCGAGGGAATCGTTACCAAACTCAACGCAGAGGTTGGCGAATTGGTCATGACGGGCACGATGAATAATGCCGGCACAGTGATCATGGAAATTGCTGACCTGGGACGCATGCTCCTCATTGCGGAAGTTGATGAATCTCATATCGGGACCGTCAGCGTTGGCCAACCTGCCATTGTTCGCATCAACGCTTACCCGGATGAGATTTTCGAAGGCCATGTACAAAACGTTGCGCTGACGAGCTCGCGAGCAAACGACGGTTCCAAGTTCTATCGCACCGAGATCTTGATCGATACCAAAGGGAAGCAGATCTATTCCGGCTTGACGGCCGATGTTGAGATCGAAACCTATCGCCACACTGACGTTCTCAAGGTTCCGAGTCAGGCAGTGCTTGCACGAAACGTCGAAAACATCGATTTCACAATCCGTGATGGCAATCCTGATGTGGATATGACCAAGACTTTTGCGATGGTGGTGTTCCGTTATGTGGATGGCAAGGCAGTTGTCACGCCGGTTACAATTGGTGCCATTGATTTGACACAAACGGTCATACTGTCCGGCTTGGAGGAGGATCAACAGATCGTCGTCGGGCCTTATAAAGTATTGGAAACGATCGGGCACGATCAAGAGCTCAAGGACGAGCGAGAACAGATCGCAGAAGATGACGCTAAAAAACGCGATGAAGCGGATGACTCAGAGGAAAGCGATTCGACGACTGAGGAAGAAGAGTCGCAAGCAGATCAAGATAACGAAGAAGGATAATACTACGTTTTTCAACGTTCATCCGAGCGTTGTCAGGGTTACCAGCACCGAGTGAAATGCTCAGGAGCAGATCAGTTTCATGCGACCGATTATTCGACTCAAAAACATCCGAAAGATTTACAAAGTTGGTATCGAGCGCATCAACGCGCTCGATGGTGTAGATTTGGAAATCGGCAGCAACGAGTATGTCGCCATCATGGGTGCATCTGGCTCAGGCAAGAGTACGATGATGAACATTCTTGGTTGCTTGGATCGGCCTACCTCTGGCCGCTATGAATTAGATGGCAATGTAGTTTCACAGATGAAATCGTCCGCCTTGGCGACGGTTCGAAACGACCGCATCGGTTTTGTCTTTCAATCATTCGAGTTACTTGCACGTCAAAGTGCGCTCCGGAATACGGAATTGCCCCTCATCTATTCGCCGACCGGTTGGTTTGGTCGCCGCAAAAAAGCAAAATTGGCTTTGGAGCGAGTGAATTTAGGTGATCGAATGTCGCATAGGCCAAACCAATTGTCTGGTGGTCAAAAACAACGAGTAGCGATTGCACGAGCGCTCGTAAATGACCCTAGCTTGCTGTTAGCCGATGAACCAACGGGTAACTTGGATAGCAAAACCACCGATGAGATTCTCGCGCTTTTCGATCAATTGCACGCCGAAGGGCAGACCATTGTGATTGTCACGCATGAAGATCATGTGGCCTGCCATGCCTCCCGTATCATTCGCATGCGAGATGGCAAGATTGAATCAGACATGTCCTCCGATGAGGATCCATTGGTGTCTGCGGTGAAAACGCAATTGGCTCAAGAGAAAATTGCCCGAGAAAATGACAACGCAGACCAGTCAGAGTCACCAAGTGGATTAGCGGGGAACGAAAACGCAAACGGCAATTTTGTGAATGTAAAGACCGATCAGACAAATACAAAGCGCGATACAGATCGCGATACAGATATTGACATTCGGCGAATTCAATCCACTCAGGAGGTATCGCCGTCATGAAAGATATTGTCACAATGCCACTCAACATGGCTGTGCTTGGGTACCAAAGCATGGTACTTGCCCTAAGCCAAGTCTGGGCCAACAAGATTCGTTCGTTCTTAACCATGTTGGGGATCATGATCGGCGTGGGCGCAGTGACGGCTGTCATTGCCGCCATGACGGGAATGAAAACCTACGTTCTTAATGAGTTCGAAACGTTTGGTGCGAACAAAATGTACGTGGGTGCAAGTTGGCCTGAAACGGGTCGTCATGCAAATGCTTCATGGCGAGTGATTCGTTTGATGCCAGAAAATTTTAATGGGTGGGAAGAATATTGCCCATCAGTAGAAGCACTTACACGAGTGCGAGAAACCAATGCAAACCTCGCATCGACTGAAGAGACAATCGAGAATGCACGGATTACCGGCATCGAACCGGATTGGCATGAAATAGAAAATCGGACGGTTATTCAGGGCCGGCCATTCTCCGAAATCGACCAGATTGATGGGCGGCAAGTCTGCCTGATTTCGGAAGAGGTTCGTGATTCGTTGCAGTTGAAAAAAGACTGCACAGGTGAATCGATCTTGGTGAACAATCGGAGGTTTACCGTTATTGGAATTGTGGAAACACAGGCGAATTCGGAGATGTTTCGCGATTCCAGTTCAGAGTCTCAGATTTTCATACCGTTTAGCACTGCGTGGCGTATGAATGAGGGGTGGATGCACGTGATGGCTTCATGTGAATCTCCTGAGACGGCCGAAGATGCTCGCGCTGAGATGCGCGTCTTGCTTCGAAGAAACCGTTCGTTACGCCCGGATGATCCCGACACTTTTCGAATTCAATTGATGCAACAATTCATCGAGCAATTCAAGAGTATGAGCCGGGTGATGACCACCATTGCGGTAGGCATTGTGGCGGTATCACTCTTAGTTGGTGGCGTGGGCATCATGAATATCATGCTCGTTTCCGTATCGGAGCGTACTCGAGAAATTGGGTTGCGCAAAGCGGTAGGGGCGCTTCCATCTGCCGTCATGTTGCAGTTCTTGATCGAAGCGGTCATGCTGTGTTGTATCGGCGGATTGCTCGGGGTCGCGATCGGCCAAGTGCTGACCATCATCATGAAAAATATTCCAAACATTGATTTTTCCCATGCCTATATACCAGGCTGGGCAATTGTTCTTGCGTTTGTATTCTCAAGCACAGTGGGTGTGTTCTTTGGTATGTTCCCCGCCATCAAGGCGGCGTTGCTCGATCCTATCGAGGCTCTTCGTCATGACTAAACAGACAACGGGTGGCCCCAGAGGAATTCGTTCCTCTGGACCCACATTCCTTTTCAGTTCAATGTGCGCGGTCGTTGCGGGTCTTGCCGTGACTTCATTGACCGGTTGCCATGATTCATTCAATCCATTTAGCCAAGACATCTATCTCGAAGCAGGAGCCTCTGAAGAGAAGCTGCAAGAGGTTGATCGCATTGACTTTGATGAATTTGCAGTTGCGCCAGATGATAAAGAACCCCGGGACCTGTTGGCTGATATGGATGGCCAAGTTCCTTGGGGGAACCAAGAAGATGACACGTGGGTAGCACCCGAAGAAATTGAGTACACTATCGAGGAATGTCGCCAATTTGCGCTACAAAACAACCTTGATTTGAAAGTGTCTTTGATCAATCCAACGATCACTCGGGAATCAATCACCGAGTCGGAGGCTGCTTTTGAAGGTCTCTTCTCTGCTACTGCGAGAAAAGCCAAAACGGATTCACCGACCGCATCTTCATTGTCGGGATCGCAAACAGAGAGCGATTTCTTCGATTTGAATTATAGTATGCCCTTGCGGACCGGCGGTAATATCTCGCTGAATGTGCCGATCAACAAATTTCAAACAGATAACTCGTTCTCGACACTTAATCCATCGTATACCTCCGATTTGAATGTGTCGATTAGTCAACCGCTGTTGCGTAATGCGGGTGTCCGGACGAATACGTATGGCATTCGCATTGCTCACTACCAAACACAGATTGCAGAAGCGCGTTCCAAACTCGAAGTGATTCGCGTGATCGCCGTGGTCGATCGTGCGTACTGGCGTCTGTATGCATCGCGAAAGGCGCTCGAAGTTCGTATCGCAGAATATGATCTCGCTATGGATCAACTCGCTCGCGCCGAGCGTATGGTCAAAGAAGGCGAGGTGGCGGAAATAGAAGTTATTCGCGCCCAATCTGGGGTCGCAAACCGTATTGAAAACATCATTATTGCGGAGAACTCTGTACGAGATATTGAGCGAGATCTCAAACGAGTGTTGAGTATTCCCGGCATTGAAATGTCAACGAAGACTCGAATTGTCCCCTCGACTGAACCCAACCCGGTTGAATACGAGTTGGATGGGTCCGCCCTCACCGCAATGGCGCTGGATACACGCATGGAAATGCTCGAACTAGAACTACAACTGGCTTCTGACGCCAGCACGATTGATTTGCGACGAAATCAAACATTGCCTCTCGTGAATTTGGATTACACCTATGGTGTGAATGGCTTGGGTAGCTCGTACCATGATGCCTTTGAAATGACAAGCAACAACGATTTTGTGGATCATACATTTGGCTTGCGAGTCGAAGTACCGGTTGGCAATGAAGCGGCCATGTCGCGGTTGCGAAGCTCGCTGTACTCACGCATTCAGAGGCTTGCCTCTCGAGATAATCGTATCGCGTTCATTACCCAAGAGGTATTAAATGCTGTCGATCAACTCGAAGCGAATTGGCATCGAGTGTTGGCAAGTAGGCAGTCGGTCTTGCTCTCATCACGAACTGCTGATGGTGAAGAGAGGCAATTTTCTCTGGGTCTACGAACCTCTACCGATGTCCTTGACGCCCAAACACAATTGGCGGATGCTTATCTAGCGGAAATTCGAGCGCTAGCGGAGTACGAAGTCGCACAGGTGGATCTCTCGGTTGCGATTGGCATGACACTCGGTGCTTCCAAAGTCCGATGGGAAGCGACAACACCTGAGGTTAACACCAGTCCGTGGCGCAACTAAAGATTAGGCCTAGCCATATTACGCACGTTGAGCTGGTCAACTCCTCCTTAACGCTATGGGCGGGGGAGATTGTAGCGTTGGCGATATTTTTCATTCAACGATTTTTGTTTGTCGCCAAGGTCAACTGGTGCTCCATCGATCCATGCCGCTAATGTCAGGGTTGTGATCTCCAATGGGTTCCCGGTTGTCAAGATGATGTTGGCTCGCTTTCCTGACTCCAATGAACCGAGCTGATCGCCTAAGCCGAGGATTTGTGCAGGCTGCAATGTGATTGCACGCATAGCGCGGTCTGCATCCAAGCCGTACGCAGCTGCAGTAGCTGCATGGTACGGCAGATTGCGTTCATTTGATGCTCCGCCGGTCCCCGAGGCGATACAGTATTGCACACCGGCATCATCCAATATTTTTGGAAGCATAAACGCCTGATCGAACGCTGAATCGCGTCGGCGAGGCATGCGGTGAATACCCGTTACGATTACGGGAACATCTTTACTTCGCAGGATATCGAGACAACGCTCAATCCCTTGTGCGCCCACCACAATCATCTTAAGTTGACGATCAGTACACCATGCGATTGCGGCCCGGATTTGAGTTGCTGATCGAACATGAACGAATACTGGAACATCACCTTGCAGGACAGGCACTAAAGATTCTAATCGCAAATCGTACTCCTGTTCACTGTCCAGCATTTGACGGGACGCGGCATATTGTCCGGCGGAATCGAAGAACGCGTTGAGTTCCTTCATCTGACTTTCAACATTTTCAAAGAAGTCGCTTCGTGCGCTCTTTGTTCTGATGTTGCTTCCGGGTTGCATTGATGGCCAATTGAGAACGAGGCCCGCATTCTTCCGTATACCAAGGTCTTCGGTTGTCCAGCCATCGAGATTGATGATCGAAGCAAAGCCGGAAATGCGGCCGCCTGAAGGAGCTGTGAGGGCTGTCAATATTCCGTTGGATCGCGTAACGGGGATGATGGCAGAATCTGGGTTGACTGCAGTCAGGGCAGCAACTTCAGGTGTGAACTGACCGGTTTCTCGCCCATCATTTGTAGCTCTGACCGCGCCAATCTCAGTCAATCCGATTTGTGTGTAAGCTGAAATGAGTCCGGGGTATACATGTTGATTTCGACCATCAACCGTCTGATCTGCGTTGCCCGAATAGGTACTCGAGCCGATCGAAGTGATGATTCCATTTTTGAATGCGATGTACCCGTGTTCGATAGGATCGCTTGACACTGGATGGACGGTTACATTCGTAATCACAATCGTGCCGCGCGGCATCTTGCCGGGTACTTGTAGCGATTGCGCGTTGGCAAAGTGAGCGTGATTAGCGACGATGAAAGTTAACAAGAAGATGTGTAAGACACGGTGAAGATTGAGCATTGCAAGTTTCTTTAATGTTTGGGGGCGAGCGTTTTGGGCTCGTCTTTCTAGTTGCATTTGATTCTATCAAAAAGAACGATTGAGCCGGGTTGATCCTGCTATTGGTCGTGAGCGTTCCAATCGCAACCGCACACGCCTTGCCCCATCGCCTCGAGTCTCTGAGAGGAATCCTGTGCTTGCCACAGTTGATTCTGATACCAATGGGAATAGGTGCTCATCGTCATCGCGTGGTGGTGATGATCACTCTCCGGATCGATGTCATCTTCCTCATCACTATCTTGCGTTTCATTATCATCATCGTCTGCAGGTTCTTTTTCGCGGTATTCAATAGCAAGGAGTTTTTGTATGATGCGGGTGCGCTCTTGTTGTGCATACACTCTTAGTGCAGCATCTTCTTCGAGGCTGAACATACAAGATCCGTCAATCCATGTTTCCTCGCAACGTGTGAGGGTGGACATGGGGTCGCCCGACCAGATTACAAAATCCGCGTCCTTCCCTGATTCAAGCGATCCGGTGTAGGCATCAATTCGCAATTGCTTCGCGGGATTGAGGGAAACAAAATCAAGTGCATCAGCGGGGGAGACGTTGCCGTATTTGATTGCCTTAGCACCTTCCAGATTCATTCGCCGAGCGAGTTCATTCGAGTCGGAGTTGAATGATGTGAGTACTCCTGTTTCATGGAGGATGGAGCCGTTGTACGGAATTGCATCGTACACTTCAAATTTATACGCCCACCAATCACTGAAGCCGGATGCTCCCGCCCCGTGGTCCGCGAGTTCTTGGGCGACCTTGTACCCTTCAAGAATGTGTTGAAAGGTACCAATCGTAAATCCAAATTCATCCGCCAATCGCACCAGCATGAGTATCTCATCCTGACGGTAGCTATGACAATGTACCAGACGTTTGCCGTCGAGGATTTCCACAAGGGTATCTAATTCTAGATCACGAGCTGGGGCAAACGTCTTGTACTTCTGCGCGTCGGACAGGCTGTTGTATTCACTCCATTGGCGCTGATAATCACGGGCAGCCGCAAATGCGGATCGCATGAGTTGTTCCACTCCCATACGGGTCTGTGGATAGCGCGTGGTGTATTTGTCACCCCAATTGGCTTGTTTGACGTTTTCGCCTAATGCAAATTTGATCCCAGGAATAGCATTCTCGAACCGGAAAGCACTGGCCGACTGACCCCATCGTAATTTCACCACCGAATTTTGTCCGCCGATCGGATTTGCCGATCCATGCAGTTGGTTGGCTGCGGTGAGTCCGCCTGCAAGTTCACGGTACCAATTAATGTCATCAGGGTTGATCACATCGTTGATTCGTACTTCTGCGGTTATGGCTTGTGTTCCTTCGTTGATTGCGCCTCGTGAAATTCCGGTATGTGAATGACAATCGATTAACCCAGCGGTGATGTGTTTCCCTGTGCCATCGATCACATATGCACCTCGGGGTTTATCAAGATTTGTACCAACCTCTGTAATCTTGCCATCACGAACAATCATATCGCCGTCTTCGATGACGCCAAATTCGTCATTGCCCGTCCAGATGGTGGCGTTGTGGATGAAGATCGTCTCAGGCGAGAAAGCCGGTTCGAGTCGGCCAAACGCTCCCAAGGGTGTGGGGAAAAATTCAGGTGCGATCGACCACGGCTGAGGCTCCTTCTCTTGAAGTTCTTCTTCATCTGGGTTGTCATTATTTTCAGGACCATCCTCATCTTCATTTGGTGTTGGCGTCGGCGTCGCGGTCCAATGGAATGTCTTGCCGGCCGCTGTGACCCACTCACCCATGAGCACGCCTTGCTGCAAAGAAGAAGAGACACGATCCCACCCGAATTCAATCTCATCATCGTGCATGTCTTGTGCGGTAAACACTACAGAGAGTTGCCCGTTCCGCCAAATGGTAGATTTACTGTCAAGCGAATCTTCACCACCTGTATCTAGGACTGCACGGAGTGAATCAATCTCTCCTTCAATTTGCAATGTGATTCGCCCATTGACTGGATCGAGGGGCGACTCGCCGTCTGCAAACTCAACTGCCCAATCACCTCGAATATCCGCATCCTGTTCGGGTTCGAGTTCGTAGCGGTTTCCATCAATCCAAACCGACTGCACCGCTCGGTTTTCACCAAAGAGAAGTTCATCTTCAAGTCGAACGATGACAAGGTTCGCCGCCTTCCCAACGGCAATAGTGCCCATGCGATCAGCTAACCCAGTCATTATTGCGGGAGTCGTGGTCATCGCCTCGAGCGCTTGCTCTTCGGTTAGCCCTTCCCGTATAGCGAAACGGATCGATTCAAGAAAGTGGTTCGCATCTTCAGATGATTCGGTGGTGAAAGCGACAGTAACGCCGGCGTTGATGAGTCGACGTGGATTGGTTGGCTCCTGTTCCCATTGCATGAGATCACGAAGTGACACCGCATCTGCATCATCGACGCTTGCCACCTGAGGTGCTCTTGCGAACGCTAGGGGGAGAATGATCGGAAGTCCGGCGGCGGCAACTTCTTCCAAACGGCGAAACTCCGAACCGCTACCCTTGATCCACCCCCGCAAGCCAAATTCTTCGACAAGTCCCGCGCAGCGCAGAACATCCAACTCATCGCGACAGCGCAAGATGATAGTTTGCTGTTCCTCAAATCCAGTTGGAGGTAGAATCGAACGGAGCGCATCCAAGGCATCAGCAGGCTGAGGTGCACGAAGGCCCGTCGGGGCTTGGGCATACCGCTCTGTATTGGTTCGATGCCATTCTGCATCATGGAATGTTTGACGCATCAGTGCCAAAGTTCCGATGAGCGCGCCCGGGTATTCATTCGAACCCCATCCTGAGGTCTCCAAGGCTGTGATTTGTGGTCCAGTGTGGATGTAAGTGCGCGGCGCATCATTTGCATTAGCCAAATTCATGAGTGTGGTTGATCCACGAAAGATGCCAGAATCTGGGCCGATCAAAGCAGCAGTGAATCCAATGGTGCGCAATTGCTCACGATCGCCAGAAGTCAAGCCGGGCAAATTCGAAGCATTAACTTCCGGATGAACCCGACGATTCCAGTGTCGGCCTGGAGTGCTCTCATCTGGAGTATTGTCGGGTAACGCAACCGAGACCGATAGATCAATAAATCCAGCGTGGACAGTATCACCATGAAGATCCCACACTCGGGCATCTGCAGGGATCACGACATCGGGGCCAACCGCTTCGATAACGCCATCGCGGAATAATATGGTGGCATCTTCGATCAACTCGCCTGGCTGCGTGATGACACGAGCATTGGTCAACGCGTGAAGCGAAGGTGGATTTGGCCTAGGGCCATCCGTTGGAGCGTTCTGAGCCACTGCCACGGCGTTTGCTGCGAGCGTCGGCCAGATCAATGCAACTAGACCAAAGAGCGCTGCTAGCGATGTCAAAAAAGACATAATTCGAGAGGTCGGTTTCCGCCGGGTCGCTTGGGGAGAGTTTTTCATAGTCTCCAAGTTTAGTCGATTCGTGTCGTTTGGTTCGCGCGAACTCTAAAAAATTGAGTGGAAGATGCTCAACTGTCAGTTGGTTGCTGAGGTGAGCCGATGAGGATTCTCATATTTTTTGCTTTCATCGCGGGCCCGTAGATGGTATGATGAGCCACTAAGATGGCATTGCGAGTCTCGCGATCGTGGACATGTCTGGGAATTGCGGGGCTATCGTCGCCGCTTTGATTTTGTAGATGGACAACCCGTTTTTGCGAAAACATGATTGAAGATAAAGGGATGCAATACTATGCGTACTCCAGACTCAACCCCCGATGGCCACAAAACGGACGGCACCGGCGGAGACCACTCTCTCGAAAAAATAGATCATTCACGTCGATCCTTTATTGCGGGGACCTTGGCTACCGCTGCGGCAGGTGCGCTACTTACATCTTGTGCTTCTACCGGAGGACGAGGCAGTTCCTACAAGAAGCGTCGTGTGCCTGTTGCATCAGGTCGTGTTCCGTTGGCAGAAGGTGAAGCAATTCGCATGGCCATCATCGGCACAGGGGGTATGGGAGGTGGCCACCAATCTGCGTTCACCCATTTTCGAAATAGCAAGCAAGAAAATCTTGAAATCGTAGCGCTATGTGATGTAAACAAAGTCAGGCTAAATGCCGCTCATGCACGAGCAGAGAAAGAACTCAAAGCAACCGTTGACACCCATAGCGATTACCGTGATATATTGGCACGGGACGATATCCATGCGGTCCTCATTGCTGCGCCCGAACACTGGCATTATCAAATGGCCGTCGACGCCATCGCCGCGGGCAAGGATGTCTATCTCGAAAAACCAATGACATTGTATATGGATGATGCACTCCATTTGCGTGAAGTCGTGCTTGCCAACCCCGACACCATTTTCCAAGTCGGTACGCAAAAAATGATCTTGCCAAAGTGGCAGGAAGCAAAACGATTGATCGAAGATAACGCCATCGGCAAGCCTGTGTTTAGCCAAACCAGTTATTGCCGCAATTCAAAAATCGGCGAATGGAACTATTACCATATCGATCCCGACGTTGTGCCGGGCGAGAATCTCGATTGGGACGCTTGGTGCGGACCCGCTGGTACACGTGAATTTAGCGGCGATCTGCTCGCGCGATGGCGCCGTTATCGAGAATTTTCGACCGGTATCGTCGGCGATTTGCTTGTCCATGAAATGACGCCGCTCATGATGGCCCTCAATCCCGGTTGGCCAACTCGCATTACTGCCTCCGGCGGGCATTACATTGACAAGAAAATGGAGAATCATGATCAAGTGAATCTCACCGTCGAATTTGAAACCGAGCACACCATGATCGTGGCCGGATCAACTTGCAATGAGATCGGCCTTGAGACGATGATCCGTGGTCATCACGCAACGATGTACTTGAACGGCCGAAATGTCGTGATTAGACCCGAACGACTGTTTGTCGATGAGATTGACGAGCAGACCGTCGAATGCGAGAGCATCGGCAATGACCAAGATGCACTCCGCCACAATTGGCTTGAGTGTATTCGCACTCGTGAAGCTGCGGTGTCCGGCGTCGACTTAGCGACCAAGATGATGGTTGCAGTTGCACTTGCAACCAAGTCCATGTGGGAAGGCAAAGCGTATACATTCGATCCTGAAACCAAAGATTGGGCTGAAGCATAATCCAATTAAGCAACTCGCCTCCAAAAGGGCAGTGGTTCAGCTCCAAATCAATTTGATTCTTAGTACGAATGTGTTCGCAGGAATGCATTCGTACTTTTTTAGAAGTGAAATCATCAGGCGGATCAAAAGCGTATTCTGTTGTAACGATTCGACCGGTTCGAATGTAGTGCCGTTAAATGACAAACACCCACCGCCATGCTGTCTTTGCAATGGCCACACGGTTTGAGATGATCGTGTCGTCCGAGGTGCTGTCTGAGACCCGCTTACAAGCCGCTTGTAGCGATGCGACACTTGAAATCGAAGAGTTAGATGCGCAATTGAGTCGATTCCGCAAAGATTCGAAACTTTCTCATATCAATAGATCTGCATCCTACGCGCCCGTGCGCATCGACACTGAAACATGGAATCTATTGCGAATTGCGCAAGACGTCTTTCAGCAAACATCGGGTGCATTTGATGTCACCGTGGGAAGCGCCATGGATGGACTAGGATCTCATTCTGTCGTGGGCATGAACCATGTCATTCTCGATGAAGCAGATTGTTCCGTAGCATTTGACCACGAGGGAATTGTGATCGACCTCGGTGGCATCGCCAAGGGATATGCGATAGATCGGGTGCTGGAGATCTTTCAAGATTGTGGAATCACATCCGCATTGGTGCACGGCGGAACGAGCACGGTGGGCGCCATCGGAACACCCGTTGGCAGACGGGGCTGGGGGATACGAATCCATGATCCACGCAGAGATGCTGATCCATCTGCATTTGCAAACATTCAATTTCCCGTCGTGTATTTGAAGGATGCTGTGCTCTCCGTTTCTGCACCGAATGGACGCATATTGCAAGATGATCGCGATCAATCGCACGGGCATGTGATTGATCCAAAGACGGGCGAGTCAGCTGATTCGCTCTCTTTCGCAGCAACGATTGCATCCGCCGGAGTGATCGCAGATGCATGGTCAACGGCGTTGGTGGTGCTAGGCTCGCGATCGGATACGATCGATGATCGTTGCCCCGTTACCAGCATTCTTCCGACTAACGCCGATCCAAACCGAGATGAGCCATATACTGTAACCGGCACTGATAAGGCTATGATTGATTGGGTTAGCCCGACAAAGTAGCCTACGGGCGTGAAAGTGTCACTTCGAGCTTAGTTGGCTCCTTCAGTTAACGAAAACAGCGTTGAGAGATGAGGATTGCGATTACAATGTCAGAAAACAGTGAAACAGCAATTGGTTCCCCATCACGGCGAACATTTCTGCAATCATCCGGCGGCGCACTAGCCGCGATGGCATTGCTCCCCGAACTCGGACTTGGCTCTGTCTTTCGAATCAATGTACCACTCAACGTAGCTGTCATTGGCGTGGGGCGACAGGGGAGATCAATCCTCAGCGAATTGCAGAAATTTGACAATGTAACCATCGCAGCCATTTGTGATGCCAACCCCGGCCGACTTCGAAGTGGTGCACGACGTGTTAAAGGCGTTGCAACGGTTGAATCATATCAGGACATATTGAGCCGCGATGATGTCACTGCGGTATTCATTGCGACTCCGACGCACTTGCACCGCGCGATTGCAGTTGAAGCCATTGCAGCCGGCAAACATGTGTATTGCGAAGCCCCTATTGCGCACACGATTGAAGATTGCAAAGCGATAGCCCAAGCTGCCCGCGCATCAAGCGCAGTATTTCAAGTCGGTTTGCTTGGACGCACCAATCCGGTCTACACGTTGGCGAATACGTTTCGACGATCCGGGGCGATTCGAGATGTGATTTCATCTCGTGCGCAATATCATCGCAAGACGACTTGGCGGACTGCTGCAAGTTCACCAGAAGCGGAAAAAGCGCTCAATTGGAAACTCGATCGAGCCGTCTCACTCGGATTAGTAGGAGAGTTTGGTACTCATCAAATCGATGTGGTGAATTGGTTTGTCAATAAATATCCTGTAGCAGTACGGGGGGCAGGATCTATTCAAGCCTATGACGACGGGCGCGAAGTGTACGACACGATCAATTGTGAACTGACGTATGAAGATGGCACCCGCCTCATGTATGACGCCACGGTAGCCAATTCATATGAAGGTCAATACGAATTAATTGCTGGTACGATGGGGACTATCAAATTGGGTTGGTCGCACGGTTGGCTCTTCAAAGAAGCTGATGCGCCGACGCAAGGATGGGAGGTCTATGCCAATCGTCAGCAATTTCACAATGAAGAAGGAATTACATTGATAGCGAACGCGACCCAATTGGCGGATCAAGGCAAGTTGAAAGATGGCATTGGGCTGCCCTTTGATTCGTTGCATTATGCGATCGAAGCATTTCTCAAGAGTGTAACGAACGGCTCAGATGTTGTTGCGACCGCAGATGTTGGAGCACGAGCAACCATCATCGGAATCCTGGCCAATCAAGCGATCGTAGAAGGTAGAGAAATCGCAATAGACAGCGCGCTCCTCAAAGAAGGCTAAATACAGATGTCTCACACCAATCAAATAGGTGGATGCGAAAATGCTTGTCCGCAGTGTTTTCGTTGGCGGTCGCAGGGGCTTCTTATGCGACTCGGCTTAACGATCATGATTCTTACGCTGCTTGGCGGGTTGGCAGTGTCAGGAATTCATCTGCGGACACACTTCGACAATAGGGACGGGACCGCTGGCTTTACCTTAGACGATGTGCGTGGACAGTACCACGGCGTGCAAAAGACCGCACCGATGATCCGAATACTGCGAGATGGACATAAAGATAAAGCATCTGATGCAGATCTTACGGAACCCAGTCGTCAAACACTATTGGCGTGGTTGGAAAGTGATCGCATCAGTGATGATTTCGACAATCTGGATTTGGGAGATGCTGCCCCCGCGGAGATAGTCGCCCAAAATTGTCTGCAGTGCCATGCTCGTGGAGCAGATTCTGAAGTGAGTGATCGCGTACCCCTTGAATATTGGGATGATGTTGAGCGATTTGCGTTCTCCAAGAACGTAGCTGCAACTTCAGCCGAAATCATGTACGCTTCTATGCATACCCATGCGTTGAGCATGTCCATGATCTTGATGTTGACTGCGATATTTGCGATGGGTTCGCGTTGGCCTAATAGTTTCATGGGTGGGCTTGTGTGTTTGGCGTCGATCGGTTTGGCCGCTGACTTGGGGAGTTGGTTCCTCGCTCGATCCAACGATGTCTTCGTCTATTCAATTGTCGGCGGTGGAGGGTTGTTTGCAATTGCAACCACCCTGGTTCTGTTAGCAGTGGTGCTCGATCTCTGGCTGCCGCGACGTGGCAATGATTGAGGCAAACTGCCTTTCAAAAGAATGAATGATCAAAACGAATTAGTTTGTTGAGGATGACGATGATGATGACGATACACGAAGATAATTACTCCAATACAAGATCACCAAACCAATACTGTTGGGCGATGCGCATCGTTGCAGTTTCACTTGCTGCAATTTTTAGTGTTTCCGCAGTGCAAGCACAGTTTGGTGATGCTGAACTCACGCTCACCGCGGCGGAAGAAGCCGCGGGCTGGGAAATGCTCTTTAACGGCATCGGAACTGACCATTGGCGGAGCTACGGGAAAGAAACGTTCCCCGCACAAGGTTGGACTGTCGAAAACGATGGTACGTTACAAGTCCATGCTGGAGGTGGAGGCGGGGACATTGTGACCCGCAAACAGTACATCGATTTTGAATTGTCACTCGAATTCAAAGTCGCGGAGAAATCTAATAGTGGGATCATGTACCGTGTAACCGAAGAGGGCGGCGCACCGTGGATGACCGGCCCAGAGTTTCAGATTCTTGACGACCAAGGTTATGGTTTCAAACCAACCGAATCGACAGCCGTGGGAGGGTGCTATGCACTCTACGACAGTGCGCCCGGCAAACAGACCAAGCCCGTTGGCGAATTCAACCGCGCACGCATCATCATCAAGGACAATCATGTCGTTCATTTCCTGAACGGGATCAGATTACTTGAGTATGACTTGGATAGCGAAGAGTATCGTGAACGTATCGCAGCCAGCAAATTTGCTGCGTATGAGGGATTTGGTGTTCAATCCAAAGGACACATCGCTTTGCAGGATCATGGCAATGATGTGTGGTTCCGCAATGTGAAAATCCGTGATCTCTCGGTAGCACCAGCTCATGCGATTGATCTCTTAGCATCCCGCAGTCTTCGAGGTTGGCGTTGGGTGTCTCATGCTCGGATCGCGGGCATTGGTACTTGGCAGTTCGAGGATGGGGATGATGTCATGCACTGCAAGGGCTCTCCCAAGGGGTACATTCGTACCGAGAAAATGTACGAGAATTATGTCTTGCAATTGGATTGGCGATGGCCGAATGAACCGGGCAATAGTGGAATCCTGCTAGGAATTGCAGGCGAAGATGCGATTTGGCCTGCGTGTCTTGAAGCACAACTCCAGCATGAGAGCGCGGGTGATTTTTGGAACATTGGCGAATTCTCGCTCGATGCCGCCCCCGACCGAATCAACGGCAAACATATTCAAAAATCCCGAATGTCTGAGTACGCAGTCGGCGAGTGGAACTCGTATGAAATCATCGTCGATCATGGAACCGTCCGACTGTTCGTGAACGGCAGCCTTGTGAACGAAGCAACGAATGTGGATATTCCCAAGGGCTACATCGGCCTGCAATCAGAAGGTGCGCCGATCGAATTCCGCAATATGCGTTTGATCTCTATTGATTAGACAGACTTAAGTGATTCCGTTTGCGACGACATTGGTCAGAAGCAAATGAGGATGTGATTGAATCACCGCTTCGATTACCCGACTTCGCGTTTCTGGAAGAGAATCACCGCGAGGCTGAGGGCGGAGAGCATATACAGGAATGCATACCCGGTAATTTGCACCAGGTACGCAAGAGGAATGTCATGCCGTTGGGCAATCGTGTCAGATAGCACCATGGATTGCAGGTTGGGTGGGATCCCCCACAGGATGCGCCAACCAAGATTGATATCGGGTTCGCTCGCGTGGAGGTAATCGCCTGCCTTGGGTTTGCGAACGGATTCGACTCCGCCGATATTCACAATCTCTGCTCGTTGGCCATCGAGTTTGCGAATGATCATCCCTCGCGTAAATTCACCGTTACGATTTTGTTCGGGCGTGCAATCTGCGAGGAAGCTTCGGCCGAGTGCATCTGCTGCCCAGTACACGGGTGTGGGATCTTGCTCTGCAATTTCCTGTTCTTTTTGAAATCGCTTAAAATCAATGACGGTATCAAGTACAACGCGATACCAGTCGTTTTCGTCGCTGAAGTTCTCGTCCATATCGCGCCCGGGCTCGACGGTTGAGATTCTCGCCAATGTTTGGGGGTGGTAGGCACGCTGACCAAAGAAATGGTCGGTGAGCAGGCCAAGCATGAAAATCATGAGGCAGCTGAACAGCGTCATGACTTGGCCAAATCGGGTCGAAATGGCGATGGCGATGGCGCACATGACCAGAAGCGCGAGGGAAATTCCGTAAGCAGCCAAGATAAACTCAGGGCGAAGGTCAGGAGAAATGCCATACCTCGAACCCTCCGCAAACAGCTGAAATTGCCAATCCTTATTGACAGCCATGACGGCGATGTATGCGACAATCGAAAGTGGGAAAAGGGCTCCCACGGTTGTACTGGAAAAGACCCAGCCGTACAGGTAATTCCCCGCCATCCCAATGCCAACACTGACCAAGAATGCTCCTAATCCAAGGACGACCGTGGGGTAATCAACATGGTCGCTTGCGGTTTGAAGGACGCCATGCCGTACGGTAATCATGAATCCACAGGTCAGAATGACCACGCCGACGAGGACAGCTACCGCGACACCAAGGAACTTTGAGACAATGAAAAGTGGCCGACCCACGGGCTTGGACACGACCGTCAGCACCGTTCGATTCTCGATTTCTTGAGTAATAACGCTGGTAGAGGTAAACGCTGCGATGAGCAGCCCCATGAAGAAAATCGTCGCCATCCCCATATCAATCAAGAACTTATTGTCATCGTCCATTGTGAACGCAGAAAAGTTCAGATTGAGGATCAGACCGATAATCCCAATCACAATGAGGATCAGGTAAATCGGCTGGCGAATGCTCTCAAGGAACGTGTTCTTGAATATGGCGATCAACTGATGAAACATGGATGCTCGTCATACTGAGGAACGGTGTGGATAAGACAGCGAGGGTGATTCGGCGAGACTATAAGGCCTACATGATCGTCAATCAAAGGCTAGGGGCCAGTGGAAAGAGATCTCGGGAATAGGAACGGCGATTTGACATAGGTATGCGGATTCCTGAAATCCCGAGAACCTGACCCAAATCACAACCGTATTGGCATCGTACGCATCTGCGGAGCAATGGTTCGGACGCGCCATCAGAATCCCGATAGCGTTGCCAGAGTGGCCTACGATATTGAGGATATTCCAGCTACCGTGGGAGCAACTTGGCTCCCCAGGCGGCTCGATCGAGGAAAGTACCTCAAAAGAGTTCGTGTCCGATGGCCCTCCGGTGTTGCCGATTTTCGTTGGATCAGCTATCCTGATCCTCAGATTCAATGGAACGAGAGACCGCTTTTCATCCAACCCTAGGACCGTTTGGGGATTTTCTGCTTATGCGCACTGACCACACGACCTACCAGACTGCCACACGAGTGAGTGCGGCAGGCTTGGCCTTGCAACTCATCATCGGCTTGGTTATATTTCTCTTCGGATTAGCGACCCATGACAATGTTGCTTACGCCGTCGGACTCTATATGTTCATGGGGCTGCCTGTCTGGCTGACTTTGGTTCTTCTCTTCCACCAACATCGACTGGAACGAATTGAAGCCATTGAAGCGGAACAGATAGAGTCGCAAACCGAACGATCTTCCTCAATTTTTAACGCAACAGATTCCGACCTGAATATGGCAGCTCGCCGTTTACGTTGGATGCACCAATTCCTTGTGCCAGCGATGAGCATCGTAACTGCAATTGGTCTCCTCGTCTTGGGATATTGGCAATGGGGATATCTCACTCGCCGGGTCGGTTCCGAAGCCACAACCTCATTGGGAATGGTGAGCAAGGGTGCCGCACCGTGGGGACTCGCGATTACAGCTTTTGTTGCGATCGGGTGTTTTATCTTCTCACGGTATGTCAGTGGTATGAGCCATCAAAAAGCGTGGCGCAATCTGAGAGCCGGGGCGACCGTCATCGTTGGGAGTGCGTTGGCTGCTGGAGCGCTAGCAGTTGCGTTTGCGCTCAAGATCGTTGGGAAAGACAGTGGGCTTGAGATTCTCGCCTATGTCGTACCGCTCTTTGTCGGGCTAGGCGGTGCCGAAATTGCGGTGAATTTTGTTCTGAATCTCTATCGCCCACGACAAGCAGGCGAGTTTCCAAGGCCAGCCTTCGATTCCCGTATTCTCAATCTCGTCGCGGCGCCGGACAATGTTGCGAAATCGATCAGCGACACCATTAATTACCAGTTTGGGTTTGAAGTTACCTCAACGTGGGCGTATCGACTCTTGGCGCGATCATTATGGGCGCTGGCGGCATTTTGCTTTGTCGTGTATATCGCACTCAGTTGTGCTTCCATTGTGAGGCCGGACGAACAAGCGATCATCACTTCGTTTGGTCGCTTGGCGCGGGACGGACAAGTCTACCCGTCTGGTCCCGTCTTCAAGTGGCCTTGGGAATCGGTAGAAGCTCATCCGGTCTTTCAAGTGCAACGGATACGAATTGGGAAGGAAATTTCCGATCCCAAGGGAGCCATCCTCTGGGATGGTTCACATACTACCGTACCGGAGGATTTGGTCATAGTGGGCCCGACTCGGATGCTGGATTCTTCATCCGAAGGGGAAACACCAGATGGCCAGGCTGATCAGGTTGCACGTAGTTTTTCACTCCTAAATCTTGAAGTTCCCATCCAATATCGAATAAAGGAAGGGAAAGACAATAACGGCGAATATGGATTGCTCAACTATGTCAATTTCATATCTGGGCAAGAACGAAACCGCAAGGATTACATCTTGGCATTGGCGACTCGGGTGATTACCCAGCGAACAGCGTCACTAAGTATTGATGATGTTCTTGGGTCAATGCGTTCGAATTTGGCCTACGATTTAAAAACTCTTTTGCAAGTAGAATTGGATCGGCAGAACGCCGGAATCGAAGTCATATTTGTAGGTGTTTCAGGAATTCATCCGCCTAAGGATGTCGCACCAACGTTTGAGGAAGTGTTGAAAGCACGAGAGATTCGAGAAGCAGCATTACAAGCAGCGAACGGTGAGGCCATTCGCCAACTCGCCACCGTGGCGGGTTCTGAAGAGAAGGCGAGAAGGATTGCCCGCGAAATAGAAACACTTGAAAATATGGTGAACGACGGTGTCGCCACCACCGACCCGGAATTCATGACCCGCACCGAAGAACTAGAGCGACTCTTGGTCGAAGCCGGTGGAGATGCGGCGAAGACTTTGTTGCAAGCTCAAGCAGATCGGTGGGTAGTCCATATGGATGCGTGGGCACGGTACATTCAACAAGATAGCCAATACGCAGCTTATGAAGCATCGCCAGAACTATATATGGCCCGTGAATACCTCCAACGAATGAGTGCTGCATTAGCCAAAACCAGATTGTTCATTACTTCACCTGGTGTTAACAACGATGTTGTTGTCGAACTACTGGATAACAACATGAGCTTGTCCGGCATGACAGTTGAAGGGTAACGATGAACATTGAATGAATGGCTCGGTTTGACAATCGAGCGAAACGGTTTGAATTGAAAATGAGATCATACGATGCGGTTGTATTGCCAACTGAGCCGCCAACCAAGTCTTTGAATCAACGGGAATTTTACGATGGGTAAATTGGTTATTTATTGTGTAGCGATCCTCTTTGCAGTGATGATCTTGCTGTTCAGCTGTACGTACCAAGTGCGGTTTAACGAAGCAGGAATTATCACGACGTTCGGCCGCGCCGGCGACGATGCTCAAGTGACTGAGCCGGGCCTGCATTTTAAATGGCCGTACCCGATTCAATCGATCGAGAAATTCGATACGCGGACTCGGGTATTGGAAACGCAAATCGAAAGCGTCATGACTAAGGACAATCAGTTGATTGTGGTACAACTCTTCCTGACTTGGAAGATTGACGACATCTTGCAATATTATGTTCGAGCGCGAACAGACAGCGACGCTCGCACGCATTTGACCGATCGTTTGCGGTCCAATCTTGGTGTATTCAGTCACTACGAATTTTCTGAATTGCTCTCGCAATCTCAAGAAGGTGACAGGCTCGGCGATGCAGAACAACAAATGCTGGATCTGCTCTCCGCTAATGATGATGATAATGTTGGCGTGGGATCCTATGGCATCAAGCCTCTGTCCGTCGGCATTGTAAGGCTCATCCTGCCGACCGAGACCAGCTCTGCGGTTCTTGATCGAATGAAGGAAACACGTAATCGCTTGGCTTCAGATACTCGAACTTCGGGTGAAGCGGAAGCCTCACGCATTGTTACCAAAGCTCAAACCGAGGCGGAGATGATTCGAAGCTTTGCCAAACGCCGCGCTGCTGAGATCAAAGCAGTAGGGGAAAAACAAGCCGCCCGGTTTATCCAAGAGCAAGCAGACCTCGATGCCAAATTTGCGATCTTCCTCCAAAAACTGGAAGGCATCGAAACGATGGTGCGCGAAGGCACGACATATATCTTCCCGTCTGCGGCGCCGTTTGAACTGCTTACCGAACCACCAAGCGTAAATGGCGATTCTGACAACGATAACTGATTGATTGCTTATCGTTAGCTCGTTTGCATTGGATTGCGATGTAATTCAATGTAACTCAAATGGTCAAGTGGGTAGGCAGGAATCGTAGGTTGAAATTGGAGTGTCTCGTATGACAGAAGAAAACGGTAGCCAGCCCGGAGTACCGGATAGCAACCCGACTGATCCTCAAGTCATTGAGGTGTCAAGTGATGCACGCGAACTTCGAGAAGCTCCTGAACAAGTGCGCTTGGCGGATAGAAACCATGAATTGGACCCCGCTCATCGTGCGTTGGCGGATGCGCTGCGATTGAGTTTCCGTATTGTACAAGGCACTATGATCTTGCTCATCGTAGGATTTCTTGCGACCGGTGCGAGAAGTGTGTCCGAACATGAAAAAGGTATTCGGCTCACGTTTGGCCGCATGCAAGACGGTGACCCGCTTGATCCCGGTGCTCATCTGAGTTTCCCTGCTCCGATAGGCGAATTTGTTCGCATTGAAACGTCTCCGCGCACCCTTGAATTGAGCGAGTCATTTTGGCCAAGTCTTTCCGCGGCCGACCTGGGCAAACCAACCAAGGATGTCGCCCACGACACAAGGCCCGGCCAAGGACTCGTGCCCGGTGAGGACGGGTCCGTTATCACCTCTGATCACAATCTCGCACACACACGTTGGAGTGTGCAGTACGTCATTGATAATCCGCGCATGTTTATACGGAACGTCAGCGAGGGTGGGGATCCGGCGACCGGCCAATCCGAGGCCGACCGGCTCGTCCGCAATGCGATTGAACGAGCAGTAGTTCATGCTGCAGCCAAGACAAAATTGGATGATGTGGTTGCCAACGTCGACACGATGGCATTTCGCGTCAAAGGGAGTGCTCAACAGATTCTTGATGTTGTCGGCTGTGGAATCACCGTGGAGAGTGTTTTATGCACTGAGCCGTTCCCGCCGTTTGCGATTTACGAAGATTATGAATCCGTAAACAAGGCCTCGACAGACGCTCATCAAATGATCGAGTTTGCCCGAAGTGCTGCGAGCCAAACCCTGAATGCAGTAGCAGGTCAGGCCCACTCCAAATTGTCGTTGATGATTCGTATTTACGAAGCGATTCATGATTCTGGCGCAGAGCCAGCTGAAGCAGATCTAGAACGCTTGTGCCGCATGGTGACAAACCCGGATGAGATCCGAGCGGCAGCTGAAGATGCAGATGCTTTCTTGGCTCAGATTGACGCCGTATTGACCTCGCCCGAGGCGGGCGGCGAAGTGGCGATGATTGTCGCCAGCGCACGCCAGTACTCTACCAGTTTGGTTTCCAAGTTGAGTGGTGAAACTGAGACGTTAAAAGCGTACTACGAGCAGTACAAAGAGAATCCACAGATTGTAATGCTGACGTTGTGGCGAAACACGATGGCTCAAGTAATGGATCGAGGCCCGGAGTTGTTCATCCTGCCGCCAGATGTCAATCGAACTGAAATTCGAATCAACAGTGATCCCGAAGTCGAAAAAAGAAGGCAGCGCGAACGTAATACCAGAGAGTTGACCGACCAGTTTGGCGGTCCGTGACCTAGGTAGTAGATGCAAGCAGATGGAGCCTTGTTGCACGGATCGAATCTTGAAGTCTTACACGTCGACAAATGCATTTGCGGTTCATTGGGGTATGTTTTATGGTGAAATCTGAGATGTCCAATCAGTCAAAAACTGCATCGTCACCTGCCTCGGGAAGAGGCGAGAGTGGCGTCCCCGTTGTGGTAGCCCAACGCTTGTCCAAAGTATTCAAAGACTTCTGGATGCGCCAAAAAGTCGCTGCGGTAAGTCAGTTGGATCTTGAGATTCACCGGGGTCAGATCTATGGGCTCATTGGGCCGAACGGTTCGGGTAAA
>PJEL010001305.1_pt1 | contig 25798 bp, 17 predicted proteins | sample 1853271 | NCBI WGS metagenome assembly PJEL01 (sample SAMN08108733, study PRJNA415343) | Invertebrate metagenome, whole genome shotgun sequencing project. | host: Globobulimina | place: Sweden: Gullmar Fjord | collected 2015-08
CCGTCGCGATCAGCTATGCCAGTCTCACCAAGAATATCGCCGGTCACGCCGACCAGATCGATGTGCTGCTCGACGCGGCGGCGGACGTCGACAAGGTCTCCTTCGTAACGCACAGCCTGGGCGGCCTGGTGGTGCGCGCGGCCCTGGCCCGCGACGGTGCCTGGCGCGACAGCCTGGCGCTCGGGCGCGTGGTGATGATCGCGCCGCCGAACGGGGGCTCGGAACTTGCCGAGGCGCTGGACGGCCTGGCTCCTTATCACTGGATCGGCGGGCCCTCGGCCAGCGAGATCGCTGCCGGGCCGAATTTCGCGCGCCTGCCTGCCGAAGTCGAGGTGGCGGTGATCGCCGGCGCGACCGCTGACGGGCGGGGCTTCAACCCGCTGCTGTCGGAAAACAACGACGGTGTGGTGACTTTGACGGAGACGGTCCTGCCGGGGGCCCGCGACAGCATGACCGTGGCGGCTGTGCACACGGTGATCGCCGCCGCGCCGGAAACCATCGCCGCGACACTGAAGTTTCTCGATACTGGGCAGCTGCGCTGACGCGCCGTACTGATTCGCCCTCTCGATTGCATGGCAATTGCCGGACTGGAACCTGATAATGTCGGACCGAACCATCGATATCCTGAAGAGCAGGCGCTTCCTGCCGCTTTTCGTCACGCAGTTTCTCGGCGCTTTCAACGACAACCTCTTCAAGAACGCGCTGGTGATGCTGATCCTGTTCCGCATTGCCGCGAACAGCGATACGAACGGCGAGATCCTGGTGACGATCGCCGGCGGTGTCTTCATCCTGCCGTTCTTTCTGTTCTCGGCGACCGCCGGTCAACTGGCCGACAAGTTCGATAAGGCGCGCATGATCCGGGTGGTGAAGGGGACGGAGATCCTCGTCATGTTGGTGGCCGCCGCGGGTTTCGCCTGGGGCCGGCCGGACTTTCTGATCGCCGTGCTGTTTCTCATGGGGGCCCAGTCGACCTTCTTCGGTCCGCTGAAGTACGGCATCCTGCCGCAGCACCTCGAGACGAAGGAGTTGGTGGGCGGCAACGCGCTGATCGAGGCGGGAACTTTCCTGGCGATCCTGCTCGGCACCATTGTCGGCGGTCTGCTGATCCTGGCCGAAGGCGGTACGCTGATCGTTTCCGCTGCCGTGATTGGCGTGGCGTTGCTGGGCTGGGCGGCAAGCCTGATGATTCCGCCCGCACCGGCGGCTTCGCCCGGGCTGAAAGTCAACTGGAACTTCGTCACCGAGACCCGCGCCATGATTGGTCATGCCGCGCTCCGACGCGACATCTTCCTCGCCATCATCGGAATTTCATGGTTCTGGCTGGTAGGGGCGACCTTCATTTTGTTGTTCCCGCCTTACGCCAAGGACGTTCTGGGTGGCAACGAACAGGTGGTGACGTTGTTCTTGACGGTCTTTTCGATCGGCATCGGGGTCGGTTCCATCGGTTGCGACCGTCTCTTGAAGGGCGAAGTTTCGGCGCGCACCATTCCCTTCGGCGCCTTGGGCATGGCGATCTTTTCCATCGATCTCTACTTCGCCAGCGGCCGGGTCGGTCCGGCGGGTGAGATGATCGGCGCCTGGGCCTTTCTCGCCGAACCGGCGCATTGGCGCGTCCTCGCCGACCTGCTGCTGGTATCGATCTGCGGCGGCCTCTACATCGTGCCGCTCTACGCCATGGTGCAGGCGCGCGCCGAACCCGAGTACCGCGCCCGCACCATCGCCGCCAACAACGTCATGAATGCGCTCTTCATGGTGTTCGGTGCGGCCGCAGCGGCGGTGCTCTTCACGGTGGGTGTGACGGTGACCGGCATTTTCCTGATCATCGCCGCGGCCAACGTAATCGCCGCCTACTATGTCTGCAAGCTGCTGCCGCACGAACTGATGAAGGGGGTCTCCGCGTCGATCCTCCGCCTGTTCTACCGGGTCGAAGTGCATGGGCGGGAAAACCTGAAGGCGGCCGGCGACAAGGCGGTCATCGTGGTGAACCACGTATCCTTCCTCGACGGGCCGTTGCTGGCGACTTTCCTGCCCGGCCGGCCGATGTTCGCCATCGATACCCACATGGCCACGCGGTGGTGGGTGCGGCCTTTCATGGCGCTGATCGAGGCCTTTGCCATGGACCCGACTTCGCCGCTGGCGACCCGCGCGCTGATCCGCGAGGTCGAGAAGGGCAAGCACTGCGTGATTTTCCCGGAGGGGCGCATCACGATGACCGGCGCCTTGATGAAAGTCTACGAGGGGCCGGGCATGGTGGCCGACAAGGCCGGCGCGCAGATACTGCCGGTCCGCATCGACGGCGCGCAGTTCACCCACTTCTCGCGTTTGAAGGGGAAGTTCCGCCTGCGTCTCTTCCCCAAGATCACCATCACCATTCTGCCGCCGCAGCGCTTCGAAATCCCGGAAGAGGCGCGCGGCCGCCTGCGCCGCCAGCTCGCCGGCAATGCACTCTACGAAGTGATGTCCGACATGATGTTCCAGATCCACCATCAGGAACCGCGTACCCTGTTCCAGGCGCTGTTGGAGGCGCGTGCCCTGCATGGCGGCAGCAGGCCGGTGCTTGAAGACATCGAGCGCAAGCCGCTGGGGTACGACCGCATGATTACCGGCGCCTTGGTGCTCGGCCGCAAGATCGCAAAACAGACGCGGCGCGGCGAAACCGTCGGGCTGATGTTGCCGAGCGCCGCCGGCGCGGCGGTTTCCTTCTTCGCGATCCAGGCCTTTGGTCGCGTGCCGGCGATGCTGAACTTCACGGCCGGCAGCGCCAACCTGATCTCGGCCTGCAAGACTGCGGAGGTCGAGACGGTCTACACCTCGCGGCGCTTCATCGAACAGGCCAAGCTCGTCGAGGTGGCCGAGGTCCTGGCAGGTCAGGTGAAGCTCGTCTACCTGGAGGACCTGCGCCAGGAAATCGGCCTGGTCGCGAAGCTGCGCGGCCTGCTCGACCGGTCCTTCGCCGGGCGCGTCCATGCCCGGGCCTGCGGCCCGAGAGGGGCCGACCCCGTGTCGCCGGCCATGGTGCTCTTTACGTCCGGCTCCGAGGGCCATCCCAAGGGCGTGGTGCTGAGCCACGACAACGTGCTGGCCAATTGCCGCCAGCTTGCCGCGCGCATCGACTTCAACCCCACGGACTGCGTGCTCAACGCCCTGCCGGTCTTCCACTCTTTCGGTCTCACCGGCGGGATGCTGCTGCCGCTGTTTTCCGGCATCAAGACCTTCCTCTACCCCTCGCCGCTGCACTACCGCATCGTGCCGGTGCTGGCTTACGACACCAACGCCACCATCATGTTCGGCACCGATACCTTCCTCAGCGGCTATGCCCGCATGGCGCATCCCTATGACTTCTATGCCATGCGCTACGTCTTCGCCGGCGCCGAAAAGGTGCGCGACGAAACCCGGCGCATCTGGATGGAGAAGTTCGGGCTGCGCATCCTGGAAGGCTATGGCGTCACCGAGTGCGCGCCGGTCCTGGCGGTGAACTCGCCGATGCACTTCAAGGCGGGTACCGTGGGCCGCCTGCTGCCCGGTATCGACTATCGCCTGGAGGAGGTGCCGGGCGTGGCGGAGGGCGGGCGCCTGTGGGTTGCCGGTCCCAATATCATGCTGGGCTACCTGCGGGCCGAGCGGCCCGGCGAGTTGGAGCCCCCCGAAAACGGCTGGTACGACACCGGCGATATCGTCGCCTTGGACGACGAGGGCTTCCTGCGCATCCTCGGCCGGGCCAAACGCTTTGCCAAGATTGCCGGCGAGATGGTCTCGCTCGGCGCGGTGGAGAACCTGGTGAGCGCGCTCTGGCCCGACGATATGCATGCGGTGGTCGCCCTGCCCGATGCGCGCAAGGGGGAGCAGTTGGTGCTGCTGACCGAGCGCGCGGAGCCGTCGCGCGAAGAGCTTTCCGCCTTCGCGCGCGGTGAAGGCGCCACCGAACTGATGGTGCCCCGGCAGATCTTCACCGTCGACAAGCTGCCTCTGCTCGGCAGCGGCAAGGCCGATCATGTCGGCGCAAAGTCTTTGGCCGGCGAACTGCTGGCGGCCCCCGGCACCGCCTAGGGCAACCAAGTCAAGCAAGGAGGACAGTCATGTCAGGATTCTTGATTCTGCTCGCGCTCGCGCTCGGCCTCTACCTGCTGGTCGGACCGGGCCTGGGCATGGCCGCTTTCTTTCGCGGCAGCGGCGGAACCGCGACCCAGCTTGCCGGCCTGCACAAGCGTATCGAGGATCTGAGCGTCGAGCTTGCCACGCTGAAACGGCTGCTTGAGAAACTTGTCGCCGGCGATGTTGCGGCAGACCCTCCTAAGCCGACGCCACCGGTAGCGGAAGCGCCGCCGCAGCCCAGTGTCATCGCAAGTCCGCCTCGGACCTCCTTTCCCGAACCGCCGCCAGCCGAGGAACGGACACCCGAGGTGGAGGTTGCCAAGGAACCGGACCCGAAACCGGAGGCGCCGAACGTCGCCGAGGCTGTTCCTGCTACACCTCTGCGCGAACGCACGATCGAAGAATGGCTCACCTCGCGCGGCCTCATCTGGCTCGGCGGCGTGATTCTCGCGCTGGCCGGTCTGTTCCTCGCAAAGTACAGCTACGAGCGCGGCTGGTTTGCCATGGGGCCGGGCGCCAGGGTCACCGCCGGTTTCTTCTTCGGAGTCGCCTTGACGGGGGCCGGCGAGTGGTTGCGCCGCCGCCCGCTTCAGCAGGCCATCGCCGCCATCGGTCCCAACTATCTGCCGCCGGCGCTGACTGCTGCCGGACTGTCCTCGGCCTTCGCCAGTCTCTACGCGGCCTATGCGCTCTATGGTTTGCTGCCGCCGATCCTGGCTTTCGCCCTGATGGCGCTGGTCGCCTTCGCCGCCTTCGGCCTGGCGATCCTGCAGGGTCCTTTCATCGCGGTTCTGGCCCTGCTCGGCGGCTTCGTAACGCCGCTGCTGGTCGCCAGCCCTCACCCCTCCGCTTGGGGTCTCTTCACGTACCTGCTGTTGCTCACCGCCGCGGCCCTGGGGGTGGTGCGCTACATGGCTTGCTGGTGGCTGGCCTGGGGGGCGCTTACCGGGGCGGCGCTCTGGGCGCTGTTCTGGTTCGGCGCACTCTGGACGCCGGGGGATACTGCCGCACTCGGCAGCTACCTGGTGTCGCTGGCGGGCCTTTTCCTGGCCATCCGCTATCGCGCGCAGGTCGAGACCGACGCACCCGAGGCGCTCTCCACGCCGGACCTCATCGGCTGGGCGGGCGCTCTTACGGTGGCGCTGCTGATCTTCACCCTGGTGCGCATGGATGCCTATGGTCCGCAGTCGCTGACAGCGCTTTTCCTGCTCGCCTGTCTCTATCTCGCGGTTGCCTGGCACGAAGCGGTCTTCGAAGGTCTGGTGCCCTTCGGCGCGGCCCTTGCCGCGAGTCTGATCGCGCTCTGGTACTTGCCGGCCATCGGTGATTGGCCTGTCTATCTCCACAGCTACCGGGGCTATGGCTACGGTTCTGCGACCGGCCCGGTGGTGCCGCCCGAATTGGGCGCTTTCATTGCGGTGTCGTCGGCCTTCGGTGCCCTCTATGCCGCGGTCGGTTTCGCCGCGCTGGCCCGGGCACGCCGCCCGGTGATCTGGGCCGGCACTTCAGCCGCCCTGCCGGTGCTGCTGCTGGCCGTCGCCTACTGGCGTATTACCGGTCTGGGCATCGATCTCGCCTGGTCGGCGGCGGCGCTTGTCCTCTCCGCTTTGGGCGTTGGCGCCGCCGCCCAGCTGAGGCGTCGGCCGCCGCGCGCCGCGCAGGACAACGACCTGCTGGTCGGCATCTACGCCCTGGGCAGTATCGCCGCCCTCGGGCTGGCGCTGGCGATGGCCTTGGAAGAGGCCTGGCTGACCGTGGCGCTGTCGTTGCAACTGCCGGCCATTGCCTGGATTTCAACACGCATGAATCTCCGCCCGCTGCGCCCGGTGGCCTTGTTGATCGCGGCGGTGGTCCTGGTGCGGCTGATCGTGAACTACAACATCCTGTCCTATCCTCTCGGGACCTTGCCGGCCTTCAATTGGATCCTCTACGGCTACGGCCTGCCGGCGCTGGCCTTCTGGTGGTCGGCGCGGCGCTTTCGCAGCATCGTCGACGACCGCTTGGTCCTCGTGCTCGAGGGCGGGGCGCTGGTGCTGGCCTGGTTGCTGGTGACCTACGAAATCCGCAGCCTTATCGCCGGCGAGCTTGGCAGCCGGTCCTATGACCTGGCCGAGCAATCGCTGCAGACCGTGGCTTGGTTGGGTATGGCTTACGCCTGGTTGCGGGCCTATCGCCGCAGCGGTCGCGTGGCCCTGCTCTGGGGTTGGCGCTTGCTGGCCGGCCTGGCCGCGCTGCACTCGCCGCTGTTTCAACTGCTGCTTTCGAACCCGCTGTGGAGCACCGATCCGGTCGGCAGCTGGCCGCTGTTGAACTTGTTGACCCTGGCCTACCTGGTGCCGGGCGGCTTTGCGCTGGCCTTTGCCTGGGAACTGCGGAAGGTCGGCCATCGCAAGCCGGCAATGGCCGCCGCCGTCTATGCCTTGCTGCTGATCTTCACCTATCTGTCGCTTGAGGTGCGCCGTGCCTTCCATGGCCCGGTCCTGAGTGTTGGTCCGACCGGCGATGCGGAACTGTTGACCTATACCCTGGTCTGGCTCGGTTACGCCTGGGTCCTGCTCTGCCTGGGCCTCAGAATGGGCCTCGCCAGCCTGCGCTATGCGTCGCTGGCGGTTCTGGGGTTGGCGACCGCCAAGGTGCTGTTCTTCGACTGGGGCGCGCTGGAAGGGATGTCGCGGTTCTTCGCCTTTGCCGCCCTGGGCTTCAGCCTGCTCGGCATTCCCTTTCTCTACCAAAAGATGGTCTTTCCGCCGGATCGGGCGGAAGAAGAAAAAGGCGAAGGTCCGCAGGCCGGCCAGCCCCTCTAGGGTCGAGCCGAAGTAAAAAGCATCTTATTCATCCCTGACGTTTGTTTGTTAACGCCAGCTTAGCGATTCTCGCCGGATTATTTACATGAATAAACGATAGGACTATTGTGGTTTCGCTTGAGAGACCGAGTTAATTCGATCTCCACGGGAAATCACGACGCTGAATTGCATTCGACTGAGGGGCACGCCGATGCCTGGGGACCGCATCTCGATTATAGAAGATGTGCAAGAGACGGTGGCGCGCACGAGTGCGCAGCCATGGCTGCTGCTCATCGTCGACGATGACGACTCCGTGCATCAGGCGACACGCTTTGCGCTGGACGACTTTAGTTTCGAGAACCGCGGGCTGAAGATCCTCAGCGCCTATTCGGCCGCAGAAGCGCGCAAGATGATCGCCGAACAGGATGACACGGCGGTAATCCTGCTCGATGTGGTTATGGAAAGCGAATACGTGGGCCTGGAGTTCGTGCGCTGGGTTCGCGATGAGCTTTCGAATTCCCGGGTGCGTATCATCCTGCGCACCGGGCAACCTGGCTTCGCACCGGAATTCCAGGTTGTGCGTGACTTCGATATCAACGACTACAAGGAAAAGGGCGAGTTGACCGCCGGGAAACTGGTGACGACGATTTACTCGGCGCTGCGTTCTTTCCGCGATATCGAGCGTCTCGAGCAACAGAGCGGGAAATTGCATCAGGCCCTGAAGACGGCGGAGACGGCCAGTCTCGCCAAGACCAATTTCATTACCCACATGAGTCACGAATTCCGCACCCCGCTGAACGGCATCATCGGTCTGTCGGAAATGATTGCGACGGAGGTGCTCGGGCCGGTCGGCAACGTGAAATACAAGGAGTACGCCTGGGACATCGTCTCCTCCGGGCGCAGTCTTCTTGCCATGGTGGAAAGTGTGCTGGAATTCTCCGACACCGGCGACGTGGCGGACCTGGAGGTCGAACCTTTCGACCTGCGAGAGTTGATCAGCGAGTTTTTCGAACAGGGAGCCGGCGCAGCGCCGGGCGAAACGGATCGGACCGTTGAGAAGAATCCTTCTCCCGGTGCAGGCAAGTTGATCCTTCGCGCCGACAGCCATGCGGTGCAGACCATGCTGATGAACCTGGTCTCCAACGCGTTGAAACACAATTCGCAGGACTGCAACGTAAGAGTGACCGCGCGCAGTCTGGCCGAAGGCGGCCTCGTGCTCTCGGTCATAGACGACGGCGATGGCATCGATGCGGCGGTCCTCGAGCGACTCGGGGACCCCTTCAACATCGAGAATAACCCTTATGTCAGCGGTGACGGCGGACTTGGACTCGGATTGGTCGCGACCAAGAAGCTGATCGAGCGTCACGGCGGCCGCCTGTTCGTGGAGAGCGAAAGGGGCAAAGGCACAACGGTGCGCCTGACCTTTCCCAGTGGCAGCCTGCTGCAAGCGCCGGACTCCGAAGAGACCGTCAACTAGCGCAACGAAGAAGTCAGTGACCCTATGATAGACAACACCGAAATCGATATTGAATTTGGAATCCTCCAGATGGCGGTCATGAGTGTCGTGGCCAAGGTGACCGTGCAATGAGACGCGGTGCTGCCGGACTGGCTGCCGTCGCCTTGCTCTTGCTGGGTGGCTGCGAGGATCCGGCGCCGCTGAAGGTCGGCTTCATCGGCGGACTCAGCGGGCGCTCCGCCGATATTGGCGAGGGGTCGCGCAACGCGGTTCAGTTGGCGGTGGAGGAGGTCAACGAAGCCGGCGGCATAGACGGCCACCTGATCGAGTTGGTCGTGCGTGACGATGCCAACGACCCCGACGTCGCGGCCGCGGCCGTCAGGGATCTGCATGGCGCGGAGGTCGAGGCGATCATCGGTCCCAATATCAGCGCCATTGGCGCCGGCATGCTGCCGGTCATCAACGAGTTGAAGCTGGTGACCGTATCGCCGACGGTAAGCGCCCTGTCCTTCGCCGATATCGACGACTATCTCTTCCGCATCAACTGGACCACCCGTGACAACGCCCGCGCCTATGCCAAGCGGTACAGTGAACTCGGCTACCGTCGTATTGCCGGGGCGATCGATGCCAACAACCGGGTGTTTTCGGAAAGCTGGCTGCAGGAGTTCGAGACTGCGTTCTCGGAGGCGGGAGGCGAGGTCGTCGGTCGGGAAGTCTTCGATGCCAATGAGAGAGAGGGCTATTTCAAGACCGCACAGGCCTTGCTGGCCAGTGATGCCGAGGCCTTGCTGCTGGTCGCAAACAGCGTCGATACGGCGCAGCTCGCCCAGCAGATCCGCAAGGTCGACAAGGAGGTCCTGCTGATCGCCGCCGAGTGGGCCGCCTCGGAGCGCCTGATCTTCCTTGGCGGTAGCGCCGTCGAGGGTCTCGAGTTGGTTCAGTCCTATAACCGTAGCGATCAGTCCGAGAGGTATACGCGCTTCCGCAATGCCTACAAGGGCCGGTTTCAACAGGACCCGGACTACGCTGGTGTCGCAGCCTATGATGCCGCGACCATGCTGTTTGCAGCCTTTGCGCAACGCGAAGACTCGCAGACCCTGAAGGAGGCTCTGCTCAGCCTGGGCGAACAGCAGGGCCTGCAGCAGATCGTTGCGTTCAACCGCTACGGCGATGCTCAGCGCCGCGCTTTCTTTGTTGTTGTAAGGGACGGCCGCCTCGAACTGCTATGAACTTCCTTCCGGAACTTCGGCTCAGAAGTTCGGTAGCCCTCCTGCTTGTGGTCACCACATTGGTGACCTTGGCCATCGTAGGCTCCGGCATTCTCGCGGTGATGATCCCGCGCATCACCGAAGAGAATCAGATGCAGGTCAACCGTGCCGCTGCGGAGATGGCCGGCCGGGTTGAGGTCTACCTCGAAGATATTGAAGACCGGGTGACCCTGGCGGCTGAACTCTATCGGGAGCTCCCCGCAGCGCGCTTGCCGGAGATGCTCGAAGTCGCGCGGGGAGATACTTTCGAGGCTGTCTACATCATTGCGGCGAACGGCAAGCTGGTCGCCAGCGGTATCTCCGACAGCAGCGCCGCGCGCAGACGGGAACTGGTCGACATCGACCTCTCCACCTATCCATTGTTCGTCGCAGCCATGGAGAACGGCTCGGCGGCTTGGAGCGAGAAGCACCTGTCTGCGGTTACCGGGAAGGTAAACGTCGGCCTGGCCGTTCCGATCGGCGGCAAGGCCGGGGTCGCCATCGCCGAGCTGCCGTTGGACCGGCTGTTGGAGATCAGCCGCATCGCCAAGGGCGACGTCGGTCTCGAACACTGGGTCATCGATCGCAAGGGCGAGGTCGTTGCCGATACCAGCGCCGGCCTCGCGCAGCGGGTCAATCTCTTTCACCTGCCGATCGTGGCGGCGGGCTTTACCGGTGAGCCGCTGCCCGAGGTCATGTCATTCCGCGGCAATCGCTATCAGGTTTCGGCTTCGCGTTCCGAGGCTCTCGGCTGGCTGTTCGTCAGTCGAATTCCCGCCGGCCTGGAAAATGCCCATGTCCGCGAAACCGTCACCATTGTATTGGCGGCCTTCATCGGTTCTGTGCTCGTCGGCCTGCTGCTGGCACCGCTCTGGGCGCAGGGTATCGTGCGACCGCTGCGGGCCGTGGCGGATGGGGCTCACAAGCTGGCAAACGGCAACCGGCCGGCAGCCTGGCCGCGCGGCAAGATCACCGAGTTCAACCAACTCTCCAAGGATCTCGGCACGATGGCCGACGCCATCATGGAGCGCGAGCAGGAACTGCGCAGCCTGAACGAGGAGCTGGAGGAGCGCGTCAGCAAGCGAACGACGGACCTGACACGCACTAACTTGGAGCTTTCCGACGCTCTCTCGACTCTCGAATACGCCAAGGATGAACTCATTCAGTCGGAAAAGCTGGCTGCGCTCGGGCGGCTGGTGGCCGGCGTGGCGCACGAACTGAACACACCGCTGGGAAATGGCCGCATGGCCGTCACTGCCTTGCTCGGCAAACTCACGCGCTTTGAGAATAACCTCGCAGATGGGTTGCGCCGCTCCGAACTCGACTCATTTATCGACGGCGTGCGAACGAGCAGCGACATCGCCGAGCGCAACATGGTGCGGGCGAGCGAGTTGATTGCCAGCTTCAAGCAGGTGGCCGCGGACCGCACGGCATCGCGGCGACGCAAGTTCCTGCTTTCCGAAGTCGTCAAGGAAGTGGTCCTGACGCTCAGCCCGTCGATGAAGCGCCGGCCCACCGAACTTCTGGTCGACGTGCCCGGGGACCTGCATTTCGACAGCTATCCCGGCGATCTGGGCCAGGTGCTGACCAACCTGATCGAGAACTGCGTGTCACATGCTTTCGAGGGGCTCGAGCGGGGAACGATCGAGATTTCAGCCACCCTCATCGATCCGGAGCGCGTCAGCATCACCCTGCGGGATGACGGCATCGGCATGTCGCCGGCGGTGGTCCACCGGGTTTTCGATCCGTTCTTCACGACCAACCTGGGTCGGGGCGGGACCGGGCTTGGGCTGTTCATTACCCATAATTCGGTCACCAATGTTCTCGGCGGCACGATCTCGGTCGAAAGTACTCTCGGCGAGGGCTCCTGTTTCGAATTGCGCCTGCCCCTGATCGCCCCCTTGGAGGAGGCGACGGAGCAGCCCGCCGAAGGCAGCGCCGCCGCCCGCTCATCAATCTGATTAGGGCAGTCAAACAGGCGATGCAGCGCCGCTTCTTCGTGCTATGCTTGGTCCATCAAACCGCAGGTGGGCCCGCCCGGACACAGGCAAGAGGGCCCTGGATATAAGCGGGAGGGGTGCAGGGTGTCACAAAGGGTCCTCGTCGTCGAAGATGAGCCGAGTATCGTCGAGTCCCTCAGCTTTCTCATGAAGCAGGCCGGCTTCGATGTGCGCATTGCCGGCGACGGCACGACGGCCCTGCGCATGATGGAAAGCGAGATTCCCGACCTTGTGCTTCTCGACGTGATGCTGCCCCGGCGCGACGGTTACGACGTCTGCCGGGCGATCCGTGACAACCGAAAATTCGACGCTGTCCGGATCGTGATGCTCTCGGCCAAGGGACGCGAGCTCGACCGGCGCAAGGGGCTGGAACTCGGCGCCGACGACTATGTCACCAAACCCTTTTCCACCCGCGATCTGGTCGAGCGGGTCCGGGCGCTGCTCGGGCCGTCGCCGGAGTAGGCGGATGAGGGGCCGGTCTTTGCGGCGTTCCGGGCGGTTCGCCGGGGGGTGGCTGTGAATCGGCCCCGTCGGAGCGGCGAATGGTCGGTGGTGCTCTTTGTCGTGGCCTTGCTGGCGTTCAATCCGCCGATCCTGTCGATATTCAGCGTACCGGAGCTGCTGTTCGGCATTCCCGTCCTCTACCTCTACATCTTCGCCGTCTGGGGCGTGGTGATTGCTCTCTTGGCGGTAAACGTCTCGGGCCGGATCGTGTCGGAGGAAGGCCAGCCGCTGCAGATCCCAATGCCGATGCACGAGCCGGAGAGCGGCAGCGCCCGGGACGGCGACGTGGAGCCGCCAGCGGCGGGGTCTGAGGACGACGAAGCCCGGCATGACCGGGAGGGTGGCTGAACATGCTCTCGGGCTGGGCCATCCTCGCAGTCGCCTTCGGCTATCTCTGCCTGCTTTTCGCCATAGCCTACTATGCCGACAAGCGTGCGGATGCCGGGCGCAGCATCATTCGCAGTCCCTGGATCTACACCCTCTCAATCGCCGTTTTCTGTACCTCCTGGACCTTCTACGGCTCGGTCGGCCGGGCGGCTTCCGGTGGCATCAGTTTTCTGCCGATCTACCTCGGCCCAACTCTGGTGTTCCTGCTCTGGTGGTTCGTCATTCGCAAGATCATTCGCATCAGCAAGGCCCACCGCATTACCTCGATCGCCGACTTCATCTCCTCGCGCTACGGCAAGTCGACCAGCCTCGGCGCTCTGGTCACCGTTATCTCGGTGGTCGGCATCATTCCCTATATCTCGCTGCAGCTGAAGGCCGTCTCGACCAGCTTCAACGTTCTGCGCCAGTACCCCGTCGTTGCCATGCCGCTGTCGGAGAACGTGCCGCTGCTGGCCGATACCGCCCTCTGGGTCGCGCTTATCATGGCGGCCTTCGCCATCCTCTTCGGCACGCGCCATATCGACGCCTCCGAGCACCACGAGGGTATGGTCGCCGCCGTTGCCTTCGAGTCCCTGGTCAAGCTGATCGCCTTTCTGGTCGTCGGCATCTTCGTCACCTACGGCGTCAACGACGGCTTCGGCGATCTCTTCACCCGGGCGGCGGCCGACGCCACCATTTCTCAACGTTTCGTCATTGGCTCGGGCGGCAGCTATCTGCAGTGGATCACGCTGACGCTGCTGTCCATGGCGGCGATCATCTGTCTGCCGCGCCAGTTTCAGGTGACGGTGGTGGAGAACGTGAACGAGAAGCACCTGGCGCGCGCCGTCTGGCTGTTCCCGCTCTACATGCTGGCGATCAACATCTTCGTCCTGCCGATCGCGGTGAGCGGCCTGCTGAGCTTTCCGACCGGGCAGGTCGACGCCGACACTTTCGTCCTGACCATCCCGATGAAGGAACGCGCCGAGGGCATTGCCTTGCTGGCTTTCATCGGCGGGCTCTCGGCGGCGACCGGCATGGTGATCGTCGCCGCCATCGCGCTTTCGACCATGCTTTGCAACGACCTGATAATGCCGGCGCTGCTGCGCATTTCCTGGCTGAGACTGACCGCACGCGGCGACCTCTCCAACCTTCTACTGCTTATCCGGCGCGGCTCGATCGTTCTGATCCTGTTGCTTGCTTTCGCCTACTTCCGGTTTATCGGCCAGCCCGACACGCTGGTCACCATCGGTCTGGTGTCCTTCGCCGCGGCGGCGCAGTTCGCGCCGGCGATCATCGGCGGCATCTTCTGGAAGGGCGGATCGCGGCGCGGGGCGCTGACCGGCCTCACCCTCGGCTTCGTCACCTGGGCCTATACCTTGCTGCTGCCTTCCTTCGCGCGGCCCGGCTGGTTGCCGACCTCTTTCATCGAATCCGGGCCCCTCGGGATCGAGCTGCTGAAGCCCTATGCCTTCTTCGGGCTGCAGGGGCTCGACAGCCTGTCGCACGCCATGTTCTGGAGCATGCTGGCCAACATCGGCGGCTATGTCTTGGTCTCGCTGTGGAGCCGTCAGAGTGCGATCGAACGCATTCAGGCTGTGCTTTTCGTCGATGTGTTTCGCCACGCCGGCGTACAGAGCGGCTCCCAGTTCTGGCGCGGCTCGGCCACGGTGCCCGACCTGAAGAACCTGGTCGCGCGCTTCATCGGACCGGGCCGGGCGGAGCGCGCCTTTGCCGACTACGGGCGCATTCACGGCCTCAACGTCACCAAGCTGCGTGAGGCCGACTCCGGCCTGGTCAGCTTTACCGAGCGGTTGCTGGCCGGCGCCATCGGCGCGGCCTCGGCGCGGGTGATGGTGGCCTCTGTCGCCAAGGGCGAAGTGCTCGGCATCGAAGAAGTGATGGAGATCCTCGAGGAAACCTCTCAGGTGATCGAGTACAGCCACGGCCTCGAACAGAAGTCGCGCGAATTGGAAGCCTTGATGGCGGAACTTCGCAAGGCCAATGACCGGCTGCAGGAACTCGACCACATGAAGGACGAGTTCCTTTCCACGGTCAGCCACGAACTGCGCACGCCCTTGACCTCGATCCGCTCCTTCAGCGAGATCCTCTTCGATAATCCCGACCTTGGCGTCGGCGACCGCCGCAAATTCCTGGACGTTATCGTCAAGGAGAGTGAGCGCCTGACCCGGCTCATCAACCAGATCCTCGACCTTGCGAAGATGGAGGCGGGCAGTATCGACTGGGAGATGTCGGACCTGGAACCGCGCGCCGTGGTCGAGGAGGCGCTGACCGTGACTTCGGCTCTCTTTGCCGAGAAGTCGGCGGTGATGGAGGTGCGGTTCGACCGCGAGCTGCCGATGGTGCATGCCGACCGCGATCGGTTGATCCAGGTATTGGTGAACCTGCTGTCCAACGCGGTGAAATTCTGCGACGAGAAAGCCGGCCAGGTGACGGTCACCGTGGAGGGCCGCCCCGAGGGCCTGCAGATCTCCGTGGCCGACAACGGCCGTGGGGTGCCGCCTGAGAACCGGCAGCTCATCTTCGAGAAGTTTCAGCAGGCCAGCGAGAACCTGACCGACAAGCCGCGGGGCACCGGCCTCGGCCTCACCATCTCGCGCCAGATCATCGAGCACTTCGGCGGGCGCATCTGGGTCGAATCGGCCCCGGGCAACGGCGCGCGCTTCTGCGTCGTGCTGCCACGGCACCGCGAAATGGCTGCACGCCGGGCCATCTAGAGCGCGGCCGGTCTGCGGTCGGGGCTCTCGGCGAGGTTGTCGCGCATTGCGTGGCGGCGGCCAATGGGCTAGAAACCGCGCCCGGAACACCCTATCTATCCGACCAAAGCGACAACCCCTCCAGCGCCGGAGTTTTCATGGCTTCCTACCAGTACGTCTACCAGATGGACGGCGTCTCCAAGACCTATCCGGGCGGCAAGCAGGTCCTCAAGGACATCCGCCTTTTCTTCCTGCCCGGCGCCAAGATCGGCGTGCTCGGCCTCAACGGCTCGGGTAAGTCGACCCTGATGAGGATCATGGCCGGCATCGATACCGAGATTAACGGCGAAGCGAGGGCGGCCGACGGCATCAAGATCGGCTATCTGCCTCAAGAACCGCAGCTCGACCCTGCCAAGGACGTCGCCGGCAACGTCTTCGAGGGCGTGGGGGAGACCAAGGCGCTGCTGACACGCTTCGAGGAAGTCAGCAATGCCTTCGCCGACGCCGATCCCGACGAGATGGACAAGCTCATCACCGAGCAGGCCGAACTGCAGGAAAAGATCGAGGCTGCCGACGCCTGGGACCTGGACCGCAAGGTGGAGATCGCCATGGACGCCCTGCGCTGCCCGCCGGGCGAGGCTGACGTGGCCAAGCTTTCGGGCGGCGAGCGCCGCCGCGTGGCGCTCTGCCAGCTGCTGCTCAGCAAGCCCGACATGCTGTTGCTCGATGAGCCGACCAACCATCTGGACGCCGAATCGGTGGCCTGGCTGGAGCGCTTTCTCGAGGAATACCCGGGCACCGTCGTGGCGGTGACCCATGACCGCTATTTCCTGGACAACGTGGCCGGCTGGATCCTGGAGCTGGACCGGGGACGCGGCCTGCCCTTCGAGGGCAACTACTCTTCCTGGCTGGAGCAGAAGGAAAAGCGTCTGGCCCTGGAGGAGAAGACTGAATCGGGCCGCCAGCGCGTCCTGAAGCAGGAACTGGAGTGGATCCGTCAGAGCCCGCGGGCGCGCCAGGCCAAGTCCAAGGCCCGTGTGCAGTCCTACGAGACGCTGCTGGCCGAGGCCGCCAACAAGACGCCGGAGCCGGGCAGCATCACCATCCCGCCGGGCCCGCGGCTCGGCGACCTGGTGATCGAGGCGCAGAACGTCTCCAAGGCCTTCGGCGACAAGTTGCTGATCGACGATCTCAGCTTCAAGATTCCGCCCGGCGCGATCGTCGGCATCATCGGCCCGAACGGTGCCGGTAAGACCACTTTGTTCCGCATGATCACCGGCCAGGAAAAACCCGACATCGGCACGCTTCGGGTCGGTGAGACAGTGAAGCTGGGCTATGTCGACCAGAGCCGCGACTCCCTGGCGGCCGACAAGACGGTCTGGGAAGAGATTTCCGACGGCCTCGACGTTATTCAATTGGGCAAGTACGAGACCCAGTCGCGTGCCTATGTCGGCGCCTTCAACTTCCGTGGCGGCGATCAGCAGAAGAAGGTCGGGCAGCTTTCAGGCGGTGAGCGCAACCGCGTGCATCTGGCTAAGATGCTGAAGGAAACCGCCAACGTGCTGATACTCGACGAACCGACCAACGATCTGGACGTCGATACCCTGCGTTCTTTGGAAGAAGCCGTGTCCGATTTCGCCGGCTGTGTTCTGGTGACCTCGCATGACCGCTGGTTCCTGGACCGCATCGCCACCCACATCCTGGCCTTCGAGGGCGACAGCCGGGTGGTCTGGTTCGAAGGCAACTACGAGTCCTACGAGGAAGACAGGCACCGGCGCCTCGGCTCTGCCGCCGACCAGCCGCATCGCATCAAGTACAAGCCGCTGTCGCGCTGAGGCCGGCGGAGACGGCGGCACCGAACAAAGGTTGCGGATCGAACGAAAAAGGGGCCCGAAAGGGCCCCTTTGTTTTTTGGCGGAAAAGCGCCGCGCTACTGCTTGGGAGTGAAGGCGCCGCGGTCGACCTTTGTGCGCAGGGCATCGGTAAGTGGCGGCAGCTTGCCGCCATTGTTCTTCAGCACCGTGCCGTACTCCGAGCGCAGGGTGATGGCCATGCTCACGCCTTCGGCGACAATATCCAGGATCTTGAAGCCACCGTCTTTTTCCCGCACCCGCCAGCTCACCTTGTAGGGCGCGCCCTCCGGGCGGTCGATGCGCGAGGCGATCAACGCCATGTTCTCGTTGCGGCTGTCCGCGGTCACGGTGCCGATCTTGAAGCGCTCGCTGCTGTTTTCCGCCAGCAGCGGCAGGAAGCGTTGCACCATGGCGTCCTCGAAGACCGCGAGGAAGGCCTTGCGGTCTTCTTCCGGTGCGGGGCGCCAGTAACGACCAATAACGAAGCGACCGATGGCGGGAACGTCGAAGTTCTCGTTGAAGAGCCGTCGGAAGTGGTCTTCCTTTTCCTTGTCGGTGATCGAGGCGTTGCCCAGCTGGGAGGCTGCTTCTTCCTGCAATTTATTGAGAAAGCTGGCGGCCTGCTTGGTATCCAGTGCCATAGCCGCATTCGGCAGCACGAAGGCCGTAAGGGCCAGGAAGCAGACGGCGAATGCCGAATTCGAAATATAGCGCCGCATAATGTTACTCCAGCGAAGACGTGCTTTGGTCGGGGATATCTGAGAAGTCCGGTCCCTCGCTGGACGGGGCGCCATTGTTGATCTCGCTCTCCCGATTCTGACGGTAGAGCGAGCGGATGCGGGCATAGAAATCAACCGAGTCGGCTTTCAGTTCGTCCAAGGTCTCGATATTGCGCGAGCGTGCGTCCAGGCCCCTGGTGGCGGCGAGCCCAAGGGTGGTCTCCGTCGGGGCGATATAGGTCAGCGGATCAAAGAAGATGTCGACGATGCGTCCGGTGCCGTCGCGCAGCGACGAGGGTCCGAGAAGCGGCAGGACGAGGTAGAAGCCTTCGCCGGCGCCGTAGGTCCCGAGGGTCTGGCCGAAGTCCTCGTCGTGATACTCATAACCCTCGAGCGTGGCGAAATCGAACAGGCCGAGCAGGCCAAGGGTCGAATTGATGAAAAAGCGCGCTGCCGTGGTTCCGGCGCGGTCGAGGTCGCCCTGCAGCAGGTCGTTCGCAAAGACCACCGGGCTGCGCAGGTTGCGCAGGAAATTGGTGACGGTGTTGCGCACGCCCTTGGGCACGACGAAGTTGTAGGTGACGGCGATGGGCCGGATGATCGCGAAGTCCAATGCCTCGTTGAAGGCGAAGAACATGCGGTTGGGGACTTCGAGCGGGTCGTTGTCGTCTTCTTCCTCACCGAAATCACCCGACTCGCTCTGCTCCCACTCGTCGGAGCCGCTTTGCGCGACCTGGGTGAACTGCGGATCGCCGGGCACGGGGCCGGCTGTCTCCGGATTTCCCGCGCAAGCGCTCACGACTAGCGAAAGGACTATCGCGGCACCGAATGATCGCAAAAGCCGCGAAATTGAAGAACTCACTTTACCCCCGAACAAACCCATACCCCCAAAGAAAGGCGCACCCTGAAACGTCTTATGCGATCTCATGATGACCACAAAGGCCATGCCTGGCTGGTGCTGCCACGCCTGCTCATAAGATCAAGACCTGAAGGCTCCGAGAAACCTACCCAAACCCTTGGCCGAAAGGCTGACAAACTTCCGTTAACGAACCCTTAGGCTTGGATGCACAGCCTCCAGCAATAACTATCGTTCCCCCTATCATAGCAGGCTGTGAATGACTAGTGACGAGGAGTCCGCTGCTGGCGTCCCTTTGCATCACTGTTGCTAAAATGCACCATTTCTCGCCTGGAGCGGCAATCTTCGCGCGTATCGGCGGGATTTAGCGGAGCGGTTGGGCTAGTTTGCTCGAATCGATGGATTTTCCTGATCGAGGTCCGGCTGCACGAGGCGCCGGTAGAGCGGCAGCATGACGGCGGGCAGCATGTACATCGGCAACTGTGCAACAGCGAAGTAGAGCACGACGTCGAAATCGGTCCCCGGCGGGAAGGCGGCCAGCAGCAGGCCCATGTTGCAATTGCCCGACACCAGCCCGACGGTCAGGGCGCGGCGCCGGCCGAGCCAGGAAAAGGCCAGGGCGCCGGCGATCTGCAGGACCGGATTGGCGATAAACGCGGCCAGCAGCCAGAGCGCCACGGTCATCGGCCGTTCGAGCAGGGTGGCCGTGACGCCGTCCATGATGGCCACCGCAAAGATGAGCATCACCGTCACCACCAGCCCGTCCAGGTGGGTGGCGATGCGGGGCAGGCGGTCGCGGCCGATCAAACGGCGGATCACCAGGGCGGCGGCGAAGGCCGCGGCGACCACGATGGACAGGCGGGTCATGAATTCGACGACGCCGATGTCGAGTTCCAGGCCAAGCAGCGCCAGCGCCAGCGGCGGCACCGTGAGCGGGGTCAGCAGGGTGGCGATCAAGGCGACCACCAGGGCCAGGGCACCGTCGAGGCCGAGAATCATGGCGATGGGGGCGGCGCTGAGGATCGGCGGTGCGGCGGCCATCAGCACCAGGGCGGTGGTCAGGGCGCCGGGCAGGGGCAGCAGCGCCAGCACCGCGGCCATGGCCAGGGGCGCGCCGATCAGCAGCCAGGCGGTGATCATCGCCGCAATCCAGGGCCGCCGTAAATAGGACTGCATCATCCGCCAGTCGATGCGCACCAGGGTCGCCGTCAGCAGCACGGCCACCGCCGGCGCCAGCAGCGGGCGCGCCAGCTCTGCAAGCGATGGCACTGCCAGGCCGAGGAAAACCCCGACGAAGAGGATCCAGGTGGCATGGCCCCCCAGGAAGGCAAGCACTCGGCCCATGGTTTCCCGCTACATTCAAATGCCGCCCTTGAAAATCCGGGGCCGCCACCCGCGACGGTAGAGCCTTATCGGGCGAGATGGAACCATCTAGCCGAATTGCGCCCGGCCGGCTTTGACCGTTCGGGCTCATGCTCTATCGTGCTGCGCCTGAGAACCCCTTTTTCGGGGCGGGGACAAAGGAACACAGGGAGCCGTCGCATGATCGAAGCGCCGTTCGACCGGCACCGCGCGGTCGTGCTGCCGGAATGGATCGACTACAACGGCCACATGAACGTGGCTTATTATCTGCTGGCTTTCGACAAGGCGACGGATGACTTTTTTGATCACGTCCATCTCGATACCGCCCATCGCGAGGCCACCGGCGGTTCCACCTTCGCCGGGGATATCCACCTGACCTATCAGCGTGAGGTGACGGAAGGGGACCCCTTGCGTATTACCACCCAGCTGCTCGGCTACGACGAGAAGCGTATCCGTTTCTTCAGCCGCATGTATCACGCCGAGCAGGGTTTTCTGGCGGCGACGATGGAATGCCTTACTCTCTATGTCGATCTGAAACATCGCAGGGTATCGACGTTTCCCGACCCCATCGCGGCGCGTCTGACCGAGGTCTTTGCCGCTCACCGCAGCCTGGCCCTGCCGCCGGAAGCAGGCAGGGTGATTGCCAAGCCGCTGCTGGCCTCGCCTTGATGGCGTGGTCGTGATGACGCGGCGATGAGATTTCCGTTGCTCACCGGGCCTGCGATGTTGATGCTTAGCCCCATGAATTTTGCGCGCCCCGGGCTTTTGGCCCTGATGATCCTGGCACTGGCCCCGGTTTCCGATGCCCTCGCCGCTTGCACCGACCCTCCTGCACCCGAGGTCAACTGGCGGCGTTGCGTGCTCGATGGCCTCGATCTCAAGGATGTCGACCTGAGCGCTGCGGAACTTCGCGACGCCAGCTTCTATCGTGCCGACTTGAGCGGCAGCCGTTTCGACAAGGTGACGGCGTTTCGCGCCAAGTTCGTTAACGCCTCGCTGGTCGATGCCGCTTTTCCGGAGGCCGACCTGCGCGAGACCGACTTCACCAAAGCCGACCTGACGAACGCCAGTCTCGTCGATGCGGACCTGCGTCGGGCTCGGCTTTTTAAGGCGGTCCTGCGTGGCGCGGATCTCACCGGCGCGAAGCTGGCTGGGGCGGACCTGGCCCGCACGGATCTCTCCGGCGCCACCTGGACCGACGGCAAGCGGATCTGCGGCGAAGGTTCCATCGGCCGCTGCAACTAGAGCCTTTTTCTAGAGGCTCCGCCCCAACACCAGGTCAAAGCGGCCGACCTCGACCCCCGGCCCGATCTCCGGCGCGGCTTTGAAGGCGACCGTGATGCTGTCACGCGCCGCGGGATCGCGGATTGCCCGATAGAGGAAGTCGCGTTCGTTGAGGGGATGGCCGGCCAGGTACATCTGGGTGGTCAGCCGTTCGACACCGGGCCCGGAAACTGCGAAGTGGATGTGCGGTGTGCGTCCGGGATAGGGCACCGGCATGATGGTGCGAAAGGCGTAGTGGCCTTCGGCATCCAAAAGGGCGCGGCCGAAGCCTTGGAAGTTCGGATCGGCGTTGCCGCCGCGGTCGCCCGGGTGGTGATAGCGGCCGAAGGCATCGCACTGCCAGATCTCGACCTGCCCCCCGGCCAGCGGACTTCCCCGGTCGTCACGGACCTGTCCGACGACCTGGATCACCTTGCCGGCTGCAGGCTGCGGCCGGCCGGCCACCTGCACCAGGTTCTGATCGGAATCCGCTGGAAGCTCGAGAGGATAGAAGGGGCCTTCGGTTTGCCGTGGCGTCGGCACTGCCGCCGCCAGGAGAGGCGATCCCAGCTGCAGGCCCAGAGCTGCGGCGCCGGCGCCGGCCGCCAGGGAGGCGCCCAGGAAACCGCGCCGCCGGATGAGTGTCCTTCGTTCCATCATCGCCCTTCCTGCCTCGCTCCTGGCCCCACAGATGATGTGGGCGCGCGCCGAGGACGGGACAACTTCACGATTTTGCGAGCCCGAGGCCGGTCCGCTGCGTTAAGGACTCCTGGCTGGCTTCCTGTCTATAGTGCTGTAGGTGGTTTCGCGATTCGCGGCATCTCCGCGTCTGCGGGGCGAATATGTTTTTGAGAATACCCTGGTCTTGAGATCGCAATGAGGTTCCCTGCCTTCCCGGCCCTCTGGTTTATCGCTCTGCGCGGCGTCGTCTCGGCGCAAGGCTGTCCGCTATGATCCGGGCACGCAGGCTGCGCCGTCGGGTCCGGGTCTCTCTGCTGCGTTTCGGGCGCAACGATCAAGTGGTGCTGTCGGTTCTGGCGGTGGTCATCGGCGCGGCCGCCGGTGGTGGCGCCATCGCCTTTCGCGACGCCATCAGCGGCATTCAGTGGCTGACCTACGGTTTCAGCAGCGAGAACGTGGCCACCCTGGCGGCCAACCTGCCCTGGTGGCAGCTGGTGCTGACCCCCGCCGCCGGCGGTCTGCTGATCGGGCTTTTCATTCGCTACATGATGCCCGACGGCCGGCCCCAATCGGTCTCGCACGTCATCGAGGCTTCGGCCTTGAACGACGCCCGCATGTCGCTGACCGTGGGAATCAGCTCTGCCTTGGCGAGCGCCGCCTCGATCGGCGTCGGGGCGTCGGTCGGCCGCGAAGGCCCGGTGGTCCACCTCGGCGCGTCGCTCGGCGCCTGGGCGGCCAAGCGCCTGCACCTCGGCCGTGTGCTGGCCCGCACGCTGTTGGGCTGCGGCGTGGCGGCCGGCGTCGCCGCTTCCTTCAACGCGCCCATCGCCGGTTCCTTCTTCGCGCTGGAAGTCGTGGTCGGGCACTATGCGCTCTCGGCCTTTGCGCCCATCGTCATCGCCTCGGTGACAGGCACCTTGATCAGCCGCGCGCGCTATGGCGATTTCCCCGCCTTCATCCTGCCGGAAAACTGGTCGATCGTCTCTTTCTGGGAGTTTCCGGCCTTCGCCATCCTCGGTCTGGTGTCGGCGCTGGCGGCGATCCTCTTCATGTGGTCGATCATGTTCACCGAGGATTTCGTTGCCAAGCTGCCGATCCCGCCCTGGTCGCGTCCGGCTTTCGCCGGGATCCTGCTCGGACTCATCGCCCTGGCTTTCCCGCAGGTGCTCGGCGTGGGCTACGAAGCGACCGACGCGGCCCTGTCCGACAGCTATCCGCTGTGGCTGCTGTTCGCGCTGATCGTCGCCAAGACCGCGGCCACGGCGATCTGTCTGGGCAGCGGCTTCGCCGGCGGAGTCTTTTCGCCGTCTCTGTTCATCGGCGCCATGGTCGGCGGCGCGTACGGATTTCTGGCAACGCACGCTTTTCCGGATCTTTCTTCGGGCCATGGCGCCTACACCATAATCGGCATGGGTGCGGTCGCCGGTGCGGTGCTGGGGGCGCCGATCTCGACCATCCTGATGATCTTCGAGATGACCAACGACTACGAACTGACCATCGCGGTCATGCTGGCCACGGTGATCGCCAGCATCGTGACGCAGCAGGTCCACAGCCGATCGTTCTTTGCCTGGCAGCTAAAGAGGCGCGGGGTGTCGATCCGCGGCGGGCACCAGACCGGGCTGATGCGCCGTGTGAAGGTCTCCTCGGTCATGGACCACCGCTACTCTTCGGTCGTGCCGGAAACGCCCATAGCGCAGGTGCGCCTGAAGCTGCAGGCCGCGCCCTGGGGCGAGCTTTTCGTAGTCGACGAGGAAGGCGCGCTCTGCGGTGTCATCACCTATGCCGACCTGCACGAAGCAGCTTTCGATACCAGCCACGATTCGGAACTGATCGCCGCCAACGTGGCGCGCAGCGTGCCGGCGGCTCTGCTGATCGGCGACCACCTGGAGGCCGCGGTGAAGGTCTTCAACCTGACCGGCGAGCCGCATGTGCCCGTGGTGGCGGATAAGAAGTCGATGGTGATGCGGGGCCTGGTGCACGAGCACGAGGTGATGCTGGCCTATCAGCGGGCGCTGAACCAGGCCCGCGCCGAGGAGAGGGGCGAGGCTTCCTCGCGCTCGGTGCGGCGGCCCTAGGTTTCTCTAATAAGTCGGGTTGAGCTTCAGATAGTCGTAGCGGTCGCCGGAGGTGATTTTCACTTCGCGCGAACCCTGCGCGCTGTCCAACAGGGTCAGCGGCACCTCGACCCCTGCGTCGCCCAGGGCCCAGACCGCGCGATAGAACTCGGCCAGGGTGGAGACGCTGTGGCCGCCCACGGAGATGACGATGGCGTTCGCGCTGACTCCGGCCTTGGCGGCCGGTCCGCCGGGGGCGACCCGGTTGATCACCACATGGCCGCGCATTTCCTGGGAATAGAGGCCGAGCCAGGGGCGGGCCGGCTGGGCCGAGCGCCCCTTGAGCTTCAGGTCCTCGAAGATCGGCTTCAGGGCGGAGATCGGCACAAACATGTTGCCGGGAAAGGTTTCGCCGGGTTCGGCAGCGTCCGCGACGATCAGCGAGCCGATGCCGAGCAGCCGCCCGTCGGCGCCGATCAGCGCCGCGCCGCCGAAGCTGCGATAGGGTGGGGCGGTGAAGATGGCGTCGGGCAGCAGATATTCCCAGTAGCCGGCGAAATCGCGGCGCGAGACCACCATGGCCGCGCTGGGGCCGTCGGGACCGGCGACCAGGACCTTGGTTTTTTCCGGCAGCGCTGTGGAGTCGCTCAGCTCGATGGGCGTCGCCTTCAGCCGGGTCACCGGGCGCAGCAGCCCGAAGCCGGTTTCGTAGTCGTAGGCCACCACGTCGGCCGGCACCACGCTGCCGTCCTGCTCGACGATTTCCGCCTGCACCGCTTCCATGATCAGGTAGCCGATGGTGAGGACCAGGCCGTCCTCGCCGATCACCACGCCGCCGCCTTCGCGCTCGGTGCCCAGGGTCTGGGCGGTGCGGGCCGAGGGCGGCACCTCGGCGCGCACGCCGACCACCGCATTCAGGGGGTTGGGCCCGCCCTGGGCCTGAGCCGGCCCGGACAGGCTGAGGGCGCCGAAAACGCAGAGGAGAGTGAGACCGTAGGCTGCAAGAGACCGGGATCTGAGAGATTGGCCCCCGGCCGGGGCGGAAAACATCTTCGTCATGCCGCTCTCCTGAGTCTTGCGGCGCTATTCCCAGCTGGAGCAGTTATACCGCAGTTATCGAACTAGCGCAGCCGGCGGCTATGTCCAGGGGGCCTAGTCCTCCAGCAAACTAACACCTTGGCGATGCGGCAGCGGTTCCTTGCCGACCACCTTGGCCAGCACCATGCCGGGGCGGACGTAGCGGTGGGCGCGCAGCGACAGCACCAGGCCGCTGGCGTGGGTGGTGACCGGTGTGCGGGCGGCTGCGGGTTCCTGGGTCGGGTCGACGATCCAGGCGATGACGTCGCCGGCGGCGGCCTGCTGGCCCAGTTCCACCGCATAGGCCACCACGCCGCCGACCGGGCTGCGCACCGTATCCGTGGCGTCGAGGCGGGTGGCGTCGCAGAGCGCGGCGGGCGGCGGCGGCGGGTCGCCGGCGACGGCGCCCCAGCGCTGCAGGCTGTGGAACAGGCCCTGGGCATCCTCCCTGGCGGTGGCGTCCTCGACATCGGAGCGTCCGCGCAGTTCCACCGTGCCGGAAAGGCAGGCTGGCGGGATCGGGTGCTCGGGGAAGCGCTCGGCGAGCCTTGTCCAGGGCGTGGAGAAGGCCTCGTCGAAGGAGTTGCCGCCCGAGTCGCCGGCCAGCAGCACCGCCCGGCAGCCCAGGTCGGCGGCCAGCTCGGCGCCCTGTGGCCAGTGTGCCGGGATCAGGAAGAGGTGCATCAGCGCCTGGTCGTCGCAGTGCAGGTCCAGCACCACGTCGGCGTCCGCCGCCAGGCGGGCAAGGGTCAGGCGCAGCGACAGCAGCTC
>PJEL010001306.1_pt1 | contig 25790 bp, 15 predicted proteins | sample 1853271 | NCBI WGS metagenome assembly PJEL01 (sample SAMN08108733, study PRJNA415343) | Invertebrate metagenome, whole genome shotgun sequencing project. | host: Globobulimina | place: Sweden: Gullmar Fjord | collected 2015-08
AAGGCTTTACCTTCCAGGCAGTTGCTTTTGTAACTGTCGATGGGCAGGCCTCTGATCTGTCCTGCAGGCCGAAATCGGTAGCCATAGATGCGCCCAGTGGTTAGCAACTCGTTTAAAAATTCAGGGGCCAGGGTGTCATGCCATTTTTCAGGTATATAGCGAAGTGCGTTTTTTAACGCCAATTCAATCTCACTGTCTGACAGCAGAAGATCCCGCTTTGGTGCCCGCCTGATACCTGTTTCGAAATTCGGATATTCAGGTAGCGAAGTGAACAGTCTGTCCAAAGAGATCATCTGTGATTTTGAGATCTGATCGTTTTTATTCATAAGTTGTCTCCAAAATGTCTTGACAGATAGTGGTATGTATATAAAACTGAGATATCACTGAAATACTGAATATTTTTGTTAATACATTATAAATACTGGAATATTCAAAAAATTGTAGACTTATTAAGTTGTATATACAACTACTTTTCAGCCTTGTCAAGATGAAAGAAAACCGAGAGGGAGAATCCGCCCCCTGGCCGTTATATTTACAGGTCAAAAATCTGATTTTAAGGCGTATCAAATCAGGTCATTGGTCGCCGGAATCCCGCATCCCTTCTGAAAATGAGTTGGTGGCATCTTTGGGGATATCTCGGATGACAGTCAATCGAGCACTCCGTGAGTTGACGGCAGAAGGGCTTCTGGTTCGGCGCAGGGGAGCAGGAACCTTTGTGGCGCCTCGGGAATCACAATTTGCATTGTTGGAGGTTCGAAATATTGCTGAAGAAATTGTGGCCCGGGGTGGGGAACACAGCAGTGATGTCCATCTTCTCGCCCGGGAAGCAGCACCTGCCGATATTGCCGAAACAATGGGAGTGAAAACAGGTGCGACGGTGTTTCATTCCATTATCGTTCATCGCGATCAAGGGTCTCCGGTGCAGCTAGCCAATCGCTATGTCAATCCGGAGGTGGCGCCAGAATTTCTTGAGCAGGATTTTACAGTGATCACCCCCAGTGAGTATCTAATGAAAGTGGCAGCCATCACCGAGGTTGAGCATGTCATTGAAGCGACCATGCCGGATGAGGAGACCAGAGCACTACTGGAAATCGACGAAAATGAACCGTGCCTGTTGCTGAATAGAATTACCTGGAGTCAACAGGTGGTTGCCACTTGTAACCGATTTTTCTACCCGGGAAACCGCTTTCGCATTGGTAGCCGCTTCAAACCGGGTTCAATTGCGGACCAGTTGCCGGTGTAAATTTATGAAGAAAGTCGGGCGCAACGAAGAATGAAAAAACGCTGTTTAAAACCCGTGTCAGGTATGAACCCTTTTCAGTCAGAGACTCGTTTAAAGATGATCCAGGACTCATTGCGCTGAAATCCCAAACTCGCTTTGCTCAGACAGAGGGATTTCTATCGCTTCATTTCGTCAGGATCATCTAAAAACTCGTCTAATCGTCTGAAAAAGGTTCACACCGGACACTCCTGAACATTTTTATTATTCTTTTTCAGACATAATCATGAATTTAGAAGAGCTTTTTAAAGGGGTCACTGCACCTGATCCGGAACTGTTTTTTAAGTCTCTGGATCCCAACGATCTCAGGCTTGGAACAATGGTGGAAACGGAGCCGGCTGCCTATCAGGCTGCAAAGTTTGTGATTATTAGTTGTTCTCAGGACATCGGAGTGGCTAGAAACCATGGTCGTGTAGGAGCAGCTCATGCACCAGAGTTTATCCGTCGGTCATTTTATAAGCTGGCCGCTCCTGTTTCACTTCAACGGGGGGATCTGTTCGATCTTGGTGATACTCTCATTGACGGTTCCCTTGAAGATATTCAAACCCACCACTACGAGGTCGTTAGACAACTTGTCAGGGATGGTAAGCGAATCCTGATGTTAGGCGGGGGAAATGATCTCTCTTATCCTGATGTTAAGGCGCTACAGTCAGTATTGCCTGATCTGACTGCCGTGAATATTGATGCTCATTTGGATATTCGGGAGAATGCCCGGCGGAATAGCGGCACACCCTATCGTCAACTTTTAGAAGAAGATATTATACAGAAGCAGCGATTTTTTGAAATCGGGTTTCAGTCCCATGCCAATTCTGCTTTTTATCTGCAACAGGCAGCGGACTGGGAAATCAATATGATCTCTTTAGATGAGTTGACCCGCTCATCGGTGACTGACTGTTTGACGAACAGAATGGTTGATAATAGTCAGGTTGCACTTTTCTTAGGATTTGATATGGACTCTGTCAAAGCGGCGGATGCTCCTGGTGTGAGTGCCCCCTCGCCGACGGGTTTGAGTGCGGAACAGGCCAGAGAGGTGGTCTCTTTTTTTTCCACACGGATTCCAGCCAGAATGTTGGAGATCACAGAGGTGAATCCAACATATGATATCGATAACCGCACAGCCAAATTGGCTGCGATTTTGATGGTGACGTTTTTAGCAGCATAGTGAAATGTGCCCCTTGGTTCAGGCTAGGGGTGAAATGTTACATAATATTCTGCGAAGCGCCATGATCAATCTGTCATTGAACTCATTCTCGACGACCATCCATGGTCGTCTTCCGAGGACGGTCGCTGACTTCGCCATCCCGGCGAAGCTTAACCGCTTCCAATCCGTTCAATAACAGACCGACCATGACTTCGGAAAGATATCTATTTGTGTAACCTTAAAGTATGCGCCCAGTATGTGATTAGTCATAAATATTTTCTAATTGGAAACCAGCAGTCAGGACTTGCAGATGGACATTAATCTTCAGCACGATCAGGATATCAATCTCGAACAAATTTCGGCGGTTGGAGACAGACGGGCGAAAATCAAACTTGACCCGAATACCGCAATGCTTCTGCGTGAAAGAAGGAATCAACTGGAGCAGTATATCTCGGATCAGGATTATCCGGCATATGGGTTTAATCGAGGATTTGGGCATAACGTGGATCTCGCAGTCGGACATGATCTGTTGCCTGATTTGCAGAAAAACCTGATTATTTCCCATGCTGTGGGTTTGGGAGATCCCATTCCAGATCCTCTTGTACGGTATATAATGTTTTTTCGAGCTCAATCCCTTTGTCGAGGATACAGCGGCGTTCGCCCCGAACTGGTGGAACAGCTGATTCAAATGTTGAATCATGATATCCTGCCCCTGGTTCCTGAAATGGGATCGGTGGGTGCCAGTGGAGATCTGGCTCCCCTTTCGCATGTCGCGTTGGCATTGATTGGCGAAGGAAAGGTCAAGTATCAGGGTCGGATTATGAAATCGGTAACCGCTCTCCGGAAGGTAGGAATGAAACCGATCAAGCTGGAGATGAAAGAAGGATTGGCTCTGAATAACGGCATTCAGTTTATGTCGGCTATCGGCATGTTTTGTTGCCAGCAGATGCAGATATACTTGAAAACAGCGTGTATTCATACGGCCATGACAGCTCAGGTCATGTTGGCGACAGAGGAGCCGTTTCGGGCAGACCTTCATCGACTCAGACCCCATCCGGGATCTCTAAAAACGGCGCGCTGGATTTATGATCTGATGAAGGATTCGCCGCTGCGGGAGGCTCACCGTGAGTACCGGATTGATGGTGAGATTCAGGATCCCTATAATCTACGCTGTGCAGCCCAGATTCTGGGACCTTGCGCAGAACTGATTGATGAATGCGAAACGGCCTTGTTGAGAGAAGTAAACAGTGTGACGGATAATCCGATCATTCTGCCAGCGGGAAATACAAATGGCTGGGATCCTGCCGATCCATATTATGGGCAACCGGTTGACATTGTTTCAGGTGGCCATTTTCACGGAATGCCAATAGCGGTACGAATCTATAATCTCCTGCAGGCAATGGGCATCATGGCCGGTTTAACCAACCAGCGCTGTGCACGGTTTGTTGATGGAAACCGGAATAAAGGGCTGGGGCGGGATCTCAAATGGCCTGAGCTGCCGGATCAACTGAAGGCTATCTCGAGTGCCATGATGATGCCCGAGTATAGTTCTGCTGCTTTGGCTAACGCTATCTGGGGAGAAGCGATGCCCAACCACCTCTTTAACATTTCCACCAATTCAGGGCAGGAAGATCATGTCAGCATGGGATCGGGATTGGCAATCCGGGTTATGAAAGCGCTTCCGAAGATGGGGCATATTCTAGCCATTGAGATGGCTTATATCGTCCAGGCGGCTGCTATTCGCAAGCAGCTGGATCACATCCCTTCCCGCGCCCCGGTATATGAAGAGGTGAAGCAAAAACTGGCAGACATAGAGTTGGAACTCCAGGAATTAAAGATCCCTTTCTCTTTGAATCTTCAGGTTCAGGAGCAATACCCGATTGATCCGGAACAGAGAAAGCTGAACCCTGTGGGGGAAAAAATACTGGCTGAAATGACCAACGTTTTCCCACCCGTCAAAAAAGATACAATCTTATCTGATCGGCTACAAGCCCTGGCTGAGATCATTTCAGCTGGCGAAGTGGTAGATCTGGCGGCTTCTGAAATCTCATTTCATTAAACGGGACAAAATTAGTTTTTAGAATTCGGATTGTAACGTTTCAGTTCGCCGTTTCCCTGATATACAACCAATGGTGATGATGCGGATAATCGGTTGGTTTCGAGTCAGGGAAGTTGTTTCTACCATGCTGGTTTATTCCAGAATTTAAAGACTTTCAACAGCACGATAAGCACCACCATTGTGGCAAAATGAACCATAAATCCCGTTAAAGCACCAAAGACCGGTAAGGGATAACCGACGAAGAGCATATGGAGTCCAAATGGGATTGCAAAGATATTCATTAATCCCATTTCCAACGCCACCGGTGTTTTAAACTGAGGATCCACAATTCTGAGCAGCAGTAGGCCCGTAGCCGCTGTACCGGTGCAATAACCCAACATGGCCAAAGATCTTTCCAGGGGATAGCTCCCGTTTCTTTTCCCAAAATAGGTGATAAAATAAAAGGTCAAAACAGCTGCAACTACACACATCAAGGTAATAGGAATAATATAAATCCAGACAGTCGCTATCTTAACCGCCATCATGGTGGCGACGATCATGAAATCAACGGTTGTCCCTGTAAGCCGCCGCTGCACATTATTATCAATAATATGTGAGATTTTTAATCTACTTAATATCACCCGTACGATCATGCCGTTGATCATGCCCAAAAAGAAAGTCATGCCGTAGCCCATCGGCTTGATAACTTTCGGCAACACCATCTCAAAAAGTCCGGCTTCAAAAAAGGTCAGTAAATAAATACCCAGTATAATGGCCAATTGAAAGGCGAAGGTATCAATGTTGGAAGCATGCATGGTTTGTTTACCGGCTTCCAACCCTTCATCTTTATTGGCAATGCCCACCCGAAAATCATTAGCAATTTCCCCGGAAGCATTAGCGGCCAAACCTTTTTTTAATCCCCAATTCGCCAGAGGGACGCCGAAGGCAGCGGCAACAAAAAAACCGACAGCCGCAAAGGTCAGACCAATGGAAACCGCATTAGGAATTTTATAAGCGGACTGCCAGACAGAAGCCAGGTTAACGGCCTGCCCAGGCCCCTGGGTAAACCCGACTCCAAGGAGAGTCCCTACTCCCTCCCAGATTGGAGGCAAGACTTTATTGAGGCCAAATAAAATCCCCATGCCGGTTACTGTCTGAATATTTGAGCAAATAATAAAGATAAGCGCCATCCAGAGGCCGCCCCTGAAAATAACCTTTCTTGATGTACTGTCATTGGTTTTTGCATCGGTTCCTGTTAACCCAATGGAAATAAAGCCAATCGTAAAAAGATGAAGTGCAATAACAGTGAAGGTTTCATGGGTAACAGCAACCCATCCGGCGTTGATAAGGATGAAGCCAATAACGCCACCGATCAGAGAAGCCGGGAACAGTAGCGTTTGAAATATTTTAATTTTTGCTCTGAGTAGAACTCCCAGTAGCAACATCAGGGATATCCAGCCAAGGGGTCCGAATAAAGGCATAAAGGTTTTTGCTAACAACATAACACATCTCCGTTGGTCTTCTCGTTTGAAATTGTGGGGTATATAATCTGACTCTGTTATCTTCATTCGCTGAAGAAGGTAATTCTTAACCCAATAATTTCTTCACCAATTTCAACTTGTTTTTAAAGGGTGGGTAGCGAAAAGGGTTGTCGATGGCGAATGAATTCGTGAGCACGCTTTTGTAATGTGAAAATGCGTCAAAGCCCGCTTTCCCATGGTAATTTCCCATGCCGCTTTCACCCACACCGCCAAAAGGCAGATATGGTGTTGCCAGATGAATGAGTGTATCGTTGATGCACCCACCACCATAAGAAATTTGCTCTATCACCTGTTCCTGAACCGATCTGTTTTTCGAAAACAGGTATAGTGCCAGAGGTTTCGGTCGGTTGTTCACGGCTTGTATGACCTCAGAAATATTGTCAAATTCAAGCAGTGGCAGAACGGGCCCGAAGATCTCCTCCTGCATGATGGGATCATCCCAGCCAACCTGGTCAATCAACGTAGGTGAGATGTATCGGGCTTCCAGATTGCTGTCTCCGCCAACAATGATCCGTCCACGATCCAGAAAGCCTATGAGTCGCTCAAAATGCCTTTTACTAATAATACGGGGGTAATCTGGATGATTCTCGGGTTTCTCGCCATAAAAACGAGTGAGTTGTTTTCGGAATTCATTAATAAATTGTTCCTTTATGTCACGGTGGACAAGCAGATAATCGGGGGCAATGCAGGTCTGTCCGGCGTTGATGAACTTTCCTGAGGCGATTCTTTTGGCAGCCAGACGAATATCCACTTGTTTATCGACAATAGCAGGGCTTTTCCCACCGAGCTCCAGGATCACAGGGGTAAGATGTTTGGCGGCAGCGCCCATGACAATCTTTCCAACAGGCACACTACCTGTGAAGAAAATACAATCGAATTTTTCATTCAATAAAGCCTGGCTAACCTCAGTCGCACCCTCGACGACGGTAATATAACCCTGGTCAAACTCCTCGCGAATGATTTCCGCCAATAATCGGGAGGTGTGTATTGAATACTCTGACGGTTTAATTACAGCACAATTACCTGCTGCAATTGCTCCGATCAATGGAGAAATGGCCAGCTGAAATGGATAGTTCCAGGGGGCGATGATCAGTGAAACACCATAAGGTTCAGGGTAAATGTGACTGGACGCCGGGAAATGTACCAGCGGTGTCGGTACCTTCTTTGGCTTTGACCAGCTCTTGAAGTTTTTCAGGCAAAACTTGATCTCTTCCAGTAAGAGGCTGTTTTCAGTCAGATAAGATTCATAGGGGGATTTGCCAAGATCCTCTGCCAAAGCCTGAAAGATCCTGCTTTCGTTTTTAACAATAACCTGTTTGAGACTGCTGAGCTGCTTTTTTCTGAACGCTATTGGCCGGGTTTGGCCACTACGGAAAAATTCACGCTGCTGTACCAACAGTTCTTTGATATCTGTCATAAAATCCTTGTTGAAAACGATTTCACCAGCAGTGCCTGGTATTGTTCTGTCTGCTTGAACCGGTCTTTTTTGTTTTACTTGGTTGCGTCATCAAATTTTGCGGCCAGGATAAAATCACTTTCAGTCAGTCCATCAATCTTGTGGGTGAATATAGTCACCTTAACCAGACCCCATCTCAATTCGATATCTGGATGGTGAGCCTGAGTTTCTGCAATATTCCCAATAATATTGGTAAATTCCAGTGCTTCTTTGAAGTTACTGAACTGATACAATCTTTCCAAATGATGTTCTTCAACTACCTGCCACCGGTCGCTAAGTCCGGCACGGAGGTCCTTCAAAACATCCCCTTTTAAAGCAGGAACACCCCCCTGACAGGCTATGCATTCCAATTTTGCTAGTTCAAGCATCTCAATACCTTTTGTTAGTTCAATGTCATTGACTTAAGCAGTAAATTCCCCCTTTCGAAGGGGGTCAGGGGGATGTTGAATTATGAAACAGAAAATTACAACATCCCCCTAGCCCCATAAGCGCTAAGTTGTTTTAACTGATAACTCTCTATCACCTGTCATTCCTGCGAAAGCAGGAATCTAGTGGATATCACACTGGATTCCGGCTCGGAGGCCGGAATGACAAGCTTTACGAATTTTAGAGACAAACAATTTAGCGCTTATGCCCCCTAGCCCCCTTCAAATGGGGACTTGAAAAGCAAAATGGTTCTTAAGTTAATGACATTGGTTGTTAATTAATATTGAAAATTCAGTTAACAGGAATTTCTGCAAATTAAAGGCCTTCTGATGCAACCGGGGGGAAAGCATTTGAGACTGTATGCTGCGACATGGTAGCAGACTAATTTGGCGAGAGTCAGGTGCGGAGAAAAAACTGCATCTTCAAATATTCTGAGAAAAAATCCTCTTTTCTGGTCAGCCAGGGAGTGGTATAATATTCTCATACAAAGACCCGGGATTCTCGGATTTATCAATTGAAAATAAACAGAGCTTCGTTTAGACAAATTAAACTATGACGCCATACGCTAATTATCTCAGAAATAGATTTGTAAAGTTGATTGTCCGTTTACCCTTCCAGGTATTGCTGTTGTTGCAGAATTCTGAACGACCGGAAGATGAAGATGAAGATGAAGATGAAGGAGAAGGAGAAGGGATTCCTGAAGAAGAGAAAGAGGCACTCACACGGAATGTGACTGAATTAATTGCAAACCGGAAGACGTTTCAAAGTAAATATGTGAAGCAGATATTCAAGATGGTTAAAACACAACTTCCAACCCTGGTTTCAGAGTACACCTCCGGTGTCACCATCGGCGATCTGAAAGAGATTGAAAAAACGGTCAAGTTGATCGGGCAGTTGCTAACCTTGAATGAAATTAATGATCTAATTGTTGATTTCACCGCCTTCGTCGAAGATGTGGCAGACCATCTTTTAGATTCCGGTCAACTAACCTCGTCTGGAGGCTGTAAAAAGTTAACTGAAGGACTCAAGCAGCTTTACCTGAAATGCGCCTCTCCGACGAAATCACTGAATGACCTGCTGACGGAACTATCGTTTCAAGTTTTTTTTCTGGTGGCTAATGCAGACGATGTCGTTGACAAGAACGAACGTGCCGGGTTTCAAAGGATTCTCAAGGACAGAGAGTGGTGCCAGGGCGATTTTTCGGGGTTGTGTTTCGCAAAAACTGAATATTCCTACGATGATCTTTATGCTCAACTCTCGGGTAAGAAATTGAAAATTGACATGAAAGAGGTCAAACGGACGTTGCGAATTACCGACCAGCTGTTCAAAGTCAAAGAGGTCAATTTGCTGAAGATGGATCTTTACCGCTTATCCAAAGATATAGCCAAAGCATCCGGTGGAATTGGGGGACTTGGCGCAATCAGCAAGCAGGAGAAAATTGTCCTGGACTTGCTGGAATCTTACCTTGGAGATCTCGCGGCAATGCAGACATCGATCTCGTCTCGACAAACAAACCATGTGGCAAGTCTGATGGGTGGCGATGGGGAAGATCAGACAAACGGCAGTGCAACACAACAAACAATAGCTTATTCAGGTAATGGGGATTTTACTGTGATTCTTAATCCGACTGTTGCTGTTTCGGTTATAGTTGATAACAGGGAGATCCCGGCAAAGGTATTGTCCATGGCAAATAATGGGGTCCAGTGCCAGGTAGATCTGAGTGAAGGATATGTGGACTTTGTCAAAGGGGTAGTCCTGGACCTGACTGTCGATCCCGGGACTGAAGAGCAGAAGATTGAGAAAATCCGTTGCAAACCCACCCGTATCACTATGCTGAAATGGGATGAACAGCGGAACCCAACCTGTTTTAAGATTGATTGGACTTTTTTCGGCCTGGCACCTGAGAAGAAGAAGATTCTTGATGATTATATCGATAGGATTTCAGAGATCGTTAACAAATAACTTCACATAATCTGTTTGCAAAAGTCCTAAAAGCTGGACATTTTGCAGATAGAATGTGTCAGCAACGTGTTTCCTTTTCACCGATTGGAAACACTTGACTAATTTATGAGCCGAACCATAGTTAATCGCTGACGACCGTCCTTGATGGGGGTTATTTCAAGGTGAATGACGATGATTAAGATTGCTGTCCTGCATGAAACCCTTCAAGCATTACCCTATTCGTAGGGCAACACCACACTGAATGTCATGCCCTGACCTTGATTATTCGTTGCCCAGATTTTCCCCTGATGTGCGTTGAGAATCTCCTGGCAAATTGCCAGGCCTAAGCCCGTACCCCCAACTTTTGATTTAGGTTTACTGCTTTGGATAAACTTATCGAAAATGGTATCAAGCTCACTTTCAAGTATACCAATTCCCTCATCTTTGATTCTGATTCTCAGAGCGGAAACTGTTTTTTTATCCGTTAGCCCTTTCTCGACAGTCAGTTCTTGCGGGTCAAATGAAATGGTGATCGATTTACCGGCAGGTGTGAATTTTACTGCATTTGACACTAGATTACGGAAAACCTGGCCGATTTTCAACTCATCACATGAAACGGTTGTTGGACGCTCGGTTGTTTGCATCTTAAGTGAAATTGATTTTTCTTCAGCGGCAAGGGAGAATTCGTCGATCAGATATTTAACGATCAACGCCAGGTTGGTTTTTTTCATCTGATAATCCATCCGGCCCGATTCAAGTTTTGACAGGTCTAGAAGATCGTTTAATAGTGATAACAGCCTTCCCCCTGTGAGTCGTATTCGGGAAAAATAGTCCAATAGTTTTTCCTTGTCGACTCTATCTATTTTATCAATTCCGAATTTTGAGTAGGAGAGAATATGATGCATTGGTGTGCGGAGCTCATGGGAAATATTGGCTAGAAATTCGCTTTTGAGTTTGTTGGCGATTTCCGCTTCTTCCTTGGCTTTTTTGTAGTCTGTCGTTCGTTCATCGACCTTTTTCTCGAGTTGTTCGTTGGCTCTTTGAAGTGCCTCTTCAACCTGTTTACGTTCAGATATATTACGAATCAGACCATCATAAGAGATGAGCAACCCGTCTTCATTAAATTCCGGAACAATAGAACTGACGACCCAACATACCTGACCATCTTTCCTGATGATTCTGTGTTCGAAAGGGTCTACAGCATCAGTACGCAAGATATTCTCCGCCTGTTGCTGTACCCATTCGCGGTCTTCTTGCTTGATGATATTGAACCATAGATAAGGGTCAGCGTGAAATTCCTCACGTGTGTACCCTGTTACCGCAAAGCATGTCTCGCTGTGCTCTGTTTCAACCGCCATGCCATCCTTCACACGGACGGTATAGATATAATCGGTCACGGCTTTGGTTATTCGTTGATAGCGTTCATCACTTTTCCGCACTGCTTCTGCTGCCTGTTTACGTTCAATATCAACTTTCGAAATATACAGTGCCATCTCAATCGCAACTTTTAGATCTCGATCCTGGATAGGTTTGAGAAGGTAACCGTATGGCAATATTAGTTTGGCTCGATCCAGTCTTTCTTCGTTTGAATACGAAGTCAGAAAAATGATGGGAGTATCCGTTTCAGACCGAATCTGACTGGCTGCTTGAATACCATCCATCTCGTTTCTTAAATGGATGTCCATTAAAACAAGATCGGGTTTTTCGATCCTTGAAATTTCTATCGCTTGCTCACCTGTATCAGTGATAGCGATGACAGAATATCCGAACCTGTCCAAGGTTCTTTGTATATCCAATGCCACAACAGCTTCATCTTCAACAATTAGTATGTTTGCCGCCATTTTCTCAAAGACCTGTCTATGGTTTCATCAAAATGGCGGACACACTTTCGTTTTTGCCTGCTATATAAAAGCGCATCATGAAGAATCCAGGTGATATCAAAATTGAGTTTTTTCGATCAGATGTATGGCTATCTCTGCCATTTTATTCATTTCCGGTTTGGAAACTTGAAAGTCTGCCTTGACTGATTCCCCTTTATGTCTTAATTCAGCCGTAATGATTGAAGAGTATAAAATAACCGGCAGCATCTGTAGATCAGGATCTTCTTTGATATTTTTAGTCAGTGTAAATCCGTCAAGCAGTGGCATTTCGATGTCAGAAATTACGATATCAATATACTCTCTGATATCCTTCTCTTCGTTTTTTGCCTGATCCTTTAAGTTCATGAGATACTGATACGCTTCTTCTCCATTATCCACGATTTTTGCTTGAAAATTGGAGTGGGTCAGGTTTTTTTCCAGCATTTTTCTAATGGTTGGGGAATCATCAGCGACCAGGGCCCTATATGTTTCGGATGCTCTAACAGATGTTTTCCATGCTTTTTCAGCCGACCTCGGATTGAGATCGGAGACTATGTGTTCGAGGTCCAAAAGCTGAACGAAATATTCTCCAGTATCCACCATGCCGATGATGGACTTTGTGTTCATATGACGAATGAACTTCCCGGGTGGAATCAGATCCTTCCAGGTGAGCCTGTGAATTTTATCAACGCCAGATACCAAAAAACCCTGTATGGATTGGCTGAACTCGGTGACGATAATATTCTCATGATCATGCCTTTTCCGCTCTATGCCCAACCAGACGCTTAAATCGAGTACCGGCAATACATGATCTCGTAGTGGGATGGTTCCTAAAAAACAGGGATTGACTGCGTAGTCTTTCCCTTCCAGGTTCAAGGATTCTATTACTTCCACAACCTTGGCAACATTCAGGCCGAAAAAAATCCGCTCTTGATCGCAGCCGTCTTTCGCAGCCTCATCGATATAAAACTCCAACATTTCAAACTCATTGGTCCCTGTTTCCAGGAGAATTTCTTGTTTGCCCATTTGTTGTCTCGCTTAAATTGGACCAACCGCTTGGTCTGGCGATCTTAGAAGTTTCGCTGGGTTCGCTTTATCAATCGAGCATTCTCGAATCAATAGACTTACTGGAAGTGAAATTTCCCTGAATGGTCAATTTTAGTATGACAAAATAAAGGAATGCGCTTGATGCACTCCTCCATTTTGAGATGGTAAAAGAAGAGTTGAAAACAGTGAGTTTATTTCAGCTGACTGTTTCGGATAGAGCCTCTTCGCTGATTTGCTGCACCAGATCCAAATCTTCAGAGGAAAAAATCTTTTCAATGTCCAGGATGATAATAAACTGGCCGTCCTGTTTACCCATCCCCCGGATAAATTCTGTATTCAACTGTGTTCCGATGCTGGGAGGTGGTTCAATATGGTCGGTATCCAGATCCATCACTTCTTTGACAGAGTCCACCAGGGCGCCGATCATGGTGGACTCATCATCAAGATCAATTTCAATGATAATGACAACCGTATTCACTGTTTTTTCGGTTCCACTCATGCCAAATTTGATCCGCATATCAATCACTGGCACCACACTACCCCTGAGATTGATTACCCCTTTCATCATCTCGGGCGTCTGGGGAACCTTGGTCACCGTATCGAATTCAAGGACTTCCCTCACCTTGGAAATGTCAAAAGCAAACACCTCATCCTCCAGTTTAAAGGCGAGAAACTGATCTGTTTCCATTAATTCCTTTGCTTCCACTAGATTCTCCATTAATTAATTTTTGATCATAACGTCCTGTTGTACAGGAGATTAAATACAAGTGGTTTTTCCAAATATCTTCCTGCTGTCTGATTGTTGACAGGAAATATCAAATGGAAAGCACAAAAGCTTATTGGGTTGTCTGATTGAGGCTTTTATGCTTTCCCTGGGCGCTTCTGGCTCAAAAATCAATACCGCTCGAATTCACTATCATCAAAAGCACTTTGGCTTTCGAGGTTCAGGGCGATGCCAGGCAGTTCTTTGGGAACCGAACTATTTTGGCCTTCCAAAACAGATGGCTGTTCTTTCAGTGGCATTTTCGTCTTAGCTGCAAACTGAGGCTTGGCATGAGCCACCGGAGAAACCTTATGGACCCCATTGTTTTGAAAAGTCGGCCCTCTGCCGGATGCCATTGCCCGGGTGCTCCCGTTGGTTCTGAAAAAACTGATGGTCTCCTGAAGTTGTTGCGCCTGAGAGGATAACTCCTCAGAGGTGGAGGCCATCTCTTCTGTGGCACTGGCATTCTGCTGAATTACCTGATCCAGTTGCTGGATCGCCTTGTTGATCTGTTCCGCTCCAGAATTCTGTTCATTACTGGAAGCGCTGATCTCCTGCACCAGCTCCGATGTTTTTTGGATATCAGGTACTAATTTACCCAACATTTCACCCGCTTTTTCAGCGACATCTACGCTGGAAGCTGAGAGCTCTGAAATTTCCCCAGCTGCATTCTGGCTCCGCTCTGCCAGCTTGCGGACTTCAGCTGCCACCACTGCGAACCCCTTACCGTGTTCTCCAGCCCGGGCAGCCTCAATAGCCGCATTAAGAGCTAAAAGATTGGTCTGACGAGCAATCTCTTCAATAATGGTGATTTTGCTGGCGATCTCCTTCATAGCAGATACTGCTCCGGTCACAGCCTGGCCACTCTCTTCAGCATCTCTGGAAGCCTGGGATGATAGTTTCTCAGTCTGGCTGGAATTATCTGCATTCTGCTGGATGTTAGAAGTCATCTCCTCCATAGATGAAGTAGTTTCTTCCACCGATGCTGCCTGCTCCGTCGCACCCTGGGACAGCTGCTGGGCAGTGGAACTAAGCTGTTCACTCCCAGAGGCTACATTTTCTGAAGCGCCCCTGATATCACTCACAATATCGGTCAGTTTTCCCATCATCAACTGCAGGGCAGCAGCCATCATACCGACTTCATCCTGCTGATCAACGTCGATCTGGGCTGTGAGATCTCCTTCCGCCACTGCCTGGGCTAATGCGGTTCCTTTGGCCAGTGGATTGGCGATACTGACGGCGATGAAGAAGGCGATGAAGACCACAACAACTGCAATGATCACCCCGGCGATCAAAATAGCAATTAACAATGCATTGATCGGTTCCAGGATTTCAGCTTCATCGATTTCTGAGATTAAGGCCCAGGTGGTACCAAAAATAGACAGCGGTGTAAAAGACGATAACACAGGATTTCCATTGTAATCATCAATGATTCTGCCATCTGTTTTTCCGGACAGCGCTTCTCTGGATGCATCCGTATCCACGCCGTTATTCTGAATAGTTCCTGCGAATGACGCCTTGACAGAGTGGCCCTGGGGATCGAGAAAGGAATCAGACCGCATCAGTTTGTCTGGACCTACCAGATACGTCTCACCCGTTCTACCCATGCCTTCACGCTGCTGCATAATGCCGTTGATAGCTTCCAGAGATAACTGCAAAGCGATCACAATCTCAACATCCCCGTTATGCACGACCGGTTGGGCAATAAATGCGCAAGGTTCATTGTTGCTGGGCGCATAAGGGGCAAAGTCGGCAAAACCAAATTGTTTGTTACTATTAACTTGACCGATCAGTTTCCCCAGGTTGGTGGAGGAGTACTTACCGTTCAGCATATTTGTCTGGTAGTCCGACTCCTTAGCCGCAGTATAAAAAACGTAACCATCCGGGTTAACTAGAAACAGATCGTAGTATCCATACATCTTCACGTACTTGGAATAAAACTCAGTGCCTTCCGCATCAACCGGGCTGAACGCTTCTGCCACATCAATCTCAGCCAGGAGTCCCCAAGTGACATCACCAATTTTGACAGGGGTAAAAGCAGAAAGGACCGGGTTGCCGGTGTAGTCGATGACAATATCAGCGTCTACTTTTCCAGATATAGCGGCCCTTGAGGCTTCAGTATCAACCTTGCCCTTGCTTGGATTTTTAAAGGAAGCTGCTACCGTATGATTTTCAGGATCCAGAAATGAATCGGAACGCATCAGTTGGTCCTCTCCCACCAGGTAGGTTTCCCCTGTTTTTCCCAGACCGGAACGTTCCTTCATAATTGCGTTGACTGCATCAAGGGAGATCTGCAAAGCCACTACCCCAATAATTCTGCCGTTCTCCTTAATCGGGGCTGCCACGAACTGGGCTGGTACTCCGGCTGAGGGTGCGTAGGGCTTTGTGTCTGAAAGCGCCACTCTTCCCTCCTGGGCAGCAGTGCGCCAGACATCCTGCAATGATGACCTGATTTGACTGACCCTTTGACCGAAATCGGCTTCCTTGGTCACCGTAAAATAAGTGTCTCCGTTACGCGCCCCCATCAGAAAGATATCGTAATATCCATATTTTTCCATGTAATCTTTAAAGACCGGGAAATGACGGTCATGCACCCCCCTAAAACCGGATGGGGCATCATATCGTTCATTGGCGCGACCTTTAAATTTACCTCCGCTAACACCGCCTCCGGCAACAAAGGCAGCCTGCATGTCTTTCAGAGCCTGGCGGGTATAAGGACTGTTAGCCAGTACCTGAGCATCACCCAATCTCTCAGAAAAAAAGACTTCAATCTGGCTTTTCTTTATCTGACGTACTGCAGTCAGCTTGGCGATGGCCTCAGATCTCAATGTATTAACAGTTTCCATCAGCACACCCATGTCGCCCTGGCGTTCGCCGAAGAAGTTTTCGATCTGGGCTTTTTTAATGCCCCGCACCGACTCCAATTGTCCGAATGATTTATCCATCAGGGATTCAGTTGCCAGTCGGCTCGCCCACCATCCCACAATCACCAGAGGGATAATGCCGACTATCAGAAAAAGACCGATCAGTTTCGGTTTCATTTTGATATCTTTGAGTCTAAAAGTCATAGCGTATATCTCCGTTTTTTATTTGATGAAAAGCAAAACAAAAACGTTTTGCCGGTGATGAAACTACAATGTTCCCCCATTTGATTGTCATTCCGCTGAGGGTGTCACATGATCATGCTTAAAAGGCAGTATGAAAGTGAAAGTCGCACCGCCCTCCGGGTTGTTTTCGGCCCATATTCTACCATGGTGAGCTTTGATAATCTCGCTGCAAATCGCTAATCCCAAACCCGTTCCACCGTTTTTGTGTTTGGTTTTACTGCTCTGTGTAAACTTGTTAAAAATAGATTCCAATTCATTTTCGGGGATACCGATCCCTTCATCTTTGATAGCGACACTTAATGCATGAACTAATTCATCGTCAGTTTTACGTCTGCCCATGGATAGTTCAGCCTCATTTATGGAGATTGATATCCTTTTCTCAGAAGGTGAAAATTTTATAGCATTGGAAAGCAGGTTTCTCATGACTTGTCCAATTTTTTGAATGTCTCCCATAAAATCCGTGGGTATAAGAGGCATTCTGGTTTCAAGTAGAATTCCCCCCTCTTTGGCCGCAGCTTGGAATTCCGTAACACTTTTTGTCACAATCTTGCTCAGATCTGATGTTGCCATCTGGTAATCCATTTTACCGGCCTCTGATTTTGAAAGGTCTAAAAAATCATTTAGCAAATCCAGTAAAACTAGACTGCTATCTTGAATGGCCTCAAAAAACTCCTTAAGTTCTGCTTTTGATTTAATTTTGTTTTTTTCGACACCTATGTTTGCAAAAGAAACTATATGATGTATCGGATTGCGAATTTCATGAGATATAAAGGACAAAAAGTCCTGTAAGGCTTCATTAGCTACCTCGGCCTTAATTCTGGCTGAGATAATTTCTTGTTCCGCCTTCTTCATTGAAGAGATATCCCGGGCGATGGAATTGATATGAATTAGATTTCCTCTATCATCATATTGGAAGTTAAGAGTACAAATCAGATAGCTTATATTTCCGTTGCTTTTATTGACCATTCGAGTCTCGAAACTGGCACTCTGGCATTTGTCAGCAAGCCATTTTCTGAAGATGGCTTTTGCTCTTCTTAAATCGTCAGGGTGGACAAAATCAAAAAAGGATAGATTGCGACACTCCCCAGATTGGAGCCCCAGGATAGATTCAGACATATGGTTGAGATATAAAAAATTGGCCTTGTTGTCTACCTGGGTGATCAAATCATCGGTTCCTTCCACAAACTCACGATATTTTTTTTCACTTTCCAACAAATTTGTTTCAGTCTGTTTGCGTTTGGCGATCTCCTGCAGAAGTTGCCGGTTCATGATTTTCAGATCATCTTCCAGACGTTTGTTTCTGAGAACAACCTTAATTTTTGCAGTTAACTCCGTGATGTCAATTGGTTTGACAATAAAATCTGAAGCCCCGGCATCAAGGCCCTCTGCCTTGAGTTGTGGTGTGATAAGATTCCCGGTAATTAATATTATTGGGATATTCATGACCGCTTTGTCTGTCTTGAGTTGTCTGCACAGCTCGATTCCATCCATTTTGGGCATTTTATAATCTAATAGAATGGCATCGGGATGATGCTCAAAAGCCATATTCAGACCTTCCAGCGGATCTGTGGTCATCAATACACGATGACTCTGAAAATTATATTCAATTAAATGTTGAAAGACGAAAAGGTTGTTGAGAGTATCATCTACCACCAGGATTGAAGGAAGTTCAGATAAGTCCGCTCCGGGATTTGTAGTAACAGGATCAATTGCCAGGGCCATATATTACTCCCCTAAAAAAAGATTTAGAAGGACAAAGAGTTACCGCTGTCGTCATCAATATCGAATGTCAGCTATGCGCCCTGTATACTGCTTGTTGTGTGCCAGATAGAAATGCCCTTAAAAAATCAGAAGATTAAAACATGTCTGCTCAATCTGCGGAAGACGGGGAGGGATGCTTTGGGTGGAAATGGGTGATATTTCTGGAAATGAGAAAACTGGTGAGAATAAATGAGAAAATAGGACCACTGAATCAACGATATCCAGATATAAATCTTTCTATAAAAAGGATAGAGAATCAAATAATTAGTAGATTTTAAATTTGATATTTTTTCATTTTTCGATATAACGTTGCAAGGGAAATCCCAAGAAGGCCGGAAGCTTTCTTTTTGTTGTCGTTTACCTGTTTAAGAGTCTGTAGCAGAATCTCTTTCTCATTATTTCTCAAATATTCACTCTTTCCGGATGGGGGCATTGTTGATTTTAGTGTCACATAAAACCCCTTGCCCTCAGGGCAAAGTTCAAGTTCAGATGTTTTGCCGGCTGAACGACTCAATGCTACAACAAAGGATAAGCTGTCTTGTTGGTCCTCAATATCCCATCGAGACGAAAAAATGATGTTGTTTTAACAACCAATTAGAATCAAGAAATGCGATCAGTATTTTTTTTTATAGCGGGAGAGACTAGAGGAAAACAGACTCATTTTGAGATTGGAGACATAGCTATCCTTTGTGAAATTACAATCGCTCAAGAATGAACAAACCCTGAACAACTTGGTCTATTCTACTTCCTTCCATTCGTACCGATGCTGTATTCCACTAAGTTTAGGTATTGAGATAACCTTTGTAGATTGAGATGGTTTCCTTTGAACCGCTCTACGCAGAGGCGAATCCAGATCTAAAGAGAGATGACAGGTAATTTAAATGATAACATTAATCAAACAGTGGATACCCCCATTTAGTTTACCTGCATTTGTAGGTATGTAAATCACTCGATATCCTACTGACTCAAAGGTTTTTCTATTCCTCCTAATAAGCCTTCTGTCAAACTCAGTTTGATCTGAGGAAAATATCGGCATTAGCAACACTTTCTCACGATTTCTTTTATCAACGTAGGGTATGCCATTAACATACTGCTCATGGGTTACAATGTTTTTAACTGATGTATCAATGTTTAAAATTTGATAACCGCGCTTGACCAGGGTCGTTCTTGCTTTTTTAAGAAATAGTTCAACTTCTCTCACTTCGTCTGTATACATTGAAGCATATTCCTTTTGTCCGACAATATGGGTTATACCGACGACACCCTCTTCAAGAAAGACCAAGGTTTGATCAAGGTGAAACATTAAAGAGAGGGGTTGGATACTATTTTTTCCAATTACAACTACTTCATCAGCATGAAAAAACTCCTTGATCATTTTGACTAATTTTTCATCAGATGGAGTTGATCCCATGGTACTTTTCCATACGATTCGGGTTGAAAGAAGTGCATTAACGCCAACAAATATGATCTTTTTGTTTTCGAATATGTCGAACTGGATATTCCCGCCTTTAAAGGTTAACGGTGACCTGACCAAATCCATCTTAAAAGAAACAAGACTTTTCAGATAGGAATTGTCATTAATAACTTTAAGGTCTGATTTGTCTCCGTAAGAAATAAAGTATTTATGGATATCAGGAACTAAAAGAAGGGGTCTATTATTTGATTGCCTGACAGCAACGAATAGATCCCGTGCCCAGAGAGTACCTTGTCCATGAGTAACCTGACTGGAGTCCATGTCGAGTTCTACCAGTTTATCATTTTCAGGAAAAACCACATAGTAACTGGCACCGTTTTGGGGCCTTGATTTGTAAGGTACCAATATCATTTTTTTATGATAAGATTTTTCCCGATATTGCCTTTCGATTTCTTTCAGATTGCTATCCGGTACCAATATTATTACCTGAGTGTATGAAGGCAAATTTGCTAGAATGTCATGGTGGTATTCCAGTGTTTTGTTGCCTTTTGCCAAAGAAATAAGCACTTTTTCCATTGTCTGCTTGTATTCCGGTACAATTGAATAAGACTTGCTTAATATATTTCCATTATTGAGGAAATTCACCTCCAGAGGGTATTTATGTGAATTTCGAGGGTTAGTGTCCGCCATTAAATAAAAAATCGACAAAAATGATACTGCGACAAATCCAAATATCATAAATTTTAATCGTTTCTTGTTACCTTTTTTCATTTGGCCTTTTATCTGACATAATCCTATAAGTAAAATACTGGCTAGATTATTTTTAAAAAATTTGTTGAGCACTTTTCCATTTATACATTGTCACCCATTTACTTTGATATTACATTATGATAACTTTACACAAAAAATGCCTACTCAATATAGGCAGTATGTTTTTTTTAGATTATAAAATCAGTTTTTTCGGGGACTTCAAAATGCGAACGAATTTTCTTAAATGAAAAAAGTTAGAAAAAGTAATGAACAGCTTCTTCAAGAAGTTTCAGACTTGCGTCGGAAAAACATAGAATTAGAAAAAAAGCCTACAGCAAAGGAAAGAAGATTTGATGAAGGATGAAATAGAACATCTTCTGCAAGAGAGAGTCAAAGAATTGTCTTGTCTTTATGGCATTGCAAGCCTGATTGAGCGATCTGGGAGTTCAATAAACGAAATCATGCAAGGTACTGCGGACTTGATACCGCCTTCTTGGCAATATCCCGAAATTACGTGTTCCAAAGTTACCCTGAGTACTAAATCTTTTATTTCAGACAACTTCGAAACATCCCACTGGAGACAAACATCTAATATTGTTGTGAATGGGGAAAAAGTAGGAAACATAGAAGTCTATTATCTGAAGGAAAAACCGGATATTGATGAGGGACCATTTCTAAAAGAGGAAAGACTACTGATAGATACCATTTGCGAACGTCTTGGAAGAGCCTGTGAGAGAATAAGAGCCGAAGGTCAACTGAAAACCGAGCAACTTGCTTTACAAAATAAGAACATCGCGCTGAGAGAAGTATTGGCAAAAATTCAGGAAGAGAAAAAAGAAATTGGTGATACTATAATCGCTAACGTGGAAAAGATACTGATGCCTATAATCTATGAGCTTGAAAACCAAATACCGACTGAATATCAAGCATTCCTTGGGCTACTTAAGAGTAGCCTGGAAGAAATCACTTCTCCTTTCATTGATAAAATATCAAGAGATATGATTAGCTTGACACCTGCTGAGATACAAATATGCAATATGATAAAAAGTGGACTCATGACCAAGGAGATTTCTAGAATCCGTCACATATCTCCAGCAACTGTCAGTAGACATAGGGAACGAATTCGAAAGAAGTTGGGAATTTCAAATAAGTCTGTTAATTTAACCACATATTTAAGAACAATAACATGAGAATAACAACATTATTATCAGAAATTACACCAGGGACATTGGGTAGTATATTACATGCAATAGGATAAAACTGTTGGCTCTGAAAGAGTACACAATCCGCTATCACTAGGAGCGAAATCATCCAAGTGTTTCTCATTGATGATAAAGAAACGTGTCGACAAGGCAAGGAAAATTGCTTGCTGTACCCGAAAGTCATTCATAATTCTGATAAGCAAAATGGTAGGATTATATGCCGGTCATGTCTAAGAGGTGTGCTTAAGTAATACTATCAAAGTGCTGCATAAAATATGGATGGGATTTGAGCCGAATTTTACTTGTAAAGTCTTTCCATTTTTGGCTTTGCGGTGGTTTTATTTTTTTGACCTGACGGGGGGCTTTAGGGGGAAATGGGTGATATTTCTGGAAATGAGAAAAATGGTGAGAATAAATGAGAAAAGAGGTCCACTGAATCAACAATACCCAGATATAAATCTTTCTATAAAAAGGACAGAGAATCAAATAACTAGTAGTTTTTAAATTTGATATTTTTTAATTTTTCGATATAACGTTGCAAGGGAAATTCCAAGAAGGCCGGAAGCTTTCTTTTTGTTGTAGTTTACCTGTTTAAGAGTCTGTAGCAGAATCTCTTTCTCATTATTTCTCAAATATTCACTCTTTCCGGATGGGGGCAATGTTGATTTTAGTTTAATCGGCAGATGCTCATATTGAATCGTTTCACCTTGACTGACAGCAAAAATGGATTCCATAACATGAAAAAGCTCACGCACGTTTCCCGGCCAGGAGTATGATAGCAGACTTAAAGATACGTCTGTAGAAACGTTTTTGATGTGTCGATTCTGTGATTTATTAAGCTGTCTGATAAAATATGAAACCATTAAAGGGATATCCTGTATTCGATTCCTTAGGGGAGGTAATTCCAGGGAGATTACATCCAGACGATAAAATAGATCCTCTCGAAATTGCTTGTTTTTAACCTGCTTTTTCAGATCTTGATTCGTAGCTGCAATCAACCGAATATCCACATGGATGGTATTGGTTCCGCCAACCCTTTCAAAGGATTGGTCTTGTAAAACCCGCAAGAGTTTAGCCTGCATCTCCAAAGGAATATCACCAATTTCGTCCAGGAATAGTGTTCCGCCGTTTGCCAGTTCAAACCGCCCCTTTTTTTCCTTGATAGCTCCCGTAAAAGCGCCACGCTCGTGTCCGAACAGCTCGCTTTCTAGCAGATTTATTGGGATAGCGGCGCAGTTGACAGCGTGAAAAGGTTTTTGGGCACGATGGCTTCGAGTGTGAATTTCTTTCGCCGCCAATTCTTTACCCGTTCCACTTTCACCTTCAATTAGTACGGTCGCGTTGCTGGAAGAAATTTTATCAATCAGTTGAAAAATCTCTATCATCCTGTGGTCGGTGCTGATCATACGACCAAAGGTTATTCCGCTGCTTTGTTTCTGAATGTTTCTTTCTGTTTCTCTTTCATCCTGAAAAAGTAACAACCAGCCGTTGTTGGCGGTTGGTCCAGATAGTGGCTTAATTGTCAGATAGACAGGAATAATGGCACCGCTTTTTAACAGAAACTGAGTTTGGATTTCTGATGTTCCCGCTTTTCGGTTATTGATATCCATTAAAATGCCTGATGGTCCGGCAGCCAAGGTTCCAAGAATGGAAACAAGGGGTTTACCAATAGCCTCAGCAGATGAAATATTCAAGATCCGGCAGGCCTTATCGGAGATCATCTGTACCTGGAAGTTTGAATCAATGGTGAGCACTCCTTCAGACATGCTGTTAAACGTTTCGTGTAATAACTGGTAGGCTTTTTCTTTTTCGTTCTTTTCCAGCTTCAATTGTTCAGAAAAACGAATCAGTTCCAGATTACGTTTAATGAGTCCCAATAATTCATGAATGTTGACCGGTTTCCTTAAAAAGGAATTAATTCCGAGCTGATAGCACAACCGAACATCTTCATCTGTGCCATATCCTGTCAACACAATGATTGAACGTTTCAGATTATCATATGGCTGCAGTTGTTTCAGAAAATCAATTCCACCCATTCTGGGCATATTAAGGTCAAGAATAACAACCCCGGGATTAAAAGAGTCAATCGATTCTAATCCTTTTTCACCATCTTCAGCCATTTTTACGTGATAGCCTTCACCGGTCAGGAGCCGGTACAGCAGTTGCCTGATATTTACTTCATCATCAATAATCAGGATTTTTTCCATAGGTTTGTAATATTATTTATAGTGAACTGTTCTCAAACTTAGGGCTCGTTAAGAAACAACTTCACCTTCTATTTACAATGATCCTAAAAGCATTGGACATTTTGCAAATAGAATGTGCGAGCAACGTGTTTCCCTTTTTAGTGATGGGAAACACTTGACTAGTTTTTGAGCCGACCCTTAGTTATCCAGAATTTCCCTGATAGTACTTGTAAGATCGTCGACATCCAAAGGTTTATATTTGAATTTTTTTATCCCAATATTCAACGCCTGCTCTTCAGAGACCGATTCGCTATGACCTGTCATCAAGATGATTGGAATATCCCTGCGAATGCTAAGAAAGCGTTCTGACAATTCAGTACCGGTGATTTCAGGCATGGTCTGATCCAAGAGAACCAGCTGGTAATCATGGGGGTTATTCTGGAATGCGTTCAAAGCCTCGGGACTGTTGATAAAACCTGAAACCTGGTAGCCTAATTGTTTCAATAATTCCTGTAGTAAAGCCACTATTGAGTGTTCATCATCTACAATCATTATTTTTTCAACCCCACTTGCCGAGGGTTTTAGTTCTGGTTTGGTGGCTGAGAGCGCAGGGGAATCAACTCTTGGTAGATATATGCTAAAGGTTGATCCTTCGCCGGGGACGCTGCTGACAGAAATAATGCCCCTGTGTTCATCGATAATTTTCTGGACAATACTGAGCCCTAACCCTGTGCCTTCTTTCTCACTTTTCGTGGTGAAAAGGGGGTCAAAAATTTTATTCTGGGTCTCTCTCTCCATGCCGTGACCGGTATCTCGAATAATCAACTCCAGGTAACTTCCCAAATTAAGGCTGGGATAATCCAGCAGATTTTCTTTTTTAACCTTTATTTCATCCAGGTTAACTTCCAGGACTCCCATTTGCCCTAGCATAGCTTGATAGGCATTGGTGCAAAGGTTCATGATAACCTGATATATTTTAATCGCATCGGTCAGAATATGTCCGCAATTCTCATTGATATTCTGCCGGATTTCTATAGTTGTGGGGATACTGGCCCTCAGCAGTTTGAGAACTTCTTTTACAATGGGTTGTATGGCGAGTGGTTGAAATTCACTGATTGTCCCACGGCTGAAGCTGAGTATCTGCCGTACTAAAGCAGCAGCTTTATTTGAAGCCACTTCAACCGGGTCCAGAAAACTCCGCAGTTCGAGATCTGTTGCCCGGGTTTTTATGGCCAGTTGGGTGTAGCCCAATATTTGGAAGAGCAGGTTATTAAAATCATGAGCAATGCCACTGGCTAGTGTTCCCAGTGATTCCATTTTTTGCGCTTGGAACAGCTGCTGTTCAAGCTCAAAGCGGTCTTTTTCCATCTTCTTTCTATCGGATATATCCCGCCAGCTGGCACGGCTGAACGTGATCTTCCCATCAGAATCACGGACAGCTGAAACATTCAGGCTGACAGTAATTATGCTGCCATCCTTTTTTCGTATGCAAAGTTCATCTCCCTTTATTATACCGGTTTTCAGAAAAGTCGGTAATATATTTTCCTTGGCATATACAGCACTTTCAGGTGTATAGAGATCAAAAACGGATCGACCGATGATTTCCTCTCTGGCGTAACCCGTCGCGTCGATCAATGTCTGGTTGCACTCAACAATGTAAGCGGTCTTAACATCCATAGAAGCGTACATGTCCGGTGCATTATCATAAAGATCTTGAAACCTTGATTCCGAACTTCTAAGTTTATTTTCTGCCTGTAACTGTTGGGTGATGTCATTGCTGATTCCAATAAAACCGATAGGTTCTCCGCTTGAATTTTTCAGGTAGGTATTGATTATATGGGCTGGTACTGTTGTGCCATCCTTTTTTTTAACATCATAA
>PJEL010001307.1_pt1 | contig 25767 bp, 30 predicted proteins | sample 1853271 | NCBI WGS metagenome assembly PJEL01 (sample SAMN08108733, study PRJNA415343) | Invertebrate metagenome, whole genome shotgun sequencing project. | host: Globobulimina | place: Sweden: Gullmar Fjord | collected 2015-08
ACTTAACGGCTCATGTCCTAGCATGAGCCGTTATTCGTTTATGTAAAAAAAAACACGCCCTACAACAGGACGTGCGAAAACGGAGTCATGGAGGTGCGAACCCGTTTTTTTACCAAATTACTTTTTGGGGCTTACTCAAATCGTAGTCGGCATGGATAAAATTATCGTAAACGCCGATTCTCGTAATACCGCTTTTAATTAATGCGTCCATAATTATAAACCGTTTTATGGAGCTCGTGCAATGAATGTCGACCGCAAGTCCGTCAAGATGTGAGGACGTGGGCGACCCTCCTATTTTACGATTATGTGTGACGCAACTAAACGCCCTATTTACTTTAAACGGAATGTCGGCTATACGTCGGGCGCGGTTTAACCTTTCGAGAAACCGTTCGTCTAGCGAACCGCCCTCGCAACAGTTACACGATTGTTCTTTAGCCGAAAAATAGTTTCTCATCATTTCGCCCTATGGTTACATGGTTGTGTGTCATACCCGTTACCATCGTTGACAAGTAGTCCGAAGTGTAAGTCTTTGGCTTGCTTTTCGTAATACCTTCTCGTGAACCAATTCGTATCTACTTGCGCCAATGAATGGCACATTTCATACATCACATGGTCTACCTCTTCGAACCATTCTCGAAACCCCCTATCTACGGGGCAACCCAAATGAACCGCCATATCGTGCCAATCGGAAGCGGGTCGAAATTTGTCACACGTAAATGGAATAACGGCTCCTAACATCCGAGTTATGAATCGCTGATACTTGTCACGGGACGAACCGATTCCATTAAGCTTTACGTCCCGCCCGCATTGCTTACAATCTACGATAACTAATTCTTGTGCCATACTTGTCATGCCCTTTTTGGGATGTCTTTAAGATATTCGATTTCGTCACTTTTTAATATAAACCGAATCTTGGTTTCGATGTCATCCCATTGTTTGGTTAAAGTCAGTTTATCGTTATTAATCCAACGCTTAAAACACCCGATTGCAATACTTGAAAACCTGTCGAGTGCACCTTCTATATCTTCTTCGGTTAATTCGGTTTCACCGTTATTCGCTTTACGTACATGATTGTCGAATAGTTCTTCGGAAATGCGAGCGAATAATAAGTCAGCCCCATTATTGTTGAGAAACCCCGACAATTTACGACCATTAATGACACACGTATGACTATTCAAAGCCACGTATAATGTACCACTTACACTCGAACCGCCCCGATGATACCTTCCGAGCACTAGATGGCGGTCTTTGATATTGTTTTTCCGTACTCGTTCGTGGTATAAACTAATCATACATAGCATCGAATATTGTATCGAAGTATGGAAAGTTTTAACCGATAAATGTTCGTCCGATAAACCGAATTTCGTGGAATCGTGAACTTTTTGAATCATTTGTAATTGGTGTTCGTGTATGCCTTCTAACGACGTTAACATACTCGCGTTTGCTTCTTCTGAACACTTGCCGTAATTAGTTAACGCTACGCTAAGTTTGCGCAATTCCTCTACGACAGGGTCTTTCGTTAATCTAGATTTGACTAACTGAAATAAGGGAACGAGAACGTAAAACGCAAAAAGCGAATACGTTAACGTCTCCAAATCAGTAACTTTAGGTAGTCCAACGATACCTAAGGTAGAATCAATCGAGCTTTGAGCCATACTAGGTCGCGGGGTCGTTCAACAGTGAAGAAATAGCGTTCATGGCTTCTTCGAAAATGTTACCGCCTACGTACTGAAAATCTAGGTTGTATGCTTTTTGGAATATTACAACCTCTTTGCCATCAACCGTCCCCACACTATACACTTCATGTTTTGTACGTGCGTTGCCGTTGATGTCTGACCATACGTTAACAAGTCGGATTTCGGCTAATTCTGTTTTCATCAATTCGTACTCAAAGTTTGGAATACGTACAGTTGTTTCAATAGCCATTATTCGGCTCCCTCATTCGCTTTGGCTGCGATTTGTTGTTTTTGACATGAAATCTGTAATTCCGATATTAGATTCATGCTCGTCTTTGCCGGTAATTCGGCTAACGCACCGATTACAAGATTCATTTTTTCTTCGCTTAGTTCGATTGTATATACCATTTTTATTCCTAGTTAAGTTATTCGTTAAATATAAATACACCTCACCGATTTAGTGAGATGTATTTGGCTATGCTATTATTATTCTTCTTCTATTCAATGGCGTAGGTGTAGTCAACCCTTTTATTTCAAACCTATCAAGCGTAATATTTCCCGAAGTTGAGGTTGCTCTTAGTGAAATACTGCCTACATTATGACCTGCGTTTGCTGTAATAGCACCTGTCGCCACTTGTTTATTCGTGTTATGAGTTGTAAAGGTTTGGTTAGTCCCTGTCGGTATTTGTTGAGTTAAAATAGCATTGTTTGAACATGATGAAATCATAATCAGAGAATCTTGCTCAACAGTTAGAGTTTTTGTATTAGGTGTTGAAGGGCCTCCCGAATTTCCAAATGCTCCTATACCACCTGAATCAGTAAAGCTTTTTATTAACACACTAATTGGGTTCCATTGATTCCCTGTAAAATTTATTCTTACAAGATTAGTTCCCGTTGGCGGGTTTACTAAATAAAACACCGCCATTCTTTGGCTCAAACCGTATCTATTCTTATTGTATAACAATGCCATAGACACACCATTATAAGTACAGCTTGCATAGTTTGTAGTGTTTGCCATTGTTACTTGAACAACTAAAAGCCTATTATTACCTGCATTTTGGTTGTGACTATAAGTTTTGAAGTTCCCTGCGGGGTTTTGATTGGAGCTTGTCGTGTTTCCTTTAGTTGGTGCTGTCATATTAATTGACTTAAGCTAGTTATTTCAGAAAGACCTAAGCCATCTATTGTTGAAACTTCCGTCCTAGCTTCAAAAACAATAGGATTATTTGCGAAAAAAGGGCTTAGGTCTGTTGTCCCTAACTCTAAGTTTGTTCTATTATCTGCAATGTAAATGCCTAGGCTGTGGTCATAGTTTTGGTTTATTTGATTAATTAAAGACTGATTGCTAATATGTCCGTAATCTTCAAAATTTATTTGGTTGTTTTCGTCTAGCTGTATTTTATTAATAATTATCATTTAATCCTCAGTGTATTTTATGTCAATAGTTAAGTAAACATTAGTTCCTGAAACAGCACTTGTTTCCAACCAAACCCATGAGTCGGCAGGGATTGTTGAATCGCTAAGTGTTGCAGTGTCTCCACTTGTTGTACTTGTAGTAGTACCACTTGTAGTAAGTAGGTTCCCAACTGCACTTCTATCAGTTGAATGTCTTAAAATATAAGTTGTACTTGGACTTGTTCCTGTGCTCACAGCAATAACCTCTTGAGCTGTTATGGCTACATCAGTCCTAAATATTGTAATGTTATCGGCTGAAGTTGGCGCTTGTAAAGTCAAAGTTCTATTAAGGGAAACATCTACATTAGCACCTTGTACCAATTTCCCTGTTGCGTCATAACCTACATTTCCGATTGGTGTGCCTGTTGGGATTGAGCCAATCCTAACACTCCTATCCGTATCACATTTTAAACCAAAGTTAGTTTCCCCTGACCCACCCAAATATAATTCTGTGAAATCTGTGAGTGTGTCATCATAACCGTAAACAGCTGCGCCTGATGTACCATAATTTATATTTAGACGCTTGGTTGCATCGCTCGCCTTGTAAACTCGTAACCATTTTGATGCTTCAAGTTCACCTGTAAACTTCGCACTCGTTCCTTGAATCCCTGTGCTACCATCGTCAGTTACGCCACCTTGGATGATTCTGCCGGATGGTTTCATATCAGAGTTTATAATAAGCTCTTCATTATACCGAAATTCAAAAACACTATCATACGCAGTACCGGCAGGGTTGTACACTCGGAGTTGAATGTGTGGGGAAGTAGGGTCATCTTTAGAAATTAAAACCCATTTTAACGTTCCATCACTTCTAGCACCTCTAAAACCTTGAGCACCATCACCTGAACAAAGAAAATATGCCCCACCTGTACCTACTGTTTCACTAACTTCAACACCTATTTGACCAACAGTAGTGGCAAAAACTCCTTGTCTAGCGTTTACAGTTCCCCCAAAAGTAGCACCCGTAGTCGTAACGCTTCCGCTAGTACAAACATCTTGCAAGGTGAGCAAGCTTGGGTCTACATAAGCAGTTTTAGTCATGTTGCCACTTACATCTTCACCATACAGAAAAGAAGGTAATGTTGATGGCACTGAATTGAATATGTAGTTTGGAGCATCAAGAGAAATACTTGTATCAGATTCTAGCGACATTGAACCCGGTGTATTGAAATTCATGTAAGTTGAAGATATTGTAATCTCATTAGTACCTGTTGCACGACCTAGAGAAACAACAGAGTTTGAAGTTCTAACATAAGAAGCACCACTTTGTAAACCTGCATAACCGGAATTCAACTCAAAATAATTAGAATGAGCACTTCCTCCGATTTTACCTCCATTAGTAATGTCAATATCATTGCCACTAGGCAAGTTACCGCTTACTGCTACGCCACCATTAAAGTCAACAGGACTCACCACGCTTTGCGCACCCGCTTGTAATTTGTCTAACTTGTTTAATGACGTTCCCGATAAATCATAGACGAACGACACGGAGCCGTCTTGAACAGGTACGGTTTGGGTATATATTTTCGTAACGGGTATCGTAATATATGTTCCGTTATCAACTAGACTTCCGGTAGTCGTGTAAATGTCGTGGTAATCGGATTGTGATAAATTAATGTTCGTACCGGTTGCGAATTGTGACAATATTGTCGCCGTTGAAAACCCGTCCGAATCGGTTTTAGATAAGTACAATTTACCGTTATAGAAACCGATATTCCCCGTAGACGGGTCGCCGGCTGCGGTTAACGTATTCCAATTATACGACAAACCGTTACTCATTCCGACTACGTTGTCACCTCCGGTAAAATTAAAATTCGTGTCCATTCGCGTAAACGAAATATTAGATTGTCCGTTTTGAATCCACTCACATTGTTGTGTCGTGTCGGTCTTAAATTCCGCCCGACATTTAATCGATATTACGTCGCCGGCATTAAATCGAATGAATTGGAATCCGTTTTGAATAGGATTGCCGACAAGCGTACTACTTACGGGGCGTAATAAATCGTAACTACTAGCGAATAATGGTGCGCCATATCCCCCGCCATTCACGTCGTATATGAAATCTAGGTAATACGTTCCGTCGTCAACCGCTCCCGCATTACTTATAACGCTTGAACAGTTCACGTTTACCATATAGACTCCCGTTTCGGGAATAGTAATCGTAGGTGTGGACGATATGAAGTTCGAACCCCAATTACCTTGTATTGAATCGGGATTCGTAGTCGGGTCTACTTGGTACGATAGTACAAGTTCGTTACTTGTGAAAGTTTGCGAAGCTGTGTCGATTAATAATGAAAGTCGTACACGTTCGGCAGTATCGGCTGCGCCTAGTTGTCCTTCTATTTCGTCTAAGGCTTCTTGCACGTTGGAGGCATTTCCCGACCATTGTACGCCGACTTTGGAAGCGTAATTGTTTAATGGGTCGGTTATGTGTCCGTCGGACGAAAAATTGTATCGGTTGGAATCGTTATCCAATACCGTTAATTTTTTCTCGTCTAAAACCAACCCTAACATACGACTCGTTAATTTCGAATCGATGTTAGCTCGTTGACCTTGTGGCATTGCGTATAGTATTTGCGCCATTTGTTTTCCTTAGTTGAATGGTTCGAATGGGTCTTCGGTGTCCGCGAATGAATTGTTGTCAAATTGGTAATCGTTAACGTCGTATGTTCCCGAATCCGTGTCGTCCCCTGTTGGAAATGTATAATCTTGATTCGTATCTTTGAACGGATATTTAAACAAAGGTTTCAAACGATAGTCGTCTTTCGTATATCCTTCGGCGTCCACGTCCATTCCGTCCCAAATTCTATCGTATAAAGTCGCATACGTAAACGGGTCGACAGAACTAAACACAGTAATCGAAACTTTTCCGTTATAGTAGTTCGGTTTTATCTTACGAATAAGACCGTACAACGTGAGCTCACCCGTAATCGATGGGAGGTTAAACGAAATCGGGTCGCCTAGACGTAAGCGGTTATCGTCGTCAACGTTTGTGCTGTGCAACACGTAATCCATGTTCGTATCGAATGTGATTTCCCACGCGTTCAACAAATTAGAGCGAACCCATTTAGACGCAAGCGAAGCCATTGCACGTATTCCCGTCGCAGCGTTATCTACTTGTAACGTATTATCATAAAACTGCTCGTAATCGCCTTCGAATAGATTGTATTTACCGGTATTGTAAAACGTCTTCGCTATTTGGAAGTCCTCTAACAAAATACCGTTTAACATTTGAGTTAATTCGCGTTTGACTTCGGTAGTCGTGGAATTGTCTTCGGACGTTTGTTCAAGCCCTTGTATTTCTAATTCGTTTCCACTTGTCGACAGCTTAATACGAAGCGTTTTATCGATTGCGCCTTTACCTGTGTTATAATGAAAATTGAATTTGAAATCCGTGAACATTTCCGTTATGTCACGATATTTGACAAGGTTTTTCGACTTCTTTTCGATGTTCGTTTTGTCGAATGTCGCTTTCGCAAATCCGTTGTAATCGCCGATAAACGTAGAACGTAAACGTAATGCGCCGTCGTCGTCGTAAGTTACTACCGAAGACGTATGCTCTGTTAATGTGTCCAAAACTTGTTTAACTGTTTTCGTGTCTTGTAAGAACGAACGTGCCGCCCATGTTTCGCGGTCACTATACGACTTTGCATCGTACTTTAGTTGAAAGTTAGGTATTACGTTTTGAATTTGACTTTCGGCAATCGTTCGCGGATTGTTTATCAATTTACCGTTCAAGTCTGTGCGCCCGTCGGCACGTACGTAATATGTTTCGGACGGTTCAAAATCCGTAGACGCTTCAAAAAATCCCATTGATTCCGTATTATAATTGTGACGTGCGGAACCGTCAATCGATAACAAGTTCGTGTCGTATGCTCCAATTTGGACGAATCGGATTTGTTCGTCGTTCAATCCCTCTTCGCGCCATAAATAGCAAACGGAATCGATTCGGTCGTATTCGTCAAATAGATAATTATCCGCCGAAAACAATTCGTCGACGACAGTTTGGTCGAACTTGAACAAATCGCGACCGGAATACGAATATTCGGGGTATGCGTCGTAGTTCGTTTTAAATTCCGATACCAAATCAGAACCCACGAACTCGGAAAACCTCCAACCGTTTAAACCTGTAATCGCTGTCGTCCATTGTGTTTTAGTTGAGCTATCCGTAGGTAATACCAAAACGAGTAGATTCGCGATAATATTTGTCGCTCCGATTGCGTGAGGTATATCGGACGTACTCGTATAAGTGTTCCCGTCCACGTCCATTAATGCCATGTCGATAATATCGCCCGCGATGCCTAAATTCACATTCGAAACCTTGCCACCATGATTAGCCGGAATTGTAAACGTGTCCACACCGATTTCGGCAACAACGGTAAATGTTAACCAAAACGATTCTGATTCACGTTCGCCGTCTTGTAGGTAGAACGTATCGTCCCCGCCTAACGATTTCGGAATGTTACAAAATTGGTGGAATTTCTTCGTTTGGTCTAAAGGTGTGGTCGTGTTCGAAACGGCTGTCGAGAACTTGTTAAAACTGTTATTGTTTTCGAATACTTGCCATTGTTCAAGTGCGATTTGTGTTCCCGTTTGAAAGACTTTTTGAGTCGAGTTGGCGTTACTAGATGTTTGGAATATGTTAGTACTTACAAGACGGTCTAACGCGGGGTTATCGCGATGTCGTAGCCACATTTCACACGTTACGTTATAGTAATATCCGAAACGACTCAAATATTTGTCCGCTTTCCCTGTTCGTACGTTAGGACTTCCGATTTTACCACGATTCGCAAGGTCTTGCGATTGTCCAAGTCCGTAGATAGCGAATTGAGTAAGAAACCGAACTTCGGTTGCGCCAACTAATTTCGATTTTATTTCGTCCGTAATGCCCCACGAGAACGACGCCCCCAATTCTTTATCGGTTTCCGTTGTCGGTAAATGTGTCGCAGCGTTAACGCCTTTATGGATTAAGTATTCACTATTAAATACGGCAATGTCCGACGTGGGGGTGTTCTTAGCTTGCGACCATACCCCACAACCGTTCGTGTCAGAACGTCCCCACCAAAACGACGTAACCCAATCCGCAGCTAGTCCCCACGAAGCGTTAGCGTTTGAGATTCCGAAAACGTTTGAAGTGTTGAACAATGCCACGTTAGGAAACGAAGCGTTTGCGGCAAGTAGATAACCTGTATTCGTATTCGCGTAACTTCCTAAGTCGTCAAGTTTAAAATTAAAACGGTTAAACGTACCTGAAAATCCTCTATGCGACCACCTATTCCACCCGAACACATTACCGTTCCCATTATCGTAAATAGATAATGCTTTCGGTGACGTGTCCGAAGTGTTATTCGGTAATGAGTATTCCACTCCGCCCCCGTCGATAATTCCCACGTTTACCGTGTTAGGTACGTCGTTCAATGGCACAGCCTTAGCCGAAACGTATTCCCTAAAACTTATATTTTCGCCGTCTAAGAATACGAATTCGGGGTCGTTTACTAACTGCAATGTATTGTCGGAAGTCTTTTCAAGTAACCCACGTGGAATCGTAATGTATTTATCGGTATCGGAGTCGTAAGCGTACACTTTTATCGGCTCCACTATTCCTTTAATTACTTCCAAATCGACAACGTACTTAACAAGTAGATTGACGGCGCGCATTGTTGAACCGACACGTAAGTCGGTTATCGTCGTAAGTGCTTCGACTTCCAATTCAATCGAACCGAAAGGCGCACCCGTTGAAGGCGTAGCCGATACAACTTGCGACACGGGAACTAAATTGCGGTCTAAACTGTTTAGATTTACGTACCATGAAGGATTCTCGGAATCCGGAGTCGTGAACGTGAATCCCGATTCCGGTAAACTAACTGTAAACTTTTGGGTATTAAGTACACCGTCGAACGGTTTAACATCTATGACTACGAATGTCGAAACCCCGTTCGGCGTAGTTTGAAATCCTGTAACGTTGTCTTGTAGTACGAGCGGTGCGTAATTCCACGACCCGTACAAATTCGGCGCACCTTGTTTCCCGTTACCGCCGTCTTGCGATAACGTATTTTGAAGAACGTTCTTATCGTTATCAAGCCACAAAAACGGCTCAACGGCTAATCCAAAGAAGCCGGAGTCGAACGAGTTCGTTTTGTTGAGTCCTGTTCGTTCCTTGATTACTCCGACGCCGTCAATGTAAACCGAAAGCGTACAGACCGCCCCGAAAAAGTTAAATTCGACATTATTCAACGAAAATCTTTCGGCGTTGTTTATGTTCACTTTAAAGCCGTCTAAAACTTCCGTTCCTTGTCCTTTGTCAATCGGTACGGACTTCGTCGGGAACTTGATTCCGTTTTCGGCTATGAATCCCGAAACGTATTCGTTACCGTTATAAGTAGCGGTATCGAAAGCCGTCCAACGTAGAACGCCGTTTTTAAGCCCGATAGACGGATTATTATTTACAACGGGCTTCCACTTCGAAAGTGAGGGAAACGCCGTTAAAACCCATTCTAAGCCGTCAAATATGAAGTATTCGTCGGTTATCGTAGTGAAAGCCGTGTCGTTTTCTTTTGGACGTGTTAAAACGTCCGATAATGTGTCCACATAGAACGTAACTTCGTAAGGCTTTAACGGAAATTGTTCCGTCCACGCTCCCGAAGTAAACTTATATAATGTTCTTGGATTTCTAACGAGAGAGGTATCGCCTTCGGGAATCGGAACGCCGGTGGAAATTGTTCCTTGAACGGCGCCTCCAATCCAAGCCGAAGGAAGTGCGTCCGGCGCGATTTGTGTAAATAGCTCTTTACCGGTATAAAATGGTCTATTATCTTCTTGCGGGTTCGGTGCTTCGGCATACTTAGCAGCCGAAGAAGGGAGAATGAAATCGGGGTTTGTACTCCAATATGAATCATAAATTTCCCCATCTAGTACCTCATTTGATAACCCTTGCCCGATAGTGTTTAACATGGGTAATGGTATAGACACGGCAATTGCCCCCTGTCCGAAATACTCCACCATAGGTACGGGTATACCATCTACATATAGTGTAGGAGTACCTCCTAATGTGTAACCTATATGTATTGAGTATGTCACACCTAGTGTAAAAACATCCACAGTTTCCCATGCTTTTAGGTTACTTAAATTTGAGGAATAAAACCCTATTTTAGTTCCGCCTCTTCTAAATAATACAGCGGGTCTAACTATATGACCTACCCCCGATACATCTCCAAACTGTTGAATTACTTGTGTGCCTGTTGAAGCATTTGTGTGTTTATATATGATGTGCATACCTATGAAACTAGGTACAAAATCTAGGGGTGGGGCTACGATACGACTATCAACTCCGTTACCGATGAACGAATGAATCGTTTCCCCGCTAACAGGTAAATCCGCCGGAGTCGGTACGACCTCGTCAACCGAGAACGCGTTCAAATCAATGTCGACAAGGAAGTCACGTTTTACGGCTAAGTCGTTCGGTCGTCTAACTTTTAACGCTATGGAATAGAATCCCACGTCCGAAAATTGTGTTTCGGCTTTGGGCGTCACGTCCGAAATGTAGATGTTTAAGTCTGTCGCATCGGTAACGCCAAATGAAAAAATGTCCGAGTTATCGTTAACAGGAACTTCACGTCCCACGTTTTCGAGTAGGTACGCTAATAATCCGTCGTATTCGTTTACAGGTATCGCCGATAATTCGAAAGCCGATTCGTCAACAGAACGCGAACCGAAGTCCACGACATCGAATCCCCCGTCTTCATAACCTACGTATTTAAGTCTATTCTTTTCGGCATCGGTATTCTTTGCGCCTAATTGAACATCGAAATCGGTTGTTTTATAATCCGTAAATATCATAGTTTTACAATCCTTAACACGCACTCGTAGTATGAAGCCGTTACTCGTTTAATTTGTCCGATACCCAATATAGAAACCATACGCGTCGTGTCGTATTGACCGTCGGAAAACAAATCCACACGACCGACGTTTATTTGTATCGGTGTCGATCCGTTATTACGATAAAGTAATCTAAGGACGCCCAAATCGCTTCCGATAATCGACATTTTTAATTCACATTGACGATTATATTCTAAAACCGAAGTCGAAGTCGTTCCCGATACCCGACCCGATTTCAATGTATTATCGTCCGAAGCTACCGAAACGCCGTCCGAATCTAGTATCGGATTAACGTTTGATATAGCGACAGACGGAAGTGAAACCAATGTTACTCCGCTTCCGAAAGATATTCCGCACCCGCTAGACATTTAAAACGCCTTTTTGTATTGACTCGGTAACGAATCCGGCAAACGCTTCGCGCTCGTTTTCTAATGCGGATATAATGTCGCCAGAGTCGCCCCCGTTAAACGTTTGTACGGGACTATAATACACCTCAATACTTTGTGAAGCACTTTGCGAACCGTTTCCGAATAATTGGTCGGGACGTGCGCCGTTATTAAGTGCGTTAATGTCCTTTTTACCGAGTCGCGCTGTCGCATTTGCGTTCAATACGGCTTCTTGTCCGTTCTCGTTAACCGTAACTTGCGCGTTACGACCTTCGGGAAATCCTCCGTCTTGGAAGTTCTGTTGACTAATCGCCGCCACCTGTGCCGCACCCGCAGCACCTTGCGCGATACCGGCTGCGATACCGACAGGAGTATAACCATACGAAGCGAACGTCTTCGTTATCGCCAACGCTGTATTAATTACGGCTTCGGTAACGGCTAATCCTTTGTTCTTAACTCCCGCAGCACGTGCCACGTCAAACGCTGCGGCTGTCGTGTTTTCGATTACTGATAGTTTATTATTAGCCGCCATTTGTTCACGTTTTGCCGTTGCGTCGGCTTGAGCTTGTTGGGCGTCGGCAAGTTCTTTCGCTTTACGTTTTTCGATGTCGGCGCGTTTCTTCGCATTTTGGGCGACAAGTTCGTTTTCTTTATTCATTAAGTCTTGTGTTTCGGCAAACCTAGCTTTTTCGACTTCGGCGTACGTTAATCCGTATTTCTCTAATTCGTCTAACATTAAATCGTATTTGTTATGAATTTCGGTTATTTCGATGTCGTTTTGGATTCGCATACGTTCCAATTCGGAATCGCCTTGCGCTATCAAAATTTGATTACGTATACGCATTATTTCGTTCAATTCGGATTCGGTTTGCGCTTTCTTCTTCGCCGTGTCCGTTGTGGTAACGGCTTCGGCTTTACGCTTCGTTTCGACAGGAGGGTTCGCAAGTTCACGACGCATACGGGCAGCGGTCATTGTAACGCCTTCCATCGAATTAACTAGGTCACGATTAGCGTTCGCCGACTCGTCTGTCCACGTTGCAAAAGCGTTCCCCGTGTCTTTCAAATCCGTAATTATGGAATCGGCTAAATCCGAAGTCGTTTGCTTTGCCGACTCCCATGCTCCGGAAAAGTCGCCCGTTATAGCTTTCGTTACCGTGCTAAACACTCCGACAGCTAATTCGGCATACGTTTTCAAAGGGTCGATTAACATATTTTTAATTACTTTAACGACGACCGCTCCCATGTTCCATGTTACTTTACCGACGTACGTAATTACCGCAGCTAGGTTTCCGAGAAATTCCCCCGCATCGATTAACGACCCGTCCTTAATCCAATCTTGGATTACAACAATCGCCGACGACATCGCCACCTTGAACGTTTCTAAAGCCGGTGTCATACCTTGCGCGAACGCTTGTTCGACATTGTCTTTAAGTGTTGAGAATATACCCGTAGTCGTTCCTGAAAGGTCTTTCATAGCACCTTCGGTTTTGCGAAGTTCTTTTTGTAATACGACCCACGCTTCCTTACCTTTACCGGCTTTTTGTAATTTCTCAATGGCGTTTCGTGTGTTACCGGTAACGAGTCCGAGTTCCTGTAAACGTGCCATTGATTCGCCGATAGGTCGGTTCGCCTGTAATCCCGAATACGCACGTCCTACGTGAACGGCTAAGTTTTGGAAGTTTTCCCCGCTTGACGCTGCCGCATCGCCCACAAGTCGTAAACCTTCGCCCGTAGCCAATGCACCTTCGGTCAATGCCTGTAAAACACGCGAAGCGTTAGCCACGTCCGGTAATTGGAAAGGTGTTGTCGATGCGAATTTGTTTAACTCCGCCATACGAGCGCGAGCGTTTTCAATGGAACCGAGTAACGGCTTAAACTTTAACGTTAGGTCTTCTTGCGCTGTCGCTGCACGTATAGCGAATGACGCAAGGTCTTTCATCGCCGGAATCAATTGCGACGTAATCGCCGAAGCGACTCCTGCAATCCCACCCGCAATCGCGGCGGATTTCGTCGGCGAAAAGTTTTTACCACCTAACGCACCCGCACCCGATTCTCGAAGTCGTTTTTGTGCTGCGGCTAGTGAATTAACGTTAGCTTTAACCGAAATCAAAGCCGTGTTCGTTTCGTTCTGTAATTTCTTAATACCACTCGTCACGGATTTCGTGTCGAGCGATACGGGTATTTTTATGCCTTTAGCCATTTGTCAGCGTCCTTGATTTTTCGCGTTTCTCGTCGTTCCTCCTTCCAATATAGTTTTTTATCGTAGACATAATATCGACAACGTTTAAAAATAGCGCAGACTGTTCGGCGTACCCGACATTCGGAGTCGGGAACATTTGGTATTGTTCGAAATATTTCCACGCCTCCACGTAGTCGGACATCGTATCTGTTAATGTATGATAGGGGCATCGCGGTTGCGGTATTTCTTTCCGACCTTCACAATCGGAACACACGCCGTCGGAAGTCGTTCCCGACCCCAAACACGTGGGACATATAAGCACCCAACGCGCTCGACGTGTATCGTGTTCGCACCCCCACGCTTCCTTATTATCGGTCGCACAATTATGGGAAACGAACCCGAAATAGAATGACGCAACCGTTATTAGTTTTTTATGTCCGACCTTGTCAAAGTAAAATATGTTTGGAACACGTGGTCGGAAATTTCGGACACGACAATATCAGGCATCGCCGTTGCCGACTCTTCGGTAAACTTACGGTAAACGCCCGCGTATTTGTGTTTCTCTTTTGTAATTTCGAACGGATTGCCGTCTTCGTCTTGACAGTTCTCAACCGAATCCGTTACCATTTGGAAAGCGGCGTGGGCGGCCTCGATTGCGTCCGACATTGTTAATTGCGTCAAATATTTAAGTTCGGAATGTGTTAAACCTGTACGGATATTAAAAACGAGTTTATCGCCTTCGGCATCGTCTTTCTGTGCGTCAAGTGTAAATCGTTTTGTGGCTTTCGTGTCTACGGAGCGAGCTGTAATACGCATTTTAATACCTCCAAGTATTAGTCGTTACGGATAAATATAATATAAGCGCACCCGATACCGAGTACGCTTATTTTAGTAAATAGTACGATTACAAAAAGTAAATCGATAATTCGCCGTCGGGAGTCGAACTAATTAGGTTCGCCGTAACGTCAAAGATAGCAGTTCCGTCACGGTCGCCGTCGGCTACGCTTTGAACTTGTACTTTATCCATTTGGATAAAAATGCGATTCCCCTCTTCGGTTCCGACCCATAAGTCGAAGCCGGTAACGAGTTCGCCGTCACACCATGATTTGTAAATGTCCCAATCGTTAACGTCGAATACCTCGGGATTGAACGTTAATTGCGGGGTGCGTCCCGTAATCGTTGCCGGTTGGTTCCCCGTACACGAATTTAGGTCTTCACGTACTACGACTTCGTTTTGAACGTCTAATACGAATTGCTGTAAAATCGGTTCGAATCCGTTTGCGTTAAAGTTAGCACATTGTACGATAGGTGGTACCGTTGGGTCGACTGCCGTTCCTGATGTTAATGGAGCCGTATCGATTGGACGAAGTGAATCACCCGTAGAATTAAACGTTTTACCGCTACCCGAGGTTACTGCATCACCGTTCCCGATTGCCGTTCCTGTACTTAACGTATAAATCAAATACGGATTCGGTGTTACGGTTTCGTAATCGGCTACGACCACCCCCGTCCCACCTGTCCAAGATATCGTGTCGCCCGCTAGAATCGGTTCCGAACTTGGAACGTCTGTGGTTACACGATAATATTTACCGATACGACCATTAAACGTGAAGTCGAACGAAGCCGGACTCGAGTTATCACCCGTGAGTGAGAACGACCCCAACATTCCGTTCCCTTCCTTGTAGATTACGCCGTCTTCCTCTGAACGAATCGTCAAGTTTTGAAATCCTTCGGACACAAGGTCGTAAGCGAAACCCTTTGTCGCTAGAACTGAAATGTCCGCAGTCGCGCCACTTACACCGCCCGTAATCGTTTCAGCTGCGGTAAATGTCCCCGACATCGGTTCGATATATAAATCGAAACCGTTTGTTTTAGGAAGTACACGAACACGACCCATCGCCAAAGATGTTCCACCCGATATAATTTCGTCAACAACAAACGTTCCTGTCGTACTCGTTAACGATAACTTTTCTAAAGCTGTCGGAGCGAATCCCGACCCCTCCAAAAAGATGCCGAAAGCCGGTTCGACAGATGCGTCCCCACTACCTTTAGCGAAAGCCGTAAAGTTTAGTTCGGCTGCTTTAAGTCCGGCGATGTTTGCCGTTCTCGTGAGTGTTTTACGTGCCACGTTATTCTCAATCATATTGATTGACTCGTTGAACGTTGGCGATACTTGAACTTCAACGACTTTTGCCGTGTTGTCAAGGTACGCCGGTATACCGCAATCAATTTCGCGGTTTGCTAACAGTTGTCGAACTCGGTAAAGTCCGGTCTTACATTTTGCCATGATTAATCCTTGTTTATGTTATCGATAACAGTTTAAATATAAATCAACACGTGCCACAACACGCGGGTAATTCGGGATTCGTTCTACATTGTTGATATTTGATTACCGTTTCGACTAAGATACCGCCCGCCACTCGCGTGGAATCGAATCCGAGTATCGAAGCCCCTTCGTAATCCATGTCAATAATACAAGCATCGGGAAATTGACTTTCGACAAGCTCCCTCGCGTTGTTTATGAACGCTTTGAAACGACTTAGTTGCTCGAACGCCTTCGCTCTATAATCGTCTTCGTCCGAAAGCGTAATGATTTCGAATCCGACAACTATATCGTTTGTGAAGTTCCCTATCGTTTGGTCATCCGAAGCACGTTCCTCGTCGTATTGTAACAAACATACGGGAAATTCATCGTCCCGTAGATTCTGAAACGATTGTGTATCGGGGTCGACAGTATATCCGAGTTCTTGAACGATTAGCGCACGTATAGCGGTGTCTATTTTACCTAGCATTTACGACCTATAAATAACGCCCGAAGCCGTTCCCTTAGAAGGTTTACGTTTCATAAGAATGTCAAACGTAACACGTGTTTTCCACATAAGCCATTCTTTGTTATAATCGTCGTATTTTACTTTATACGGGTCTTCCTGTACTCCGTCGGCGACTTGTCGGTACGTGTAACCTTTTAAGTCGGCGCAAATACGTTTAGACGTGTAAAATAAAACGGTCTCTTTTGTGATATTGTGCGCGATTAACGGAGCATCGGCAAGTTCTATCCCGAACTCGTCTAGCAAAGATTCGTAATACGTTTGAGCGATTTCTAAATAACGTGGGGTATCGACTACGGCTTTTTTTATGTCCTTAGTCGTGAAATCGTCTACGGTTAATATTGCCATTATTCAAATTCCTTTCGTACGGAGTATTCGACAAAGTGATTAAAACGTTTATGTTTTTCCTCGTAATTCCTACGAATCCAAACCGACTTTTTGATTCCCGAAACCATATGACCTTTCGAGTAAAAACGTTGACCGCCTTGCGTCCATGATAAAGCCGAAGCGTTCACAGGTGCGATAAAATGGTCACGGGTTCCGTAATATAAGTATTCGGAATAGAACACGTCCGACGAAATAACCGCGTCTGTTTTACGGACACGATATTTCAAAGACTTCGCCAAATTGCCGGAGCGATTTTTAAAAGTCGGGTGTTTCGTACGTGAATAATCCGTCAACCATTCGACAGCGTTTTCGAACCCTAGTTCAATGCCGTAGTTCAGTTTTTTCTTAAACTTACGACCGAAATACGTATTCAATGGACGGAAATCAAATTTTAACATTATAGTTTACGTTTGAAGTTCATTTCGTCAAGTGCTTTGATTTCGTTAGCACATTCGGAAACGTATCTGTCGCCCTTACGTACTTTTAAAACCGTGTTACGACCTTCGACGTGTACCCAACAAGTACGGGGAATGTCAAACGTCACAGCGTCAACCGCTACGGGGTCTTTGCACGTTACACATTCTTCGGCATCGGCTTTCGCCTTCGCTTTTTCGCGTCGTTTTTCGTTCTTTAGTATTCGTTCTTCGTCTGTCAATTTCTTAGCCATTTTAATTCCTTGTTAAATGATAAAAGGCGCAGCGCGTTAACGTTACGCCTTGTAGTCGTAAATGTCTAACGAATTTAGATAGTAAAGTTCGTTAGTTTTGCGTGTACTTGCTCGTTACCGTAGTCGAACGAACCTTGTGCGTAAATCAACCATTCGCTAGACGCACCCGCAGTTACCTTCGGCTCAACAAGTAACGCTTGTCCTTTAACCGGTAGGATAACAGGCTTACAATATGCCATGTCCGCCACTAGAATCGTTCCTGTCGGTACGTTCAAGTCTACAAGAACAGGAAAGATTCCCGCGTCCGTAATGATTTGGTCTACTTTAACGCCACCGAATGTCATTGAGTCGCGGTCAGCTAGTCCGTAGATTTCCGAGAGTGCAATCTTAGTCGCAAGATTAACAACGAAATGAACGTCGGTAAATGGTGCACCCGCCGTAGACATGGCCACAAGCATAGAATCGATAAGACCTTTAGACAATGCCGCTGCCGCGCCGTCGATTGCGTTCGTACTGATTGCCGGAATGATTCCGCCCATTGTGAACTTTTCGCCCACACCCGTTGAAGCTACCGGAAGGTTAAGCGTTCCAAGAAGCGATGAATAGTCCATGTCTTTTTGAACTTTTTGTAGATGCGCTTCGATTTGAAATGCTGCCGGCTCTACTTGATTGTCGCCGACAACCGCTTCGCCCGCTGTACGTGGTGCGCTTGCGCCACCTGTGATGGATTCACGTAGTAACGAAATTTGTGGTTTGTGTTCGAATAGTTGGATTCCGTTTTGTTCAACGGCACGTGTAACACGTGTATTCGCCACACCATCGATTGACTCTTGTTCAGTTAGACCGAGTTGTTCGCCGTCGTCGATTGACCATACTTGCGCCATGTCGAAGACTTTGTCGCCGATGATTCGTACACCGTTCTTCTGTCCCGCAAGATTGAAGAATGGTGTCATTTTGTTTAATTGTAACAACGATTGCAAATACGGTGGCAAATCGTTGAAGTGAAGGCTTGTTCCGGCTACTAATGACATATTATTGTCCTTTGTTTAATTGTTCACGAACTAACGAACTTATCGTCGCTCGCGGATTGTTTTGAGTTACCGATTCACGTCGTTGTGATTCGGCTGTGGTTCTCGTTGGCGCACTCGTTCCTGAACCCGTTACCGTTGAAGCACCTACAAATTCGGGATAACCTCCGACGATACTTTTCGCGTAATCCGCAACCGATAGACGTACACCGTCTTTGATTGCATGATAACCGTTTTCGTCGTGTGTAATACCCGTCTTTATAAACGTCCCTAAGATTGCAAGTCCCTTAGCGTTTACGCCCTCGTTTGTCAAAGCCGAATTAACAGAATTGTCAAGTTCAAACTTCAACGCCTTCTCGGTTTCGTGTTTCTTTTGTTCTAACAAGTCGTTAACCGTATCTTTTAGAGTAGCGATTTCGTGTTCTTGTTTTTCCGATTTCGACATCGAATCCAATTTCTTTTGAGCGTCCGCTTTTTTCTGTTCGGCGATAACCGACATAGGGTCGTCCAATGTTGCGTCAATACCTAAGTGTTCAAGTACGGCGTTGAATTTCTCTTCGAAAGCTGCTGCGGACGTTTTACTATCCTTCAGTTTTCCGAGTAGTTCCCCGTTCTTGGCTACAAGTGCGTCGATGCGTTCCGCTTCTGTACGTTCGCCGGTGGCGTTCGTGTTTGACGTGTTTTCGGCGTTGCCGTTTTCTACTGACATATTATGTTCCCGTTAGGTATAAATGTTTATGTATTACGAATATAATAACTTAAATGCGTTATAGTATCGTATTATTTTTTCGCCTTCGGTTTCCACGTTAGACGGTCAAACGTTTTACGTGCCACTTCGGGACTTGATGTACGTTGATGTTCAGGTAACTTATCCAAATAATGTACCACGTGTTTACAATTCACATGATAGGGCGGTAATGGTACCGAACCGATTTCCCAAAAACGACCTTCATACGCCGAACAATTATCCATGTGCCCGTGAGCCGTCTTCGGAATGTAAATGTATTGATTCCCTTTTAATTCGGCTCGTTTTTGACGAACAACGTTCCCCGCATGCATGGCTTCGTTTCTTAAATACCTTGACGATAACATTCCCGACCTACGAAATAGTTTAGTCCTAAACGCTCCGTTTAAAATATCCCCGATTCGTACGTTGAGTAATTTGTCCTTCGCTTTTTGGGTTACGGCTTTCGTATACTTTCCGAAAAACTTTTTACCAATTTGAATCCCGCCTATCGTGGAATTAATACGCAATTGTTTTCGCACCTTCGCCACGTCACGACGATACAATACCAAAAGACCGATGGTCGCTGCGACTATCAGTCCGAATGTGCTTTTTGGTCTTTGAAATCGTGTTTCGCCGAACGAATCCCCCGTTTCGAACTTGAACTCGTCAACAGGGATTCCGATACGGTCGGCGACATCTTGTATCATGTGTCGCGTAATTCCGGCTTGTTTTGATTCCATGTAATTACGGATTTCGCGCATAGACGCGCCGTCCTCAAACATGAGAACGACTTCGTTCATTAACTTTTCGAGTTCCTTAATCATTACTCGTCTTCACTAATCGGTTCCGGTTCACTTGCACGTAATTCGCCGACGTTAGCATAATGTTCGGTTATGAGTTCGTCGAACAAGGCTTTAGTTTCATCGTCCGTACCTGTAAATACCGAAGCCGATATACGTTTAACAAGTTCCGACATTACGTCAATCGGTGGAGGTGTCATAGCCGAATCTAAAGTCGTAAACACTTCGAGAACTTGTTCGATATTCGATATTCCGAAGTCTTGAGGATATGATACGGAGTAACCAAAATCGATTCCAAGATAATCGCCTAACGTGTCAATGATACGGGTGTCGATTGTCTGTACTTGTTCTTTGAAATCGAGTAACACTTCGTAAGTCCTCGCGCTGTTTAACAGCTTCGATTCCGCACTTTCTTGGAACGACCTTAAATGCGGCATTACGCCTGTGCGATACATTTCTTCAATCATTGACGATTGTAGTTCACGTAATGCGGTCATTTGTCCCGAATCCGGAGCGATAAACGTTGGCATATTGGAAACGTTCGGGTCAACGATTAATGCGTTCGAAACGCCTAGCGTTAAGTTTTGGTCGTCACTTGGAACAACTAAAATAGAATACGCTTGCGAATCCGCTATTTCGTCAAGGATAGACGCAAGATTGAAAACACGATATTGAATCGAAGCCAATGCCCATGCCATGCCGTATGGTGTCGGGTCGGACACGGGGTCGTCGTTGCCTTCGGGGTACAATGGAAATACAGGAACGTAACCGAGTTCGTTGTCTGTTGCTTCGTTCTGTTTACCTTGAATCGTGTGGCAAATGTAACTTGACGACCATTCGATTATTAGTTCTTGTTTTTCGGGTTTCGCCGTGTTAACGGTTTCGGGATTTACTCTCGTAGTCGTCCATTTAATGTACGTAACTTCGGATTTCTCATTCATTACGATTTCGTTAATTGCGTCGGGCGTAATCAGGAACAAAAACGGAAGGTTCCCACGTTCAAGTAAATCGGCTTTGGTCATTACGTTTGATACCGGCTTATTATCCACAAGTACGAAAGCTGAATCGTAAATACGTGCTGCACGTGCGAAGCGTTTCATAAATACGGAATAAGGTGTTCCGGCGCCGTCGCAATCCTCTAAAAATATGTTCAAAGCCGTTTCGTCTACGCTTCCTAACGTTTCACTAAATCGTCTTTCGGGAATAGCTCGAAATATCGGTGTTACGTGTTGGTTAAGTATTGCACGGGCATCGTTGATTTGACGTGCTTTGATTTTACGCATATTGAACGACGTGAAGTCCTCTCGTTTATGTGGCAACAAGTACGACCCGTCGGCGTAACCTTTGTTCCCGTAAAACGTAGCCGAAAGGAAGTCCCAACGGCGTTGTACTGTCTTCGGATTCGTCCAACCTTGTCCCGTTTCAAAGGGGAACGTTTGTGTTCCGGTATCGATTATCGGCTCAACGGTTTCTAATGGCATATTTGTTTTTCCTTATATGAACGACAGCGATTGCGTTCGGGTTTCGGTTTTCAGTTCGAACAGCATACGGAACGCCATTGCATCGGCGAAGTCCGGCGAACGATTGATGGCTTCACGGATTTCGGATTTCGGCACCAAACGTAACTTACCTTCGGTGTCGACTTTATCCCGTTTTACTTGTTCGAGTTCTTGCGTTATTTGGTCGCGATACGTTTCGTCCTCAATAAATATACGTCCTTCGTTTATATATTCGGCTAACAAAAAGTAGCATTGTGTTTTCAAGTTCGCGTAGTTCTCGTTCTTGAGTGCTGCCGAATTATTGACGAACGGCTTCGCACCACGTAAGAACCCACGTAAATACGAACCGATTCCGTCGGCGTCGTACGTAATGTTCGAGTTCGGAACTTGGAATCGGGATTTCAGTTTATTGAATACGACTAACGCTTGTTGTCCGTCGTTCTTTTCTAACGTTTCAATCCATACGATACGAAATCCGCTCCACACTTTGAAGACCATCAAATCGGAACCCATTCCGGCTACGTCGGCGGTAATATATTTCTTACCATGTGCGACGTGGTCGTTTGTCCATAAATCAGCCATTTTGTCGTAGTCAATTAACGCACGTGGGTCGCCGTCGTAAAACCAATTCCCATACAGTAATCGTTCACGGGACGCCTTGTCGAGCTTTTCCAACGACCGAATATATGATTCCGGTATATGTGGATTGTCGTAAACTAACGCTTGTACGTACGCCCTGTCGGGTTCGATTGTACCGTCAAAGTCGGGTTTAAAGAACTCGTTAAACGCCCAACCTTTAGTCGGATTACAGGACATAAGTATCTTTGGCGTTATTCCGAACTCGTCTAACTTGTAACGACAACGACTTCGGACAATGTTCTTCGCCTTCGAATGTATTTCGGCGACTTCGTCAATAAACGCCCCACATATTTCGAGTGAGCCTAAGCTGTCGAATTGAGGGTCGGACGGTTTGTATTGCAAGTCACGTAAAAGGATTTCGGAGCCATTCCAAAACTTAATCGTACCCGCTTGTTGGTTGTACGTGTAATGTACTGTGGCGACTAATTCGTGTTCGTTACAGATTTGAAAGAAGGTATTTAAAGTCGTTTCTTTTAACGTCTTCAAAACGGCGCGACCCATTAACCAACGGGAACCCGCATATCTTAGGCAATTTATCAAAAGCCACGAACAACCCAAATACGACTTAGCACCTCCCGCCCCGCCACCGAATAGGACTTCGATTTTTTCAGGGTCGTGAAGATGTAGCCACGCTTCGTGCTGTTTAACGGTCGGGTTAAAGTTTAGTTGGATTTTCGGAATCGCGCCCATGATTAGACTTTCGGCTTCGGTGTATTGTAATTGATTTCAACGGGAGCGAATTTGTCTTCCGTCTTATCGGGGTCGGTAACTACTTCCGTCTTTTCCGTATAACGAAAGGCGGCTGCTAACATGAATTTAATCATGTTCGGATTACCGATACCGCCACCGGCATTTGATTGCGCCAAGTCGACCCACCAATTTTCGCAATGCTCTTTATAAATTCCGTATGCGTGTAAAAATTTCGGATGCGCTTCGCACCACAAGTGTAAAGTTTTCTTCGTAACTCCAAACGTTGAAGCGACTTGCGCCGGCAATTTCCCCGCCCTTCCGAGTTCGATAATGTCTTCGATAAACTTTTCACGATACGCCGTTGGTCGTCCCGATTTCAATATGTCTTCCGGTTTCTTTTTCTTCGTCATAGTTCCCCCGCGTCCTTCAGCAGTACGTCCGGACGCTTAATTGTATCGACTCTAAATACGATAGTCGAATCGTTTAACTTTTCCAACCTGTAACACGATTGTTCGGGAGCCGTTTTCGTTCGTTCGATTTCGGCTTTCAAATCAACAATCGTCCACATCAAACCGGTAATCGTTACCGTTAACATAACCGTTAATATTCCGTAACTCACGATTCCTCACTTTTCACAAACACTCCGTTTTCCACCGTTCCGGTGCGGTCTTTGATTTCGTCCCACGCTGCTTGTAAGCACGTTTCGAAGTTCAAGTCCAACTGTAAAGATAATATAATCAAAGTAACAGCAACGTCGCCGATTCCGTCCACGATTTCTTCGTAATTGTCTTCGATTACCGCCGTGTATAGTTCGTTTACTTCCTCGTACACTTTTCCGAACTGCGGAAATACGTTTTCCCGTTTGTCGATATTCTTATCCTTCGCCCATTGTCGTACGTTGTTAACGAGCTCCGTTGTTTTATCCACGACTTTCGGTTTCGTGGCTTCCTCAATCATTTTTTGTTTTAAGTAACACGCACCGTCTAACATTTCCTCGTATGCGTCCTGTAACGCATCACGTCCGTTATTCGGTAACAATTCCGTTCCGTATTCCTTGATTCCGATTTCACGACGTTCGTTCATGTCCTTAATCACAGCATCGGTTACACTTGGACGAATTTTCATTTTGCCTAGTAGGTCTTGTAATTGTTCGTTCGGTTCCGTACATGGCGTCGGTAAATGTTCGTTTTCCGTACTGACTTCGGGATTCGCTATCCCTCTAGGTAATTCGCCAAGTTCGCCGATGTTCTTTGCGTACATAAATACTTCGCCGGTCACGGTTGTGAAATATCGGGTTCCCGATGCGTTACAGAATACTTCGATAAGGTTACCGAGTCGCCAAGACTCCGACTCGTCGTCGCGGACGTGTACTAGAACGGGATTGGTGAACTCTCTATTTGTGGTTAAATCTATCATTGATTTCCTTCTTTGTTTTTAGTGTGTACGGAAAGTTTTTTCATGTATGTTTCATGAGCTTCGAGTTCGGTTTCGAAATAACCTAGGTGAAATCGTTTACCGTCTAAATATATTATTGAACGCCAAGGTTTTTTTAGATGTACCATACGCTTACAATAAATAGCACCTACTAACTTTCCGTTACGATGACATTCTAAATTTTGGCTATTTTGACGGAGGGTAACGACTCGTAGATTTTCTAAACGATTGTCAGTTCTTACCCCGTTTACATGGTCGATATGTCCGTCCCCTAGTCCGAAGGCGTATTGGGTAAGTTTATGTACTTTTTTCGAAACCTGTACGCCGTCTTTATGTAAACATACCTTAGTGTAGCCACTAGTATCAATTCCTCCCCGAAGTAGTTTACCTTGAGGATAACGTTTGAACGACTTTACGTTACCGATATTTGATACTTGGTATAATCCGTTATAGCCGATTACGTCTTTGAATACTTCCATAATATTAACCTCCCGATTAACTATCCCATTTAAAAAGGTTGAGCAAGACAGTTGGATATTCTGTCGGTTCGGGAATTACCCTAGCTCATACTGAAATATAGTTTACAACTGTGACTACGTCTATCATCATTTTATGCCTTTGTTTGTGATTCGTTGCCATAGTGAACGGCTTTCAAGTTCCACGATTTTCGCTTCTTTGTGTGCGATTATCGTATTACGTTTCGTTACCTCGTCTTCGAGTTCGACAATGTAATCGGCTACCGGTTCCGGGATTCGTATCGCCCCATTTTCGGTGTGAAAATACGCTACATCGTACCGTGTTTTATCTATCGGCATTGTTGGACTATTTTTCATTCGTTTCTCCTTCGGTTTCTGTTATTAGTTTTTCGACCTGTTTTCTTTCTTCGGCTTGCAATCGCAGTTCGTCTGTGAACTCGTCAAGGAAAGCCGACCCCGCACCGCTACCATATTTAACCCGCATATGAACCGCAGTAATTAACACTTTAACAATTACGTACAGCGTTACAAGGGTATCTTTTATCGTTCCCATGTTAGTCGATACCCATGTCAAACGTTAACCGTTTACGGTTCTTTAGTGCCCTTCTAACGACGACCGAAACGTCCTCGCCTGTTTGTTCGGCTTCGGCTTCGATATCGGCTTTCATCGAAGGTGTTAATAGTGTAACAAGTCTAGCCGTTTTTCGTTCCTGTATTTCCATTGTCGTTCCTTTCGTTGTGAGATTGAACTATACGTCATTAATGGCGTATAGCGATATGTTATCGTCAATCAATTTGCGCCACGTCCTGTGGCTTAAGACCCTTAAAAATATGAGCTATCACATCAACTGTCCAACCATTTCCGAGCATCTTTACTCCAGACTCATAAGAATCTTCTTCTAATAGAATCTGCTCTTTTAACCATTTTGTGTTCATTTTGCTCATTTTCTTTTCCTTTTCCTTTTTGTTGTGTTTCTTTATATAGACTTAAATAAGACACAGCTTTATTGTACTGGAATAT
>PJEL010001308.1_pt1 | contig 25762 bp, 23 predicted proteins | sample 1853271 | NCBI WGS metagenome assembly PJEL01 (sample SAMN08108733, study PRJNA415343) | Invertebrate metagenome, whole genome shotgun sequencing project. | host: Globobulimina | place: Sweden: Gullmar Fjord | collected 2015-08
ACAGCCGTGAGCCGCATCAGCCTGTCCCCACCGGCCTCCTCCGAGCCGGCTCCCGCCAGCGACCACCTCCCCCGCCAGAGCCATATCGAACGCCACGCCACGAGTCACTCAGATCCACCCCGTTCTCTCGGTGGAAGCTCCATTCTCCGACGCGCCCCACTGGCCATGGCACGGGTCCTGCTTCCGTGTCGTCTTCGGAGGATCGCGCCCCGCGCCCGTCCCTGCACGCGCGCATATTGGTTCGAGGCGTCGGCTCATTGCCAGTGGACACGCGGTGAATCAGGCCATCCTGCGTCATCAACTGGGTGATGGACAGCGCCCAATCCATCTACGCGAGATACGGCGTTAGGGGGCTGTTCTGCGAGTTCACGACACAGGGCACGTTCGCTATCGTCCAACTCCGGCTTGGGCATCACACTGCTGTACCCGACCGGCGACCGCCTGTCAGAGGTGAGCATACGCGGTCTCCGCCGTGGCCCGAGAATGAGTGGAACACCTGGAGTCCGCCGCGGATCACCATGGCCACCGCCAGCGGGCCCTCCGAGATCGACGGCAACTAGACCGACTTCAGCCTCCTTGACTGATGGCACGGCGTATGCAGTGTTCCAATTTGGAGGTCTCATGTCTTACGTCCCATTTGTGGTCGAACACCAGTTATGGCCCAATCGCAGGCCGTCGAGTCGCCACCGGCCCGTCGGAAGTCCGACAGTGCGTGTCGGTAATTCGACAGATTCCCTACGTTGGGCTCCTCATGACTGACGCCACGGCGCCGAGACAAGCTGCGCCCGATCCCCAAACCGGTGAGGCACCAACGACGCAGACCGATGTCGCCGGGGATGTCTGGCCCGCGGGGATGGTAATCGTCAATGGCCACCTCGCCCGGTCCATTCGCCAGCAGGGCGCGATTCAGCCCGCGAGCGGCAAGGGCTACATCCACCTCGCCGCCGAAGTGGAGCGGCCTTGGCCCCTGGCGCGCAATTCACCGAAGAAACGGGCCTTACTCGAGGCATTGAAGAGTGCTTGTCGCGATCTGCAGATGGACGAACGTGTCGAGCGGGCCGATCTCTTCAATGCATTTCTGGTGCATCCCGGAGCAAGGGAGAGCGCCGAAGTGCTTGCCAAGGCATCCTTCAAAGTGCACCGCGCCGCGTTCGACGTCGTCTGTCTCGTGCAGTGTCAGGATGTGGACGCCGCACGCCAGGTTCGCGATAGCGCCGCCTTCTTGCGTTTGAAGGGCCTCTTGGACGCAGCCGCCCAGTTTGTGCACTGCATCACCGCATCCAATCCCAAGCAGATCGCGCCGGTGGACCACGACACCGACGGACTGTTCTTGTTCAATTACTTCTTCGCAGCGGATGTCGAGACCAAAGCGCAGGGTCGGGAGATCGTCGCTGCAGTCTGGGAGTACACCGCCGGCTGGTGGACCGCGAAGGCCAACCTCGACAACTCCACACCCCTGCAGCCCGTTCCCGGCCAGGAGTCGCACTACGCGCTGATCAATCACTGCCGCTGGGACCGGCTGATCGACGTGCTGCCCTCGCTCGTCTTGCGGCCCAGCCTGCACGCCTTCGTGGTGCGGAACTTCACCGCCAATGACGTCGTTTCCATGCCGATTCTCTACTGGATGGTGCGTTGAGGATGCGCCTATTCGCGGCGTTGGTCAGTCCCCACGGCCGCTGCGGACGCGCGGAGTTTCTGTTCGTTGAGTTGGTGCGCGCCGCCTTGCTCGGACTCTGCTACGCCTTGTTCCAGGCGGGATGGCCACTGGCCGCCGCGGTCCTCATCTGGCCCGCCCTGTGGCCCGGCATCGTCGGCACCATCAAGCGCTTTCGCGACCTCGGGCACGACCCGGTGTGGATCCTCCCAGTTCTCACCTATCTGACGGTGGGATTCGCGGCCGGATGGGTCTATCGCCAGCCCGCACTTGGGTTGATCACGCTGGGGATCTACCTGGCATACGTGCTCGGCGCAGGAGGCGTTGCCCAAAGGGACGGGGCCTGATCTTGCGCCGGGCACCCAGTTGATGCGCGATTGGATGGCTCGCAGCGCCCTACACCGTGTCCCCTGTCACGCGGGTCCCTGGCGCAGCCCGTACTTCTTGATCTTGTCGATGAGGGTAACTCGGCTCACACCCAGCTGACGAGCCGCAGCGCTCTGGTTGCCCTCGCACAGGCGCAGCGCGTCCCCGATCAAGCCGCGCTCGAAGGCCGCCACCCGTTGCTTGAGGGTCAGCTGGGACACGGACTCCCCCTCGAAGGGATCGCCGTCGAGCACCGGCTCGATGCACAGGGCGAGGCTGCGCTCGATGGTGTGCTCGAGTTCGCGCACGTTTCCGGGCCAGGGGGCGTCGCGCAGATGTTGCAGGAAGGCGTCCGTCAGGGTCACCTTGCCGAGGCCGAAGCGCTCGCCGATGCGGGCCGCAAAGTGGTGGGCCAGTGGAGCGATGTCGTCGCGCCGATCGCGAAGGGGAGGGAGCTGGAGGGCGACGACGTTCAGGCGATAGAACAGATCCTGCCGGAAGTCCTCGACTCGGCGCAGATCGGCGCTGGCGGCGGCGATGAGGCGCACGTCGATGGGCACCGGTTTGTCTTCGCCGACGGGCCGCACCTCCCGCTCTTGCAGGACCCGCAACAGCTTTCCCTGGGTGAGGGGGTCGAGGCTGTTCACTTCGTCGAGGAGCAGGGTGCCGCCGTCGGCCTCCCGGAACAGGCCCTTGCGGGACTCGCTGGCCCCGGTGAAGGCGCCGCGTCGGTGTCCAAAGAGCTCTGCCTCGGCCAGATCTCGGGGTAGTGCCGCGCAATTGAATCGGATGTAAGGCTGCTTCGAGCGCTTGGAGGCCGAGACGATGGCCTGGGCCACCCGCTCCTTGCCGGTGCCGCTCTCGCCGGTGAGCAGCACGGTGACATCCCGCCGAGCGACGCGATCTACCAGCTCTCCCAAGCGCACCATGGCCTCCGACGCGAAGATCATGGTGCGGCCCAGGGTGAGCCTCGCCCGCAGACGAGCGTTCTCCGCCTCGAGGTTTGCCTTTGCCAGGCAACGCCGAACCACGGCTGCGATCTCGTCGGCGTCGAAGGGTTTGCCGAAGTAGTCCACCGCACCGGCCTTCATCGCCTCGACAGCGGTTCGCGCCGACCCGTGGGCGGTCACCAACACCAGCCCCGGCGCCGCCGGGACCTCCCGCAAGGCGTGCAGCAGCTCCATGCCGTTCATGCGTGGCATCTGGAGGTCGGAGATCAACAGGTCGAAGCGGCCTCCGTCTCGGACCCGCTCCAGCGCGGCGACGCCGTCGGATGCTTCGACCACCTCGATGCCGTCATCCTCGAGGATGGCGCGCAGGGTGAACCGCACGGCGGGTTCATCGTCCACCACCAACACCCGTCCGTTCATGCTGCGCCCTCCAGCGGCAGGCTCAAGGTAGCGCGGCAGCCTCGCCCGTCGTGTCCGGCGCCCACCTCCAGGGTGCCGCCGTGTTGCTCAGCCAGGGTGCGCGAGATGACCAGACCCAGGCCACTGCCCTCGGGTTTGGAGGTCGCCCCGGCGGAGAAGAGTCGGTCCCGGATCTCGGGGGCCAGCCCGGAGCCGCGGTCCTCCATCCACACCGTCGCCATCTCGCCCTCGGGACCTCCGCCGAACCGCACCGTGGATCCTGCGGGAGCCGCCTCCATCGCGTTCTGCAGCAAATTCACCAGGATCTGCTTAACCTTTCGCGCGTCGCACTCCAGTGGGGTCTCCCGCAGGGCGGTCCAGTCGATGCGCAGATCGAGGTCCAGGGCCGAGGCCTCGTGCAGGAGCACGACCTGACTGACCAGCCGCCGCAGGGACACAGTCGCCAGGGAGAGCTCGGTGACGGGCCGGGAGAAACTCAAGAACTCGTCGAGGATGGACCCCATACGGTGCACCTCGCCGACGAGCACCTCCAGGCGCTCGGCGTCGCTGCTGCCGGGTTCGGCGCCGCGCTGGAGCAGCGTCGAGAGCCCCTGGATGGCTGCCAGGGGATTCTTGAGCTCGTGGGCGACCGTACCGGACAGCGCCAGGATCTCCCGATTGCGGCCCTCGACGGCGATGCGGGCCTCCGCCTCGATGGCGCGTTGGCGCTGGGCATAGGACTCGGCGACGTCCCGGACGATTCCTCCGAAGAACACGCCGATGAGCATCATCGCCACCATGATCCCGCCGAACAAGCCGGTGGCCAGCTCGTGGCTGCCGACCCGGTCCGCACCCACGAAGTGCAGGCCGGGCGCCCAGCCCGCCACGTCGACGACGGCGAGCAGGCCGATGACCAGCGCGGTGGGTCCCACTCTCAGCGTCGCGGCGGCCCGGGGCATCATCATGCCGCACATCAGGGCGATGGGGATTGGCACCACGATCAGTGGGCTGTCGAAGCCTCCGGTACAGAGGATGGCGGCCAGCTGTAGCGCGAACAGCATCGTCACCATCGCGCTGCGAGGGGTGTCTCGGGACGGCACGCCGAGGATCAGCGTCCCGACGAGCACCGCGATCAAGACGGCGAGGGCGGCAATGCGCCAGGGCACCGGCTCCAGGACCACCACCAGGCCGAGCAGGGCGGTGAGCGCCAACGTGCCTACATACCGGATCCGCGACAGCAGTCGGGACAGGTCGCGGGAAAGCTCCGGCGGGTGCGGCGAGAGCATGGGGGCCTCCGGTGAGTGTCGGAAAACCATACACCTGGTCCTCTGGGTGCTCACGAGCCGATGTCTCAGTGGGTCAGGTTCAGACGAATCTGGGTGCCGAGGGAGTGGCCGGCCATGAGATCGAGGTCGAGGTCACCGTCGATGTCGCCGAGGGCCACCACGCCGGTGAACACGGTGCCGAGGAGCTGCCCGCTGTCGTTGAAGTTGCCGCTGCCATCGTTGAGGTAGATCCGGTCGTCCTGCCCGCTGTTGCCGATCACCAAGTCGGGGTCCAGATCCCCATCGACATCGCCCAGCGTCACCGCGGAACCCACGCCCAGCACCTGCCCGCTATCTGCGTAGACTCCGGCGCCATCGTTGAGATAGATCCGGTTGACACCGCTGTTTCCCGCAATCAGATCAAGATCCAGGTCGCCGTCGACGTCTCCGATGACGACGCAGCGGGTGTGGTCGGCGTGCAGCGACTGGCCGCTGTCGACGAAGTTGCCACCGCCATCGTTGAGATAGACCCGGTTGGCCTGGGACGACTGGTTGCCGGCCACCAGGTCCAGATCCAGGTCGCCATCGACATCGGCGAGCGCTACGGCCGCGGTGTCGCCATTGCCCAGTGCCTGCCCGCTGTCGGAGAACTGGCCGGTGCCGTCGTTGACGTACACCTGGTTGCCCGGGAAGTTGCCGAAGACCAGATCGAGATCGAGGTCGCCGTCGATGTCGCCCATGGCCACGTCATAGGAGGTGACGCCATTTGGTAGGAGCTGGCCACTGTCGGTGAAGACCCCGGTGCCGTCGTTGAAGAGCACCCGGCTCGTGCCAGCGGCGAGCACCAGGTCGAGATCGAGGTCGCCGTCCACGTCACCCAGTGAGATGCCCTTGGCGAAGTGGCTCATCAGCTGGCCGCTGTCCACATAGGTACCGGTGCCATCGTTGAAGTACACAAACCCCTGCACCGTCCAGACCACCAGATCGAGGTCAAAGTCGCCGTCGACGTCGCCGAGGACGACCGAGGTCACCTCGCTGCTGTCCAGGTTCGTCGCGCCGGCTACATAATCGCCAAATCCGGTGTTCAGAAGCGCGCGATTTGCCCGCAGGGAGTTGCCTTCGAGCACGTCCAAATCGAGATCGCCATCGACGTCGGCCAGGACCAGGGCGTACGTGGACCGGTTGAGGGGAACCTGCCCGCTGTCCAGCAGGTTCCCAGCGCCATCGTTGACGTAGATCTGGACCGGGTCGAGCAAGCTGGCCATCAGCGCGTCGAGGTCGCCGTCCTCATCGATGTCCCCGAGCGCGATCCCGGTGTTGTCCATCCCCAGCCACTGCCCGCTATCGGTGTAGGTGCCGGCCCCGTCGTTGACATAGACGACGTTGGCGTCTCCGTTGCCGTTGCCGACCACCAGGTCGAGGTCGAGGTCGCCGTCCAGATCGCCCAGCGCGACACTCACCGAGTCAGAGGAACCGAGCAGCTGCCCGCTGTCGACGTAGACCCCCGCGCCATCGTTGAGGTAGACCCGATTTGCGGCCCCCTCGCGCGCTGCGACCAGGTCCAGGTCCAGGTCACCGTCGACATCGCCCAGCGCGATCCCATAGGTCACGTCGGATCCGAGCGCCTGTCCGCTGTCGGTGAAGTTGCCCAGGCCATCGTTGAGCAAGACCGTGTCCGCAAGCGCCGTACCCGCCACCAGGTCGAGGTCGCCGTCCCCATCGACGTCGCCCAGCGCGACGCTCGCGGTGAAGTTGGTCGCGCCGCCCAACAGCTGGCCGGTGTCTGCAAACCCCCCGTCTCCGTCGTTGAGGTAGACCCGGTTGTGCTGGAAGTTCCAGTGCCCGGCGACCAGGTCCAGATCGCCGTCGCCGTCGAGGTCCCCAAGGGCCACCGATCTGGTGTATTCGTTGCCCAGCAGTTGCCCACTGTCGGTGTAGCCGCCCAACCCGTCGTTGAAGTAGATCTGGTCCGGCTCGTTGTCGTTGCCCACGACCAGATCCAGGTCCAGATCGCCGTCGAGATCACCGACCGCCAAGGCGCGAGTGTTCTGTTCCTCCGGCATTGCGAACGCAAACTCCCCGACGAGGTGAGCCCGGATATTCCAGCATTGAACGTCGATATTTACGTCAGCGGCGTTCAAGATCCCGGAGCCCGCGGAGACGAAACAGACCAGATCGGGCACATCGGGCTGCGCCAGCACCGTCACTTCAAAGGCGCTGCCGTCCGGCAACGCAGTCGCGAATTCGAAGTCTCCGTCCCCAACCAGGAGCAGATCGTCGCTCCCGTTGTTCTGGAGCACGACGCGGTCCGCCACCAGACCCGTCAGCGTTCCCCCGATCGTGTGGAGCTGGGTGATGCAGTCCACGGCGACGTCGGCGATATCTGCACCTCCCACGGAGCCCACGCCGTTGGTGACCGCACACGACTGCGAGGGCGAAGTCGGCTGGGTCAGCACTGCGACGTCATATGCGGATCCGTCCAACAACGCAGTCGCGAACTGGAAGATCCCATCGACACTCAGGAGAAGATCGTCGCCTTCGTTGTTCTGGAGGGTGACAGTGGCACCCGGCGCGAGACCAGTGAGGGTGCCGCTCACGGCGTAGGAGTTGGTGACGCAGTCCACCGCGACGTCGGCGACATCGGCCCCTGCCAGCGAGCCCGCGCCGTTGGTGACCGCACACGTCTGTGAGGGCGAGGTCGGCTGGGTCAGCACGGCGACGTCATATGCGGATACATCCAACAACGCAGTCGCGAACTGAAAGATCCCATCGGCGTTCAGGATGAGATCGTCGCCTTCGTTGTTCTGGAGGGTGACAGTGGCACCCGGCGCGAGACCGGTGAGGGTGCCGCCAACGGTGTAGGTGTCGATGGTCTCGGTGACGCAGTGCACTGCCACATCGCCGACGGCCGTGTCGTCGAGGATTCCTGTGCCGCCGGTGACGCCACAGGTCTGGGAGCTCGGCTGGGTCAACACCGTCACGTCGTAGGCGCTGCCCTCCTTCAACGCCGTTTCGAATGCGAAGACCCCGTCTGCAACCAGGACGAGATCGTCACTCCCGTTGTTCTGGAGGGTGACGCTGGCGTCGGGGGCCAGTCCCGTCAAGGTGCCGCCGATCGTGTCGCTAGTGGTGTTGAGTCCGGTGTCGGTGCCTGGGCTCCTACCACAGGCTGTGAACAACGCCGCGGCGACGATGAAGACAAACAAGTCGTGCCGCGAGGGCTTGGGTGGCATTGGCGACAGTCGGGAACCCGACAGACGAGCTTCGACGCGCGAAGCCAGGATACGTTGAAAGTGGGCTTTGAAAGGGAATGGGGTCTGGAACACGGCGAACCTCCAGACCCGACATGTGCAGGAGGCATGCCACAGGCGCTTGCTGGCTGCCTTCGCATGATCTCACGTGGGCAACCCAGACATCGACACCAACGACACCGAAGGCACACCGGACGGCAAAAGTCCACTCGAAACGGAGGATGTGGTTGACAGAGCAGCACGCAGTTGGGTGCTGCCGCTGTTCCCCGCGCTCGCCGGCCTCAGGCCTCGCCGCTTCCTGGACGGAGCTCTCATGACACCATAGAGTAGGTCGGATAACCGACAGTCCTGTCGGAATTCCGACACCGGGCGGCGGATTGTGGCGATTCTGTCGTGCGAAGACATGGCACGCCCTCTGCACCTGGTGGTTTTGGGCTGTACCGCAGGAGGCGTGATGTGGCGATGGGGACTCGCGCTCGTTTTGATGGCGTGCAGCGGAAATGACAGCGAGACCGACGCGGACGTCGACACCGAGGTGGACAGCGACGCCGACGTGGACGCCGACGCGGATACGGATGCCGATACCGACTCCGACTCGGATGCCGACACCGACACCGACTCGGATGCCGACACCGACACCGATACCGATACCGACGCGGATACCGATACGGATACCGACAGCGACTCCGACACTGACACAGACGCCGATGCGGACGCGGACACCGATGCGGACGCCGACACCGACACCGACGCGGACACCGACAGCGATGCGGACGCCGACACCGATGCGGACGCCGACACCGACGCCGATGCGGACACCGACACCGACGCCGATGCGGACACCGACACCGACGCCGATGCGGACACCGACACTGGGGACACCGCGGTCGACACCGACGGTGACTCTGACGCGGACACCGACAGCGATGCGGACACCGATAGCGATTCGGACACCGACAGCGATTCGGACTCCGACGCCGATGCGGACACCGACAGCGATGCCGACACGGACAGTGATGCCGACACGGATGCGGATGCCGACACCGACGCGGATACCGACACCGACGCCGACGCGGATACCGACACCGACGCCGACGCGGATACCGATGCGGATACGGACACCGACGCCGACGCGGATACCGACACCGACGCCGATGCCGACACCGACACTGGGGACACCGCGGTCGACACCGGCGGCCGAGCGATCGTCGGAATGCCCGTGGCCTACGACTTCGAGGACTGCGCACTGCCAGGCTGGGTGTTGAATCCCGAGTGGGAGTGCGGAACCCCGGTCGCGGTTGGCCCGGCAACCGCGGTGTCGGGGATCGGCGCCTTGGGGACCGACCTGGACGGGAACTACGACGGTGACCTGACGTTTGCCTCCAGCTACGCCCAATCCCCGGAGATCGATCTGACCTCGGCGATCTTCCCGACGCTGACCTTCGAGCAGTGGGTCGAGACCGAGGGGTCGGACAGAGACGGCTACCACGTGCAGATCTCCGGCGATGGCGGCCAATCTTTCGTCGTGGTCGATCCGGTGTCTCCGCCGTACACCCTGACCGTGGAGTCGCTACCGGCGTGGGGCGGCAGCGCTCCGGTGTGGGAGTCCGTGCGCCTGGATCTGACCCCTTGGGCTGGCCAGATCGTCACGCTCCGAGTGGCGATGAGCACCGACGAACAGGTCGAGCTTGCCGGGGTCTACATCGACGACCTGGCGATCCAGGAAGCCGGGGATTTGCCGGTCGACATCGAGACCACCGCGGTGCCGAATGCCGCGGTGGATCAGCCGTACGCGACCGTCCTGAGCGCTGTTGGTGGCTCCGGATTTGGGACCTTCGCCATCGTCGACACCGATGCCGGCTGGCTGGACATCGACGGCGCAACCGGAGCGCTGACCGGCACGCCCCTGTTCGCCGACGTGGGGCCGGCGTCGGTCACAGTCCGCTACACCGACGACTTCAACATCGGAAATACTGCAGATCAAACCTTTGATTTCGACGTGGAAAACGTCCTCTTCTTCGACGACATCGAGGACGCATGCCCCGGGGACTGGACCCTGACCGGGGACTGGCAGTGCGGTGCGCCGACGTCTGGGCCCGGATCGGCATGGAGCGGAAACCAGGTGCTCGCTACCCAGCTCGATGGCGACTACGGCGCCGGTCGCATCTGGCCAATGAACACGGCGACCTCGGCACCCTTCAACCTGACGGGGGCCTCGGCGCCGGTGATTCGCTTCCGCGCCTGGCATTGGTTCGAGGGCCCCGCCGACGGCTTCCACGCCCGGGCCGTGCTCGCCCTCAACGGGAACACCTACTTCCTCGAGACCGTGGCTCCACCTTACGAGCTCCAGCACCCGCTAGACCTGGACTGGCGGGGCCTCTGGGGCGGCGGCGGTCTGGTTCCCTGGACCACCTATGAGGCCGATCTGAGCGGCTTTGTGGGCTGGGAGATCAAGGCCCAGTTTGCCCTGGCGTCCGACATGACCGCCCAATACCCTGGGGTGTACATCGACAATGTCCAGATCATCGAGCGCGACAGCGACGGCGATGGCGTGCTCGACGACGTCGACCCGTGTCCGGCAGACCTCAACGACGACAGCGATGGCGACGGGATCTGCGACTCCGATGACCCCTGCCCGATCGCCGACACCGATCAGGACGGGGTGTGTGATGGCAGCGACATCTGCCCACTGGGGGACGACAACCTCGACGTCGACAGCAACGGCGTACCCGACGCCTGCGACCAGTGCCCGTTCGGCGTCGACACCGATCTCGACGGCGTGTGCGACGCGGTCGATGTCTGCCTCGGCGGCAACGACTTCGTCGATCTCGATGGCGATGGCGCACCCGACGCCTGCGACAGCTGCCCCGACGACGCGCTGGACGATCGCGACGGCGACGGCCTCTGCGACTCGGATGACCCCTGTGTCGCCGACAATCCCGACGACACCGACGGCGACGGTCTCTGCGACTCCGATGATCCCTGTCCCCTCGATCCGTTCGACGACTTCGATGGCGACGGCGTGTGCGAACCGGACGACCCCTGCCCAAGGGACCTGTACGACGACATCGACGGCGATGGCGTGTGCGCCTCCGACGATGTGTGTTTCGGTCACGACGACCTCCTCGATACCGACGGCGACGGGACTCCCGACGGGTGTGACAGCTGTCCGCTGGACGTCCTTGGGGACAGCGACAGCGACGGGGTGTGCGACTCCGACGACCCCTGTCCGGACGACAACCCCGACGACAGCGACGGCGACGGGGTCTGCGAGTCGAGCGACATCTGCCCCCTGGATTTCTTCGATGACAGCGACGGCGACGGCCTGTGCGACTCGGACGATCCCTGCCCGCTTGACGCTCCCGACGACACCGACGGCGATGGGGTCTGCGACTCGGATGATCCCTGTCCCGTGGACAACCCGGACGACAGCGATCGCGACGGCGTGTGCGAGTCGATCGACCCGTGCCCTCTGGACTATCTAGACGACAACGACGGAGATGGGATCTGTGATGGCCTGGACGCCTGTGCCGGCGGTGACGACGCCATCGACGGGGACAGCGACGGTCTACCGGACAGCTGCGACGCCTGCTTGGGCGATCCCGCCAACGTCTGCGGTCTGAACGTCTGCACCCTGGACATGGACTTCGCTTGGGCACTTGCGGGCCAGGGTTCGCCCCCAGGGTGGGCCTACGCCTACTACGGGGTCGACACCACAGGCGGCTCGGGCTTGTACGGTGGCGCCGGGAACGCAGATCCGGAGTGGCCTTGGCTCCACGGCACCAAGGGCTCGGCCTATTGGGGTGCACTCTCGAACTCGACGATCCGCTGGGCTCAGCCGGTGGACAGCGTCTCGTTGGACATCATGTTCCCTTCCTCTTTCTTGGTGACCGTGCACGGCTACAACCTCGGTGTGCTCCAGGACAGCGTGATCCTCAACGAGTTCGGCGAGGTCGGGGCCCAGAGCCTTCGGCACATGACGGCGCAGTTCTCGGCGCCCATCGACGAGCTCCGCTTCGACAGCCAGCTGTTCTTCGGAGTGGACAACGTGAGGTACTTCGCGACGAACAACTGTCCGCCCTAGCTGGCAGGGAGGGACTGTCCCAGGCGAAAACCGAGGTTGGGCGCGCGATCTGTGGGCGCACGACCAAAGCGGCCCGCACCGTGAGCGATTGTGGCAGATTCGTGGCCCGCCGCCATCTATTTCCCGCCCCTCACCGCGTTGCGGAGCTTCTCCCGCAGGTCGTCCAATAAGTAGGGTTTCTGCACGAACCCAGCGAGGCCCTTGTCGCTGAATCGCGCTGTGCACTCCTCCTCGCTGAAGCCACTTGACAGGACCACGCATACGTCGTTCCTGATCCTGCGCAGCTCATTGAAGGTCTCTTCGCCATCCATGCGAGGCATCTTCAGGTCCAGAAGCACGCAGTCGATCTCGTCGTGACGCTCAAGGAACAGTTCGATCGCCTCGACACCATCCGAAGCCATTAGCACGGAGAACCCGAACCGCTTCAGCATTCGAGACGCCACCACGCGAATGGCCTCCTCGTCATCGACGACCAGGACGGTTCCGCTGCCGTGCCAGTCGTTCTCCTTCTTGGTGCCAGCAGCGACTGCCTCCGCAGCATGGTCGAGGGCGGGCAGCAGCACCACGAACGTCGACCCTTTGCCAGGCTCACTCTCGACCAGGATGGCGCCGTTGTGCCGGCGAACAATGCCTTGCACCGCAGCCAGGCCCAGACCTCGACCCGTGAACTTGGTCGTAAAGAACGGGTCGAAGACCTTCGCCTTCGTCTCGTCGTCCATGCCGCTGCCAGTGTCGGTGACCTCGATGGTCACGTAGCGACCTTCGGCAAGCTTCTCGTCAGCCGATGCAGCGTCGAGAAAAGCGCGGTCGCATTCCGTCGTGTCGGTGCTGACCCGAACCAGCCCGCCCTTGTCTCCGACTGCCTCCGAGGCGTTGCTGACCAGGTTCAAGACGATCTGCAGAAGCTGGGTGGCATCGGCCCTGACCGCGGGCAGCTCGCCGGACAGCTCGTAGCTCAGGCTCACCTTCTTGGAGATCGAGCTATCGAGCAGACTCGACATGTCCTGCACCAGGGCGTTGATGTCGATGTCCTCGACGACGAACCTGCCCTTGCCCGAGTAGGCGAGCATCTGGCTCGTGAGATCGGCAGCCCGCCGGCCGGCCCTCTGGATGTCGTACAGAAGGGGCCGAATCGGCGAGTGGCGGGGCAGATCGGATATGGCCAGATCCGCGTTGCCCAACAGCCCCGTCAGGATGTTGTTGAAGTCGTGGGCAATGCCGCCCGCGAGGACGCCCAGGCTCTCCAGCTTCTGGGCTTGTTGGACTTGACGTTCCAGGCTCAGGCGTTCTTCTTCGGCCTGCTTGTCCTCGGTGATATCCTCGAACATCAGCACGACCTCGCGGACATCTCCGACCGCATCTTTGATCGGGCAAACGAGCACCTTGACCCACAGCGAGTCACGAGCGGAAGGCTCCAGCTCAAGGGGGTTGTAGTGGAAGGATGGCAGGACCGCCGGCTCTCCGGCAAAGCCCCTCTCAATGAACGGTAGCAAGCCCCCATCTGCGACCTGCTGATCCTGGAGGATGTTGTAGTGGCCCAGGTGGCGCTCGAGCACCTCGGGCATCACACTCAGCATCTTCATCTGCGCTGGATTCAAGTAGGTCAAGCATCCATCCGGGGCATAGATCGCCGTGCCGACCGGGGATTGCGCGATCAGATCCCGGAACCGCTCCTCACTCTCACGCAACGCCTTCTCCGCCCGCTTGCGTTCGCTGATATCGACGACCATGCCGTAGCCCACTGTCGGTTTGCCTGCTTCGTCCCGAAAAACCGATGCCGTGAGCTGCCCCCACATCACAGATCCATCCTTGCGGATGTAGCGCTTCTCCAGCGTGAACCAGGTGCTTTCCCCAGCGAGCAGTTCAGCGGTGAGACGCTCCTCGAGGTCCATGTCGTCGGGGTGGGTCAGGTGCTGCAGCGAGAGGTCCTGCATCTCCGCCGCCGTATAGCCGAGCATCCGGCACAACAGCGGGTTCACCAGCACCAGCCCCTTTGCGGGGTCAACTACACTGATCCCAATGGGAGCATGCTCGAAGATGCCACGAAATCGTTCTTCGGAGGAGCGGAGGGATTCCTCTGTCCTCGTGCGCTCGGCGATGTCTTCTATGACGCCAACCCATTCACGCAGTGAACCATCTGCTTCCAAGACAGGAACTGCTCGTGCTTCGAATTCACGCCACTCCTTCAGGCTGGCGCTCCAGACCCGCCCCGCAGTTTCATAGAACGACAGCTCTTCACACGCCTTCTTCCACACTCCCAGGACCCGCTCGATGTCGTCGGGGTGGATCTTCTCCCCCCACCCGAAACCCTTGTGTTCACTCCATGGCTGTCCTGTGAACTTCTCCCAGGAAGGCTGAGGGACGACGAAGCCACCGTCAGCATCCCTGGTCCAGACAACAGCGGTCGTGGCCTCTACCAGTGATCGATACCTCTGCTCACTGAATCTCAGCTCCTCCTCCGCCCGCTTGCGCTCGGTGATGTCACGGCCGATGACAAAGAAATGCAGTTGCCCATCCAACATCACCGGCTTGCCGCCTATGGACACCGGAATCCGTTGCCCGTCCTTGCGTACCCAGGTGGTCTCGATCAGAAACTCGCCCTTCTCTTCAACCTGGGAGACCCAATCGGCGACTGTCGCGTCGAGGACTTCCGGAGCAATGAAGTCCGCTCCGAGGAGGATGGACATCTCGGCCTTGGAATAGCCGAGCAATCTCTCGGCCGACGAGTTGGTCGCGACCACGATCCCGTCAGGGGGCCGAGATACAAAAATGGCATCGCTGCCTGACTCGAACAGCACGCGGTAGTGCGCCTCGGTGAGCACGTAGGGAACATCAGCATTGCCCTCCGCCTCCCCCAAGGAACTCTCTTGTGCAGGCCTGCGTTCGGATTCTTTCCTCTCCAACTCTGAGACCCGAGCCCTCGCAGCCCCAAGCTCTTCCAGGAGTTGCTCTCTCGTCTTGCCTTCGTCAGTCATGGTCGTGCCGCCTGGCCAGACTTGGTCTAGCACATTGCGCGGCGAACAGGTCAATCGGTCGGCCGCATGACAGAGTCCGAGTTGACTCGTCAAGACATATCGAGAAGGCACGTTGGGATAGGCTTCCTCCCCGATGTGTTCGGATTGGGGCTTGGCGTACTCGTCCCACATCACGTCCAGCGTGGTGAACTGCCCTCGCCTGATCATCCGATCGACGGACTGCACGGCTGGAAACTCCAGGGCGCGGGTTGGATTCCGAGCACGACGAGCACCTCGGCGTGCAGGAATCGACGCGCCCAACGTCGCAAGCTCCGGTTGTGCCCCTCGAAACTATGTGGCGCGGCCGCCCCGTCCATGTGTCCCAGTTCGTCCCGACCACCCCTCCAGAGTCAACAACCTCAAGACAAGGTGGGTGTGCGCATATCTGAGTGAAATATTCATCACAATGAATATTCATGGCTCGTGTCTGCCTCGACGGGATCCTGGAGCCAAAATGTTCACCATAGTGAATATCTTCTCCCCAGTTTGTTGCAAGACGCGTTCTTGCTGCGCTATGTTCATCACAATGAACGTAGAAGAGGCAGGTCAACGCATTCGCTCGCGACGAAAGGAGCTGGGAATCTCCCAACGGGATCTCAGCCAGATCGCCGAGGTCTCCCTGCACACCGTCAGCGACATCGAATCTGGAAAGGGCAACCCAACCCTCGCCATTCTGGTTCGCCTCCTCGAGCCCCTCGGGCTCGAGCTGGCCATCGGCGTGCGAGGACCCCGCAGATGAGACGGGCGCGAGTTCTGAATCATGGGCGATTTACCGGCATTCTCGAGGAAGTCGATGGCGGGTTTCGGCTCGCGTACGACTCCGCCTACCTGGCAAACGGTGGAGGCGGTGTCAGCCTGACGCTTCCGGGTCGAGCCGAGCCATACGAGTCGCCCACGCTCTTTGCGTTCTTCTACGGGTTGTTGTCCGAGGGCAGCACCCGGCAGATCCAACAACGGGTGTTGCGAATCGATGGGGACGACCACTTTGGGCTCTTGCTGGCGACGGCCGGGGACACAGTGGGGAGCGTGTCGATCGAGCCCGAACCATGAGCCCCCGCTGTCTGAGCACGCTGATCGACCTCCCACAGGAGGGGTACAGCGGCAAGGCATTCGTACGTCTGTCCCAGCGGCGAAAGTTCCCCCACCGCCTGGGCATTACGCGCGCAGATATCCCGCAGATACGCGCCGACGTCGCCGGCAGCATGTCGATATCTGGCGTGCAGGACAAGATCTCCCTGCGGTTGAACCGGGGGCGTCTCGAGCCCGTGAACACTGGCGGCGAGTACATCCTCAAGCCCATCCCGGGCACGGTCTTTCCTGTCCTGCACGACGATGTACCTGCAAACGAGCACATCACCATGCAGCTGGCCGAGCAGCTCTTCGGGATTCGCTGCGCCGCCAACGCACTGATCCGACTCGCAGACGGCGAGCTCGCGTACGTCACCCGCCGCTTCGATCGCACCCGAGACGGCGGCCGAATTGCCCAGGAGGACTTCTGCCAGCTGATGCAGCGTTCGCCAAATACCCACGGACAAAACTACAAATATGAGAGCAGCTACGAGGCGATTGGCACCACCTTGAAGCACTATTGTGCCGCCTATGCCGTGGAGGTCGAGGAGCTGTTCCGTCGCGTCGTCTTCTCCTACGCCACGCGAAATGGCGACGCCCACTTGAAGAACTTCTCCCTCCAGCAGGGCAAGTCGGGAGACTACCGTCTGACTCCCGCCTACGACCTGGTCTCGTCGAGCCTGCACTTTCCGAAGGAGAGCAGGTTGGCCCTGGATTTATATGAGGGTGAGCTGCCCGCCGGCGTGGCCAACGAAGGCTACGAGACCGGTCGCGATTTCCTGGAGTTGGCCCGGCGTTACGGCATTCGAGAGCGGCGCGCCGCCGCGATCGTCGAGGGGGTCGCCGAGCGCCGGGACGCCGTTCACGACCTGGTTTCTCGTTCGTTTCTCACCAAGGCGGCCAAGGGGAGCTACGTTGCTGGCTTCGATGACCGGCTCAAGGCATTGGCCGCCTAACCGACCCGTTTCCGAGCATGGTCGACCACCACGACCACGTCCACCCACGGACCTGGAAGCCGGCGACGAGCGAGAGGAGGCCGCGGCGATCTCCAAGCCCCACAGCCTCTTCGACATGGGTAGCTTCGTCAATCTCGACTACTCCCCAATGGAATGGCTGAAGCTCAACGGTGGCCTGCGCCACAACTACACCTCCGACTTGGAAACACCGTGGACACGCCTTCCTATGCGAAGCGACGGCTACTCCATCGCCGGAGTCGAGCTCGACCTGAAGGCGAGACCCACCCGCGAAGCCCATGTGTTCCTGAACCGCACCTACCGGCAGGGACTCGGTGACGACGAGGTGGCACAGTCCTTCGCACCGCTGCTGATGAACGTCGGCGGGTCCTACACGTTGCGCGATCTAGTCCGCTTCAGTGCAACCGGTCATTACGTCGGCACCCGCACGGTGACCCTGAACGAGACGGAAGACCGGGCGTGGCGCTGCTGCCAAACGAGTACATTCGGCGAAACGTCGCCGAGGTGCCAGGCGGACCCGGTCGTTCGTTCTTCGACCATCAAGCTCATGCGCTGACCGCGGGCCCAGCTCGGCGAGGCCTGCGTCCAGCTCGGGGGAGGTTCCCGTCCCGGCCGACGGGCGTTGTCAGGGCCTGGGCCGCGTGGTCTACCTCGCGAGCCGACGGATCAGGACCCCCAGCACAGCAACCAAATGCCCACCTCCTAGACGGCGATGGATGGGACGATATCGTGGTGAGCGCACCGCCAGCAACGTGGGACCGAGGCTGGCAAGGCCTATGTCGTCACCGGTGCGCAGATTGGGGCGACTCTGGACGGCTCGTATCCAATCCTTGTGGTCAGAAGCGCGCCACTCGCCGATGCCTGCCACCAGCGGCAACCCGAGCAGAATCCCCTACAGTTGGACGCTTGCAGGAAGACCGGCGGGTGGCACTCTCCTCAGCGCGGGGGGTACGCTGATTCACCCCCAGCCACCCCTTTCCTCCGAGGTGATTTCATGGGCCGAGGAGGAGATGGACGCCATCGACGGCCAGGAGACCCTGATGCCGGTGGTCCTTCCCCGCGAGCTGTGGATCGAGGCGGTCGGATCGGTGCCTGGCTACGCGAGCCCCCTCGGAATCGACGGACGCGCCTGCCACATCGTCTTCGACCCAGCGCGGTGGAGTCGGCGAACCTGGTGGTGGGGGCCAACGAGGTCGACTACCATCTGCTGAACAACTTCAGCCGAGACATGGCGGACAAAGCCGACAACGTGACCATCGCCGACATCGCCACCGCCCGCGCCGGAGACCCCTGCCCGGTCACCGGTGAGCCGCTGGTCGAGCACCGCGGCATCGAGGTCGGCAACATCTTCCAGCTCGGCACCAAGTATTCCGCCGCCATGGGATGCACCTTCCTGAACGAGAACGGCAAAGCAGCGCCGATGATCATGGGCTGCTACGGCATCGGAGTGGGCAGAGCCGCGGCCGCCGCGGTGGAGCAGCGCCACGACGAGCGCGGTCCGATCTGGCCGAATCTCGATCGCGCCCTACGAGGTCCACATCGTGGGGATCAACCACAAGAAACAGCCGGTGCGCGAGGCCTGCGAGGCCCTCTACGAGGGGCTGCGCGCTCGCGGCATCGAGGTGCTCTACGACGACCGCAGCAAGCGAAGCGGGTTCGCGTTTGCGGACGCCGACCTGATCGGGTGTCCGTTCCGAGTCGTCGTGTCACCCCGCACCCTCGGCGACGGCGAGGTCGAGCTTAGCCGACGGGACAAGACCGTCGAGACGAGGGTCCCCCAGGACTCTGTGGTCGACGACGTTGTGGCGCGCATCATCGCCGAGCGGGAGCGGTACGCCCGCAACCCCTGAGTGGAGCAGAGGTCGAGCCTAGAACAAAGAAACGAACGCTCGAATCGACGAATCCATAGGTCCCGGCGTCGTGAAGAAGAGCGCTATGCCAGCGATGAGAAGACCTGGGAAACCGTTGGAATGGCATCGCGAGAGCCTAGTCCGCAGACTCGACGACCTGTACCGGAACCAGAAACGTCCAGGTTTCCAGCTGAACCATCATCGAAGTGTGCCCAACGGCGCGGCCCGTGAGCACAGACCGCCCGCCGATCCGCTCGACCGACGCCACCCGCCGATCCGTTGGCCGAGCCGAGATGATTCGTTCGTTCCTGTGCTTCAGCGCGATGGCGGACCCCACGGGCATGCTCAGCCCCTCCGTCCCGACGATGGTCTCCTCGAGCTCCGGAAGGGCATCCTGTTGGCCATGAGCCACGTCATCGACAACCCGCTGCAGCTGGGACACATCCCGCTGCACGCTTATGTCCACCAACAGATAGGATCCGTCAGAGTCCACAATGAGCATGTCGGTAGTGCCGACCTCGTGTCCATCGATGTGCACCGGCCCGCCCATGTAGAGCGGCTTCAGCGATGCCACGGTCGGGTCGGTGATGCGCAGCCCCACCGGCCTGCCTGGGGCGTCGAAACCGATCGTGCCGCCCTCGACGATCTCCAGCACCGGCCGCGGCTCACCCCCGAGGACCGGGAGCGCCAAGAGTACAGCCAGAGATATCTGGGTGAGCATGGGACACAGTACCGCGGTGGGAGATGCGGCATCAAGCAGGCACGCTTCCAGCGCCACTCGGACCAGGGCGTCGCCGTGCAGGCTCTTCGGAAGGGTCTTGCGCAGTCGCCCACTGGCTCCAGTGCTCCGCAACTGTCCGCAATTGACCTGCCTGTCTGTCCAGTGCGAGTTTGGTGCAAGTGGAAACCGTGAATCCAAGACTCCTCGCGATCCTGTTGGTGGTCAATGCATGTGCGCCCCCTCAGGGGCCTACCAAATCAGGAGAAGCCCACCTCGACGGTGACTCGGATGGAGACGGACTGCTCGACTCCGAGGAGATGGAGCTCGGCACGAATCCCCATGATCCGGACACTGATGGCGACGGGTGGTCAGACGGGGAGGAGGTCGAAGGGAACACCGATCCCCTCGATCCGGAGCGGCATCCCTATACCGGGGGATGGCCCATTGGGGCCTGCAACGACGAGATAGTGGGGACCGGATATCAAGTTGGCGACATCGTCGAAGGGGTCACTCGTACCGACTATTACGGAGAGACAATCCACCTTCACGACTTCTGTGATCGCGCAATCATACTCGCGCCGTGCGCCCGGTGGCACCCGGTCTGCTACTCCCATCAGCTCGAGCTCGCCGATTGGTTCGAGCAGTATGGGGACTCTGGGCTGATGATCGTTGCCATGATCGGTGAAGACGATCAGGGCAGGACCCCCGAGCTATCGAAGCTCGCGGACTGGGCCGATACCTTTGGCTTCGGATTCCCGGTCGTCGTCGACCCGGACTTCGAGGTGGCCTTTCAGTTCCTGCCAGGCATGATGTTGGACTTTCCGAGCCTGACGCTGATCGCCCCGGGGGGCGAAATCGTCAAGACCGACTCCTTCGTGTCCGACGAGGACATCCTTACGGCTCTTCCGGAGCAGTGGGGGCTCTAGTTCCAGGCAGCTCGCCAACGGGGTCAGTACTCTGAGCAGTCGCGATTCTTCGTCGTGCATCGAAGAAAACTCGCCCGGTCAGATATTCTGCCAGGCATACTGGTATCACCCGAGCCAGGATTCAACAGATGCGTGTATGGCCAAGATCCAGGATGCTGACCGGGGCACTGCTCGGTCTCACGGCTCTCAGCCTCCATTGCGCCGAGGTCGGCGAGTTCTGCCATGACGTGGGTCCCCCGTGTGGTCTCACGGTGGACTTCGACGGGGGGAACCTCGATGTCGGGACCTACACGGTAGCGATCGACTCCTCCGCGGGTCTGACCTCCTGCGACTACGTCGTTGAAACCCCGACCCATCAAACTCAAGAAGAAGCGGAGGAGGCCGACCAGGCGCTCATCGATTGCCAGGAGGACGACAGCTGCGGGGATGATTGGTGTACCGGCCCCGAAACCGTCTACTTGCGCTCGAGCAGTCTGACGATCGACGGTGACTCGGCATCCATCACCATCACGATCGAAAACGTCGATACCGGAGCTGAATCCTCGAAGGTCTTCAGCCCAAGCTATGTCGACCACCCGGAGGACTGCGCCGACTGCGTCACCGCGGCGGACTCGATGCCTCTCCCAGCTCTGGGTGAATGAACGAGAGGTCGCGCCACTCGAGCTGGAAGGTCGACCGCTGAGTTAGTGCCTCAATCCTCGATGATCAGCGTGAGCTCGACGCCGTGGCCAGCGTCGCCGGCTCTGTTCGTCTCCGGCAGGGCGTCCAGCTCCTCCGCCGTCAGCTCGACGACGAGAACCTCGAGACCATCCACCACAATCGAGAACTCACAGTCCTCGAAATACGACGAGTGGGGATCGACAGCATCGGGACAGTCGTCGTTCAACGCGTGCACTATGGGGACTGCCTCCCCGGCCTCATCGGTGACCTCCTCGCTATCCAGTGCAGTTCCCTTGCGCGCGTCGGTGCACACCACGCTCACGGTGGCTCCCTCCACGGGGGCGGCGCTTGCGTCCACAATGGTCGTGAAGAAGTGAAGCGGTCGGCCGCAGGTCCCGCATCCGGAGGTGGTCGCAAGGCTCAGGTAGGTCGCCCATACGATCAGTCTGCTCATCTCAGCTCCCGGCCCCAACATAGGCAAAGTGTCACCCATGTCCTGCCTTGACATGGAGGTCGGCGTGGCCGTGGCCGTGGTCGTCGGTCGTGTTCGTGGGGCACCGGGTGAAGGAGGAAGGGGACGGAGGAGACCGATCGGGATCGACCAGAGGAGGCCTCGATGGAGCAGGATCCACGTCGACTGCCGTCCGGATCGACAGGGCGTGAGGCACCGACGTCTTTTCAGGAGAGGGAGTGGACACCGAGGAGAGCACGCCGCGGGTTCCGCCGGGCCGGAGCGGATCGTCCGGCGAATCGGATCGACCCGTCGGGGGGGCGGTTTGTTGCCACCGGTCGGGCGAGGAGTCGCAAAGAGGAACTCGAACGTCACGAAGAAGAGCTCCGACGCCTACAGGCTCCCGAGGTCACCCGCCTGCAGCATACGGGCATCACCCTGCACCGTCGCCACCCGCTTTGGGTTGGGGTCCAGGTCGCGTCGGATCGCAGCGTAAGTGTGCTCATCCCGATCCTCAATGCGGTGGCCCGAACCCGCATATGTTGTTCTACTTGAGATGGCGTGAGCCGACCCCAGGATAGGCCCGATGATTGCCTGCCCCTCCTCTCGTTTGCGAGCTCGACCTACCTCTACCTGGGCGCGAGCGGCGGAGTGGACCCGGACACCGAAGCCAGGCTTCCTCGGTCGTTTGTAGGCAAAGTCGGCGTCTACTCCAGCCAGGCCGTTTCGGGCGCCCGCGATGTGAATGGTGATGGCTACAGCGACGTACTCGTCGGGACGCCACTCACCGATTCTTCAGCAGGTTCGGCGTATGTTTTCGTCGGCCCTCCATGTGCGACCACATGGTATGCCGATGCCGATGCCGATGGGTATGGCGATGCTCTGGACGGCCAGGCGGCTTGCGACCAACCCAGCGGATACCTGGACAATGCCGACGACTGCGACGACTCGGATCCAGGCGTGTCTCCGGATTCGACCGAGCTGTGCAACTCGATCGACGACGACTGCGATGGGGAAATCGACGAGGACTGCCGTGGGGATGGAACTCAGAGCGAATTGGCTGGTGGCGGAGGGAGTCCTTTGCCTTTGGCGACCTTCAGGAGGCCGGGCAGAACCGCAGGGCTGTGCTGGAGCGGCTGATCCCCAAGCTGAAGATCCGCGACGTCGCCAAGGTGGTGGGCAACAACCTGGAGGTTCAGGGAAAGCTGGCGTACTACCGGATCCACCTCGGCAGCGCCAACATCATCATGGAGCCTGGCGGCTACCTCTGCATCGTCCAGGACCGCAAGAAGCTCGAGCGCGTGTTCCTGCCTTTCGAAGGGGATCAGCTCCTGTCGGTCATCCTCAGCAAGGCGCTGATGCTGGCGGACGACGACAAGATCACCGACAAGTCGATCAAACGTCAGATCCGGCGCTAGAGGGCGTCGAGGACGGTGCGAACCTCGGCGAGGTCGGGATCTCCGGGCCACGCGGCGTCGGCTTCCGTGACCTGGGCGATAGCAAAACCTTTTGCATCGGCCCCAGCGCCCGCCGTCTTCAGCGCCTCTCCGTAGTAGTACAGCGCCCGACCTTTCAGTGCGTTGCGATGCTCGGCCTGACGGAGCTCGCCGAGGGTGAACACGCGGCGCTCGACTTGGCGAGCGCCGTCGGGATCGGTGTACGTGACCCGGGCGACGATCTCGTCGGAGTCGTCCAGGCAGGTTGGGTTTCGGGTGGTCAGCTCGTTGTAGAAGACCATCTCGCTGTTCGGCGCCAGGTACTGCGGCCGCACCTGTGCTGGGTTGGTGGAGATGTCCTCGGCCGACGCCTTCACGATCTGCAGCATCTCCGGAAGGTCGAGCTCCAGGCGGACATCGGTCACCGCGACCTCGAAGACCTGCAAGAATCGATCGCTGAGCACCGCCTGGGCTTCTGCTTCGCTGTCGATGAACACGGCAGCCCCTCGCCCAGCGTCCGTGACGGTGTCCATCAGCTTGTCGTTGTAGGAGTCGTCACCGACCCCGATGCCCATCAGGAAGATGTCGCGACCGTCTCCGCGCCAGGCCTTCTCGGAGATGAGTTCTTCGTCGGTGATGCCCACGTTGGCCCCGCCGTCGCTCACCAGCACGAGGCGGTTGGTCATGCCCGCCTGCCAGTTCTCGTCGGCGAGCTGGTAGCCCTTCGTGAGTCCACCGTGCAGGTCCGTTCCACCGCCTGACTGCATTCCGCTGCACTTTGCGAGCAGCGTCGGATCCACCGGGCCCGTCACCGCGTGACCACTGAGCTCGACGTTGTTGGAGGTGTCCCAGGTCACCATCGACACGACGTCCCCGACCTTCAGACGCGATGCGATGGCCGCGCAGGCATCTCTGCTGAGCCGTATCGGGCTGCCGCTCATGGACCCCGATGTGTCCTGAACGATGGTCAGATTGATGGGCGGTCGGTTCTGCAGTCCTCTGGATTCTGCACCCACGCCGATCTGGAGTACGTGTCGTCCGTCTTCGTTGGGGTCCTCGATCCATTCCGCGGTCAGGGACACACCGCCAGTCGGGCCGGCCGGGACATCGAAGTCGTAGTAGTTGAAGATCTCGTAGGTTCGCGTGTGCCGTGGGACGTGGCCGCCGAGCACTCGATATCGGGCAGTCACCGCCGAGGCGTAGCTGTTGGAGTCGTCGGGGGACAGGTAGAGGGTGGGGAAGCTCTCGCCGCACATCTCGGTCCCCGGTTGACCGGTATCGGTCGTGTCCGTGTCGTCGGTGTCTGTCGTCGTTGTCGTCGTGTCGGTGTCGTAGCTGGATGTTGTTGTGGTGCTCCAACCGGCGCTGCCGGTGTCACCCCAACTACCGCGATCGTCGCCGCTGCAGCCGACCCCGAGCGCGCACAGAGAGAGAAATAGATAACGAGACATAAGAATCCTCCACGACTTCTTTCGTATGGGACCCCTGACCTCTGGTGGAGGATAGCATGGCTTTTCAGCACTCGTCGAGAAGGTGAGGGTCATGCTCTGGTACGCGCTGCATACGTCGATTGGCTCGGAAGAGGCCGCCGCTCAGTCCCTACAGGGGCGTGTCGACAGCGCCGGCCGCCGGACCGCATTTGGTCGGATTGTTGCGCCAGAACGCTCGGGTTCCGAGGAGTACCCTGGGATGCTCTTGATCGAGATGGTGCTCGACGACGAGACTCGGGAGCTGGTCCTGGGAACACCTGGGATTGCGGGATTTGTCGGTGGTGACCACGAACCCTCCTCCGTGCCGCAGTCTGAGGCCTTGCGCCTTGTCGAGACCGTTCGAGGTCAACGGGAGCGTGTTGAGCTCCCCGGCTTTCGCCCAGACGAGGAGCACCACTAGTCGGGCAGCATCGGGCGGATCTGTTCGCTGGAGAGCTCGTTGAGTCGCGATGCCTGATCGTCAGTGAGGTAGGCGATGATCGCTGCCTGGCCATTGTCCATGGAGTAGAATCGCCTTCCATCCGACTCGATGTCGTCCAGGACATAAGAGACGACCATGCCATCGGCCCAGTCGTCACTCACCTCGACCTCCCAGTGCCGGGGTTGACCGTCCAAGGTGTACTTCAGCCAGGCCTCGCCGCTCCCGAGGTCCACATGGTCGGTGACGTCCCCGAGTCGATGTGACGCGCCAGCGACCTCGCACAGGCGGCGGACGATCCTGACGTAGGCGCCTGAACCTTCTACGCACTCGGTGTCGAAGTTCCAGACGCGTGAGCAGAAGTTGCGGCCCCAGGGTGCGCGCTCCACCTCGCTGCCCAGGATGAAGAACAGGAGCGAGAAGGGTCGACTCTCGTAGGACTCACGACCGAAGGAGTAGAGCACGTCGTCTAGCGTGATTCCGGGATCCAGGGTCAGGCCGAGCTCGGCCAGGGCACTCAGTTGGTCCTCGAGTTGCATGTTCACCTCGGCGCGATTCTACTGCCGCCGGAATGCGGTCACTCGTCTTGCACGTAGCCGATGGAGATCAACTCGTCTGTCGAGCCTGCCTGTGTGTAGCAGTCCTTGAGAGTTTCGAGTTGCTCTGGAGTAACCTCTGCATAGAGCCGTGTTTCCGCGCCGATGCAGCCCCGGTACTTGTCGACCGGGAGGTGGGACGTGGCACGAACTCGTCGGTGTCGACAGGATTGGCGTGAGATCATCGAG
>PJEL010001309.1_pt1 | contig 25759 bp, 23 predicted proteins | sample 1853271 | NCBI WGS metagenome assembly PJEL01 (sample SAMN08108733, study PRJNA415343) | Invertebrate metagenome, whole genome shotgun sequencing project. | host: Globobulimina | place: Sweden: Gullmar Fjord | collected 2015-08
GCAGATGCGTAAGGCCTGTACAATTCAGTTCGCTTCCCTCGGGAAACGACCGCGTGCCCGGCTTTTTTTGAGGACGAACTGCCTTGTGTGGCTAGACTCACCTCAGATCGACCCTCAAGGAGCGAGCGATAGAGTGTGGGCATAGGCTTAGGTGTAGGCAGTTGAAAAAGATGATGATGATGATGTTACAACGAGAAAAAACGGAGCTGAGCGTCCAATGAAGACCCTGATTGCCATCCCGGTATTTAATGAGCAGCGGTACGTGACCGAAGTCCTGAAAAAAGTCGATCACTTTGCGGACGATGTGCTTGTGATTGACGATGGTTCGACTGACCATACGCCAACGTTGCTCGCGCTGCATCCGGTGGAGGTCATTCGTCATGCGGAAAACCGTGGGTACGGCAGATCCATGCTCGACGCCTTCCGATGGGCTCGCGTTGATCATTACGATTGGCTCATCACCATGGATTGCGATGAGCAGCATGAACCAGAGTCAATTCCTGACTTCCTCGATCAGATTCAACGTGATGATGCGGACGTCATATCTGGAAGCAGATATTTGAAAGCCCATCCCGAAAATGATCGCCCACCATCGGATCGAAGGAAGATCAATACGCAGGTGACGGAAGAATTAAACGAACGTCTTGGCCTGCAACTTACCGACGGGTTCTGTGGTTTCAAAGCCTATCGCGTCTCGGCTCTGGAAAAGATGGAATTGGATATCGACGGCTATGACTTTCCAATGCAATTCTGGGTTCAAGCAGTCGCAAACAATCTACGAATCAAAGAACTACCGATCCGCTTGATTTACAACGATCCCACCCGTTCGTTTGGTGGCCCACTTGACAATCCTGGCGATCGTATTGCCCATTATCGGGAAACCATGTACGCCGAACTCGGAAGATGCAGAAATCGCTTGCCTGCTCATGCATTGGCGGGATTGGAAGCAGAAGTCGTCGTCATGGAGAACGCCGTATCCGAGATGGAGAACACCCATGCGAATGGGTCATGTTGTTGGTGTCCATAAGTAAGAATGAATCGCGGTGTGCTGTATTTGAAGCTACCGCAATCGTGAGTGTAATTGATTGATGCATCAACGCCGTGAAACTCGTCATTCTCCTGTGCAGTCGATTACGATCGAGCCCTCGCCGCGCCATTGGGATGCACTCATCGAAGATGCTCAAACCAGTAAGGCAGAGCAAACGCTCTTCGGCGAATCATTGCAATCATGGAGTATTCGCTCACGCAACGAATTGGGCATTCAAGAATGCAGCACCGTCATCGGCACAGGTCATCAGGCGGCTTTTTGGCATCCGGGCATCTTGGCGAAATACTTAGCTGCGGAAGCGTTTGCGGATGTACATCGCAAGGATCTACACGTGTCGCCGCCCTCAATTCTCGAATTAGTGGTGGATCAAGATACCAACGATCCGCTGCAGTTTCGGGCACCGGCGAAGTCGAAGAAGAACGATGCGCTGGTAGTGCAGGATATTGTGTTAGGAAATGCCACAAACCGAGAGAGATACACCGAGCTTCCATTGGCAAGTTGTCCGCCGGTTGAACCGAAAGAGATTGAAAGCCGTGGAGCCGGAGCAGCAACGTGTTTGCTTGAGGCTGCATTAGGAGAGCAAGCAACTCATGCAAATACGTTAGCAGAACAGGTCACGTTCGCCAATCAACAGATTCGGCAATCGACGTTTTCAAAGGGCGGTCAATCCCATGTTGCGACGAATTGTGCCACGGTGTATGCGACCGCTTTGCCGACGACGTCGTTATGGAAGCATCTATTGAAATCGATGCTTGATGATCCAATCCGCATGGCCAAAGCATACAACGCGGCTGTTTCGGAGTTTCCCAACGCCAAGATGAAACCTCTCGAGATAACTGCGGACTCGATCGAGTTGCCAGTGTGGATCATTGATGAAGAGACCGGCGACAGAAATCATGCTTTTGCCCACGACTTCGACTCATCTGACGGGGCAGAAAATATCAGCGTGTGGCCACGAGCACTCCTGATGACTGGGCTGGTGCGACTGCTGCTGGTGGATGTGTTTATTCATGGTTTGGGAGGCAAGAATTACGATCAAGTAACTGAGCATTGGTTCAAGAATTGGTTGGGCGTGACTCTTGCTCCAATGGTCGCGGTATCTGCAGATGTGTGGCTAGATTTTGGGATCACTCCCGCATCGCCGGAGGACATCCATCAGGCTCGCTGGTATCGGCACCATTTGCAATATAATCTCGATCGTGAATCCGAGAGCAAGAGCGCGAGAAACGAAGCCAAGAAACGGGCATTGTTGGATCGCATCAACGAATTGCCACGACGGTCCGCTGCCCGATATGCAGCCTATCTTGAGTTGCAGGTATTTCAAGAGGACCTCAGAGAGAAACATGCGAATGTCCTGAGTGCCGCGGACAATGAAATCAAGAATCGGGAGCAAGCTCACGAACACCGAAGGATCATAGAGGATCGTACGTGGGCGTTTCCGTTGTATCCAAAAGCCACTTTGCAAGAGCTCGATCGCCAGATTCGCAGGCGATTCGCAGAATTCCCATCAATTCAGGTCCCGCCGGTGGCGGATCCGGACCAAGGGCAATCGTGGTCGCATACCAATTCCACCCTTGGAATAGGGACAAGGGAGGCTTGTTGTCTGGCCGGACCTGACGCGAAGGGGTCATAGCCGCCCGTTTTGGCACGTTCTTTGGCCGATTATTCGCCGATTCGCCGTCATTGACCTACCATCGCAATCCCAAGTTGATCGTTTTGAGACAGTTGGGAATCACATTAAGACTTTGAAGAGTAGACCGGCCTCAGATCTCTGGGTCGGCGGAATATAGTGCCATGGTAGAAAAGCGCGTTGAACAAGACCTTCGAACCAGCGATATGACAGATGATGTCGTCAACGTTGAGTTTTTGCAATTTATACAGGTCTGGGGACCTCGAATCTTCATTGCGATCTGCCTGTGTGTAATTTCCTTCCAATTGTTTACATGGTGGGATCGCACGAAACAGGATAATCTGAGTGAAGCATGGCGTGATCTCGGCATTGCTCAGTTGGATGGCAACGTTTCTAGTTTGATGGAAGTTGCAGATGACTTCAGCGACATCGGATCAATATCCGAATTGGCGTGGCTGTCTGCAGCAGAAATTCACTATGCAACAATCCTCCTCGATGAACCTTTGGATATCGAAGGTGATGCGCTCAGCGACGCGTTGGGGGATGCGCTTGATGACTCGGCAGCGAACGCTGATGAAGAAGGTGATGAAACGAACGCGGAAGAAGAGAACGCAACTGATGAAGCCGAAACGACTGAGCCGGTTGCAACGCATTTGAGCGAAGAGGATCGATCGGAGACGCTCGAACGCATGCGATCGCTCTACGAAAAGGTATTGGCCCGTACAACGGACGATCCGGGCAAGCTCATCTTCAAAATTCGCGCTGTGTTTGGTTTGGCCATGGTTGATGAAATGAGCGGCAACTTCGATGCGGCTCAGGTGCGGTACACCGAAGCAGAAGCTTTGGCCAGCCCTCGGTTTTCCAAACTCAAACAGCTCGCTGTATTGCGCAAAGCGAATGTGGCTACCGCCAACCATGCAGAGCCACTCATGACTTCCGATGAATTGCAAGCCATCGTAGATGCAAGAACGGTTCCCGAACTGTTGCAACGACCCGAAGATGAAGTGGTTGGCCCACCTGAAGGCGATTCGCAAGATTCTCCGGCCACTACACCTGAAAGTGGCACTCCAGGCGAAGGCTCGGAAACCAATGAAGAAGGAAGTGATGGAGAAAACACTGAGGGTGGGGGGCAGTAGTACTTCAAACGAAGTGCACTGACTGCACGCTCAATTTGATCGGATGACCGGGTCGCGGGTGCATGCTCGCGGCCTCTTTTTTGGTACTTGCCATCGGCAATGATTTCGAAATCAATGCTGTCGACGTCGGCTGGCGTGAACAAACGTATGAACAATCCTCCCATGCATCCCGATGATTCCAATCTTAGTGATTCTCCCGAATCCGAATTCGGGGAGGTTCAATCGGGCAAGCATTTGATAGCACCGGGTGGCAAGGTCTGTCCAAAGTTAGTGCGTCAAGCGGCGCGCTTGCACGGGATTGCGATTCCAGAGTCGCCCTACGATTCAATCTTGGTGGAACATGATCCGGACCGTGATTCCCTTGGAGAGAATGGTCAGGATGATGGTGCGCTCACCGTTCGTTTCAAACTTGCACGGGATTTACAGAAGCGCCTTGATAAATACCTACAGGACCGCATTCCATTCATGAGCAGAACCCAACTGCAATTGCTCATTAAGGAAGGCGGAGTAACTGTCAACGACAAGTCCGCCAAGGCATCCACAAAATTACGCAAGCACGATGTCGTCGGGGTCATAGTGCCTCCACCTCCATCCGATGAGATTCCTGAGGATAACATTCCGCTAGAGATCTTGTTCGAAGATGACAACTTGATTGTGCTGAATAAGCAGGCTGATATTGTTGTACACCCCTCACGTAGCCATAAAACAGGGACGATCATTAACGGTTTAGCGTATCATTTTCAACATCGTTCATCGGGTGCGCTCTCGGAAGTTGGCAAAGACAAAGCAAGGCCAGGCGTGGTGCATCGTCTGGATCGTTTTACGACCGGTGCATTGATATGTGCAAAGACAAACTTTGCTCACTGGAAGATTGGGCGACAGTTTGAAGAAAGGACCACCGACAAACGCTACCTCGCGATTGTGGCGGGCCGAATGGAGCCGGTCATGGACACCATTCATTTGCCCATTGGGAAGCATCCGTTGATTCGAGAGTTGCAAGCGGTTCGGCATGATGAAGGCGGAAAGCCTTCCACTACTATCTACCGTGTTAGAGAACAATTTGAACGGTTTGCGCTGGTTGAACTAGAACTCAAAACGGGGCGTACCCATCAGATTCGTGTGCATCTTGCGCATCTAGGGTGGCCAATCGTAGGTGATGATTTGTACGATGGTCCTCTGCTGAATCAAGGTGATGTGATTGACGGAGCTGATCCGGATGAACCGCTGATGCACCGACAGTGCTTACATGCATGGTCGATTGGTTTTGATCATCCGGTGTCAGGTGAGCGCATGCATTTAACGGCACCACTCCCGGAGGACTTTCATCATTTGTTGAAAGTGTTGAGATCACATCGTCGAATTCATCGACCGATCACTCCTTCGGGGGCGACAATCGATCTTGATGCAGTTCTTCCCGACGAATGATCGCGTGCTTTCACGTCATGGTTGCGCTATCGTAGATTCTCATGTGTGGTATTGCTGGAATCATCCGATTTGATGGTCAGGCGGTCGATCCGAAACGACTGAAGGCCATGCATGCGCACATCAAATACCGTGGACCAGATGGTGAAGGAACATTCCACGACCACATACCGTTGGCGGATGGCACCGCAGTTGATGCGACCTTGCTTCACGCTCGGCTATCGATTCTCGACCGCGTCGGCGGAAGCCAACCGATGCGTTCCACACCGCCAGATGTTGATGATCCAAATCTTGTCGTGGTTGTGTTCAACGGTTGTATCTACAACCATCAATCATTAAGACGCGAATTACAAGCGGCGGGTCATCAATTTCAAAGTGATCACAGCGATACAGAAGTGATTGTACGTGGTTACCAAGAATGGGGACCAGAAAAACTTCCCGAGCATCTCGAAGGCATGTACGCAATTGCACTTTGGGATCGCCGGTTGCGTTCGATTACCTTTATTCGAGATCGAGCGGGGGAGAAACCGGTATACGTTTGGGTACATCGTAACGATAAAGACGGGCGGGTGGTGGAGGTGTCATTCGCAAGTTCGGTGTCGGCACTGCTTGCGGGGGCAAGCGAGTCTCCTCCACAGCCATCGCTTCATCCGTGGTTCTTTAACCTGTTGTGGCAAGGCTATTGCATGCCCAATTTCTTGCCGTTCCATGACATGCATCTTATCGAACCCGGTTGTGTAGTTACAATTGATGAATTGCTATCTTCGCCGATCGACCCGCGCCCTTACTGGAACACATCTGGTTCGCCCCAAGAAGGAACGCCAGAATTATTCGACGAGCTGTTGCGCACAGCAGTACTTTCGAGGTTGGAAAGTGATGAGCCGTTAGGGTGTTTTCTGTCCGGAGGAATTGATTCTGCGTTGATTGCAAAGTACGCACATGAAGCAATCCCTGATCTGAGGACGTTTTGCGTGCGCATGCCCGACCAGAGGTTTGATGAATCGACTGAAGCGCAACAGACCGCACAGTTCATTGGGACGAACCACACGACTCTCGATACCGCTACTGATCCCGCCACGGATTTAGTGCATCTGATTGAGCAACTTGGATTACCCTTTGCTGATTCTTCAATTTTGCCAACATACTGGGTATCCAAAGCTGCACGGAATGAGGTGAAGGTCGCACTTTCCGGCGATGGGGGTGATGAACTCTTTCTCGGGTACGAGCGGCACCTCGCGGCAGGTTGGTTGCAAAAACGCCGGCACTGGTTGCGCTTGATTCCAGAGTGGCCGTTGAATCGTTTTCATCCACGGACTCGAATGCACAAAGCATCAAGGTTGGGAAGTGCCGCGCGTGGGGCAGGGATGAATGATTTGGCGCCCTTCTTTTCTACTCGTAGACTGTCGAAATTATTGACCAACTTCAAGTTTCGAAGTGATGGTGATTTTGGTGGGACACTGCAGGTTGCAGGAGAAATTTTTGGCAATTATTTGCCGAATGACATCTTGTGCAAAGTCGATACTGCATCCATGGCGGTGGCGTTAGAAGTTCGTGCGCCTTTTCTTGAGCAGAACCTCATGGAAAATGTAATGCGAACGCCCGTCCACACCATGATTCAAGGCAATGTCCGCAAGGGTATGCTCAAAAAAGTCGCACGCATGCATTTTGACTCGATGATGGTGGACCGGCCAAAACGTGGCTTTAGTATTCCAATCGGCGAATGGTTCCGTGATGATTACGGCGGATTGGGAACACTTTTGCAAGATGCCCTTCATTCGACGGAGCCGTTTGGTCCGATTCCGATTCGACTTGATAGGGCCAGAGCTATGTTGAATAGTCATATGCGGGGAAGCGTCGATCACGGGCATAGGCTCTTTGCATTGCTGACGCTCGCTATCTGGACTCACTATGTGCAAGACCTTCGTTCGGCTCACGCATAAGCAGGCGTTCGATGACCTCTTCCAAATCATCTTGTGCACTCGTGGTATGCAAATTACCATGTTGATCGATCACAAAAGTTGTTGGCAATGTGTCAATGCCCCATGAAACTGAAAATGCACTCGCCCATCCTTGACCCTGGTAGAACTGGGGCCAATCAATCATGTTTTGCTTGCAATAACCAGTTAACTGGTCGCGGCCACCGTTTTCGACGGGGTGATCCAAACTAATCCCAATGAACGCTACACCACGATCTTTGTATTTCGTGTTGAGCGCTTTGAGGCTGGGCATCTTAGAGAGGCAAGGTTGACACCATGTTGCCCAAAAATCAACGACGATAATTTGGTTAACGAAATCACCGGTTGAAATGATGTCGCCGGTTAGGGCATCCGTGAAGTTCAAATGGAAAGGCTGATCGATCCCCTCGATTTGCGCCACTTTGCCAGGCCAGTACTTTGCCGACCGATCATCGGGGTAGTTGCGGGCAGCCTGTTCGTAGAGGTCCAAACGGGTGAGTGGATCATTCTTGGTATAGTCTTTGGCCCAGGCAATAAGTAAGCCGGCACCACGTGAATTGCGTGGATATTTTTCAAGGTAGATGGCGACAACGGTCGGAACATTTGCTTTCGCGTCAGGGTTTCCATGCCGAGCAAATTCGATGGTTGCCTGTGCGTGGGCAAACCATGCCTCCTGCGTTAGTGGCAAATGCGATCCATCATCAAGGAGCTCTGCAACCTCTTTCAGGACGACCTGTGGCTCATCTAGGACATGAGACATCAGACTCCAGCGTAGCGCAAAGAACGGAAGAGCGTCAGCGTTGTTTGGATCGCGCTTCCATAATTCCTTGATGAGATCAACGCGATCACGATTGGCCCGGGTACGTTCCATCAAGAAAACTTCAGTGTACTCAGGATCCTGTGCATATGCATCTGGATCAAATGTCGGGTCCACAATCGCGCGTAGCCCTTCTTGAATGGTCTCAGCGGAAAGTGGTTCTTGAGCCGTCGCAGTGAGCCTGGAGGAAGTGCATGCAACCAAGAGTAGGGCGAAGCAAAGCACACCAAGCTTTGGCTTGCATGCGGTGGTCAGCAATCCGAATGGCTGATGGTGATTGGTATGTCGAAAATTCTTCATCAAGGAAGCCTTTTGCGGTACGTAGTTGTCGGTCTCATAACCGATGCCAGCCTGAGTAGACGATCTAGGAACCCATCGGAACAAGCTACTCCTACAATGATGAAGATCATCAAATGTACGTGGGGAATACCCTTTATCTGCCGTGTGTTCGGTCCAATTTGCCCATGTTCGAGAATCCGCCACCCCAATCAGCGGTTATCACAGCGGTGTCGTTGCATCATGCTTTTGCGCACTATGACTGATTGGACGTTTGCGCGGAGTGGGTCTACTCCAATGCAGGCTATACTCCGGCTGATCCGACATCGAAACTCAATAGAGCCGACCACCATTTGAAGCACCAGTTCAGGGGTGTGGAACCATAGAATTTTGCCTTCTAGGCAAGGAGTTCTTCGGCCGACGCTTATCTGAAACGAAAGACGGGGCGATGCTCCTTTGACATCATCGGCAGAAGATAACTCATCGGCAAATGACCCTTGGCTGCAGCGGGTGGCCAAATCGTTTCATCCATCTGCTTTTCGCCCGTTTGTGCGACGGAATTATCGACATGAGTTGCTTGCCGCATCAACGTGGCCCATTGCGGTCACCATGATCGAAGGTCCTGTCGCTGCGGTCATCACGAAGAAAGCGTTTTCCGATACTCCAGATTGGGTGGTCGCGACCGTGACCGCTGCACCTGCGTTTTGCAACGTGACAAGTTTTATCTGGACAAAGTTAGCCACCGGTGAACGTGCGGTACGCATGCTCGCGCTCGTCCAAGCTGTTGTGTTGGCGATGGTGCTCCTTATTGCGTGTATTCCTCTCAATGCTCTTGGCCTCTATCTCTTCGTCGCAGCCTGTCTCATCGCCCGCTTTGGTATGGTGGGCGTAGTTACCCTGCGCTCCACCATTTGGAGTGCGAACTATGCACGATTTGAACGCGCTCGAATAACCAGCAAACTTATCACTATTCAAACGTTGCTATTAGCGATTACGGGTTCGTTGTTTGGCCTCGCCATGGACTTTCATCCGCAGGCGTTTCGGCTGATTTATCCCGTAGCCATGCTCATTGGATTGGTCGGAGTGAGATCGAATCTACGATTGCGGGTCAGGCGGCCGTTCCTCATGAAAGCGAGGCAAACACCAACGCTGCCGGTCACGGATTACGGTCAACCGCCGTTTGCGATGGCAAACTCACGACGATTGCGCCGATATGGACATTACATTCACACTGTTTTTCACACTTCATCCAGCGCCGCATTTCATATTGGTTCCACGCTGACAGAAATGTGGAGAGTGCTGCGCGATGATGTGCCATACCGTGGATACATGGTGTGCATGGCTCTCACGGGAATAGGGAATCTGGCCATCAATCCGCCGATGGTGTTGTTGCTCACCGAAAAGTTTCAAATGGGATATGTGAGCTCGCTGGTTCTATTGCAATCCATTCCTTTGGTGATGATCCCATTTTGGATACCGATGTGGGCTCGCTTGCTCGATCGGGTTCATGTTATTCGATTCCGATCCATCCACATATGGGTCTTTGTGCTTGCGCACGCGCTCTTGTTTACCGGGGCTTTTCTACATTCAGTGCCGATTCTAGTATGCGCTCAAATTGTGCGCGGAATCGCATTTGGTGGAGGTGCACTCGCATGGAATATTGGGCACAACGATTTCGCATCTCGCCAAGATGCAGGATTGTATATGACGATCCATGTCACGCTCACCGGTTTACGTGCGCTCGTCGGAGCAGCCCTCGGGATCATGCTGTACTCAGGATTCACGCTGTGGGGGCACACATTCCCCGCTCTCGAAGAATTCTCATTTATCTTCTGGGGATTGTTTACCACCCTCGGTGCACTCGGGTTTGTGTACTTGAACCACAAGTTGTCATCAATCACAAAAGCTAGGCCTTAAGAATGATGTTCATAGCATCCGGCCTTGCGGTTGATTCTGGAGGATACAATCGCACATCATGTCATGGAAAGACCGAGAGAGTCGCTGGGTAAAGACGCAGGTTCGTAACGGCCGCTTTTGGGCGTTCATAACGACTACGATGGTGGTCGTTGCTATCTCGCCCACCATCATGATTCTCGATTTACTCAATGTGTTTTCACTCAGTCTGCAGCCTGCTGCTATCTCATTCAGCGATGTGTGGTTCATTTCAGTGGTGCCTTTCGTTTTCTTCTTACCATTTGTGATCTCAAACGCCGCCGCTATTCGCCGAGTCAGGCGGACCCGCAGTATCGTGCCCACTGAAGATGGTGGATGCTGTCCTCAATGCTACATTGCAATGAAACGAATGATCGGCAATGCCGATCAACTTCAATGTCCTCGCTGCGAATCTGTCTGGTCACGCTCAGATTTGATCAAATACTGGGAGCAGTGGGTGCACGGCGACTACCGATCAAGTGCAATCTTGAGTGAATTAAGAAAGAACCACAAAAACGGCGGAGTGCGCGTTTTTGACAAGATAACGACCTTGGCGATTGGCCATCGAATCCTGTTCACCATCATCCTTTTTTCCATTCTAGCTATTAGCATCGCAGGAGTGAGTATCTTCGCTGGCGCATCTCTCTTGGAAGTCATCTTTTACATCATTCCAGCCATTCTCGCGATCTCAGGTGGATTGCTCATTAGTTCCGGCAATCCCGAGTACCAAGGCGATGCACAATCGTGCGCAGAATGCAAGTACCCGAAACATGATGTTGATATCGAGGACAAGACGTCGCAATGCCCGGAATGCGCTGCCTTCTGGAATGAGCCGGGCCAAACCGTGCACGGGACATTGACCAGTGAATCCCGCTTTCAGGTTGCGGGGTTAGTTTGTGGGATCGCCGCAATCCTGTGGTTTGCTTCACTTGACTTGTTGAGTTAAACACAGAATTCGTTTGACGAATTGCGCATCCTTGCGGACTCAAATCGGTTGCAGTTCATATTTCTCAAATATGCTCTCACAACAGTGATACAATCTCTCACTATGTCATGGAACGAAAAAGATAACCCGTGGATGAAAAGGCAAACCAAGCGCGTACGCATGGTCACGCTTTCAGTGGTTGTGATGGGAGTGATCAGCGTTGGGTACGCTATATTGATGTCATCAATTGGTCTGAGGGTCTTGAACAGCGGCGGGGTGATGCAGTTTGGTTGGCCATGGGTGTTCGGAATTGGATTCATTTTGTATTTCATTGGGATGGATGGTTTTGTGTTGCGAGTGTTCCTTCGCGAGCGGCGCATCCGGAAATTAGTGCCGGCACATGAAGGAAGAGTTTGCCCAAAGTGTATTCGCATGATGGAAGAGATTGAATCTGAGAGTTGCCAATGTGCGCGCTGCAAGTGTGTTTGGAGCGACCCCGATCTAACGCGGTATTGGGAACAATTTGTCCTTGCACGCAAAGAATCAGCACAATGGTTGGTTGAGGAACGACTGAGCCATCAGGTGAGGAAGATCGGAGTCCGTCAACGCATCATTCCATTTGCAGTTGCACACCCCGCGATTTGGAACGGTGTTTCGTTCGCCGTTTTTGCGTCTGGTTACGTTGGTTGGTCGATCTATGTTCAAACGCATTGGACACAGGTGCTCTTCAAGTTCCTGATGTTTGGCCCGATGTTTCTTGGAGCGACGCTCGTTGGTTTGGGGATGAATAGACGAAGAGGGCACGAGTCACGTTGTGCAGTGTGCGACTACTCCAAATCACCCACTCAAAAACGTGATGACGACACAAAATGCCCAGAATGTGGCGCATTTTGGAATGCCCCGGGCGGAACGATACACGGAACGCTTTCAAAACGACCTGGCCTCATGTACACCGGTGTAGCCTGCATGGCATTGTTTTTTGTCGTTACTTTTGCGCGCTTCAGCCCATTGGCCAGCTTCGCTGCTCGGGTCGTTCCCAACACGGTCATCGTGCAGCAATTGGGGGCCAATCTTCATGCGGGGAACGCCATGTGGGCAGAGTTAGGCAATCGGCAATTAGAAGCAGATGAGGTCAATACATTAGCGAATCTGCTCATGGATCGTCGGTTGGAGGTGACGTACTTCACTGTAACAAAAGCATCAACATGGCTTGATGCACAAGCGGCCGCAGGGACATTGTCGCCTGATGCTAAGTCCCGATATTATGCGCAGATGGTTGTTCCAGAGATCACAATGTTTGAGAATGCGAAGCCACACGACGAATTGCAATTCGCGCTTGGTGGAAACATGAACGTTTCTTCAGCGTTTGAAGGCAAATTTGTCATCGATGGATTTTATGTCGATGGGCAAAGTGTAGCGCACAAACGAGGAGAACGGTGGAGATCACCACTTGACATCGACACCAGTTTTGTCGAGCATAGAGAGAAAGAGACACTCCCAATATTCCGTACGACATTCGATGGGCCAGGACGACATGTTGTGAACGCAGTTGTTTGGGTGGTACTTCTGCCGCCAAATTCAAACCTCACTCAAGATCCGTGGGACGCAGATGGCAAAATCATTATCCCCGCAAATGCAATCTGGTCCAAACGATACGACATCGTGTATCACATTGACGTTGAACAATAGAGTGACGTGTAAGGATCATTGCAGTTACTCCGGCATCCTCGTCAAATAAAAACCCGCCTGCACAAGGAGATGTACAGGCGGGTTGAATCGATTTGACTGGCAATACGTTTCGTTCTTAGTTGGCGTTCGCACCGATGGCGGCACCGAGTGCACCTGCACCAATCACTTCAGGCGTGATATTGAGCGCACCGAAGATGCCCGCAATATTCACCCACCATGAACTGTCTGCGGTAGTGATCTGTACATAGTCATTGCCGTCGGTATACACCCATTGCACACACGGTTTTGCATCGTTCGCGAGGATGTGGTAGGGCGGGACGATCATGCCGGGATCACGGTTGGCATCACGGGGTGAGCGAACGAAGTTCGACAGACCTGATCCAATGAACTGAGCCATCGGATACCCACGTGAGAGGCAACTCTGCATATCCACAAATGTAATTTGAGCGGGCTCTTTGGCCAGACGGCTGGCGACCGCGGCATCGAATCTCGGGTTGTCGAGGATGGAGGAGTTGATTCCACCCGTGGATTGGGCGACGGCTGTTTGCACCGCCTGGGGTGTCAGGCCTGCGATCATTGCATCTTCCGTAAGTGCGAAGCTCAATTCCAAAGGAACAGGCAAGCCGGGGAAGGTGAGCGTATAGCCGGAGTACACACCAGGGATGTTCCAGTTGCCGTTGTCCCATGATTGACAACGGACATAACCAAATGCGTTCTCCGCAGCAATACCGTTGGCCATTCCACTCAGTCTATCAAAGGTCGATTTGAGACCTTCCGCGTTGATTCCATTGTTCTGCATCACGAAGGACATAAAGCCTCCGCCGCCGGTGGAATCAGATGTATAGGAAATCCAGGTGTCTCCGAGATGGTTGATCAAATCAGTCAGCGGATTGAGTCCGATTTCCTCTTCGACCATGGAGAAGATCATTTCAGGATCAAATTCGCCGTTGGATTGAGCTGCAGCTTGTTTGAGTGCAACCTCAATGATGGCGCCCACGTCCTGATTGGCGACAGATGCAATACGGGCATCAACCGGAATTGATTTGAAATCGGATGCCCCGACGGTTCCCATCGTGTTCGGGATGGTCATGCCGTTTGCGCCCAATTGTTGGAGCGTGGAAATGTTGCGGAAGACTGCGACGGCAATTTCCTCACCACCACGAAAGCCACCAGCGACATCGATCGACACGGGTGAATCTTCCATTTTCTCAAGCGCCATGCGGATTTGCTTCTGCGCTTCTGCATCAGGAATCATGCCTGAGAATTGCTGCACAATATTGCCGATCGCCTTGCCACCAATGTGGAATTGGTAGACCGGCGTGATATCGCCCATTTCTTTGGGGACATCGAGGGCGACACGTTCGGTAGACAAGCCATCTCCGCCTAAATCAAATCCGAGTACGAAGTTCCCTTGGTCATCTGCAGGACCGAATAAGAATGTCGCAAATGGAGTGGGGAAGGCCAACAGGTTTTCGTTGGCGTCAGCCGGCTGGAATTGAAAGTGTGGAATCGCCTCAGCAAAAATACTGCTGACCGCATCGTGCAATTGTTGTGAGGCAGCGGGGTCTCCAGTTTGAATCAGAATTCGAGCATCAATGTCGGGTACGCCGAAATCATTAATGCCGTTATCGATAATCGCCCATTCTGCGGGGTATTCGAACATCGATGCAGCGATCGGGACAACACGTTCCATAATGAACGCTGCCTTTGCAGCATCGTCATCATGTGGGTTGAATTGTTGAATCTCAATCGGAATCTCAAGCAGACGATCAGAAATCATCTCGATCGCACGACGCAAACCCGCATCCTTTGCGTTTGGCATCATGGAATCAATGCCGGAGTGCTGGAATACGATAACCGGTTCAGCGTCTGCGAATGCCCATGACGCGGCTCCAAATACTGGGACGACGGCTAAGGCTGCTGACATTACAGCCGTCGGTAGGAATCCTTTTTTGTTCCTTGTGGGTTCATGATTGGGGATGTTGTACATCAGTCTCCTCGATTTCTGCGGCTTAGCGCGGTTCTTCGTCATGATTCTTGAATCCGAAGCAGCTGGTTTACCCTTGCGATGCTCCGGATTCTGGGGTCAAAAATTTATTGGTACCGAAGGTATACCACCTTCAGCTACCTTTGCGTTATCAGGTATTTCGATGAATCTGTTGTTTTGCGGTTCTGAATTCGATTTTGCTCATCATCTGTGGTACATTCTCCCGTGAATCTGCTATCTCAATTATCCTCATCATCGTCTTCATCGACGGTTGCCGATGCATCATGTGGCCCAATTCCTGAGGTCAAGCGAATTTGCCTGATTCGCCCCAGTGCCTTGGGTGATGTTTGCCGAACTGTCCCGATCTTGGCCACGTTGAAGCAGGCCTACCCTGCCGCCTCGATCGATTGGGTGGTGCAGGATTCGTTCGTGCCCGCGATCATTGCCCATCCGGGTTTGGCGGAAGCCATTCCGTTTCCGCGGCAACGATTTGGGGCTGCAACCCACAACCCTCGCGCTATGCTCGAACTGATTCGTTGGTTGAATGCCCTCCGCAAGCGGTCCTATGACATCGTCTACGATTGCCAAGGATTGGCTCGTAGCGGATTTTTTACTTGGTGTACTCGTGCCCCTCGACGAATAGGGTTTCGTGATGCGCGAGAGTTTGGAGCGCTGGGATACACCCATCGTCTTCAAGTGGAATCCGAGCTGCATACGGTTGATCGCATGCTTGGACTGTTGGCTGCTGATGGTCTCAAACCTGTCCCTGCCATGCAACTCTACGTCCCGTCTGCCGGACGTGATGCTTGGAATCAGTTGCGCCAAGACATTGAGATCGAAGGCGATGCGCCGTACGCCGTTCTTGCCCCGACCAGTCGCTGGGCCGCCAAACAGTGGTCTGCATCGCGGTTTGTCGAATTGTTGCAGCCGATTCGTGAACACGGAATCTCCAAATGTTTCGTGGTTGGCTCTGCTTCTGAACGGAGCCAAATTCAGCCATTACTTAAGCAATGTGACGGATCGTCGGTCGTTGACCTTGTCGGCAAGACAGATATTGGTGGTCTCATGGCCGTCATTGCCGACGCATCGCTTGTCATCGCCAACGACTCCGCGCCATTGCATATGGCCGTCGGCTTCAATCGTCGCTACGTGGCACTCTTTGGACCCACTGATACCGCACGGGTTGGCCCGTATGGTGGCGATCAATGGGTCGTGCAGCACACGCAGTCAGGCGAAAGGTTGCATCACAAGGATGGATCACTCGGATCCACGATCATGGATCGCATTTCCGTCAAGGATGTTATTGGGAAAATAGGCGAAGCGATGTCAGAAAACCGTGTCATGTCACCTCGCAACAAATGCGGGACATGACGACCATTTGCTGAAATATTCAACCGCTGATTCTGAATCAATAAGTATGGAGAACCACACACGTTTATCGAACAAAACGACGATGAAACTGTATCTACGAATGTCAGACCAATTCTGTCAGGCATCAGTAGTCACATCCTCAAATGGACGAAAGAGACGCCTCGGATGATTGCTGAAGATCGACTCCCCCAACAATCTCCTCAATATCAGGATAAAAAGACGCCCCATCGCTCAGTGCAAGAAGATGATGGAGCGGGCGGAATAGGAAAAACGCCATTGCTGTATCTCGCCAGTCGCTCACCTCGTCGACGAGAGTTATTGGCTGATGCCGGCATTCATGCATCGACGCTCGACACCGGCGTTGATGATGGACTATTGCATCCTGGCGATGTGACGATCGAAGAATGGACCATCGCGCTTGCCTACTTCAAAGCCCGAGCGGGTGTTCTGCGACTTGAAATGTACAACACTGCACCGGGGCTTGTTTTGGGCGCTGATACTGTGGTGGAATATCAAGGCCAGATCATTGGCCAACCTCGTGATGCTGCACACGCCAGAGAGATTATCGGATTGCTTGCCCAAGCAGATCACGATGTCCTGACCGGGATTGCCATCGTTGATTCTGAAACGGGAGATCGCACATTCTTATGCGATCGCGCCAATGTAACCGTCGGCAGGATTTCAGACGCGATGGTCGATGAATATATCGAATCAGGTGATTGGCGAGGGAAAGCAGGGGCGTACAACCTTGCAGATCGTATTGCTGAAGGTTGGCCGATCACATTTGAAGGAGATCCAGGGACCATCATGGGTCTGCCGATGCGGCGATTGACCGAGCATTTAGCTCATCGCTGGGGGGTTGGTGATTGTCAGCCGCCCGAAAGTGCATCTGATTGTGCATTCGATCTTAACGATGAGGGCCCATCTCAAGATCCCGCCTCCTGAACCATTCTGCTGCGATACCATGTATCACCATGATGATCAGTTTGTCCAACCTTGGCGGATCGAATCCTCGCATCCTGCGCACCAACCGCAACGCCGCATCCTTGGCCGTGCTCACATTGCTCGTTTTACTGCCCGGGCTGTATTTGCCCTTCGTCAGCACAACCATTCTCAATGAAGAACAGACGTTTTCGATACTCACAGGTATTCGTCATCTGAACGATGATGGGCATCCGTGGCTCGCCATGATCATCCTTGGTTTCTCCGTCCTTTTTCCAATTGCCAAAGCACTCTTGCTCCTCATCGCAACTTCTGCATTGGTTCCGATGACAGTGAAATGGCGCGCCCGCCTCGCCAACTTGGCGATAACCACGGGAAAATATTCGTTGCTTGATGTACTTATCGTCGCGTTGCTGATCGTCATCGTCAAGACAGATGGCTTGGCTGCGGTCGATGCCGAGGTCGGCGTGGCCTTCTTTACTGTCGCGGTGTTCTTAGCAATGTTGGCCGGGTTGTGCATTCATTTTCCGCCACCTGCAACCACCAAGGATGATTCACATAATGATTAGATGGAATCAGTCTACGCCAGCTACGAGGAATATGATTCTCGCACCTGCCCAATACAGCAAGGCTGTCCCGGAAGACCAAATGCTTTATGACAGAAAACACAAATTCCAATACCTCCAACGAATCCTCTAGCCAACCGTCTGTCGCCCCTACTGACCGGCCAAGTGTGTGGAAACGATTGCGCTTCTTACCTTTCGCAATTCTCTTTGCCGCTGTTGTCGTCATGGCCGCATTTCGATTGCAGGTGGATCCCAATCCTGTCCGATTTGTGAATGCGCTTCGGGTGACGCAGCCTTCGAGTTTTTCGATTGATGCATCGAGCCTCGTCGGAGGCAATGGCGAATACGATTTCTACGTTGTCATCAAAACGCATAGTGAGACCACTCAACAGCTCGAAACATATCCCGCCTCCCTTATCGGCAACGGCTTACATTGGGATATCAAACCCGTCTTGCCCCTTGCTGACATTAAAGAACTTGTGCTGTACGATGAAGATCTACTCGGCGATGATCAATTGGATCGTGTAACCGTCGACGAGCAATTTGTGACGACCGGCCAAAAGTACGAATTTGAGTTCATTGAAGACAATCCCGTCGAACCTGCGATCGATGCACGATGGCTGTGGGCGGTCATTTCTGGTGCAGGAGTCCTTGCGGTCCTCACAATCGTTGCATTCGTGCGCGATCAGGCTATTTCATGAAAAGAACACTGGGCATGCTGCCAATGCGCTGTATTCAATAGGTAGGGAAGTGCGCTCAGCACAGTCCAAAGAAATTGTCACTGTGGGATGGATGGTTGAAGAGGAACCACACAATTGCATCCATCGATGGAAATGTTCATTCCGATCATTGATTGCCCGGGTTTATCCGTTGCGCAATCGGAAGCAGGATCAATTTCGATTCTAGCGCCGCCGATCGTAACGGTGCCCATTGCACTCTTTTGCACACTCTTCCTAATCGTCTATTGGCAACTTGCACGGTTGCACACGCCGCGCAGCCGTCGACGATTGCGACGGGCGAATGCATTTATCTTCTTTGTTCTTATCTGGATTCTTGTCATCGCATTAAGCGGATTTGACGTAGATTTGCAACCTGCTCAATTCACGCTTGCATGGCTCGGCGTGCTTGGACTCTCGGTTTTTGCGGTTTCTCTCGCGACTCTCGACATTGCCAATAATTTCCGCATACTTAAAAAACGTGACGAGTGTGCACAGGGGTGAACTGGCGGGCCATGCCCGATGAACAGTTTCAGAACGCACCATTAATTGTCGAGTGGAATTGTCGGCAAGCCAACGTCTTTTCGCCATTCTACGAGGAGCTTCTTCATTCGTTGAGGCCGATCGCCGGACGGATCAATCCCGTTGTTTGGTAAGAGGTACGCAATTTCATCGGCAGCATATTCTGTAGCCCAACGCTTGAACTCTTCCATCTTGTCCTCTCGCTTTTCTAGTTTCTTGCCCGCTTCGCTCTCGGCGGGGACGCCGCCGATATGTCGACCACTGATTTTGTTGTTTGAATCGAAATAGTATGTTGCCCGGTAAGGTCCAGCCTCTCTCTCAATTAGCCGGTAGAAATCATTCATCTCAACAAAGTCACTCCAGACCGTGTTGGATGACGCATTCTCGCTCCATCCACTTCCCTGAGATTTACCGTTGAAGCAGGTATCCCATCCTTTCCATGGTCCATCACCCAATTTCCAAACCCGCCCACTCTCTTCTGTCTGGTCATCAAACCAAAGCTTCGCATTCGGTGCCAAATACGTGTTAGCTCGTGCATAGTCTCCATTTTTGCGCGCTGCTGAGAATTCCTCCACCAAAGCGACTCGTTCTGATGTACGCGTTCCTGTTGAGCACCCAGCAAGTGGAAGTTGAACGCTGAGCGCGAGGAGAATCAAGAAAGTACTGCAAGCGTGTGCGAAATTAGGGCGCATGGTCATAAAGTCTCCAATCACTGATTAGACCAAAAATAATACTTTAAATCAAGTAAGTTCGCTTGCAAGAGATGCGCGTGCATGAACAGTCCGGCAGCAATGAGGCAATATTATTTTGCTTGATTCAAATCGGATGTTGCAATTGAATCGTGACCGGTCCGTCATTGACGAGTTCTACATCCATGTGCGTTTGGAACATACCCGTCATTGTCTCGATGCCGTGAATGTGGTGCAACTGTTCGACAAAATGCTCATACAGCGGCTCGGCAACATCCGGATGACCTGCGTTCACAAAACTCGGCCGATTCCCTTTTCGACAATCACCCGCTAACGTAAACTGACTGATCGCGAGAATTTGCCCGTTGATATCACTAACCGAGCGATTCATCTTGCCTTCCTCATCTGCAAAAATGCGCAGGTGGGCGCATTTCTTGGCCAGCCAATCTGCAGATTGTTCGGTGTCACCTTGCTCAATTCCTAACAGGATGACCAAACCTGCTCCAATAGATGCAGCATAATCATGCTCTGCAATACGTACCTCAGCTCTACTGACTCGCTGTACCACTGCTAGCATAATAAGATGGTCCTGATTCCTTGTGATTGCCACTTCTCATGACTGCGTCAGTACCATCGCGGCACTGGTGACACAGCATTGTGATTCATCATCGTATGATGGATGTTTGGTCGCCTGATCGTACAGGAGCAGATGCGGCTTTGCTTCCGTGAGCATTCGCCACATCGTGGTCATACCGCCCAGCGTGCACCATCTCGTTGGATTGCGTTCCGTACTCATGGAGGTGGTAAAGTTCTCTATATCACCTTGCACCAACCAATCCAAATGCTGTCGATCTCGCGTTGCGACTTCTTCCAATCGCGCATCCGTGTTCGGTTCGTCATCGCCAAACTCGGGTCCGATGTGGCTCAAATCAGCGCTCGCGATAAAAAGTGTTCTTCCACTCAAGGTCTTCAGTGCGTCCTTTAGTGCATCGACAAACGTGTCTAGATCGACACCTTGTCCATCATAACTCTCGCCGTCCTTTACGGTTGGGTCGTGGACCAAAAAACCAATCGTGGGTATGTCGCCGATGAGATGACGGATCCAAGGCATTTGTAATTCGAGGCTGTGCTCCTTCAGATGATCCAAACGGTGTTCGGTCAACGGTTGCCCGATCATTTTCATGAGGTAAGCACCAAGAGCTGTATCATGTGTGGTTCGTCCTGCGGGCGTTTCAAATGCTTGGGGGCACATGCATACGCCAGAGGAAGCACCAAAGTGATTCGTCCCTAGGACAATCACGCGGTCCCAAGATTGACCTTGGGTTATCGCAGTCTTGAGTGCAGCATAGCCGGCGGTATAGGTTGGAAGCCCACGCTCCAAATCAAGGTGAGGAACAACCAGTCCCGCAATGGGCAGCATTCTCTTCGTAGATTCATCTTCGAAGAGTTCACCGGGCGTCATCGCTTCGTGCATCTGTAAGTGTTCATCGATAAATTCGGGTGACACATCTTCGCATGCCCAGATCGGCAGGGCCTCTAATTCATCAAACGCGCCAAGCAAATCCTGACGATGATTTTCAAAAGTCTCGCCGTGCAACAGAAGCGATTGATCTAAATGTTGGACCAGAGGAAGTAATACGCTCGCCTGCACCCCGACCACCTCTGCGATTTCCTCGACGGATTGCTCACCATTAAAGTAATGCAGTATTGACAATGCTTCAGGCCGGAGCAGCGTCACTTGATCGGTGAGATTGGTCATATCTCGCAAGCCAACGTACGACTCGCCTTCGTGTTCCGTTGGAATCGCCTCGATCGCCCGGAGGCTCGGGTACGCAATATGGGCTGGGATCTCAGGCGAAGTAGGCGAGGAAGATATTGGTGCCGGAGTATCAGGGGTGTCTGCGTTCATGGCCGAGTATAAGCACCAGTTACAATATAGGGCATGTGGAAAAAGCGAATTGGGGGCTGATGTGGAATACGATTCGCTATGCAAATCAAAGGACATGGCATCGATCTGGTTGAAGTGACCCGTATTGCGAAAATGCTCGCCAATCACGAAGACCGTTTTCGCGATCGCCTTTTTACTGCTGCAGAGCAGGCCTATTGCGAATCCTCCCCGAAACGCCGTGCAGAGCACTATGCTGCCCGATTCGCCGCCAAAGAAGCAGTGCTCAAGGCGATCGGCACAGGGTGGCGGGATGGAATTGCGTGGACGGATATTGAAATCCTGCGCGCACCAAGCGGCAAACCAAGCATCATCCTCACCGGCCGAGCTGCAGCAATTGCGCTGGAGCAAGGGATCTCCAGTTGGCATGTGAGCATGACCCACACCGGCACCCACGCCGAAGCCAGCGCCATCGCTGAAGGGTGAATGAGTAGATCGCGGCGAAGTTCGTATTTAATAGACAAACCGCCCCGGCATGTTGGACATGCCGGGGCGGTTGAATTTTTGTACGTCAATTGTGCCAACTTGATTACTTGCCAATTACAACGATCATCCATGGATCGACGACTGGCCGTTCACAATTCGCACTGCGTAATGGCGAGAATGAGAACACTCTACTGAATCACACGATCGACGAGGTTGGACATGCAATCGTCGGGACACGTACCTCGCCTGGCAGCTTGGAACAGCACATCGGTTCCGCTATAGGAAGAAGGGACATACGATCTCCCGCCGAACACACCACCAACGATCACACCTCGGTCTACGACTCGGGATTCATTGACGCCTTGGATTTCAAAGGTCGCACAATAATCGTGGTAGTTGTTGACATTGGTAACACCTTCCGACAAGCCGTACACGACGGCGACGTTTGAGCCATTGGGTGCTCCTTCGACATCGAATCGAGCGTTCAGTCCGCCTTCCAATTGCGAGACCGCCAAGTACAAACACGAGTCGTCGGCTGAGACCAAGACGCGGCCGTTGCCGCTTGCGGTCGACGCATCGGTCCACATGTCGGCAGGCAAGGTAAACGAACCCGTACCAAGCGATGAAGTGACATTATGTTGGGCATCAAGACAATAATTCGTCGCATAGGAACTATGCATTGTTAACGAACCGTCGCCAATTCCCATCTCGTCGGTTTCGCCTGCACTGAAGGTCAGAAACGGCATGCCTTGATCCAAGACATTCGTCGCATCTCGGGGATAGGACCACGCGTAAATCACCATGTCATATCCGCTGAAGTCGGCGGTCTCGATTGACGATTGATGATCGACATGGACATTTGCAGGGTCGAATCCAAGCGGGCCGATCAAATGTTCATATACCGCAATACCATCTTTCTCCGCGGAGAAGTCGGGATCAAGTGAGCCGTTGTATGTCGCCAACCACACCTTAGTTGTAGCCCGTGGGCCATAATCATTGACCCAATCAACGGACTGATTGAAAAGCGACCAACCAGCGCCGGTCATTTGGGATGCACGATAGAAACCAAAGAAGATATTCGTTGAAGCTTGGTCAGCGATGATGATGTCCCGTTTGGTCGACTGAATGCCGGGTCGGCCGTACGTTTCGTTCCATTCATCTGCGGGAACACCGTCGTCGGGGACGAGTCCCAATTGTACTGATTGGCCGATCGCGGTTGCTCCAAATGCGAATCCTGCCATGATGCAAGACACAAACGCCAGTTTCGTTCTAATTGTTGCGGTCATCTGATTGCTCCTTTTGTTGGGCATGGGTGAAGATCTCTAATTGATACACGCTAACAACCACACCTACTCATTCAATCTCCAGATGTGACTCACAATGCCCGAAATTTTTGAATTTCCTTCATTTGCCCGAACGAATGAAGCCAGTTTGATGGCAAAGACTCATGGATGATGGGATTGGCGGACAGTAAATTGTGACAATGGTCGGCCAACCAGATATGATTATCAGGGTAGGCGAATCATCTTTTGAGCATGCTGTTGTCTGTCGATCATCAAGCAGACAGTTCGAATGTTCAAGCCTGTTCCAGAGGTGCCAAATTATGTCCAAACGACGAGATACGCCCGCGCTGTATGAACTGCTCCGCAATCGCGATCCGAAGCGGCCAAGCGATCCGTCCGGTAGCCAGAGCGGACTTGACAGGCAATCCAACTCTCCGCAGAGTGGCGGTGGGGCTTCTGCTTACGGAAAACACCAACCCGCTTCGCCTACGCAGGATGATGATGGGAACGAAGAGGGTGTCGAAGAGGACGTTGAGTACGAAGAGTGGGTTGAAGGAGAAGATGACGAATACGAGTACGAGGAATATGAAGAGGACGTGGAAGAATCAGATGAGAATGTGAGCGCTGGATCCAGCAGCAGCCAGCATCAATCCCGCCGGACTAACATCATGGAAGAGCCAGCCGGCTTGGGGCGGACTGTCCGAATTCCGTTCGGCACGGTCGTGATCGCACTGGGGGGCATGGTGGTTCTCCTGGTGATAGCTTATTCCGTCGGATTTAGCCGAGGAAGAGCCGACACTGCGGACCATGAATCATCATTTTTCGGAAATTCTTCAAATACAGGCCAATCCGACCAAGGGGTAAATCTCGCGACCAACGATTCAACGGGGGCAAATACCAGGGATTTGAATCAACCGCCCTCCTCGGAGGGAGATCCCGCAAATGCTGGTCAAAACCTCACCGGCGGCGACAATACCAATACCCGAGCGACCACGACGATACCCGCTCGTACCACCGATACCCGCACAGTGGGGCTGAATTACATCATCGTGGAGCAATTTTCGCCTGAAGAAGCTGACCGAGCGGCAGATTTCCTTGGTGGGCAGGGAGTTGACGTTATGGTGTTACGAACCAACAATCCGGCCCTGCGCCAAGTTGTTGTGCGCGAGGGATTCGAGAGTTGGGGGACGAATTCGCCCGGCCGTCGACTTCTGGACCGCCTCCAGACGGTTTACGGAGTGGAATGGCGAAGTCAGCATGCCGGCTCGAAGAATTTCAGCCAAGCGTTTGGCCTCAAGCACCGCTGATTCCAAAGATGACCGCTTTGGAGACAATTGTGCTGAAGAGATAAGCGCAGAACTTGGTTGGAGATGATAAGTAGAACAAACCAGAAACGACCTCGGCCCAATGCACTGGCAAGAATGCCAGACTGCAGAATTGATAGTAAGACAGACAGGTGGTATCACCATGAGCCTTGACAGAAGTTTGAAAACCGGTGGCGATTTAATTCAACATCGCAGCGTCTTTACCCGTGCAGAACGCATCGCCAAGATGAAGGCAGAGGGTAAATTTGAAGATTCAAGTGACCAAAGCCCTATGGGTCTTCCCAAGATGGTTTCTCGCAAGGCCGTCGGTGGCAAGAAGAAGAAAGCCAAGGGACCTGAAGAATCTGAAGATTAATTTCTGATTCACACGTTCCGGGTTTCTTAGCCCACCTATTCAACTAGATTGAGATCAGCCGGCTTGCTATTCGCAGGTCGGCTGTTTGTTTTTCCTGCGAATTGGTTGGCCATCTTTCGCCATCATAATTCAGGTACACGGCTATCTCTCTAACTCCTCCTCGAACGTCTACGATCAAAAGCATTCCGGCTACAGTTTGATCATTAAAGACTGTGCAGGAACAACAGTAGAACTATGAAAGGGTGCAACATGGGTTACGATTTTGACGCGTTTATCACTGAACGTTCCGAAGCAGTGGGTGGTTCGGGTATTCGCAAAATATTCGAGATGGCCGCCACACTCAAAGATCCGATTGACCTGTCGATCGGCCAACCTGATTTCGATGTGCCAACTCCGATTCAGGAAAGCGCGATGCAGGCCATGCGGGACGGTCATAATTCGTACACTATGACCAACGGTGTACAACCCCTTCGACAAGCCATCAACGCCAAACTCAAAGATGATATCGGTTGGGACTTTCAGAACGATGACGATCTCGACATGATCGCGACGTGTGGTACCAGCGGCGGATTGGTGCTCACGTATCTTACCTTCAGCGAACAAGGTGATGAAGTGATCATGCCCGACCCGTACTTTGTCATCTATCCCGCTGCCGCCCGTATTGCGGGTTCTACGGTGCGGTATTGCGATACCTACCCTGATTTCCGCATGACCGCAGAGCGTATCGAGCCGTTGATCAACGACCGCACCAAATTCGTCCTTATCAATTCTCCTAGCCAGCCCTGTGGGGTTACTCCCACCG
>PJEL010001310.1_pt1 | contig 25749 bp, 16 predicted proteins | sample 1853271 | NCBI WGS metagenome assembly PJEL01 (sample SAMN08108733, study PRJNA415343) | Invertebrate metagenome, whole genome shotgun sequencing project. | host: Globobulimina | place: Sweden: Gullmar Fjord | collected 2015-08
GACTTGGGTGACCCCCAGTTCGACCTGGTTCTTCTCGGCCCACTTGTAGCCGAACCAGGCATGGTGGACAGTGCGGGTGTAGCCGTACAGGCGGTACTGGCCCGAGAAGACCAGGTGGTCGCCGTGGGTACCGTCCACGCTCAGGCGCAGGTTGTCGAAGTTCAAGCCGCGTTTCTTGCCCTGTTCGGGGGTCTTCCAGTCCTGGTAGGCGTAGTTGACCCAGAGAGCGCCGCTGAACTGGAAGGTGGTCTCGGGTGGATCGTCGGCGGCTGCCGACGGCGCCGGGACCACGGCGAGCAGGTACCAGAACGAAAACGCGGCGAGCAACAGGAATCGCTTCATATCACGAACCTCCACCATGGAGCGAGGGCGTGGTGGCGGGGACCCGGCGCGCCCGGGTCGCCTGCTCGAAGCCATAGGCCAGACCAATCAGCAGTTCCTCGCTGAAAGGTCGACCGTGGAACGAGATCCCCACGGGCATGGCGTCGGCCGTGGTGATCCCGGCCGGCACCGTGATCTCGGGGTTACCCGTGACGTTGGCCAGGTAACAGGGGCGGTAGTTGTCGTCGATGTCGCAGACGTAGGAGGGATCCTCGCGATCGTGGCAGACCGAGGCCGGACACGGGACGGTCGGGAAGACGAGGGCGGCGAGTTGCTGGTCGTCGAGGAGAGCCTGCAGTTTCGCACGCGCCTCTGGCATCAACTCGTCGAGGCTCGCTCCCCGGTTGGCACTGCCGTAGCCACCGGATGCTTCCACGTCGCGAAAGCCCTGAATTCGGGCGGGATTGAGGGGGGTGGCCGAGTTCGCGATCGACGGAGACTCGGCTCGCATGATGAGGTCGGCGTTGGTGCGTGGTGCACCCTCGGGCAGCGTGGCGAGATAGTCGGCGATCTGGGGGCCGAATTCACCGTCGACGACTGGCCCCATCAGCGGCCACAGGCTGTCCAGCGGCGAGGGTAACTCGACCTCTACCAGTTCCGCTCCACGAGACGTGAGCAATTCGAGCGCGGCCTCAAAGACGGCATCGGCATCGGGGTTGGCGCCGTTGAACGTTCGCACGACGCCGATCCTGGCGCCCCGGAGCGCGTCTTCCTTCAACGCCGCCGTGAAGTCGAAGGGCTTGTCCTCGCTAGCCGCCGTCGCCGGGTCTGCCTCATCGGGGCCGGCCATGACCTGAAGCAAGGCCGCAGCGCCGGCCACCGACCGCGCGATGGGCCCGGCCACGTCGAGACTCAGCGAGGCGGGAATGATACCGTCGCGGCTGACCAACCCCATGGTGGGCTTGATCCCGACGACCCCGCAGAACGCGGAGGGAGCGCGGATCGAACCAGCCGTGTCAGTGCCGGTACCGAGTGTGGCGTAGCCTGCCGCCACCGCCACCGCGGATCCGCTCGACGATCCCGACGGGTCTCGCAGCGTGTTGTGCGGGTTGCGTGTCTGGCCAACCATGGATCCGTAGCCCAGCCAGCCGTAGCTCAATGCGAACTCGCTCATGTTGGCCTTACCGACGATCACGGCGCCGGCATTGCGCAGGCGCTGGACCACGAAGGCGTCGTCGAGCGGCCGACTGTTCGCGAGAATGGCCGAGCCGCCGGTGGTGGGCAGGTCGGCGGTATCATAGTTGTCCTTGAGGATCACCGGGATGCCGTGCAGGGGACCACGCGGGCCCTTGCTTCGCCGTTCAACGTCGAGGGCGCGGGCGATGGCGAGCGCCTGGTCGTCGACGGTGATCATGGCGTTGAGCGCCGGGCCCTCGGCATCGTAGGCGGCAATACGGTCGAGGCTCTGCTGGACGAGCTGTTCGGAGGTCAGTTCGCCGGTGTCGAGGAGTGCCTGCAGTTGTGGCAGCGTGGCGAGGGTGGGATCGATCGCGGTGGCGGTGTCGGTACCCTTGTCAACCTGGCCGCAGCCAATCAGAAGAACAAGCGACACCACCGCGATCCTCGAGCAAACGTGACCGATCATGGTATCGGCCCCCTTCCTCAAACCGTGAGACGCGCAGCAGCGACCCGGGCCGGGCGGCCGATCACCCATTCTCATCTGTCGGTGGATCCTACTGCCAGAGCCCGATCACGTCAATTCAGGAAGTGATCGCGACGATCTCAGGTGCCGCGGTGACTTCCGGAAATCCGTCCGTGCTGCAATCTGATGAGCGCGCCCATCCGGCCCGTCGTCAACCGCGCCGCAACCCCTCCGCCAGCGGCCGGAACTGCAGCCCGTAGAACATCTGCAGGTAACGCTGCGTCTCGGCCCGCTCCAGGTTCGAGACGTGACGCCAGAACCCGTAGACTTTCGATAGGGTCATGAGCCGATCGGCGTAGCGCGCCCAGGTGTAGCGTTCCTCGACCCTGGCCAGAGCGCCGGCCGCGATGCGGTCCCACTCGGCGGGGTCCTCGGCGCAGCGCTCCAGGAAATCGGCCATGCGACCGGTGGCGGCGTCGCCGTGGTTGGGGTCGATGTGGTAGCCCGAGATGCCGTCCTCGATGATCTCCAGCGGACCACCGAAACAGGTGGCGAAGGTGGGCAGGCCGGTGCTCATGGCCTCGATCACCGTGAGGCCGAACGCTTCGAAGAGGGCGGGTTGCACGAAGGCCCCGCGCCGATCGGCGACGAAGCGGTAGATCTCGCCGTTGCGCTCACGGTCGACCTGGCCCTCCAGCCAGCGCACCTGGCCTTCGAGGCCGTGCTCCTCGAAGAGGCGGTGCATGGTCTCGATCTCGCGCTTCTCGTCGTCGTCCGCCGAACGGTCGGCGTCCATGTAGCCGCCCACCACCAGCACGTTGGCCAGCTGGCGCAGGCGATCATCGCGGCCGTACCAATCCACGAAACCGGTGAGGTTCTTCACCGTGTCCAGCCGCGCCATGGTGAACAGCAGCGGCCGGTCCGGCTCGGCGATCTCGCCACGCGACCGGCCCGGCTCGACCGGACCGAGAACTTGAGTCTCGATCCCCGGCAACAGATGCGTCAGGCGCCGCTCCTGCTCGCTCGGTGGAAAGTAAACCCGCGGGTCGACGCCCGGTGAGACGATGTTGAACTTGGGGTCGAAGGCGTCGATGCCGTTGACCACCCGGTACAGGCCAGGCATGGTGAATGCCTGGTGGGCCTCGTACTGACCCACCGTGTCGGCGGTGCCGGCGATCTCCTGGTAGGTCGACGCGATGATGAAGTCCGAGGTGTTCATGGCGATGAGGTCGGCCGTGAACTGGCAGGAGAAGTGGTACTGCTCCTCGTTGTCGCGCCAGTAGAGGTCCGACAGCAGGTACTTCGTCTTCTCGAGGGCGTGGGCGATGGTGCACTGCGTGACGCCGAGTCGCTGGGACAGCAGCGAGGCCACGAGGTTGCCGTCGGAGTAGTTGCCGACGATCAGGTCGGGCCGGCCGCGCAACTCCGCCAGGACCTCCCGCTCCACGTCGAAGGCGTACTGCTCGAGGTAGGGCCAGACGTCGAAGCGCGAGATCCAGTGCGGCACGACCTCGCCGCTCGGTTCGCGGAAGGGTACCCGCAGGATCTGGGCGAACTCGGTGCCGGCGATGGGCTCGAGGCGCTGGTCGCAGGTGGTGCCGTCGGCGTCGGGAATCAGGCGCGTGACCACCAGGATCTGGGGTGTGGCGTCCAGTCCCTGCTTCGCCAGGCGCCCGCGGATCTCCTCCTCGAGAGCGCGCACCTGATCGAGGATGTAGACCACCTGGCCGCCGGTGTCGGGCCGCCCCAGCACCCCATCCTGTCCGAACCAGCCATGGGGCGAGAGGATGCAGATGGAGAAGATCATGGGCACGCTCGAGAGGAAGCTCTCCAGGGCGTCCGGCGACGGCGCCTCGAGCACGTCGAGGAGCAGGTCCATGGTCTGGCGCACGGTGGTCGCGTCGGCGCCCCAGCCGGGTTCGAATCCCAGGCCGGCCAGGTCGCGCGCCAGCTCCGACCAGGGCGTCTCCGGCGAGGTCTTGTCCAGCAGCCGCCCGGCCGAGCGAAGAGAGGCGCGCAAGGCGTCGACATCGGCGATGTCGGGGTTGAGCATGAGTTGTTGCTCGCCGAGCCGGTGCAGCTTGAGGAAGTCCAGCATGGACGCCGAACCCCGCCCCCGCTTGTCGAACAGGCTGCTCGAGAGGCTGCGGTTCATGAATGCGACGCCGTTGCCGATGGAGCGCGCCTCCTGCATCTTGGTGGCCTCGCGGGAGAACGGCGCCAGGTCGATCTCGAGAGTCCAGTCGTCCTGGGCGGGGTGACCGTTGACGAGGCGTTCCTTGAAGGCCAGGTAGTCCACGGTGGAGATCTCCACGACCTCCAGCCCGGGCCGGATGCGCAAGTACCGCCAGCGGGCCACGCTCGTGCGCAGGGCGACACAGAGGGCCGTCTGGTCCAGCGCCGCTTCCTGGGCCCACTCGAAGACCTGTTCGAGAGGAGTTCCCGTCAGATCGCCACAGCCGGGATCGGCGCTGACGGCGGCGAACGTTTCCTGCAGGTCGCTGCGCAGCAGGTAGGGCCGCTTCATTTCGGCCAGACGGTGCTGGATCATGCTGACGGCACGGGGTTCCTTTTCGAGGAAGGCGATCAGGTCGTCGATGAATCCAGCGTTCAGGCTCATGGTTGCTCCCAGGCAGTGGCGATGGTTCGGTAGAATTTCTCGTCTGTCGTGGTGGCCCCGCGCAACCCCACCACGGCACCGGCCAGGTCTTGCGCCCGCTCTAGGATGATCGACCAAGACCAGCCTCGCATGAGGCCAAGCAGGGTGACGGCGCTGAAGGCATCGCCTGCACCGACGGTGTCCACGACGGCGCCGCGCGAAACGGCCGGTTGCGTGACCCGTTCGCCGCCGGCCGTGATGACCCGGGCACCCTCGGCGCCCAGGGTGACAATCAGCGCCTCAAGCCCGCGATCCGCCAGCAGGGCCTCTTCTCGGGCCTCCGCGCCGGCGCCGGGGGGCGCCAGCGACGACAGTTCGTCGGCGTTGAGCTTGGCCCAGCGCGCCGCCTCCAGGGAGGTCAGGACGGTGTCCCGATTCCACCAGGGATCCCGCAGGTTCACGTCGACGAAGACGCCGGCCGGGGCTTGCTCGCGGAGCACCTCCAGGGTATGGCGTGAACCAGGCGATCGCAGGGCGAGCGAACCGTGGTAGAGGAGCGCGTCGGCAGCAATCTGCTCCCGGGGCGGCGGGATGTGATCCCAGGCACGGTCGGTCATGATCTCGTAGCTGGGTTCGCCGCCGGCGATGCTCACCTCGACCGCGCCGGTGGCGTGCACCGGGTCGATCGCCAACGCCGACGCGTCCAGCCCCCAGTCGGCCATCGCGCTGCGGATGCGCCGGCCCGTATCGTCGCGGCCGACGCTGGAGACGAATCGCGGCGCCTCCCCCAGCGCCTGGAGATTCCAGGCCACGTTGAAGGGCGCTCCGCCCAGCACTTCGCGGCCGTCGGGAAAGCGGTCGAAGAGCACCTCGCCGAAGATCACCGCTGTCACGAATCCGCCTCCAGATCGCTCGCCCGCTCGGGGTGGTAGTGGAGCACGCCCTCGATGATGCCGCCGGCGTAGTTGCCGTTGAGGCCCGGCACACCGCCGGCGGCCAGGTAGAGCCGGTCGCCAAGACCGGCAGCGGCCGCGTCGTTGCGGGCCGCCTCGCGCACGTCGTCGGCGGCGTTGGCCACCAGGACCGCGGGTAGGGGGCCCACGAGGAAGTCCATGTCGTTACCGCTGTCGCCGGCGCAGACCGTGTCCTCGCGCCGCAAGCCGAGGTGCCGGCGCAGGAACTCGATGGCCGCGGCCTTGCCTGCACGCGCGGGTAGCACGTCGACCAGCCCCGCCCCGGTCACGTCGTCCCGGCTCGGCACGACGCGCACGGCGAGGTCGGCTGCGGCCAGCGACTCGGCCATGGCCACGGCACGGTCGCCGGTCGCCAGTTCGGGCCGGACCTCGTAGCTCAGCTTGAAGCGGCCCTGTCGCGACGGGTGCTGTAACTCGACTCCGGGCAGGTTGCCCACGATGAGGGCCAGCTGGGACCGGTCGCGTCCGACCCAATCGACGCCGATATGCTCGTCCCAGGCGGTCCAGCGCTCGCCGTCGGGCCCGTGGATGGTCGCGCCGACATCGGTGATCCGGTAGTCGGGAAGCGGGAGATCGTAGGTGGCCATCGCCTCGTTGACGAGCGCTGCGTCGCGTCCCGTGACGTAGGCCAGCGTCACGTCCGGGGCATCGACCAGGCGCCGGAACAGCTCCCGCGCGCGCGACGACTCGACCGCCACGCCGTTGGGCAGCAAGGTCCGGTCGAGGTCGGTGCACAGCAGCAGGGGTCGCATCAGGTCTCCGGAGGACGGCACGCGCCAAAAAAGTCGTAGTGCTCCACGGCCTCGAGAATGCCGGCGGCTCTCGGTCGTGTCGCGAAGAAGACGGGCTCCACGTCGGCCAGCTGCGACAATTCCTCGTCGTGCCGGTTGGCCACCACCACGGCCAGCGTGTTGCCGCGCATGGCGTCCTCGTCCGCGCCGGTGCCGCCGGCGACCAGGATCCGTTCCAGAGGAACGTCGCGATGGTCGGCGAACCAGCGGATGGCCGCCCCTTTCGAGGCGCGGATGGGCACGATGTCCAGGTACTGGCCGAACGAAAGGGACATGGTGACCGTCTGCTCGTGCTGCAGCAACAGGCTTCCGAGTTCCTCGAGCGAGGGCGCCTCTTCCGGGTCATAGTAGTAACTGATCTTGAATGCGCCCTGTTCGGTCGGGGGCTGACGCTTCAGCCCCGGCACCCCGGCGAGCAGCCGCCGGATCGCCCGGGGATTCCAGAGATGGTCGATATGGTTGCGCCAGTGGATGTCGCGGGTGAGGCCCGGCGCATAGTAGATATCGGTGCCGAGGCTGGTGATCAGGACGTCCGGGCCCGGCAGTCCGTTCTTGCGCAGGGTTTTCAGGGCCGAATTCAGTCGCCGCCCCGTGGCAACTCCGAAGGTAGCGCGCCGGCGGTTGCTGGCGATGACCTCAGCGAACTGCTTGAGCGCCACGGCATCTCCCAGCAGCGACTTGTCCAGATCGCTGAAAATGGCGCGGTCCCGGAAGATCCCCGACCATTTCCCGATGGAGGCGCGCTCCGCCGGCCGGGCGTCCGTCACCAGCGGCGCGACGGCGTCGAGATACCGCTCGGTGTGAGCCTCCCAGGAGTAGTGTTTGCGCACGCCCTCGAGGCCGTTGGCCGACAACTCGAGCCATCGCTTCTTGCCGGACAGCACCTTGAGCAGCGCCGTCGCGATACTGTCGGTATCGAGAGGATCGACCAGGAAGCCGTTGCGGCAGTTGTCGATGATATCCTCGGGACCGCCATCGTCGGTGGCCACCACCGGCAGCCCGCTCGCAGCCGCCTCGAGCAGGGTCAGGCCGAAAGGCTCGGTCAGCGCAGGATTGACGAACACGCCCTGAGACAGGGCCGCCAGCCTGTACAGGATCGGCACGTCGTCGGCACGGTGGTGTTTGGGAAAGGCGACCGAGCCATAGAGGTCCCAGCGATCGATGGCCAGCAGGATCTCGGTGAGCACGCTTTCGGCTCCCGACTCCATCGCCACGATGTCGTCGCGGTTGCCGGCGACGATCACCAGGTTGGCCTGCTCGCGAAGCGCGGGCGAGGCGCCGTAGGCCTCGACGAGGGCGGTGATGTTCTTGCGTTCGTCGGGACGCGAGATGGCCAGGATCATGGGCTTCTCGGGCTCGTGCAGGTAGCGCTTCAACTCGCGGTAGATGGACGAGCGGCGCTCACTGCCCTGGGGGCTGTGGAAACGCTCGAGATCGACTCCCGGCGGCACCACCTTCATCTGCTCGGGCCGGTAGTAGTCGTACAGCTCGTACTGCGACGTGACCTCTTGACGGGTGCTGGTGATCACCAGATCCGCCATGCCCAGGGCGCTCTCCTCGGCGTCGATCCGCCGCGTGATGCGATAGCGCTCCTCGAGTTGCTCCCGCTCCACGCCGACAGCCAGCAACCGACGCCGCTTGACCCGGCCCAGGGAATGGCCGGTGAACGCGAAGGGAACGCCCAGCTGCCCGGCCAGACGCAGGCCGGCATAGCCGGCGTCGGCGTAGTGGCCGTGGATCAGACTCGGCGGCACGTCCTGCTCGCGCAGGAAAGCCAGGGCGTCGTCGGCGAAGTTGTCCAGCGAATCCCAGAGCTCCTCTTTGGGCAGGTAGCCATTTTCACCGCAAGGGATCCTCACGATGCGGGCACAGCCTCCCAGCGACTCGATCGGCGCGGCGTAGTCCTCGCTCACCCGCGCATCGGCGACCCGCTGGGTGAGCAGATCGACCCGGCCCACGCGCGGATCCCGCCCCAGGGCTCGAGCCAGTTCCACCACGTACTTCGTCTGACCGCCGGTGTCGGCGTCGCGTCCCAGCTCCAGATCGTGCCCGCGGATCAGACCGTGGATGCTGACCAGGACGATGACGAGTGGTTCATCGCGTTGATCCATGACGTAGGCTCCCGTGATTTCGTGCGCAAGCCGCTCGACCCGCACCATGAACTCGAGGATCCTGACCATTGCAGGAAGAAATACCGCCAGCGTCAAGTACGATCAGTCTGCGCCGGATCGACGGCCGCCGATTCAGGAGACTCGGTTCATTCCCGGTCGAGGAGATTCACATGGGCGCTTTAGCGCTCGCAAAGGCGAGAAGGCAAGCGAGAACCATCAATTCGTCGACCTCACGGGCCGGAATCCAATGTATTCGTGGCTGCTGTCGGGGAAGTAGAAGTTTTGCAGGGGGTTTCAAACCGGGGGGCGGCTCAGCGGAGCAAGACCAGCTTCCGACCCACGACGATGCCCCCGTACTCGAGCCTGGCCACGTAGACGCCGCTGGGCAATCCTTCGGCGCGCCAGTCGATGAACTGCTCGCCCGCCCCACGAACTTCCCTGTCGAGCAAGGTCGCCACGCGACGGCCCGCCGCGTCGTGGATGGTCAGGGTGACCGGCCCGGCACCGAGTTGTTCGAACCTCAGACGGGTCGCGGGATTGAAGGGGTTGGGGTAGGCGGAGAGTGTCGCCGGGGCTCGGGGAGCCGCATCCACCGCGGTGACGTCCATGCAGCCCTGGCCCTCGGCCCCGATCGGCACGGCGCAGGCGTTGTTCTGGGCCAGGCAAGGTGAATTGTCGTACAGTTTGAAATCGCCGTGGAGCATGTCGCAGAGGAGCGGTGCTTCGCTCATGTTGCAGCCCGTGGCGAACTGACCGGCGAGCAGCGCCGTCCAGTCGCCGCCTATGTTGCCGAAGACATCGCAATCGGTGCTGGAGACGCTTCCCGGCCAGCTGACCAGCGCATTGTCCGCAACCTGGCCGCCCGACCGATAGACGAAGATGCAGCGCTCGGCCACGATCGTGGACGACAAGACTAGGAGATCCGCGCCACCATAGCTGCCGTTGCCCACGAAGGTCGAACTCTCGACGCTCATCGAAGGACCGTGCATATCGATGCTGTAGATGCAGGTCTTGGTGTTGTAGTCGAAGATGCAGTGGGTGACATCCACCCAGAATCCGTCGCCCTGTAGCAGCAGACAGTACTCGACCGCGTTCTCCGTGAATCGACAGGCGTCGATCTCTCCCCAGCCGATCTCGCCCGCATTGACGTTCATCTCGATCATGGCGATCGGAGCACTGTTGTTACTGAACTCGCAGTTCGAGACGAGGACGATGCGTCCGAAGATCAGATCGGCGTTGTTCCACTCGAAAAGGCAGTTCGTGAGCTCGATTCGCCAGCCGTGGATCGTGGTCGGTCCCGTGCTCCCCGATACCGCACAGTCCGTCATCCGGATGGTATGAAGTTCCGCGATGCCGGCGCAGTCCTCGAACACGCAGTTCTCGAACTCGATAGTCTCGGGCAGGGTCGAGTGGAAGGCGGAGCCTCCGCGGAAGCCAACGCCCCGGAAGTGCACGGGGCGATTGATCTCGCCGAAGGCCAATCCCTCGGGATTGATGACGCAGGCCGAGGGGTCGGAACCCGTCGATTCGATGAGAAGGTGATCCTGGACGATCAGAAGTTCACGGTTTCCGGGTCCCGAAAAGACGCCGCTGCCGAGGCGAAGGGTGTCGAAGTCTGCCGCGACGTCGAGCGCATCCTGGATGGTTGCGTATTCCCCGCTCCCGTCAGGATGGATGGTATGAACGGCCGCATTGACGAGAGTAGCGCTCAGAAGGACGAGGGCCAGGGTCAGGATCTCGTGTCGCATACCTTCAACCTCGTCAATCGTGATGTTTCATGGGAATAACGAATCTCGATCAGTCAAAAATTCACAGGCGCTAGACCTCTCCATTACATGGCCTCAAGTGTACCATACCTGGTAGGCCGAATTCACCTCATTGCGTGGTACGTGCTTGGAGGACTCTCTTCCCCTAGCCGACTCCATAGAATAGACCGCCAGCGTTGTCGCCAGAGGACACTCGCTGCGTTGTGCTCGAGGATATACCGACGAGTGCCAGATTATCTGCGGAGACATGGAGCAGGCTCGCCATGAGGTGCCGTCGGGCGCGTTCGATCATGTCGTGGCGGCCACCAGCAACTTGTCTTCAAACAACCCGGATTCCGGCGACTGGTAGACGACCTGACCGGCTCGTCCAGATCATTCCCCATCCAACAGATCCACATACGCGCGGTAGCGCTCACGGATCAGGCGAACATATGCAACGGGCTCCGCCCCGCGCACATATCCGTGTCGGGCCCGGTTATGGAATTCTGGCTCGGCCAGCTTGAGCATGGCCAGCTCTGCATTCCCGAACCAGACGTCCGGATCCAGTTCCAGATCGGCGGCCAGACGTCGAGCGTCGCGGACATGCCCGTGGCCGGCGTTGTAGCTGGCCAACGCGAACCACATGTGTTCGTCGTAGTCCAGGCGATTGGGGAATCGCTCCCAGAGCCACCTCAGGTAGCGGAGGCCCGTGTCGACGGACACGCGAGGATCTTCGAGATCCCCCGCGCCCAGTTCCTGCCCCGTGGCCGGCATGACCTGCATCAGACCCGTGGCGCCGGCCCAGGACCGGGCTTCCGGATCGAACCGGCTCTCCTGATACATCTGGGCGACGATGAGGCGCCAATCGAATCCATACCGCTTTGCGAGTTCGCTCACGAGCCCGTCATACGGACTCAACTTGCCCGCGGCTCCCGTGCCGTCCCAGCCTGATTCATACTTGGCCGAATGATCGAAGTAACGACTGTAGGTCGTGTTGTAGAACTCCGAACGATACTCCGAATCGAAGAACTCGTTCATGGCCTCGAGGAGTTCGAGATTGCCCGGCTGGGTAGCCCACACCCGGGGCGTGGGTTCTCCGAGTTGAAGCAGCCCCTGGATGTCGTCCCGCAGGGACATCTCGAGTTCCAGCAGATTCGAGTCAGCTACGGTGAGGTCGTAGCGGCCTTCGGCGACACCCGCGATGACTGCCTCGGTCTCCATGCTCTCGGGAACCTCGACGAGGTCGAATGTGATGCCTTCTTTCTCGCGTATCTCTTCGAGGCCCGTCCAGTAGGCGCTGGATCGGCGCAGGGCGATCTTGCGGCCGGCCAGGTCCGCCGGAGTGTCCATGGCTCGTTCGGTCGCTCTGCCGACGACGACTTCCGACGCGTAGAAGTACGGCTCGCTGAAGGTGACGAGGCTATCGCTTCGGTCTTGTGTGGGGGTCATGAACGCCGCGACGAAGTCGCCTTCACCGGATCGCAGCATGGGCAGCAAGTCTGCGTGTGTCGGCGCGACCACGACTTCCAGATGCATTCCGTGCTTCTTCGCGAATCGTGTCGCCATGTCGTACTCGAAACCCATGAGCCGTCCACGCCAGAGAAAATAGGTCGCCCCGTTGTTCCGGGTGATCATGCGGATTCTTCGCTTCTTCTTGAGCTCCGTGAGATCCGCGACATGGTGCCTCGTGTCGCCCAGGATCCTGTTCACGTAGAGGAAGCCATTGAGTGCACTGCGCAATTCGTTGGAGTTCTTGCGAACCGCCCAGGAATGAAACCGCTCGGACGACACGGCCGGCCCAACCTGGATATCGGTGCGGTAGTTCAAGAACGCCGTGAGCCGATTCGAATCCTGAATCGTGTAGTCGAGGCTCCCGGATGCGATGGAGTCCAGGATCGCCTCCGCACCGATGCTGCCGGGCAACGTGACGATCTCCAGCTGCGGACTGGTCTTCAGGAGTTCGGCCGCGGTTCGTTCGAATGAGGACCCCGCGCGGACGCCCAGCTTTCCCGTGAGATTCCTGGCTTCTCCCGGGATCTCCCTTCCCTTGGCCAGCACGAGCATCTCGAACATGCGGTCCACCGGTGCGGTGAAGGACACGCCCTCTTGACGTTCCGTGGTCACGGTCAGATTGGCAGCGACGATATCTCCGAGGCCACGGCGCAATGCGGGAAGCAGCCGTGAAAACGTATCCAGGGCGACGAACTGCACCTCCAGTCCCCGCGACTCGGCGAAGCGCCGGGCGAGATCGCGTTCATCGAGAAGCGGGTCTCCGTTCCTCGGCAGGTGGCGCTCGTCGGTGCTCTTGACGAGGACACGCAGAACTCCGCGCTTGCGAATGCCGGGGAGATCGTCCGTGTGGACGGCGGGCTCAGAACCGCCTGTTGGGCCTGCCTCGGTGTTCTCGACGATCGTATCTGTCTGGGCGCCGCAGACCGTGACCATCATCGCGAGTGCCAGTAGCGGATGGATCGCCCCAGTGTGTCTCATGGAAACCTCCGAGTCGCCGCGTGGGCATCTCGTCCCTGTTGCCTTCCGCTTGTCTCGATACCGGCCTCTTCCTGCCAGCAACGTCCGGACGGCTTCGAACTCCAAGTCAGTGGACAGTCTAGATATAGAGCCACGACTAGGCGAGTGCACCATGAGCGGATCGTCCGCGAGACCTTCGCGGAGAAGAACTGCCGCATCGTGCTGGAAGGGCTCAAAGGCTGGAGACCTACTCCCGCAACCCCAGTGACCTCAGCAGGGGCCCTGTCTCGTCGGACCTGCCCGCCGCCTCGAACACCTCTACGAGGAGGGTGATGGCTTCCCTGGTACTGGGGTGATCTCCACCGTAGATCTCGAATCTGATCCTGAGAGCCTGTTCGGCATACGGGCAGGATGCCGCGTACTTGCCCTGCAGCTGGAGACTCTTCGCCAGGTAGAGCAGCGTGCTGGACGTCGAGGAGTTGGGTGTTGCCTGGGTCGCGAGTCTCGTCTCGAGGACCTCTCGATGAATCCTCTCGGAGCCCACACCATCGCCCTCTATGAGAAGGATGCGGCCCAGGAGATCCCGGCACTCCAGGGTGATGTCCCTGTCGGCACCCAGGGCGTCCGTGCTCCTGGCGATCACGGCCCGTATCGTCGTTTCCGCCTCCGGTCGTCTGCCCGACTCGGCCAGGAGGAGAGCCTGCACATACTCGGCATTGATGGTATTGGGGTGATCGGGTCCGAGCTGGTCGATGTTCAGCTCGATGGCCTCGCTGAGCAACATATCCGCTTCGTCGAAGCGTCCCAGATTGACGAGTAGATAGGCATAGTTGACGGCGATGAAGGCCGTATCCGGCGCCTTCTCCCCGAAGACTTCCTTGAAGATCCTGAATCCGTGTTCCGTGTAGACGAGGGCTTCGTCATAATCGCCGCGATCCGTCAGGGCCTGCCCGAGGTTGATCAGCAAGGCGATGGTGGTCCGACTCCGCTCCCCGTTGACCCGCGTGGATAGATCCAGAGCCTTGCGCATGCAGCGCAGCCCCTCGCCGTGTTTTCCCTGGACCATGAGGACCCGCGCCAGGGATCCCATCGCTGCTATGTAATTGGGGTTCTCCGTGTCTCCCCGTTGTTCGTAGCTCTCGGTCAATTCCAGAAAGATCTTACTCGCAGCAGGGTAGTCGCCTTCGCGGTCCAGGATGTTACCTAGATCGAGGAGCGCCTTTGGGCCGAGCTTGTATTGCAGCGCCTCGCTACGCCGAATGACGGTCAAGGCCTCCTCGAGCAGGATCTTGGCTTCCGAGAACTCGGCTTTCCGGACCATGATCTCCGCGAACATCACCTTGGCATGGACCATCAACTCGTTGTCATCCTCCAGCCTCCCCTTGCCCGAAACCAGGGCTTCGCGGAACAGGATCTCCGCTTCCGGAAACCGCTCGTCATAGCTGTAGAGGATCCCCAGCTCGATCATGGCGCTGATGGTCCTGGGGTGATCGGGACCGAGCGTGCGCCTGCAGTCGTCCAGGCATTCGGTGACGATCTCCTCGGCCTTGGCGTACTCGCCGAGTCGGCGATAGGTCGTCGCGAGATGGTTCAGGAGCGTGTTCCTGGTCAGCGGGTCATCATGGAATTCGCGTTCGACGTTGTCCTTACCGTAGGCGAGAACGTCGACCACCTTGACGTCCCGACCTTGCTCCATCGGCGAAGGGGATACCCACATCTCGACGAGGAAACTGGACATCTTCTCCTGGCGTCGTAGCGCGAGTCGCTCGAGTTGTTCCGACTGCTTCGCCCGGTACAGGCTGAAACCGGTGACGGCGATGCCGATGGTCAGGACCCCGATGATGCCCGCAGCGGCCAGCTTCCTCGCCTTGCGCCTCGGAGCCTCGACGATCGCCTTCAAGTGTTCGACAGTGTCCACGGCAGTCGGTCTGCGGGTGGGATCGGCCGACTTGAGACGCTCGATGAGCTTCTTCAGTTCATCCTGCACGCCTGTGGCCGGCAACGTGTTCCCGTCGCTGGCCCGCACGAAGATCTCGGGCATCGACAATCCCGCGGGATAGGGCGGGATCCCCGTGAACAGCCACTGCAGCAGGAGGCCGTAAGAGTACATGTCGCTCGCGGCCGTGACCGGCCGGCATCGCGCCTGCTCGAGACTCATGTACATGGGAGTTCCCAGGATGACTCCGTGTTCGGTCTCGAATCCGGATCCGGGAGTCCAGTCGACCAGGGCGGTTTCGGAACGGGACGCGCCGGCATCCACTTCCGACTTGATCATCGCCGCGGTCTGCTCATCCATGCACGAGTGCGCCAGACCGAAGTCCAGCACCTTCACGTCGCCGCGTTCGTCGATCATGACGTTCTCGGGCTTCAAGTCCCGATGAACCACGGCATGGGCATGCGCGTCCGCGAGCGCTACGCCCAGCTGGATGGCGATCCTGAGTTTTTCGGCATGACCGAGGTCGTCGATCAGATCCTTGCTGAGGGTCTTGCCCTTGATCAGTTCGAGAACCAGGACGTCGGCGTCTTCGGTCGCCAGGAGATCATAGATCCGGCAGATGTTCGGATGTTCCAGCTTCGACAGGATCTCGGCTTCCCGGATCAGGCGCGCCTTGATCCGGGCATCGAATCGCCGCTCGCCGCGGATGGCCTTGAGGGCCACCTTGCGCTTGAGCCTTTCATCGAAGCCGACGTAGACCTCTCCCATCCCACCCTCGCCGACGAGTTCCGTGACCCGGATATTCCCGATCGTCTTGCCGATGAGCGTCATATCAGCCCCCGCGTGCTTACTGTTCTATCCGTCAGCTCTGTCAGCATTGCACTTACGGAATCCTGATTCTAGCATATCACGATGCTCGGGCATCGTCGATTGTGTCGCTGGCAGGCGCACGAAGGCACCGGCGAGGCTCCCGCTTGGATCAGAGTCGAATTGTCGTCGGGTTCCCCGCAGGGGCGAAGAGTTCTGGGGTGCTGCCGGGCCAGGAGGTATCGAAGGGTGCGGATTCGGCGACTGCGGAGGAGATGAGCATCGTCAGCGCTATGGGCAGGAATATCTCGGGGATACTACGCATGGAAACCGCCTCCGTTTCGAGTGATCAGATCATAGGAACTCATGGACATCGGGTCCAGGATTTCAGAGACCCCGGCGTTCTGCTTCCATGACTGTGGCGTGACGGTTGGGGGGTACGCCTTTCAATACGGAAATACGAGATCTCGTTGCCATAAACCATCCAGTTCCCCGTCATCCGAGTGCCGATCGCACCGGAGCGGGGAATCTGGATGGCAAGGAGTCCCACGGTCGGAACATCCGGAAGGGACAGGGTCAGTCGTACAGGTCGCCAACCTTCACTATGGTCAGGTACAGGCGGATGGAGCAGCCGCCGCCGGAGCGGGTGTAGTAGCGCTGGCCGTTGTTCTGGGCGTGCTCCCAGTTCAGGTTCCAGGTGCCGATGACCTCGTCGGTGCTGCTGCCGTCCTCGTCCCAGGCGGTACCGGTGATGCGCATGGTGCCGCGACCGTCGGCGTAGAGGTTCACGTCGCGGGACACGCGCCCGCTGATCGCCACCTCACCGCCGACTTCCATCACCACGGCCTGCGACGACGACAGCGATCCCATGCCGAAGTTGCCGCTGTCGGTGTGCAGGGAGTAGGAATAGTAGACCTCGGGATTGGGATGGAGGACGCCGTCGCAGCCGCGCGACATGAGGCGCAGCTTGTCGAGGATGATCCGGTAGCGGGCGCCGGTGGGATCCACGGCATTCGCCGAGCACTCGCTGATGTTGTACTCGGTGGTCTCGCTCACCTTGGCGATGGAGTTGTCGCCGAGGTTGCGCACGGTGTAGGACAGCGGACGAGCGCTGGTGAGCGGCGAATCGGTGGAGAAGTAGCTGCCCAGCTCGCCGGTCTTGATGAGGTTCTCCACGCCGTCGTCCACGCCGCCCACGCTGGAGACGCGGATCTGCGAGGACTGGAGTACCTGCAGGTGCGTGCCCTCGATGCTGCCGCTGCCGATGCTCTCACGGCTGGCCGTCAGCGCGGCCTCCATCTCCTCGAACGAGTAGTCGCTGGTCATGGTGAGCATGAGCATGCGTCCGTAGACGATGTTGGAGATGTAGGTGGGCAGGTTCTCGGGACCCATGCGGTCGCGGTCCACCTGTTCCTGCAGGCGCTGGTCGGTGAAGGCGTCCGAGAACACCTGGGCTGGGGTCTGGGGCAGCACCATGGAGACCGTGAACATCTTCTGCACGAAGTAGGCCGTGAGCGTGTTCTGCTCCAGGGTCTGCTGGTAGCTCAGTTCGCTGGTGACCTGGGTGCCCAGGTAGTTGGCCGAGATGTTCAGGTCCAGGGTGGCCTGCTGCAGGGAGTGCGTGCGGACCTGCTCGAAGAAGATGCTGCTGCCGGCCACGTGCCCGGCGTCGTTGGCGTCCTGGATGAGGTCGCCCACCGCCACGGCCATGGAGGCGGCGTCGGGATTCTCCACGGTCTTCGACACGTTTTCGGTGAGCAGGTCGATGAACACCGTGGTGGGTGCGCGCTGGCGAATGGGCAGCTCCTGCAGCGAGCCGAGGCCCTGGACGTAGCTGTGGCCCTGCAGCAGGGAGCCCAGCCAGAGGATCTCCGAGTCGGGGCTGAAGACCACGATGTCCTCGGGCGTGTCGGTGAGGGAGTAGGGCGTGGTGATGCAGGTGTAGTCGGTGTCGTCGATGGTCTCGGCGCTGGTATCGGGCGGGGCGACGGCCACGTTGCTGTCGGCCATGGGTGGGGAGAAGGTATCCCAGTTGGGTAGCAGGTTCATGTACACGTTGACGTCGGCGGGAACGGCGGGCGCCGTCGAGGGCGCGTCGTCCTTGGCGCAGCTGGCCAGGAGCAGCGGGAACGCCAGGACGAGCGTCAGGGCGAGACGGGTTCTCATGGGAGTCTCCTCGGCTGGATTACGAGCGGTCGCGGTGACGACCGCGTGCTTTCTGTCATCCGGAGACGCGCGGAAACGGGATGAAAGTGATCATGGTTATTTTGGATTTTTGGGAGGGGGTGTGTGGAGGTCGTGATTTCGGCGCCGCTGGATCGCCGGCGGGCTACAATTGCGCGGCTTTCTCGAGATGTCGGAAGGGGGCAGGCATGTCCAGAACCGAAACTCCTCGACGATCAGCGCGTACGGATGTCCTGCTGGTTGAGGGCCGCAGGCACCGGCCCGTGCTTCCAACGAACAAGGAGTGTCTCCGATGACGGCCTCGAACGGCTCACACTGGATCTGTGTTCTCCTGTTGATAGGGGCAGCCGTTTCCCCGACAGCCGCGGAACCCGACTTCACTGCCCTTCGAGATAATGACGTCAGCGTCGACGGAGGCCTCTCCCGGGGAATCAGCTGGGGAGATTTCGACGGTGATGGCTGGCCCGATCTCGTGGTCGGGAACACCATCAACCAGCCCGAATTCCTGTACCGGAACACGGGAGGCGGAACCTTTACCCAGATGCACGAAAACGCCATCACCCTGAGCGCAGGATGGACGGAGGGGGTCGCCTGGGCGGATGTCGACAACGACGGAGATCTGGATCTCTTCGCGGCCCGAACCGACGGCAGCGCCATGTTCCGGAACGATGGCGACGGGCAGTTCGAACGCGTCGGCATCGCCGCGCTGACCGATGGGGAGATCGAAGTATCGGAAGGATGCTGGGGCGACCATGACGGAGACGGCGACCTGGACCTCTATCTCGCCGTTCGAAGCGGCCGTGACGATATCCTGCTGAGGAACGACGGCGACTGGCGATTCGCCGTGGTCACCGATGGCCCGTGGAATGGAAACGGTGGCGATGCCAGGTCCTGCGCCTGGGGCGACGCGGATGGTGATGGAGATCTGGACATCTACGTCGGCAACTTCCTGGAGGACCCGGACGGCCAGCCGCGCAAGGCCAGGAACTTCTTCTACCGGAACGACGGGAAGGGGATGTTCAGCGAGGTCCGCGGGCCCGCGTTCGTCACCGAGCCCGCACTGACCTACGGAGTCTCCTGGGTGGATTTCGATCAGGACGGAGATCTCGATCTCTTCGTGACCAACATCGCGGCGAGCGACCGGAACATCCTGTACGAGAACAGAGGGAATCTGGACTTCACTCCGCGCGATGATCTGGCAGTGGTCGGCGAGAGCCGGGGCCCGTCCAAGGGACACACGTGGGGTGATTTCGACAATGACGGCAATCTGGATCTCTTCGTGGCCAACGGAACCGAAGGAACCGAAACGATCGAGGACTACGGTCTCGCGAACTTCCTCTACATGGGCCGTGATGACGGCTCCTTCGAGCGGGTCAGGCAGGGCTCGATCGCGACCGATCGGAACATCTCGGCGGGCGCAGCCTGGGCGGACTTCGATCGGGACGGCGACCTGGATCTTCTCGTGGCCAACTGGGGCGAGAGCGACGAGGACAACCTGCTGTACCGGAACGACGGGGCGCCGGGAAACTGGCTGATCATCCAGCCGCAGGGAACGGTCGGCAATCGGCAGGGGATCGGCGCCCGATTCGAGATCGTGACCGAACATGGAAGTGCGACCCGGCGGCAGGTTCGGTGGCATCTTCCCAAGACGGGGTATGGCAGCTCGAACGAGCCCATCGTCCACTTCGGGCTGGGCGGGATCGAAGCGATCAAGGAACTACGGATCGTCTGGCCCTCCGGGGTGACGGACCACTTCGAGAACATCGCCGCCAGCCGCCGTTACGTGGCAGTGGAAGGCGAGAGCTTGGTGGCGGACGTCGTCGTCGAGGATTTCTATCCCTCGTTCTCCGAGGATGGCGAGAGGGTCGTGTTCCATTCCAACCGGGGCGGCGGCGCCTACCAGATCCTGGCGATGGGTCTGGATGGATCGCAGGTCGAGGTTCTCACCGATACCGAGGCGGCGAACCAGACTGCCGTGTTCTCGCCGGACGGGAAGACGATCGCGTTCCAGTCCGAACGCGACGGCAACCGGGAGATCTACGTCATGGATGCCGACGGCGGGAACCCCGTCAACATCACGAACAACCCGCACGAAGACTCCCATCCCAAGTGGTCGGCCGACGGGAAGTGGATCCTCTTCGATAGCGTTCGCGCCAATCCGGACTCCGGGCGGGAGAACCTGTTCATGATGCATCCCGATGGCTCCGAGGTCCTGCGAGTCACCGTGAACGACGAGGTCGACTCTTACGGCTCCATCTCTGCCGACGGGACGAGGATCGTGTGGCGGCGCATCCTTCCCACGGGCGGGAACTCCGGTTCGGGCAGGAACTCCGAGGTGTTCATCATGAACCGGGACGGCACGGAGATCCGCAATCTCACGAATCACCCCGACTTCGACGGCTATCCGGCCATGTCCCCCGACGGCAAGGGGATTGCGTTCGCGTCCAACCGGGACGGCGAACTGCCGCAGGATTTCAACATCTACCTGATGGACGTGGACGACGGGAGCCTGACGCGGCTCACGGAGACCATCAGCGGGGTGTCGCAGGTCAGGCCGATGTTCTCGCATGACGGACGCAAGATCGTTTGCAACCGCGACTGGCCTGATGGTCGCGTGGAGATCCACGTCATAGAGATCGAATGAGGTGGTCGGTCGTCAGACGTCTCGCAGGTGTCTCTATTCAAGACTTCGTTCGCCTGCTATGGCGTCGGATACGTGACGGTGAGATCACGGGGCGTGGGTTCGCTACTATATGGCGGAACGGTAGTAGCCGGTCGCCCTGTGTCTTCCTTCCACATGCGAACCACTGTGGCTCCACGAAGAAGATGCGCTCTTGGCTATGTCGCTTGTGGGATGAATTCATCTCGACACCTCCGGGCTACCCATTGTAGCCTTCTTGAGATGTCGAAAGGGGGCAGGCAAGTCCAGGCGGCTATCTCAGGATCTCTCCAATGACGCCATATCGCGCATGGTCTTTGCCCTTCTCCGTGGCCCAGCTGGCATTCCCGTAGTCAAAGTGCCAGTACTCCAGCAGATCAACGACAAAACCTTCCTCTTCAAAAAGTTGGATGAGCAACTTTCGGTTCTGCTGCGCCTCGGTCGATACATCAGGATGGTAAGGGTAGCAGGTCTCATCTAGCTCCAGCTTCAATCCCACATTGTTGCCGAAATCCATCACGCGGTCGCTCTTGACATCATAGATCAGCGCATCAACAGCCCCGCCGGTGGCATGCATGGATTTGGTTGCCGGTGCGATGAAATGGGACACGATCTCCTTGATTTCATCGTCGTGTTTCTGAGGATATTTCTGCTGAAGCGCAGCGAATTTCTCCTCCCACAAACGACGTTGATGTTCAAAAGATCTCCATACCGAGCGGATGATCAGTCGTTTGTCCTGCGCTGCAAGACGGTGACTGATGCGCCCGATCTTCTCGTAGATGGCCTCTCTCACCCTGTAGTCACAATCTTCGACTATGGAAGGCTCGAACATCAGATCGAAGCCGGATTCCTTCAGGCTGACCAAGGGGGATTGATCGTCCTCAATGCTCAGGGTTAATGACCGTTCTTTCCGCAGCAGTTCTTTTTCTTCAACCCCGTCGCAGTATTCTTCTGTGTTCATACAACCATTGTTTCCACGTAAGGAGATGTCATGGCCGAGAGCAACGCTCCGTAGTTCAGACCAAAGGCCACTTCGTCTCCCGCAATATATACGATGTTCCCAGTATTCATAATGATATGGTCACTGCTGGCTCCGAGGATGTCGATCTCAGCCCTGGGAGTCAGTCCGGAAACGAGGACGTCCTGCGCCCCGATGCCCAGGATGGCTCGCCGAATCTGTCCAAGATCCTCGAACTTCGGGATCTGCCCCGAAACATCCTGGCAGACCTCTCCATGGGGCACGGACGGCTTGATGGTCGACTCGATGACCTCGGCGAAAAGCGTGAATGCGTCCGTGAAGAGCCCGGGGACGGGGTTTCTATGCAGCGTTTCACAGCCCAGGTAGATGGACTCCCCCAGCCGTAGATGATTGATCCGCCCGACATCTTGCGTGGACATGAACCACTCGTAGTTGGCGGAGTTTCCTCCGGATACGAGCGCCAGGGTCAGCCCGAACTCTGTTTCGATTTCTCGGGCAATCAGGGACAACTTCCCCATGTTCTCGTTGTCCGGCTTGATTCCACCGAAGCAGGCCAGATTGGCCCCGATTCCTACCAGTTCAATGCCATCCAGCTCGAGAATGGACTCGACGGCGCCGTGGACATCCGGCGGCATGAGTCCTTCTCTGAGATCTCCCAGTTCCACCATCAGGATGATCTTGTGCCTGGTATTCTGCTTCAGGGCAAACCGGGAGAGCTCCTTGACGACCGAGAGATCCGAATTGAGGCTCAGGTCTGCGTACTTCACGACAGCTTCGGCCTGACTGAGGAACGGGGTTCTCAGCAGCAGAAACTGCGCCTCGATGCCGGCGTCTCGCATCCGTCTGATATTGGCGATTCTCGAGTCTGCAAGGATTTCGATCCCGGCTTCTACCAGAATCTCGGCAATTTCGGGATTCCCACAAACGACCTTGGTCACAGCGCTGATGCTGATGCCCCTGGAGCCATACAGATCCATCAGCCGGCTTACATTGTGGGTAATTTTCTGGAGGTCGATCTCTATTCTTGGCGTCGACATACCAGCGCAGCCTTATCACGGAGCGCCGGAAATACCTCGAACAGTTTCTCAATGAGTTTGCCGCATCCGCTCATCAAGACGTCCGTGACCGGAAGCTCGTGCAGGCACTCATATTCGATGACCGCGGCGGCCACCTCGTCATCACTCATATCCTCGTGATTGAGGGTGATCGCGACGACCTTGGACTTCGAGAACAGTTCCAGGAGTCCGATCTCGCTGGCAAGCGTGGGCATGGGGAAGCCGGGATAGTCGCAGTGATTGATCCTCTTGGGCGGATGCTGAACGATGATCGCATCGGGAATGGCGCCCCTCAGGATCGCAGCCGAGGACGTGAACGCCGGATGGCTCAGGGCGCCCTGTCCTTCGACGATGATGATATCAGGATGCTGATTCTCGTCCGCCTCCAGAATGGCATGCTCTACCTCACCGGTCGAGAACCCGGAACTCAGGACATCCACGGCGACACCGTACTTCGCGCCCTGGAGCAGTCCGGTTTGCCCTGTTGCAATGAACGCCGTGTTGAGGCCCTCGTTCTTCAAGGCTTCGACGAGGTTGACCGCCGTCGTCCGTTTTCCGACGGCACAGTCTGTTCCCATCACGGTGATGATCGGCGTACTGATGTCCAGAACGCAGCCCGTAAAACCATGCAGCTCGTGCCTCGGCGGCGGCTTGCGTATGTCATGGATCCGGACATCGCATTCTATTGCCCTCTGTATGAATTCTCCATCTTCGGATAGGAACTCCGGCAGTCCATTCACGATGTCCATGCCCTTGGCCATTGCGGCGAAAATGACATCTCTTTGAAGTTTATCGAGAAACGAGGCCAGGGGAGCAATACCATAGATAAAGAATTCAGGAACAGAACCGAAACTCCTCAGAGCATCATCCATACTTCTGAAAACCGGGATTCCATTCTTTATTCCATCAAGGTATTCTCCGGCATCAAGGCCTGCTTTAGTACTGTCGATAATACCAAGGATATTATACTTTTCCGAGTGTCTGGCTAGTCCGTTTGCTACCTTCCCGTCTATTTTTCCGAATTCGTTTTCGCTATAGACTAGCGCGTCGGTGTTCATGGTATTCCTTCAATTGCAAATCTCTGTAAGAATCTGTACTCACCCCACAGCATAGGTTGTATTGGATACGGTAGCTTGATCTATGTTTCGCGACCTGTTCACCAGGAGGTTCTGGAAGCCCCGACCGCGCTGCATACTAGCGACTTGGGCGTCATTGGCCAATCGCGTGCCTTGGTGTTCGAATGCCTTCTACGGACTCTGCTGCCCCGACACGCCGGCGCTGGTGTCGCGGCGGTCAGAGAGTGACGTGGGGTGCGATTCAAGCCGGATCCGGCCACACTCGACTGTTATCTGTTCTGCCTGCAGGCTCTGAAATCCAACCTTCTTCGGATTTCAGACCGGGGAACCGGGTTGAGCGCTAGTGGAGGCCACATACGTTTTCCCTACCCGCAAATCTGGCTCCGGCGGTTGGACGTGGATGTGGAATGAATCTGAGAACGAGAGTGCCCGCCAGCTGTGATGCTGCAGGATGTTACGTGCTGGGTTGACGGGTAGATGGGGCCAGGGGGAGGGACAACCCTCAGTCGGCAGTCCTCACAGGCCGAAAGCCATCGGCGTAGTGCGGGCCGGCCGGCTCGAAGTCTACCCGACAGGCAGACCGGGTGCGACGGGCATAGCTGCTTCCGAAGCCGCCACGGACAATCCGGCGAGACCTGGGCCCGGCGTAGTATGTCGGATCCGCTTGCGACAGGTTCTCGTAATCGTATTGATAAGTGTCCCAGACCTGCTCGAAGAGGCTGCCATGCATATCATGCAGGCCCCAAGCGTTCGCTTGCTTCTGGCCGACCTCATGTCGCTCGTGACCTGAGTTCCCGCAGTACCAACCAGCTTGATCAAGGTACGGATCCACGGGCCCGCACTCTACGTAAGTTATCGGACCGTTGAAGAATGCCGTCTGGCTGCCGCCTCGGCATGCGTATTCCCACTCCGCCTCGGTCGGTATCCTGTAGCCGTTGGCTTCCCGGTTCCAGGTCACATAGCCCCAGGTACCACCAGCAGAATCACTGATCGTATAGGCAGGAGTAAAACCTTCCAGAAGCGAAGACCTGTTACAGAATTCAGCGGCCATATCCCAGGTAATATAATTCTGAGGAAGTTGCGATGTCGATGAACCGGAGCCCATCACGTCGTCCCACCACTCCTCGGTCACCTCGGTGCTCGCGATATAGAATCCCTGCGTCAAGGTCACCAGGTGCTGGGTTTCGTCGTCGAACCGCCCCGGCTCGTCCGGCGTGCTACCCATCATGAATGAACCCGGTTGTATCAGCACGAATCCATCGAGATTCTCTTCGGCGTAAGCAGTCACTCGTAGCTGGCAGGTCGTGCTGTTGAAGTTCGGCAAGTCTGATCTTGCGTCCCATACGATGGAAAGGCCAGTCCCAGGCATGATGTCGTCGCCTACGCTCCCACTCACCGCTTGGCAGAGATGCGAAATCGTACCACCTGCGTCAGTGGACAGCCACAAACTCACCGTCACCGGTAGAAAGTCAACGGTCTCGAGGTCATAGGTGACATCGACCAAGTTGGTGCCGGATCTCGGCTGCGCGACGACATTGGAGACGTCCAGATCGACCTGCGCATGGACCACGCTTGCGCCGATCATGAGAGCGACGGCCATCAGGCTGATTCGCAACCGAATCGTTTTCTTCATTTCTCTTCCCTCACCGGATGCCGGTTGCACGCCAACCTACTTCGCCAACGTCAGTTTCTCGGTCTGCGTCCCTTGCGGGGTCACCAGGCGGCAGAAGTAGGTGCCTGTCGGCATCGCGCGACCAGCGTCATCACGGCCGTTCCACATCGCCCGATAGTGACCGGCGGGGCGGGACTCCCGGTCCAGAACTCTGATCAGCCGTCCACGAAGATCGAAGACCGCGAGTTCGACAGCACCCGCCTCGGCCAGCGCGAACTCGATAGTTGTCTGGGGATTGAACGGATTGGGATAGATCGATGTGACGGCTGTCGCCTGCGGCGGAATGTCGCCCTGATCCACCGCCGTCACCGTGTCGATGGCGAAGACATTGGAGTAGCCGTGGGCGATCTGGGCGTGGGCCGTGGAGAACGACAACACAAGAAACGCCGCGGCTATCAGGAGTATTCGCGAGCTTCGCATGGACCTGCCCCTCTTCCAAAATCCGTCCGCATGCTATCGTTTCGGTTACGTGACCGTGAGTATATCACATATTGGCGGTCTGATTCACCCCGCACGCCAGCTTCACCCGTTCAGGACAGGTCTGGTTCTGACTGGGGATAGGCGAGGCCCGCGCTGGAATCCGCAGGCCTCGCCTCGTTTCAGGCTATGCCTCCTCCAACACGATAGCCATGACGTCCGCATCGTCGGTGGCCGGAGCGCCGGCCACGTCGCCATGGCGTCCGACGACTCGCAGTTCGCACTGTTCGATCTCGGCGTCGAGCGCCTCGA
>PJEL010001311.1_pt1 | contig 25744 bp, 20 predicted proteins | sample 1853271 | NCBI WGS metagenome assembly PJEL01 (sample SAMN08108733, study PRJNA415343) | Invertebrate metagenome, whole genome shotgun sequencing project. | host: Globobulimina | place: Sweden: Gullmar Fjord | collected 2015-08
TAGTTCGCCGTTTTATCCGTTAAACGAACGAACATTGTGCCTCAGGTGGGTCAATTTTAAATCGGCGCTAGTGGGTCATTTTTACATCGGCGGTAACACCATGGCGGTAATAATACTCGTGCGCCACGCATCGACCACGCCTTTGGCATCACGGGCGATGAGCGTTAAAAAGTCGTAACGCTGTTGATACCAAAACGCGGCAATCATACCGCCCACCTGTGCATCACTTAACAGGCCGATGGGTTTTAAGCTTTCGGTAAAGCTGTTGATTAGCTCTTTACGCAGCGCTGCGTATTCTTTGTTTTTGGCAAGGGCGGTAATGCTTAATTTATGGTTTTCCCACCAGGTATTAAAAGCCTCACGCATGGCGCTTTCTTGCGCGATCACACCCGCATTGCCATTCACCAGCGCTTTGATATCTTGCTTGGCTTGAATGTTAGGGATGAACTCTTGATAACCAGCTTGATTGGTTTTAGGTGTGAAAATATCTGCGGTGCTTAAGCCTTGGGTATCAAATAATGCTTTTTTACTGGCTATTTCGCTATCGGGAATACCACCTAATAAATGCGCTTTTACATCGTGCGGTTCTGGTGTAGGCGAGTTGTCGGCATGGCGACGAATATTCAGATTGTATTTTTCATCGCTTAACTTTTTGTTGCTGACAATAGCGGCAAGGCCAGGGATATCCTCTTTTAATTCATCCGCTTCATAGGCTTCAAACACCGATGCAATACGTTCTATGTGCTCTGGCATTAAGTAGTTTTGCGCACGGCCTTCAAAGTATTCTCTATCGGCATTAATAAACAATACCTTGCCTTGCATGTGGGCCGGTTTGCCGCTGACTTGATATGCACCTTCTGCGACAGTTTGCCTAAGCACCATAATACAAGCGTGAATACCTGTCCCGTAGAATAAGTGAGCTGGCAGGCCTATGACGGCTTCGAGTAAATCATCTGCGACAATGCTTGCACGAATACCTTGCTCTTCACCGCCACGGAATAACACACCATGCGGCAGTACGGTTGCGACTCGTCCACCTTCTGCGCACACAGCAAGCATATGCTGTACAAACATTAAGTCTGCTTTTTTAGCGCCAAGTGGCACTTGGCCATATTTAAAGCGTTCAGGATGATCTGGTTGGTAAATAAATTGCCCGTCGTCATCGGTATCTTTAGTGCCATAGCTGATTGAAAACGGCGGGTTAGTGAGGATTCTGTCGAAATGAGTGAGCTTACCATCGGACTTGTGGCGTGGGTGCTCTAGGGTATCGTCGTTTTCCAAACTGGCAGTGGTTAAACCATGTAGCAGCATATTCATTTTAGCGATAGACCATACTGTGCCAGCGGCTTCTTGACCGTAGCAGTCTAAGCGATAACCTTCACCACCTTGTTCATCAATGTATTCTTTAGAAGCAATCAACATACCCCCAGAACCACAACAAGGATCGTACACCTTGTGATGTTGCTCTGGTTTTAATAAGCGAACCATTAAACGTACAACTGAGCGAGGCGTATAGAACTCGCCGCCTTTTTTACCCGCAGAGTCGGCAAAATCACCAATCAGGTACTCGTAAGCAGCCCCCAGTAGATCAGGAAACTCAAAATCTTGGTTACGTAACCTATGTTTACTGAAGTGAGTTATCAGCTCACGAAGCTTGCGATCTGGCATCGCAGTTTTACCAATTTTACGGTTAAAGTCGATGTACTCGAGTACATCTTGTAGTGAGCTATTGCCTTGTTCTAAGCCGCCAAGGGCTTCATTTAAAAAGTTGCCAACATTTTTGTGCGCTTCTTTGGCTAAGTAGTTCCAACGTGATGTAGGAGGCACATAGAAGGTGGTTTTGTACCACATTTTATTTTCAGCGATTCTTTCAGCATCAACTTGCGACTTACCTTTTGCAAGCTCAGCTTTGATAACTTCTTCTTGGCGCTCTTCAAAAATGTCAGAGCAACGCTTTAAGAACAGCATGCCAAAAATGTACTCTTTAAACTCTGATGCATCCATTTTTCCACGCAGTATATCGGCTGCATTGAATAGATGTCTTTCTAGTTGGGATAAGGTTAATGGCATAGTTTTACTTCTTAAAGTGTGTATCGATGTATTCTAACAGTTCATAACCTAATAGGGTTACTGAAGCTGTACCTCGTCTAATGATAAATTCTGTGGGATCTTTTTTTTCTTTTTGTGGAAGCAATACGGGCTTAGAAGCACTTTTACAGTCAACAACTACTATTGTTTTGTGGTCTACTTCTACGGATGAGAACTCCAACCATTTGTTGTTTCTTTCACCTATCAAATTGGCAACATCTTGAGATAGCCTTTTTATGTAAGCTTCCGCTTTTACCTCGCCAATATGCTTCATTTCTGTTTCAATACCACAGACTTCACTATCATCTGTAACACCAATTAATAATGTGCCACCATCCGTGTTTAAGAACGTTGCAATATTTTTAGCTATTTTATACTGCTCCGCTTTGCATCTCTTTTTGTATTCTTTATCGCTCTTATGGAAAGATTGCTGTAAATCATCAACATTAGAGAAAAACGTTTGTTTTAATTCAATACGTTGAGTTTCATTTATTTTAATAAGTTGCTTTATACGGTTTGCTTCATCCAATACAGACAACTCATAGACAAAGCTATCTGTTTTAGATTCAACATCTTGATAAAGCGCTGGTTTTGTTAACAACTCGCTTTTGTAGGTAGCAAGCTGTTCTCTAGCTACATCTAGTTTCCGAGCCAAATTAATAATTCTCGCTTGCTCTTCTTCAGATGGAATATAAATCGTCAGATTTTCAATATCTTGCTTAGTTAACTTATGGACATAGTCACCACTAGGAAGGTTTAACAAAGTTAATCTTCCTAACTCTGATTCAAAAAATAGCTCTACGTAAATACTTGATACAATATTTTCATCAAACTCAATTTCAAAATAATTATTTTTTTGTTTTATATCTATTTCTTCGTGCTCAAAGTGATCTTTTTTCCCAAGAATAATTCTTCTAATAATTATAGAGTTAGCTTTAGGTTTTTCACTAGGCGTGCTAATAGAGCGGACAACACAGTTATAGTGTTCATGAGAAAAACCATATTCCTCAAAAGATTGATGATACTTATTTAGTTCGTTTATTGTTTTAAACACTGGTGAGTTATCTACATATTTTTTCACCGTTAAGTCATAATTTTTTTCGCGTATTTTTTCTATACTAACTAATTTTGAATAGTTTCCTTCACTTGTATAAGAGAAATATGCGCTGGTAATTTTTTGAATATCTTCTTGTCGCAAGCGATTAGAAGTGCGAACTTCAGAGTAGTCATGAGCTGCGTCGATGAATAACGTTTTCTGTTTGTGATCTTCTGATTTATTTTTGTTTAGAACTAAAATAGCAGCAGAAACCCCTGTACCGTAAAATAGACTTGGTGGTAGAGCTATTACGGATTCCAGCAAGTCATCCTCGATAATGCCAGCCCGAATTGCTTGTTCATCACCACTACGAAAAAGAGCTCCTAAAGATACAACCGTAACAACCTTCCCATTCTCTTTGCAGGACGCAAGCATGTGCTGCAAAAACAATAAATCAGCTTTTTTAGATCCAAGTGATACTGCACCATATTTAAATCTTTCGGGAAATTTAAAATCGATGTTTAAATTTTGTTCTCTAGTGCCGAAGTTACAGGAAAAAGGAGGATTTGATATCACTCTGTCGAACTGGGTTAGCGAACCATTATTTTTAACATGAGCAGGATTTTTTAACGTGTCGTCATGCACGAGGTTACTTAGTGGTGCCCCTGACAATAACAGGTTCATTTTAGCAATTGACCAAGTTGAACCAGCCACCTCCTGACCATAAAGCTCAATATTAGAGTTGGACTCTTTAGCATGTCCAATATATTTTTGAGCTTCGATTAGCATACCTGCTGTACCACAACAGGGGTCATAGATAGTGCTACCATTTAGGGGGGCTGCTAGCTCTACTATTAACTTAACTACTTCCCTAGGAGTAAAAAAATCACCAGCCTTTTTGCCAGCGTTTTCTGCGAAATAACCAAGCAGTGATTCAAATGCATCACCAAGCAGCGAAGTATTTTCAAAATTTTGATCTATTAGTTTTACTTGATCGAAATGATGAATAAGTTCGCGAAATGCTTTGTCTGGTATCGGCCTATATCCAGTTTTTCGGTTAAAGTCGATGTATACCAAAACGTTTTGCAGATTGGTATTGTCTTGCTCAAGACAACCAAAGGCTTCGTTAAGGAAGCTGCCTACATTGCTATGAGCTTCTTTAACCAGATATTCCCAACGTGATGTCGGCGGCACATAGAAGCTGGTTTTGTACCAAAGTTTATCTTCTGCAATTTTCTCGGCCTTTTGCTGAGACTTGCCTTTGGCAAGTTGCTCGTTAATCACTTGATAACGACGCTCTTCAAATACATCAGAACAACGCTTCAAAAACAGCATACCAAAAATGTATTCTTTAAATTCTGATACATCCATCTTGCCACGTAGGATATCAGTGGCTTTAAAGAGGTAGCTCTCCAGCTCAGCTAAAGTTAATGGCATAGCTACTCCCCAAAAAACTCTTCGTCAATCTTCTTCAGGTGTAATACCTGTTCATCTCTGCTGCCGATGTTGTATCGCAACATAAGCTTGGATAATTCTTGGCCATTAATCAGCACAATACGCATACCTAAGTTTTTAGCTGTCTGTTGTGCTGATGGGGTGAAATCCGAGGTGGTGATGAAGATTCCTTTCTGGGCTTTCTTCAGATTTAACGCACCAAAGAAGTCTCGAATATCTCCAGCTCCGACATTGTTGCCTTCTGCATATCGTTTGGCTTGTATGTATATCTGATCTACACCTAAGGGGTCTTGATCTATAACGCCATCAATACCGTTATCTCCTGACTTGCCTAGAGCATGTGCAGCCCCTTCACCCGTACCGCCGTAGCCCATGGCCAATAGTAATTGAATCAATAGCTCTTCAAAAAAGACTGGAGTGACCTTACGTGTACGAGAAAGTAGTTCTGACGTAAGAGCATCATTAATGGTTTTATAAGCTGCACTTAAGGCTTCATCTGGTGTTATCTCGCTAGTTGAATCTTTAGTATTAGAAGGTGTTTCAACCTGAGAGTTAGAAGTGTCATTCTTCTGCTCTTTAAAGGCGATAAACTCATCAAACTGCTTTAAGTAGTGGTTATTGATAACCGCATTTGGATCTTGTAGCGCTTTTACGCCTCTATCTGTGATGACAAAGTGTGCTCGTCTGGTGACTTCAAGTAGACCAGCTTTAGTGAGGTAAGTACGGGCCCAGCCAATACGATTGTCTAGAATACTTTGTCTGCCACTAGGGAGGGTTTCGCTGCGTTCGTCTTCTGTGAGATTTAATTGGTCGGCGATTTGATTGATGACATCTCTAAGCTTGACCTCTGAGCCATCAGCAGCCTGAGCAATCTCTAAAAAGGGGCGCATGAATTGCTGATAATTGGGGATCATTTAAAACCTTTGTTATTGCTTGTTTTATTGGCCATTATTGAGTTTTGCGTACTTAAAAAACTGACCTTTTCTTTAAAGTTTCTTAGATATTTTTGAACCCAAGCTGTGGGGGATTAGAGTAGGGTAAAACGAAGAGATAAACAAGATGTTAAGGGGGGCAGACCTCAAGAAACAGAAGAGTAATCAGTAGAGGTTTTTAGAGTGAAAGTTAGCTTTCTGTTAACCAAAATCACTCATCAAAATATCTTTTAGTTTTCCTGATTTAGACTCGAGCTGAGTTAAAAGTCTTTTGTAGCGCTTGCGGTATTTGTCTGGTGTCGCAGAAATCGAATCTTGCTCTGCCATTTCGACAAACGTCATCCCTTCCAGCTTATCCCAGAAACAGCGAATTTTCTTGTCGTTAAGCCCTGATTCTTTCAGAAAGTCATCCAGTTTTTGTACCGTATCGTGATGAAAGCTTTGCATATCCAAATCAGATGCCGCTATTGAAGAAAGCCATTCATCTACTTGGTTTGCATCACCACTAAAGTGTATTCTTGCCGCTTTACCTGCCTTTCTCTCTATGTGTTTTTCACCTTTTTCTAAGTCGGGTTTATTTTTGCCATGACCCCAATAGTGCCTCTTCTTTCGGCAGAATGACTTCGTTGCTTCCAAGACGTATTTTTTGACGTAGTTGTTGTCCTTTCTAAACTTAACAAGCTTCCTTTGCCGCTCTTTTACTTTGCTTACCTCATTGGGCAAGGCATTCAACTGGCCAGTTAAAATGCGCTCAATATCTGCGATGCAGCCATAGGTCATGTAATTCAGATCTGCGGCCTCTGGGTACCGACCGATCCTTCGGCTTACTATGTGCCTGATGAGATTCCGATCCTGTTTAGTCACAAGGTAAAATTCTGCTAAAAGCTCATCGCACAAACTTCGCACTCCACCTTTGTCCATTCTGCACCAAAACCTTAGTTATTTAGCTCTTCAAAGAGCCTCTGATTATTAGCTATTGGTGCACGCTTTCAAGCACAGACTTCAAGAAAATCATAATTCATAAAAATAATTTTGTCCGGTATGCCTACAAAAGTCCCCCTAAGTTGTTTGTGAGCGAAAAAAATTATGGATGCATATCAATAATTTGTTGTTTTTCCATACATAATATACCGATAAATAATCAATAAAATCAATATGTTGACATTGTTTTCGGGCTTGATTTTTATAGCGGTTTGTACAAGAGTTACTTAATGAAATTAATTTTAGTTGGAGTGCATATGGACAATGTTGGAAGAATGAAAAGTCATCAGCTCTTGGCTGCAAATTGGGAGGCTAAATGGGTAAGAACTTGAAAAGGGTAACCGAGAAGCGCCAAGCGAATTGGTATCTCAATCATCGAAACAGTATCGAAAGTGGATGCTATGAACCTTTTTGGCGAACAGATGATGTTCCAAGTTCAGGCGTGAAAACCAAAATTTCACACTTCAAAACCAAGTACCGAATCGTGCATCTGTTATCGCAAAATGAGTTGTGGATGTACTTGCACTTAGTGCGCAATCCTTTGGTGCTTGAAATCTATGAACAATACGCAGTGCCATTGGATTTTTCCTTGGCCATCGCTAACGAGCTTGAAGTGAAACACCCTGTCTATTCAGACTCGCAAGTTCCTATTGTTCAGACTATCGATTTTGTGGTCGACATGCTTAACCCTGAAACGGGTGAAATTTACAAAGCCGCATTTCCGGTTAAGCAGCCCGAAGATGCACTAAGGCCCCGCACGATGGAGAAGATGGCACTGCAAGAGGCTTACTGTGAGTTGGAGCATATGGAGTATGAATTGGTGACCAGTGAAGTGCTGAGGACGGTTTGCAGTGAAAATCTTGAGGCCCTGTATCGCTACCGTGTTCTTTTGCCTTTTTTGCAGCGTGTTGCCGAACGCTGGCTGCAAAACTTCTTTGGCTGTCTGTCATATGACCGCCATAACCGAGCCGCATGTTTGATTGAACGTGCCAGTGAACGTACCGGTGTAGATTATTCGACTGGGGTTTCGATTTTCTATAATGCACTTTGGCACAAGCAAATTGAGATGGATTGGACCAAACGGCTCAAACTTGAACAGGCTGCTTCTGACTTGGGGTTCTGTCCAAATGACTGATCTCTCATTTGAAAAGAGAGAGCCGCTCGCAGAGCTTGAGGTTAACAAGGTGCTCTCCTTAGCCGACAATATTGAGTCCCCGCTAATGATAGGCAAAAAAGGCATTAGTGAAGACTATTTGATTATTCAAGTCGATATCGCGCTCAACGAAATCTTCGCTATCAATATGGACTCTACGCCCCGGTTTCCAATCCGCCTGGAATTTGATTCAGTGTGTGTGGCGGTTGCAGAAGGTGTGCTAGATATTATAAAAATGAGATGGCCACGGGAAGTCTTTAAGCCACTCGATGAGTTGCCGGAGAATAAAAGACAAAAAGCGCAAAGCCGTATAGAAGCCATCAAACCGTTAACTGACAACCTTGAAGCCACACTCAGAAATAGTCACGGTGAGAAGCTGTTTCAAAAGGTGATTGAGAATACTGGCAAATCAAAGCAGCACATCTACGACTGCTTTAATGCCTATTTGTACTACGGCCAAAGACCCGCCGGGTTAGCGTTACCCATTGGTAAAAACATCTTCCACGAGCCAAAGGAAACTCGTGAGATCAGAGTTAAGTTGGGGCGACGCAATACCCGCCTTGCACGAGGTAAGGTGCTAGATAATTACGATTACGCAAAATTTGCAGCTGGAAAACGTTGGCATGGCCAGAAAAATGGCCCCACCATTAAAGCTGTCTATAAACGATTGATGCGCAAGCACTATTACGAGTCGAGACAAAAAAATAGCCCTGGTAAGGTGAGATCATCAGGTAATAAATACCGTGTGTTTCTCAAGCATCACACCAAACGTCCAAGCTATTACCAGTTTTATTACTGGCTGGTCAAAGAGTACGGCGGAAATATAGCTCGAAGAGATAAATCACGCCAAAATCTGATTGAAAACAAGAAAGACATGGCGGGGCGGACGGGTGATGCAAACATCAATATCATCGCAGCAGGCCAAGTATTTGAGCTGGATGAGACGCCGTTTGATGAAGAGCTTGTGTCGGTTTTCGATCCTACACGCCGCACCAAGATTGGCAAAGGCACACTCTATTTCATTATCGACAAATTCACTAAACTCATCGTTGGTGTGTTTATCACCACCGAAAATCCCTCGTATAAGACGGTACGACAAGCACTTTATGCTACGGCACGAGATAAAAAGCAATTTATTGAAGAGCATGGACTTAACGCTGAAGCCATCAATTGGACTCAGCGAGGTGTCCCAACCACGCTTTTTGTCGATAATGCAGAATTTCGCAATCGAATAAGTGAAGGAGCAGTGTTTGACCTTGCTGTGACTGTTAAGTTTGCGCGACGAGGTAGGGGCGATGACAAGCCTAATGTTGAGCAACTATTTCGTGTTTTTTCCCAGCATTTCAAAGGAATGAGTAAGGCGCATCAAACAAAATCATTGCAGGATATTGCGACACAGGTAGCACGAAAGAATGCCTCGTTAACAATCGATGAGCTGTACATCATCGCGATTGTCTACATCAACTATCACAATAATCACCGTGAAATCAACGAGTACCCCCTGGAACGTTCCATGATTCAGGACAAGGTGCCTGCTATTCCGGCCAAGCTCTGGGCTTGGAGTGAGCGTTTTCGTCCTGGATATTTGCTGCATTACCCCGATGAAGAATTGTATATGAAACTGCTGGCAAAGGGGGTCGTGTCAGTTCAACAACAGGGCGTTAAGTTTGCGGAGACAGGGCATTGGTACAACTGCGAATGGACACTTAATAATTATTTTCAAGAGAAAAAGCCTAGTCGCAACAAGGCCATCCCTATGGTTTGTCGTTACAACGACAATTTTGTCGACCTTATTTTCATTGATACCGATGATGGTTTAAAACCGGCCACCCTAGATGCAAGCCATAAAAAGGCATTTTCAGGGCTCTCTATTCATCAGGTGAAGCAACAAAAAAAGCTGATGAGAAAAAGAAGTGAAAAGACCCAAGACGAGCAGCTTGAATATGAACTTGGTTTTCATGAGCTAACGGAGAGCCTTATTAAGGGAGCTCAAAAAGAAAAGATCCCGGGTCCAATGCCGCAGCTTTCAACCATTAAAGACAATCGTGAACTGGAATCGCTAATTAACCGCTTCTCGGACACGAATCAATTTTTACAAGCATACCGCGCAACTTGTGGGGAATATCAGCATTCGCAGCTGCTTGATGATTCTGACGACACCCATTCTGTACATAATGAATTTGATGAGGAAGATTAATGAGTAACACAAATAAGCGACCTGTGAGCGTGGCAAAGGCACGTTACAGCGATACACTCGTTTCTGAACACCAAAGCAACCCGTTGATATTAGCATTACCTGAGCGGGCAGAACCCAAGCGTATGCGCCAGTTACTCTCGGTCACTGTTCCCAATTTTGATTGGACACATTTGAGCAAAAGTGATCGCGAGGAACGTGTCCGCTCCATCCGCAAAACGCGCGTCATGACAAAGCAACACCTCGATTTATATTATGATGTGTATGACATGCTGCGCTATGGCTATGTCCATCGCAATCCAACTGTGCCTCAGGTGGTGGCATGGAGTTATGATGTGGCCGACTCAACTATCCCGCTGGCTGAAGTGGATAAGCCCTCGATCGATGCCAGTGCTAAACCCACCACCGCAGATGCCATTTTTTTAACCGGCTTTTCCGGCAATGGGAAGTCTACTATGACCGAACATCTGCTATTTAACTTATTCCCTCAGGTTATCGAGCATGACTGGGCCGGCTTTAATGAACCTCAGGTGGTTTACCTGAAGGTGGATTTACCGCATAACGCGGCTAGAACCGGCCTCATTGAACGCTTATTGTTAGAGCTGGATCGCGTGCTCTCACACACCTCTTTTGGTCTCCCTCATTACGCTAAATCGGTGAAAACCAAAGGTGGTAAATACATTGATGTCGAGTCCATGGTGGATATCTTGGTGACAGTACTGATACGTCATCATGTCGGTTTGGTCGTGATTGATGAGTTTCAAAACTTACAGGTCGCTTCTCAGCGCTATCGTCTCGAAGTCATTCAATTATTTGATGAGCTAGCAAACCGTCTTTATATCCCTTCAATCAAAATAGGCACACCCGATACTATCCACATTTTTGACCCGAACTCACGCCATAAGCGCCGCTTAGGGAAGCTGTTTGAACTTAATCGCTTCTCGGATGAGACGGCGTGGGAGCGAGCGATGGTGGCATTGTTTAAGTTCCAACCGTTGGACAAGCCGATCCCTCGCGACAAAGCCATCGAAGAATTACTGATGAAACTGACCGCAGGTGTACCAGCCTATCTGTTCGGGCTGTGGGAGGAAGGGATCATAGAGGCCATTCGTTCGGGTAAAGAGCGGCTCTCACAGGCGCTTCTCAATAAGGCATTTAAGCAACGCTTCCCATTGCTTCGTTCGGCAACCCGTAACATCAATCAAGGTAAAAAAGGTCGGCATGCGGATTTACTCACCGTGCAGCAGTATTTGGATACCGGGAGTAATACAGCCGCCCTGAAACACTTGAGCTTATTTGCCAAGCAGGTGGAAGTCTCAGGCGCTGCCGCAGAAGATGTGCTCAAAGATATTGATGAAGCTATCGATACCGTTGATTTTACACCGGGGCAGCGTAAACAGCTCGATAAAATTAAACAGACACTCAAGCAAAAGAAAGATCAGCTTCTGGGTCCACAGACGATAGAGCACAAATCATGATGCGCTTTCCAGCCCTCTACCCGGACGAGCACGTCTATAGTGCCTTTATTCGTGCTCGCTGCTTGAGCGGCCAAATGCATCTCAGTACGCATCGTTTTTTCGAGTTGAATAACCTCAAGTATCATTGGCTGCGCTCACAGGTGCCGCTTTGCGCTAATCTAGCCAGCGTTATGGAGATGATGGTTCCCGATAGCACAGAGCTGTTTGGAGTGAGATTAATGCACACCCCATTTGCACCTTGGTTGATGAGTGCCGAAGGGGGGACATTACCAAAAGAGCTTACTCATGCAGGCACTCGCAGTAATGTTGAGGAAACCCCGCTGAACGTGGATAAGCGTTGGAAGTTTTGTGTTTCCTGCGCTCAAGAGGAAAAACGGAAGTTGGGTGTATCCTACTGGCATAGCAGTCATCAGCTGCCCGGAGCAAGAGTCTGCTCTACTCACCAAATGCCGCTTCATAGTCTTGATGAATTACGTTATTTGGATTTCACGTTACCGCACCATTGGCTAGATAAGGCGCTGCCGCTTGCGATGGTCGGAGATTGGCAAAGGGCATGGCAGCCGTTTATTTATACTGTGTCTGATAGGATCAAGGTCGACATTGACTGGCCTAAACGCGTTAAAAGTGAGGTGATTAAGTATCTAAATCTAGAGATGGGCGTTAAGCGCAGTGATAGGCCAAAGTTTGATACGCTATTTGAAACCATGACTCAAGAGCTTGAGCAAGATTGTTTAGCTGGGCTTTTTACGGCCTTCGCGCCGCATAGGCAGCGTAGGCCCAATCTTTTGTGGCTGACATTGTCTGGCTATAGCCTGGCCAAAGGATTGCGTCATCCGCTCTACTGGCTGGTTATTATCTTTTGGTTGCGCAATGAACTCCCTGAGTGTCGTAAGTTGATATGATCCCACTCGAACCACTCACACATGAAAGTGTATTCAGTTGGGTGGTTCGGTACCACTTTAAGTGCGGTGTGGGCCATGAAAGGAATACCTATCGGGCTCTCTTTAAGCATGACAAGGTGCGGATCCATCCATATTTACCTAACTCTCTTCATGGCTTGCATCATCATGGTAGGTTAACGACAGAAGACTGGCTGGAACAGCATACGCTTTACCCGCTTTTCAGGTTTTTTGGCCATGATGCCAATGACCGACTAAAGCTGGCTATGCTCAGTCCGTCAGGTAACACGGTATCTTCGGCAAACATTCCTCAGTCGCGACTGTGCTTTGAATTCGGGCATAAGTATTGTCCAGTGTGTTTTAAAGAGCATGTGGCGAAAACCGGGATCCCTTTTTATGATATCCGATATCAAATTCCCGGACTCTCCGCCTGTCCCACCCATCGGTGTGAGCTAACTTTGGTGAAATGTGGTGATGTGGGTATCGATAGACGGCTCACATTTGCTAAGTCAGATACAGTTACGCCGGTATCAAATCCTCTTGCTATTGAATTTTCGCAATTTTGTTTGGATGCCCTCGCGATCATTAAACGATTGCCGTGCAGCACTGAGCGGTTAAATGATCGGTATTGGCAGCAACTTGCAAAGCGGCAGTTAGTGACTCAATGCCAGCACTTGAAGATGAGTGCGTTAGTTTCATCGCTTAAAACATTCTATCGAGACTTCGAATTTACCTCCGGACTCGAGTCCTTGGAGTCGTTTCACTTCTTAGGCCCATTGCTCAGACTCAAAACGCACACGCTTTGTCATCCCATTAAGCATTTGCTGTTGGCTTTTTGGTTATTTGATAAAGATGCCTCACTTTTTCAAAGTGAAGAGTCGAAACCATATAAACCAAGCCTGGTTGATATGCCGGTATCCAGATCCTATGTGGATGCGAATATCATTGAATTACTTGAGCAAGGTAAAAGTATGAATCAGCTTGAAACGGTCACAGGTAAAAGCCGTAGCTATATACGGCGTGTTGCTGAGCTTAACCACATTCCACATCAAAGCCATGCCGCGAAGTATCCACCCGGGATCCGTCAGCTGGTGGTGCTTCGAGCCAAGCTCGGACAGCATCGACAAAAAATAGCAAATTTACTTGAGGTTGGGTTGGGCTATGTGGAGCAAATCATATCGAATACCAAAGGTCTGGTGCAGTGGCGTAAAGCACTGCTGGTTGAAGAAAGAGTGTATCAGGCAACAGAGGTGCTCAGACGTGTACGAGTAGAGCATCCAGACTGGCTGCGAAAAGAGATCAAAGCTGCTTATTCTGTTGAGTTTTTCTGTCTGTATCATCATGACCGAGACCTACTGGAGCAGATATTGCCACCGAAAACCAAGCCTGTACCGCCAGGTAAAGATTGGGATAAAGAAGATGCCAGGCTGATGAGCGCAATTCAGGCGCTGTCGCAGATAGAGACCCTATCACTGAGCCAAATAGATCATGCTGTTACTGGTCATGGCTTATTACGCAAATCCCTCGATAAATTGCCCCTGACTCGTGACTTATTAATCAAGTTAGGAAAATCCAAGCCTAAAGCCAAATGATATTACTGGTAATACGTTTAATGCAGCTATGCAGCTGAGAGAGAAAACGACTAAAGTTTTGATGTGGATGATTACAGGAGAGGAGCTGATCATGTTTAACGAGGCTTATGAAATATTAGGACAACAGTGCGTCTGCTTGGTGGCCCCGCAATCATCAATGGATGTGATCGAAGTGCTCCGAACCGGTATGCCTGCCACTACGCTAAATAGTGCTGCGACGCTGCTCGGTATCTCAAAGCGGCGGCTCATTGCTTTGCTGGGCATGGACTCAGGCTCTGGGCAATGGCGTAGCAAGCTGCTTGATGAACGCCTGTCAGCAAAGCATACCGAACATCTGTTAATGATAATGGAGGTGCTTTATCTGGGGGAGCGGTACTTTGGTGAACGTGCTGCGGCTTTGGATTGGCTCAATAAGTCCACCCCAGCCTTTTGTGGGGTAGCCCCCATGAGCTTGTTGGATACAGCAACGGGGATAAGCATCATCACTGACGAACTCAATCGGCTCGCACATGGCATGACTGCCTGATTGTTGAGCCGAATAGCAACATTATGTCTAAGCACGGCATTCTCTTAGTAACTCCCCCGAAAGTCTTAGGTGAACTGGGCTACGCTTGTAAAACCACACATCAAAATCGGAGGAAACATGCATCAAGCCTGCGTTCTCCAGCAACGACTTATCCACCACTTCCCGCAAGTTCGATTGCTCGATGAACTGTGCATGCAAGACCGCTATGTCTTTCCCTGTTACGGACTCCTCCAGACGCTGGCTGGGCTGGTGGATGCACAAGACGGCTACGTGGAGGTATTCAAAATAGATTATTGCCCGAGAAGCGGGCTCCCTACGTTCAATCTTATCCTCTCAGGAACGGTAGATATGTTGCTGCTTGATGCGGTGTTTGATCGTTATCAGGTGCTGCTACAGGCTGCTGCGGATGGCTCAGGGGCTGCCGACCAACTATGAGGCTGCCGAGTGGTGGCAACGCCGTAAGCGAGGTCTGTTGCACGCAGCTATTCACAATGACCTATGCGAATATGTTAAAAAGCCGTTCCCTGAAAATGACCCGCAGGGGCGGCTTTTTACACATATTCCACTTTGTGCGAAGTAACTATTCCTCTTGAGTAATATGCCAATTCTCAAGTCCTAACCCTTTGGGACTTTGTTGTTGTTCTAGATAATTTTCTTTAACTAACTTTTTTAAACCTTGGACAATTAACGCTATATCAGGCTTCCCTAAAAACTCTACCCTTTGGATGAAATCCACTATATCTCCAGTACTAAAGTAATTACTAAAGGGGGGGATTTTAGGTGCTCCTGACGGGTTATGATATTCGTTAACTAATTCAATAATGAATTTAAGTGTTTCTGTGGAGTAGTCGTTCATTTTCATTCCTTAAAGATTGAACGTTAGGGGGCACATAAAGTATAGGGGTGAACACGACTTTCTTTCTACTGCTTGATTGAGCATTAACGGGTTTTCGGTTAAGTTATTGTTTTTCATAATTTAATTGGTTTGCTTTTGTTTCGGCTTGAACTATTGTCTTTGTGTTTATGAAGCACTGCAAAGGTGATAATGATGAAATTAGAAGTGATTATTGAAAGCATAAGGAACTGGTATTTGGGGGAGTGGCGCGCTTATGAAAATGAACCTGGCGCAGTTGTTATAGCGCCTGGAGGGAGGCGATACCCGCATTGGACTGCTAAGTTAGCGAGAGTGACAATTAAATTTTTAACAAAGCATGCTAAATGGGGAGGGGCGATTGTTTTACCCATTTTGTTGGCTTACTTGTTAAACGGCTAGAAATGGATTATTAAACCGCAGGTTTGATGTAAGCGGAGCGAAAAGCAGCTATGTATCGATTTATCGCGCTGAATCCTTTGCCCTGTAGACACTCTTTTTATTTTGTACCGGCTTTGCTTACAGATGCGTTTTCAAGACCGTATGGCAAGACCAATTTCTGAATTTTGATGAAGCGCATATTTAAGAGTCCACATACTTTAACAGTGGACTCTTGTACCGTATTGGTACTTTCACATTGTGCGAATTTAATTACTTCTTATAATCTTGGGTGAACCTTACAATCGCATTTCCAATTTTTACTGTACTTTCATATGGGTAGCTCGTTGAGTTTGCATGTTCCATTTCGTCAATGATTTCTTGCAAGCAAGGATTATCCCTCGGTTGGATTTTTTCAATAGCATTTTTTGCTAATTCAAACATAACTTTCAAAACAGGTGGGTTATCTCGTGTGGTACACGGTTTCCTTCCTATTCTTTGTAATTCTTCACCTTCTATCTTTAATCTTTCTAAGTCCATATTGATTACCTCTTTGATTAGGGATTATTAAACCGTAGGTTTGATGGTAGCTGAGCGTAAAGCCTGAAAGCTTCCGCGTCTTTTGCGGTGTAATCCTTCGTCCTGCCAGACCGATTGTAGCTGATTCTTAGTCATTCAGGTACGACTGAACTTTTGATTTTTCTCTTCTTAAAAACCTACTGGAGGGCGAGTATATTACAGGGATCGTTAAACAGTCTCGTTCATTTGACTAAATTTTACAGCGTGGTGATGAGGTCGTTTATCCTGAATACTTGGATTATTAAGTAAGGTTCATTATCGATTGCAAAGCCTCATTATTCTGTGGTGATTCTCAAATAATTGTCACATTTTCGCCTTATCATTCAGCCCCGGGAGTGCGCACAATTGGGGGTTATGGTAAATCGGGGAGTTTGGCTGTGGAAATGGGGCTTGGGCGGGGTTAGTGTGTATTAGCGGGCATTTTTAATGGTTATCTTGTTGCTTTGGTATCGTTTTAGGGCTGAAAGTTTATTTCGGATTTTGGTGTGTGGTTGGTGACGATGCTGGTGGTTTGAGTTTAGGGCGATTTGCTACTCAAAGCGCTGTTTATCATAAGTTGCTGAGGAGGAATTGAAGTGAGTGAAGCAGGTAAAAAGCGGGTTTATTGTATGAAGGTGAAACAGCTCTTTGTTGAAACGCATTATGGTATGTATCACGCGGGGCGTGTCCAGCCGCTGTTTTGTCACTGTGCATTCCATGATGAGTTGGTGTCTCAGGTGTTGAGCTTGAGGGAGCGGTTGATTGAAGAGGGCTTTCATCAAATTACTCGGTGTTTGCCAGAGGCACGGTGGTTTTATGAGTTAAGCCAACGCTATCATCACGAAGTGAAGAGCTTCATTAACGTGACTGAAAAATCGGTGTTCCTTACCGGTTTTCTTCCGCCGTTTGATGAGCCCCATTTCCAGACAACTAAAATACCGATAGCGGAGTTGCTCTTAAATCCAGGCCAATTCAAGCACGTTGATCCCGTGGTAGATGCTTGCCCATCGGTAAAAAGCCTCATTGCTGAAATAGAAGCTAAAGATGCTGAACTTGAGCGACGGCTCGAACAATCTTATGCGCTTGATAGGCTTTCTGAAGCCATGAGTGAACTGGATGAGGTGACGGCGGTTATTAATGTCGATTTAGATACGCATCAGGATTTACTCAGGAAAGAAGTCGATAGTTTCACCCAAGCTGTTGAACAACTGGAGCAAGAAATAGACGCGCTCAACATGAGGCTGCTTTACCAATGTCTTAAAGTACAGAGCGGAGACTGGGTGTCATCTGATGTGGCAATACGCGGCAAGAAGCTTCAGCTGGTGGTCGAGTCGGCCAGTTACTCTGATGGTTGGTTATCTATTCGGGGCACTAATATCACTCAGAAAGGAGAAGTAGGAAAGCGAGTTGAAAGCTTTACCATAGAGGTATTGCAGCATGAACATTGAAAGCAAACTGCAACAGCTAAGAAAAGCGAGAACGCTCAGAGCCATCCTGCCGTTTCACTCAAGGCAAGTTGGTGGCATAGACGTTTCAAAAGAACAGTATTCTGATGTGCAGGCTTTTGTGAAAACATTGTTTAAGCAACTAAAAGCGCAGAAGTTCGATATTCAAGTGACCCATTGGGGCGAGATCTACCTTATTGAGCCAGTGCGGAGTATCTATGTTCTTTTGTCTATCAGCTCAAGAGCGAATGACGATGAGATTGAGCAGGTAAAGCTCGCGCTTAAGTCTAAAGATTATCTGACTAAAGAAGTCGATGGGTTTGCAGAGGAACAGCTTTGCGTGTCATTTTGTGCCTATCGGCCAGGAACAAAGTGGCGGCGTTATCCACTTGATTTAACCTTTCCGCATTATGATGAACTGGTAACTCAAATCATTACAGCAATGACATTTAATGTGGCGCAGTTATCCACGACAGTTAGACATGAACTGAGCAAAGATATCCATCAAGTGGACTTAGACGATCTGATGGCTTTGATCTGTTATGGCGCGGCAAAGCAAGGGCCTGATTCTCAACTTGCCCACTTAAGTAACAATAACGAGTTGAGATCTCCTACATCCTGCAAGCTGGTGGGTCATCAGTTGACGTTCTATGGATACTATTGCAAGCAACATCAGTTTTTCCTTTCACCGCAGTCGATGAAAATCATTAAGATATTGCTTCCAGAGGTAGGGGATATTGAAGCAGAGTTTGTTTAATGGCTTGAATTACTAGATATGTCGATAGCATCGACATGTGTGAAGGGGCATGTCGATTTTTTTGTGTTTTGTAAACATGAGGGCGTTTTTTTACTGACCCTGTGGTTTGACCTAGGGCCCTAGGGCAAGTCAAATTGCATAAAAGCGTTCATTTAACTGCGATCTGATTGGTAGTGACTCAGATTCGATCTGACGAGTACTGTCAGGCCACGCCAGCGGTTGAGTTCGGCCAAAAGCAGATACAAACGAGTGAACTTTTAGCAGGCTTTCATCCAAGCGAGCGTTTGGGATATGGATTTTGGGAATTGTGACTAGGGTCACGCAATTGGTCGTTGGTTCAGTGTTATCTAGTTGTTATGTGATTTGTGGGAAAACAAACAGAACATGTACGTTTGGATAGCTTGAAGGCGCTTGCTAGGGCTGATAAAGAAAACTTTGAAGAGATCCCAAGTGACTCTAAATTAAAGAAGCGATGCTTCAGTCACGCCGCAGAGGCCTCGAAAGAGCCCCCGGGATATGGATGATTACACGGTTCGAGTGGCGAACACATCTTCTATCCAAAAGTACAGAACAGGCCAACTCACGAGACCTAAGGCTAGTCAACTACTGATCGTAATGAGTAATTGCTAAATACAAAGAAACAAGGATTGTAAATGTCTTTTGAAATTAATTACGAAGAAGATTTAGTTCCTAGAATCCGTGATCTCATTGACGGTTATCCAAAAAACTCGATATTGAAGGAATACTTGCAAAATGCTGATGACTCTGGAGCAACAGAGTTAGTGGTTACTTTTGATAAAAGAATACATAGTTCCTTAATTGATACAAAGTTTGAAGTAGCCAAAGAAACTTCTCTTCTTCTATACAACAACGCTAGTTTTGAAGATGAAGACTTTGAAGCTATTGTTAAAATTAGTGCCCAAGGGAAAGTAGAGGATGCTAATTCTACAGGTCGGTTTGGTCAGGGTTTTAGCTCCAGCTTTAGTATTTCTGACCACCCAAGCTTTATTTCTAGTGGAAGAGCTTATTGGTTCGATGTGCTTAGAAAAGCAGTTGCTAAGGACAAGAATAAAAGTATTCAGGGCTGGAACCTAGAAGAGAACGAAATATCGCGATGGTTAACAACTTTCAACATTGACGGAGAACAATGTGGAACAACTTTTCGTTTACCACTACGAAATGACAAAACGGCAAATCAAAGCGATATTAGTCACGAGGTCTTCAAGTTTGATGACTTCTTGAGTTGGTGCGATGAGTGGAAAGACAACACTTCGGGGCTGTTGTTTTTACGACATATTCAAAAGCTAGTGCTGCAAGAAATAAATGGAGATAATGAAAAAACCATTCATGTTGAAATAAGTACTGAAAATACAAAGGAAATATATGAATGCAATAATGAAATACAAGGTGAACTTTCCTCTGGCTTGTTAGACATTTGCAAGGGCTGGAAAAGCAATTGCAAAACACTTCCTTTGTTTACCTACAAACACCATTTTTTGATTAAATATTTTGATAGAGACAAAAACAGCTATCATGACTTTAAAGAGAGCTGGGCTGTTGTTAATGGCTTGTTTCGTGGAAAAGATGATAGTCTCATAGACCAAGCTATTGAAGTCTTAAATATTTCACCAAATCTTCGTAAAGTTCTACCTTGGGCTGGTGTTGCTATTTCTCTTGATGAAAAGGGCAGTGTAAGAAAAAACGGTAAATCTCAATATCATACGTTTCTTCCTCTCCCAATTAGATCAAAACATCCTGTGCATATACATGGCTGGTTTGACCTCAATCCTAAAAGAACAGAAATCACCTATGATGGTGCAGGTGATGACAAAAATATATTGATCGAATGGAACAGATTGTTATTTAAAGAGGGCGTAGGCGTTGCCTGGGCTTGTCTTATAGACTTTATTAAGGAAAATTGTGACCCCCAAAGATATTACTCACTTTGGCCTAAAAGTAATGATGACGAATTTGATGAGTTTCTTTTAGAAGGCTTCTATAAGAAAATTGCCGAACTTGAATGTTTAAAAACAAAGCATACAAGGCGCCATGTACACAGCTCAGCAAGTGGCAATCCATCTCACTTGCTCAAAGCCAATAAACTTGTTGAGGTTAAAGAGGGCATCAAATAGATTACCAGCCATGCTTATAGCAGTTGGTTGTAGTAAATCTTCAATATGAATAAAATCACGGTCTGCCTCGATATGCAGCACGTCCATCATTTGACAGATCATGTCACCATACGTGACAAATTCATGTGCTGGAGAGTGTCATTGTGATGATGGTTAAGGTGGTGGTTATAAGAATTATTTTAAAAGTAGTAAAAGTACGGAGAATAGTATTACACTATATTGCTAACCTAAGCTCTCCATACGGTGCATTTGGACGTCATAGAAGAGTCTGAAGTAGATTCAACGTCAGTTTAAGGGGTCAAAACAACAAAGAATCAATCAATCAAGGGTTAGTTGAGGACATCGTGAGCCCTAGGTCCATAAAATGTATTCATTCTAGATTCTCGTTACTTACTTCATATCCATGTGGGACAGTTTGCCATCCCCATCCACATCACAGCACATGAACCAATACTTCAAGCTATGTTCATTCCCTTTATCCTCCTGCCAAGTGGTAGTAGTAAGAGTGGGAAGGAACATGTGTAAGCAAGCACCAGAGGTTAAGGAAGAGCGCCTGCACACTTAACAATATATGCATGGGGGGAGGCTAGGCTACCTCGCTAAGCAAGAAATAGATATAGTCTTCATACGACATGGAGTTGACATCTCTCTTGGATTCGGGATCCACGAATGGTCTCTGTCCCACCTAGTGGCATGTACATGAGATGGAGGTACAAAAATACTTCAGTCATCATGTTTGTCTATCAGAATTTCGGATTTCGCTTCAATAACACAGTCAGCAGAGCTCACTCACATCAAAAATGCGGTTGACTATAATGCTACTGAGACCATGCTCCCCATGACGCATAAGTTGGTCACGATTCAAAGATAATGTATGATCTGTATCTAGCTCATAAAACTGGCAAAAGATGACTAAGAGAGCAGCAAGCGCAGGGCAGGTCATAACGATGAATAAAGACGATGACTATTACTTTCAGAGAATTGTAGTACATTGATGGCAAGAGCTGCTGCACAGGGAAAAGGTAAAGGTACACCGAACCCAAACCCAAACCCAAACCCGAACCGCCTGTCTTGTTGACTAACCATAAAAGTGCTCATAGTTGAAATAATGCATGATTTTGTTGATGTCCTCTTCCTCATCAATCATGTGGAGTACCTGCAATGGAAAGTTCACAGTGAGGGGTGTGCCAAATTAAACAACTCAACTCAACTCATTTGCCGTCAGCTAAGCAGCGCAAATACAGCATTTCTTCCTCCTATTTCACCTCCATTAAGTTGCTTCTTCGCAGTTCCTTACAGGAAATGCGTCCATTCCGAGCTCTGTTATGGGGAAAAGGTTACAAACGCCTATTGAGCTGTACATACAGTACAGTAGGTTAAAAAAAAACACACACACACACACACGGAAGCGAGAATTTTCAATAGTGTGTTGTACTCTACCTGTTGACAGCATAAAATATTCTCGTAATTACAGTGGTAATGTATTTGGGGTGAAAATCTACGTGACTCTCCAGAAATTCCAACCCAGGGTGGTAATCGAGGAGCTCGTGCATGAGTGGCTCAAAATCCTCACAGCATATGTAATTATTCTAAGAAAAAGGGAGTGGTGGAAGGGGGAGGTGGTGGTGGTGAAAACTGAGATGACGGGATAGTCGTCGTTACAAGGTCTACAAGGTCCCTGCAACTAATGGGGACAGATATCCACCTGGGGCTGTTTTAGCAATCGAAAAAGACGATCCACGTGATCAAAAGGCTCCATCTCAGCCTTCCAGAAAGCACAGAACTGGCCCTTCAAGGGGGTAAAGTAAACACAATGAATGCATTTCGATCAATCAAAAGTCGTGATCAAACAAACCCAAGTGATCATCTGTGTCTGTGTGGGATAATGATGAACACACGCACTTCCTTAACATATTCATCTTTTCTCACTGAATCTGAGAGGTCCCCAAACAGCAGAAGAATACGGTCAAAGAGCAACTGAGACAGAAGTAGAAAATCAGGGGCAGTAACAGTAAGAGCAGGAAGCAAGAAGGAGTTCCCCTAATCAAAGTCTGCTTTCTCCTTCTCATACCGAATTAAAAAATCCAGGAAAACCACACAATATTTTTGTAACTGGCATAAATTTCGATCGTGACAGGCCTTCAGGCGACCCTGTCCACATCATAATAATTTTAGCTGAGGAATGTAGGAGTGAGTAGGAGGCACAGAATATGAGCCATCATCTCGCTAGTCACTTTGCAGCACACATCATCATATCTATAAGCACAAGATTTTGGGTACCTGTCCATAATTCTAAGGATGAATGTTCTAGCGTCTTCCCTCTCCCTCTCCCACCTTGGCCAGGCGCATAGAAGAATGGAAGTTGTCTGTGTTTACGCCATGATGGCTCCACTGTCTCACTCCGCAACAAATAGGGCCTCCTTTCAATTCAAAATTTAAACATGGCCACAAGAAAATCAGTTTGAAGTTCGAAGCAAGCGCAGGCACATAAGAAACCAGGAGGAAGGTACAAGATGACAAGGCAAGAGGGCAGCGAGAGTAAAGCGAGGATAGAGATACAGATGGGGAGAATGGTTGTTGCCTGGGTGGTTTAGCACTCCGAATGTCACTGCATGGTGAAAGTGAATGTTGGTCCTGTTCACTACTATATATTGTTTTAAGTGTGGAAAGGAGAGCTCTAACGTCAGGATTTTCTCTCTCAATACCACCTCAGCAAAAAACGACATCTTAATTCAAGTGTTGTCTGACCTTCGTGATCTTCCCACAACCTTGGGTAAGGTGTATTTGCCGAGTGATCTGACAGGACTTCAGGTGCAACAATAAATTCCATTGTAAATGATGTGAAGGTGGGAGGGGAGAGATTGGACGAAAGACAATTGAAAAAATGCGCACATTATATCATAGAGGCAGCAGCGCTAGTGAAAGGCATATGTAGGTGGTGTGTACCTTGAACTTGTAGAGGTTGACGAACGAGGTGAACGAGCAGGTCTATCAACCGGCTTAACCAGTCCCCCTATTGTGCTTAAATTCTTCAATGTAAGCGACCCTGACAAGAGAGAGAGAGTAGATTTGAGTTGAATACATGCAGCACAGCGCTCATAACTCTCAAACTTAATAATAACCAATTAGAGAGCACACAATAATTGATGTTGTACGGTAGCATGCAGTCAAGGTAGTATAAAGTGGGGATAACCCCAGTATATACCACCTGGAAAACTATTCTTGGAATTCGCCCATGTGTGTGGAGATGACACTGGCGTACTTCTGGCACCACAAATGTGATCGACCATCACCATCAAGGGAGACAACATATACAAAGCACGTCGCGGGAGGGTTAGGTTAGAATATTCTTCATCATAAATTGTTGGATTGAATATATTTACATTCATCCATATTTTCTAATAAACCCTAGAATGGAAATGATAATATCAGCGCTGTCCCCCATAAATCGGTTCTGACCTAGCTGGTATCATAACAGCTGTAAGAGAAATTGACATTCCTAGTATATATCTATATATATCACTTACCTTTTACTATTTAGTTCAGTCTCGATGTAAGAGTTCACAAGTCTATACTCGAAGAAAGTAAGGTAAAAAAATCAGTGATGTATTTGGCGCCTCAATTATCTGCTGGCTGCTAACAGCCCCCCCACCCCTGTTCTACAGCAGCTAGCTAACTAACCTGGTGGTCTCTGGTAGAGAGAGCCAGTAGAACAACATCTCATCGACTTTCCGGTAGGCATTAGCTACACGTGGATCTTCAGGGCGTACAGACAACTTTTGCTGTGACCTCATGAATCCATCTCCTCCTTCGAGTAATATATAATATACTACTGTGGCTGGGGGACTTCGAGGTATCCCAAACAATAAATACTTCACATTACAATGATTCTCTAAATCATTTTTGCGCTTGTTTTCTGAATTATTCCAGAATTATTCGATGTGTTTGAGATAGGAATAGCTCTGATACAATGAAAGTAATAGAAAAGGGAAGAAGTGTAGGGCAGGAAGTCAGAGAAGATCGTGTGCTTCAGCTATTTAGTAGCATCATAACAGATAGGAAAGTCATAAGATACAAGGGGAAAGGGGAATAATAAATAATCATACGCATACGACGACGTAAATAAAAAAATAAAAACAACATCGACCAGAAGAATTTGATCCCATTTTATATACTGTCACCTCGGGGTGGCAACTCGACCACAAACAAACACCATTAACAGCACCCCCATCTACTACTATCCTAAATACAACCTCAACTCTCTATACATCTCCAACTCCAACTAGATTTTCACCAGTAGTTATAAACGCTAAAAAAACACAAAACTATATAACAATGATTGACGACAAAGATCGATGTATATAAATGGAGAGGTGCTGACACCACCACCAGGATTAGCACTACCGAAACCCGAAATCTAAAACAACCTCAACCCTTGTACTAGCCTAACCCTAACACAACACCTTTATTTCTTGCACGATACAGACTGCTACACACACACACCTAGATATAACGAGACACCCCTAAACCTAACCCTAGCCTTAACCCTATCCCTAACCTTAACCCTAAACCCTAACATTCTAACCCTAACCCTAACCCACCGGAGACGCTACTCCCTCACTAATCCTAATACACGCTCACACACACACACACACACACACAAACCCCAAACCCTACCACTCATGCAACCACGATTCTCTTACACTTCAACATAAATGCGCACGCGCTCAGACATTCACTCACAATCAAACAGAGAAATTCTAACCCTAATCCCAACGCCCACCCGCGGCGTGAATCAAATATATCAATACTCACAAAAGCTCAGGCGAATGGATACCCTTAGGGAATTCTTAGACATAAAATAACACAGCAGTATACACGCCGCTTACCTCACTCACTCCGTAACACTCAGCGAAGAATTCAAGTTAAACGCACACAAACGCAGTGGTTGGGGTTACGGTGCGCGTTCAAGATGACGAAAATGTTGGGAAAAGAAAAAGAATAAGCATACACCACTAGAGGTGTAAATTGGCCCACGGTACCATCCATTGTATATAACCCCCCCCTCTTACCCAACCCCACACATTAGTTAGAATCATTTACTAACTCTTCCTCATTAGGTCCATTGTACTCTACGAAGAAGTAATGGCCATAGAAGGGGTGATTTCAGAAGGCAAAAAAATGAACAACAAAAATGACCACTAAATGAAATCGCCAAACCCCCATCCATATGCAGTGGTCTGTGCCTAAAAATTAAAAACCAAAGTGC